>ODAK010007838.1_pt1 | contig 10726 bp, 10 predicted proteins | sample 1539591 | NCBI WGS metagenome assembly ODAK01 (sample SAMEA3539303, study PRJEB22396) | soil metagenome | biome: tundra; feature: field; material: soil | place: USA | collected 2010-05 | depth 0.15 m | reverse complement strand
ACGGCGACCTCGACCAAAAACTCACGTTGGACGCCAAGGGCGAAATTGCGACGCAGGTGGAAACCATCAACGCCATGATTGTCACCTTGTCGCCCTTCGCCGACCGAGTCATCGGCGTTGCCCGCGACGTCGGTGTCGAAGGCCGATTGGGCGGCCAGGCCGACGTGCCCGGCACCGCCGGTGTGTGGCGCGACCTTACCAACAACGTCAACGAGCTTGCCGGAAACCTCACGCGCCAAGTCCGCGCCATCGGTGACGTCGCCACCGCCGTGACCAAGGGTGACCTCGCTCAGTCCATCACCGTGGATGCGCGTGGTGAAGTCGCGCTTCCTAAAGACAACGTCAACCAAATGATTCGGACGTTGGCGGATACCACGCTCGTGAACAAAGAGCAGGACTGGCTCAAGACCAATCTGGCCCGCTTCTCGCGAGCACTCCAGGGTCAGCGCGACCTCTTGACCGTCGCCGAGAGCGTTCTGAACGAGCTCACGCGTCTGGTAGACGCCCAGCTCGGATCCTTCTTCATGGCCGAAAATCATGACGGTCGTATTCTGCTGAAGCTCTTTGCCTCGCATGCTTACAAAGAGCGCAAGAGTGTGTCGAACGTGTTCGCGCTCGGCGAAGGACTGGTGGGGCAGGCGGCGCGGGAAAAGAAGGCCATTTTGGTATCCGATGTACCGCCCGACTACGTCCGCATCAGCTCGTCCCTTGGCGAGGCGTCGCCGCTCAATATCGTCGTCGTGCCGATTACCTTCGAAGGGGAAATCAAGGGGTCTTGGAATTGGCTTCGTTCCAGCGCTTCAACGCAGTGCAGATCGCCTTCCTCGAACAGCTGGTCGAAAGCTTGGGTATCGTCGTGGCCACTATCGAGGCCACCATGAAGACCGACGAGCTTCTGCGCAAGTCGCAGAGCATGGCGGAAGAGCTGCAATCCAAGCAGGAAGAGTTGCAGAAGACCAATGAGGAGCTGGAGGAAAAGGCGCGCCAGTTGACCACGCAAAAACCGAGGTCGAGCGCAAGAACCGCGACGTCGAAGTCGCGAAGCAAGAGGCGGAAGAAAAGGCGAAGCAGCTGGCTCTCACGTCGCGCTACAAGTCACAATTCCTCGCCAATATGTCACACGAGCTGCGCACGCCTCTCAATAGCTTGCTGATTCTGTCGCAACAGCTCGAAGCCACCCGCGACAAGAATCTGACGCCGAAGCAAATCGAGTACGCCAGCACCATTCGTCAATCCGGGGCGGATCTGCTTGCCCTGATCAACGAAATTCTCGATCTGGCGAAGATTGAATCGGGAACGATGTCGCTGCACAGCGAGGTAGGTGTCAGCTCAAACACGACGCTCGGACGCGTCACATTCCCGTGCAGGTTATCTCCGTCGAAGGCAAGGAGGCGCGCTCGATCGAGCAAGGGGCTATCGCCTGTCTGCAAAAGCCGGTGGACGCAGAAACTTTGGACAAGGCGCTTCGCCACATTCAGCGGTTCCTGCAACGGCAGGTGAGTCGCTTGTTAGTTGTTGAGCACGACGAGGCTGAGCGCAACGCCATTGTGCAAATGCTGGGAGGAGGCGACGTAGTCACGGTGACCGTCGAGAATCTCGAAGCGGCGCTGAAGGCCTTGGACGGGGCGCCCTTCGACTGTGCCGTGGTCGACTTGCAGATGCCCAACATTACGGGGATGCAGCTTCTGAATGCTATTCGCGAACGGATTGTCGATCGTCGCATGCCCATCGTCGCCTATACGAACAAAGAGCTCAGTCCCCAGGAAGAGGGCGAAGTCCGGGAATTGGCCGAAGCGATCGTCGCCAAAGATCCGGAGTCGTCTAGACAGTTGCTTGCCAAGACCGCGCTTTTCCTTCACCGCGTCGAGGCCAATTTGCCACAACCGGCGCAACGGGCGTTGGAAGTGCTCAACGAGACCGATCCTACTCTTGGGGGCAAACGGGTGCTGCTGGTGGATGACGATGCCCGAAATCTTTTCGCCACTACGACCATTCTCGAGCAACACGCGATGAAAGTGGTCTACGCCGAGAATGGCCAACAAGCGCTGCAGAAACTGGAAGAGCATGGCGATGTCGATATCGTGCTCATGGATATCATGATGCCCGAGATGGACGGCTACGAGGCCACGCGGCGGATCCGGGCTCGGCGAAGCCACGGCAGGGTGCCTGTCATCGCGCTAACTGCGAAGGCGATGCAAGGAGATCGCGAGAAGTGTTTGGAGGCCGGCGCGTCGGATTACATCACCAAACCCGTCGATGCCGGCCAATTGGTGTCCTTGCTGCGTGTGTGGCTAAATGTCTGAGCGTCGAGCGCGAGCCACGCGCACTCGGTGGCGACCAATAAATAGGCAGACGCGCTCCGCGCCGGATGTCGCCACCCGATGCGGGGCGCGCCCCTTGTGTTAGAAGGGGCGGTCTGCGTTTCCGCCCGTACTGCCCGAGTTTCCGACGGGCGACTTGACGTCAGCGCTCGCTTCGCCAGCGGACGATACGTCGGTTAGCTGGCAATCGGTCATGATCTTCTTCGCCTTGCGCGTCCAATCGGGATTGTCCGAGTGCACCGACAGCAAGACGCCGCCTGACTTGACCATCCCCTCGTAGCGCTTTGCCTCGAATTCGGGGATACCCATGCCAATGAGTGCTCCGGCGAGGCCGCCGACAGCGCCGCCGACGCCGACGCCCGCAAGCGTCGCCATCAGGGGGCCTGCCGCTATGAACGGGCCGAGGCCTGGAATTGCTAAGGCGCCAATCCCCACTAGCCAGCCAAGGGTTCCGCCGAGCACCATCCCCGTGCCGGCGCCGGTCGCGGCGCCTTCGGGGGCCTTCGTATTGTGCTCATGGGCGAAGTCGCGGCTGCCTTTCTTATCGGGGAAGAGTGCCGAGATGTCGTCGCTTCGAAAGCCCGCCAACCGCAAGGCGTCGACTGCCCTCTCTAAATGAGGAATGTCCCTGCAGACACCAAATACTGCTGTGTTACGTCCGGCCATGAAAGCCTCCTGTGTTAGTGCGTGCGCCTCGTGAGCGCACAATTGCGAAACGGTTGCAATGGGTGTGCCTGATTCCATCTTCGCTCAAAACACGTGGCACGACCGTTGCTGTGATCTCTAGGAGTAACACTAAGGAGCTAACACCCATGATGACGTCGATAGTGCGTAACCTTATCAATACGGCGGTGATAATTACTGCGAGCGCGTGGGTAACGTCTGCCGCGCGTGCAGAGATACCGGTGCCGACGGGTGATGCCGGTAACGAAGAGCAGGGCGACAATGGCGGAAGCGTGCCGCCCCTGACGGAGCGCGGTGCCTTTCCCGCGGCCGTGCTCGGGCGCCTTCACCTGGCGAACATTCAGGAGATTATGATGGGCAAGAGAGCGGAGAAGAAAGGGCAATCGAAGGACCTTCGAGACTTCGGCTCGCTTCTTGTGCGCGACCACAGTGCTGCTGACAAGCGACTTCTCGCTTTCGCGAAACGCCAAAAGCTCGATGTCTCCGTGACGGGCCAAACGCTCGAAGAGCCAGATGTTGAAGGAACGGGGACGTTCGACGAGAGATTCGCCAAACGCATGGTCGACGAGCACGAAAAGAGCGTTGCCGACGTGAAGAAGGCCAAAGAAACCTCGACGGACGACGCGTTCAACACGTTCTTGGACTCGATCTTGCCGATGCTACTGCATCACCGGGATCTGGCGCAGGAGCTTGTGGACAAGTACACACGCCGCTAGTCGGCCGGGGCGCAGCCAAGGAAGTGGTTCTGGACAGAGCCTGCTCCGCCAAGCGGCGCATCGAGCGCATCGCCTGAGGTCCGCCCATCGCCATTCGCGACGTGGCCATCGACGACACTGGCGTCGCCGAGGAAATGCAGCGCATGTTCCTGCAGGATCTGGACAATGCCACCGAGATCGTTCTATCCCATAACCGCGTGCGCAATCGCACCTCCGTGGGAGCTCCGATAAGGGCGCAGGCCGGCTTGCGCTTAGGCGACAATGCCGCGACGTCGAGGCAGTCTCGCCGCGCGGCTGCTCGGCAGAAGGGCTCCGCTGCTGCCGGAGCGATTCGGGTTGCAAACGCTGTTGGTGCGGCGATAACCACCGACGTGTTCTGGGCCGGGCCGAAGGAGGCTTGCTCTTCGCCTGCGCCGTCCTGCTTCTGGTGATCGGAGCTGTCGGCTTCCTATGGCCGCGTGTGCTGCTCGCGATGCCCGTGGTGCTGCTAGCGGGTTACGTGGGGCTCGCTCTCTTGTGGCGCGCTCTCCGCTTGCGCCTTGGTAGAAAGCCGAAGCTGATTGGTGGTGTGCTGCCGCACCATGAAGGCTCCATCAAGGCGGCCCTACGGAGTGGTCGTTAGCAGCGCCTCGCCAGTCTGCATCGCCATGCCCGCAGCGAGACGTCTCGTTACGCTACCCCAGGCCGTTCTCTTCATCATTTCGCTGGTGTCCGACGATGCCCCCTTGAGACGTCGACGTGCAGCTCAAATTAGATCGAAAATGGGCCTAAAGAAACGCCCTCACGGTTCCGATAGGATGTCGTTGCGAGCTGCACAACGTGCCGCAAGAAGGCGTGATGGCAAAGATGAACCAATCCCTGACTGCTCTAGTGGCTGCCTTGCTACCGCTCACCAGTGCTTGCAGCGTGATGGTGGACAGAAACGGCGTGCAATGCGCTACGGACGCGGACTGTGCGAAGTTCGAGTCCGGCGCCACCGCGCACGCATTCTGTAGCCAAGGTGTATGTGTGAATTCGGGCCTCGGTCCCAAGGGGTGTTTCGGAAGCCCGCCGAACACGAATGCCCAGTACCTGAATGCATGCACGACGGCCCAGAGCATGCCGTACGACAATTGCCTCAAGCTGGGCCTGTGTAGCCCAGGCGCGGTCCTGCCCGACCCAACGCCACCGCAGAGCGCCGGCATCGTCACCCCGACGATCACTCCGGTGGCGCCGCCCACTCAGCGGTGCGCCGATGCCGGGCCGAATGTGATTTACATGGCGGGCACGTCGGACTTCGGGCCTTTGCTCAAGCAAGTCACGCCCTTGCTCATGGCGGGCAGTCCTGCCTATCGCGCCGTCTTCATGCCCGGCACCTCGTGCGGCGGCGTGAATGCCATCTTCGACCCCACCGCGGCCATCATCAAGGACATCGCCGGCACGCAAACCAAGGCCGCGACGTACGCCTACTACTTCGACGATGCCGGCGCGCAGGTCGGCTGCACGCTCGATCCCGAGGGCAAGACCGTCGACATCGGCGTGTCGAATATTTACTCGACGGTGTGCAATGTTGCCTACGTGCCGAGTGCCACCATTGCTACCTATCTCGGGCCTATCGTCACGTTTGGCTTCACCGTGCCCGCAACATCCCAGCAAAGTGTGATCAGCGTCGAAGCTGCGCATGTCGTCTTCGGCTTGGGTGGTCTCAATCCGGCTGGGCTCAACGCCGGCCCATGGCTCGATCCGTCCTACTACTCCATCCGCAATTCAGGTGCCGGATCGACCGCGCTGGCTGCGGAGCTTATCCATGTGCCGCGCACGGCATTCTGGGGCGTAGACCGACTGTCGACGGATGCGATCCGCGACTCGCTCATTGCATCCGCGGCTCCGGAACAGTCGATTGGCATTCTGTCCATCGACTACGCGGACAAGAACCGCGGCAATCTTCGCGTCCTCTATTTGCAAGGCGAGGGGCAAATTTCCGGCTTCCTGCCGGATTCCACGGCGACTTCGCTTAACAAAGCAAACGTGCGCGACGGCCACTATCCGCTGTGGGGCTACGTTCACTTCTACACAGCAAACATCAATGGCGCGCCCTCACCCTCGGCGGGAGCCTTCGTCACGCGCTTTTCGGTACCGAAGCTCGATCCCGATTTGGTGGATGCCATGATCGCCGCGTCTTTGGTGCCCCAGTGTGCGATGCGGGTGGCGCGAGCTACCGAGATGGGCGCATTCATGTCCAATCCCTACAAGTTCCAGTGTGGCTGCTACTTCGACTTCAAGACCAATGGCCGAACAGCATGTGCACCCTGCACGACCTCAAACGACTGTCCCGCGAGCTCTCCGGCGTGCAACTACGGTTTCTGCGAGACTCAATAGCTTTGACCTTAGCATGACAATACGTACCTGCTGCAGGCAGGCAGGGTGGACGAGGTACCGTGGGTCCAACGTCGCGCGAAAGCATCGTGCCCGCGCGTCGCGCTGTAACGATTTGCGGAAGGCTCGAAATATGCGAATAGCAACACAGCCAGAAATTCCAATCATCGTAGCCGATATCGTACCGAACCGCAGTACCGTCCATGCAGGCCGTACGAAGCAGAAGACGGTCGCCAGCAGAGGAGCGCTTTGGCTCCTGCCGACTGCGGTCGTCTTGACTTTGGTGACGCTCATCGCTGCATGCCCTGCGACACCCAACGCCATCGCCGGATTGAGCGTGCGACAATTGGTAAGCATCGAGGCAATCGTGTTCCTGTCGGGTGTGATGAGTGGGCTTTCGGGATTCGGCTTTTCGGCAATCGGAGCCGCGAGCCTGCTTATTATCCAGCCCATCTTACAGGTCCCCTTGTTTCAAGCGTTGTCCACCGGGAACCAGCTACTGTCGGCCGAACAGCTGCGCAAAGACATGCCCACGTCGCTCAAAGACCTTTGGGCAGGCCCAGGCCCTTGCATGCTGGGTGGTGCCGCTGGCGTGCCCATTGGAATATGGCTGCTTTCGCACTTGCCAGCTTCAAGGTTGATGCTTGTCTTCGGCACGTTGCTAACCATCTACGCGGTCTATTCGGTGTTCAAGCCGTCCAGCTTCAAGCTGCGTGGCTTTAGCGGTCCGGCAAGTGGCGCGACCGTCGGCTTTCTCGGAGGCGTGATCGGTGGTTTCACTGCCTTTCCGGGCGCAGCGGTTGTCGTATGGACGGGCTTGCGCGGTTTGCCGAAAGAGCGTCATCGGGCAATTGTGCAGCCTTACATCATCTTGTCGCAGATCTATTCACTGGTCCTCGTGGCAACGCTTCATCCAGACTATCTGACGCATCAGTTCTGGCTGCTCATGGCCATCAGTGCGCCCGCAGTCGTTCCCGGAACACTGACAGGTCTCGTTATCTACAGGCGAATGTCTGACGTGAATTTCAAGCGGGTTTCCTACATGTTGCTGGGTATTGCTGGTGCGTCGCTGTTGGCGAAGGCCTGTGGCCCATTCATCAGGAGTCTATTCTAATGTGCATGGTGCGAGCGCAGCAGCGTCACTTGGGTAAGAACCCAGCGCAGAGGGCGAACGCAATCCGTGATGGCTCATGACCGAAAGGCGGATTAGACGCATGGCGAATAAGACACCCTTTCGTTTGGTCGCGATCGAGGAAAGTCCACCCGAAGACGACGAGCAGGATGTAGTCGCGAAGGCTTTGACTCCGCAGGACGGAACGCCGGTCCGGGTCATGCCCGAGCACGAAGCAGTCACCCGAAGGGTAGAGGCGGCGGCAACGATTGCGGCCCATGAGGCGCAGCTCGAGGTGGCGAGGCGACCATCCAGCAATTGGCAAAGGCTTTTGCCTGCGGCAGCTGTCGGACTTGTTCTTCTGGTGCTCGTCGTCGGATTGTCCAGCAGGGGTAAGAGCCTCTCCGCGAAGCCGACCCTAGCTCCAGCTCCCGCGACAGCGGCCCTGCGTCCGGCGTTGCCCGCGGAGAGGCCGGCCGCGTTGCAGGTGGAAAATCCGCTGGCAGCTCCGGCAGCCCCGCCGTCTCCTGCAAAGCTCGCTTCCGAGACCATTCGCCTTCAAATCACGGCGGAGCCCGTGACAGCCGAGTTGAGCCTGGATGGCAACGTCATGGCCGGCCATCGTCTCAATCTGGAAGTGCCCAAGGAACGCGGGATCCACGTGGTCAGCGCCTCGGCGCCGGGGTACGTTCCCTTCAATCAGCAGGTCAGTTTTGCCAGCGACGTTGTCTTGAGCATCAGTCTGCGTCGCAGTCACACCCCCGTGGTCGCTAGGCAAGCTTCACGGCCGCAGAGGTCAGTCTTCGAGGCCAGGTCGAAGGCCAGCCCGCGAGCCGCCGCTGTAGAGCCTGGTCGAGCCATAGAGCCGGGCATGATTCTCGAAAATCCGCGCCCGCGCAGCAATGCGAAAGCGATCGATGAAAGGAATCCGTACGCGCCATGAAAGCACAAGCCTATTCACTCTTCGTTGGACTGCTAGGGCTCGCTATCCCACTAGGAGCTCGCGCACAGTCCTCGGCTGCGGAAGACGCGGGCTCAGCCAAGGCCGGCATTCGTTTCCAGCAAGCCGTCGAGCTCTACCGCGAGGGAAGCTACGAAGGCGCTCTGGCCGAATTTCGCAAAGCCTACCAAATCAGTCCGTCGTACCGTGTGCTATACAATATTGCACAGACACAGTACGCGCTCCACGACTTCGTCAGTGCCTATAGATCGCTGAAACAATACGTCGCCGAAGGTGGCTCGGAAATACCTGCCGATCGCCGCGCCCAGGTCGACGACATGTCGGCAAAGCTTACCGAGCGGATTGCGCGTCTGGAAATCACGACCGACGTGGATGGCGCTGATATTCGCATCGACGACGTGAGTGCCGGCAAATCGCCGCTGGGAGAAGCGGTTCTGGTCAATGTGGGAACGCACAAGGTAGGTGCGGTCAAGACAGGATCTCCTGAGTCAGTTCGTGTCGTTACCGTTGCTGGAAGAGAGATCCTCAAGGTCGACATTCACGTCGAGGCGCCCGCAGTCCTATCGCCGGCAAGAGCAGCGAGCAGCCAGCATGTGCCCATCGTCGTCAAGACCGAGGCGCAGGAACGTCCCAGTCGGGCCGGACTGATTGTCAGCCTGTCTACGACGACTGCCCTTGCGGTTGGCACGGGCGTGTACGGCTACCTAGCGCTACGCGCGCAGGACGACTTCAAAAATCAACTCAAGGCCTACCCCACCACGAAGACCAAAATCGAAGACGCACGAACGAAGAGTAAGAACTACGGATACATCACGGATGCCTTCGGCGCAGCCACGCTGCTCTCGGGCGGTGCCGCACTCTACTTTTGGTTCACGTCCGACCCTTCCCATCCGAAGCCCGCCAAGTCTGGCAAGGCAACGGTCATCGGCTTGGCCCCCACGGTGGGCGGCATGGTCCTGCAGGGTAAGTTCTAGAGCGACTCGGCGGCACTCCTCCTTGCCCCCGCCCCGGCTTGTCGCCCGGCTCTCGAACGCGAATTTCAAGCAGTAGTGCTAGCCGCGCACGGCTCGGAATGCCGCCGGGCTGAGTTTGCGAAGGCGCCGAAATACCTTGCAGAAATGATTCGCACTCGCAAAGCCACAAGCGCTGGCGATCGCCTTTTGCGGCTCATGGGAGTCGAGCAGCAGTCGCGCGGCCTCTTCGATCCGGACTTCGGTGGCAAAATGCCCCGGTGTCAAGCCGGTCCGGTCGCGGAAGAGCCGGCTGAAGTGGCTGCGGCTCATTCCGAATTCAGCGGCGAGTGAGAGGACGTCAATCGCCCTAGGCAGCTTCGCAATAATGCGCGAACGCACTTCGTCCACAAGTCGACCATCTCTCGCGACCCCATCACGCCTCTGCTGCGCCCACCGCTCCAAGGTCACACTGAAGGCGAACATGGCCATTTCGGATTCGAATTGGTCGCGAAAATCCTTCTTGATAGCTCCCCGGAGAAGTCGAAGGACGCTTGCTGTCATCTCTCCGCTGGCCGGGATATCGACGATCGGTCCGGTGGCGGCTATTTGCCGGGCGATCTTGGCTCTCAAGTACGGGTGATAGATGGCAATCCAGGCGAAGGTCCATCCCGGCGATTCCTTGGGGAGGTAGCAGCGGTGTTGCGATGGAAGAAGCGCAAAGAACGCTTTGCCAGGGCCGACCTGACGGGGTGTGTCTCCGCGGGTCTGGAAACATCCCCACCCGGCGAGGCTGAGCTGCAAGTAGAGCGCGGGCGTACTAGCGTCGGGAGAGGGCATCCCATACAAGTATTCTGCGTTCGGATCCAATCGAGTTTCGATGTTCCCGTAAAACGCCGTTGCCGGCGTCCACCACGAAGGGGCAGGCACGGGCGTACGCGCCAGCTCGGCCAGCTGGTGAAGTGTGGATGCCCACTCGGGTGGCGCCTCGGGGCCGCGATCGGGGTGTCTTACCACCACGGTGGGGGCAAGCACCCCGTAGCTTCGGCGTCGCCATTCCTCGGGCCGCCAGCGAAGGATCGACCGCACGGTGCCGATTGCAACAGGGGGCGCCTCAGGGATCCCGCGCACAACGCCGCGATCGGTCAGCAGCGGGTGCAGGTAACCGGCCGTGTCGTGACCTGTGGAGGTGGAACGTAACTGCTCCATACTTGCTATTGTCGGAGCTGCCGGCTTTTTGGTTAATTGTCGCCGAGAATTGGGAATGTGTCAGTGATGCGAGCTGGCGATTTCGGCGCCGCCCGCACCGGCACCAAGGAAGCTGGGGCGAACACAAATAGACCATGCTTCAAACATCAAGACTCTCGTCATGGGCAGGCGTCGCACGTAGCCTGGCGAACCATCGCCTCTCTCCCATCCGAATTATCCGTGCCTGCGAACCCTACAAGGAAATCGAGCTCTAAGGTCGCGCTGTGGCGGCGCCGCTCCCACGAGGTGCTTACCTCCGAGGTCGTGGCAAGCCGAAATCCGGGACCGAAGCCCCCGCCGGAATGGGCTTCCGCCCTGGCCGAGCTTACGGAGCTTTCCCGCACCCCAGCGACGGCCCCTGCGTGGTGGACGCCGAAGAC
>ODAK010007837.1_pt1 | contig 10727 bp, 8 predicted proteins | sample 1539591 | NCBI WGS metagenome assembly ODAK01 (sample SAMEA3539303, study PRJEB22396) | soil metagenome | biome: tundra; feature: field; material: soil | place: USA | collected 2010-05 | depth 0.15 m | reverse complement strand
GCGGAAGGTCCGACACTGGCTCACCGGACCAGCGTTGGGTCCGGGTGTGACGTGGACAGACTCACGCACTGCCGGACTACGCCGTTCAGGTGCCCACCGCTAGCGTGGCTCGTGCTCGAACGCTCGCTCGGACTTAGCGCTGACGCACTCGAGGCGATTGCCCGACTCGAGGCGAGAACGATCGCTGCCGACGGCGGCAGGCTGAAGCTCGAGTGGGGCGCGCTTCGCAGCCGCCCCGTCGACGAGGTCCGAGACCTGCTGTGGATCGTCGCGGGCGAGCTCGTGGGATTCGCTGGCCTCTACGCGTTCGGCCCGGCGACACCCGAGGTCACCGGCATGGTCGATCCTTCCCATCGGCGACGCGGCATCGGTGCCCGGCTCTTCGACGAGATGACCGCGCTCTGCTCGGCACGGGGCAGCACGCGGTTCCTCCTCGTCACTCCCAGGAGCTCGGCAGGCGCGCGGCGGCTCGCGTCGTCGCGAGGAGGCGAGCTCGACCACTCCGAGCACGCCCTCGCGCTCCGAGGCGCGGTCGCCGACGGGCCCGTCGACCCGTCAATCACGCTGCGGCCCGCGGTCCAGGCTGACGCCGGGGACGTCCAGCGCCTGGTCGCCGCGGCGTTCGGCCACCCATTTGGGCCGCTCGACCTCGAGTCGCCAGAGGAGCCGACGCTCGTCGCCGAGCGAGACGGGTTGGTCATTGCCACCCTCCGCGTCCATCGCACCTCAGAGGGATGGGGGGTCTACGGCTTCGCCGTCGAGCCGCCCTCGCAGGGCCAGGGCATCGGCCGGGACCTCCTGCGACGGGTGTGTCGCGAGGCGAGCGCCGCGGGGGTCACGCGCGTGCACCTCGAGGTCTCCGTGGAGAACGACCGTGCCCTGGGCCTCTACACGTCGCTCGGTTTCGCCCACGAGGCGACCGAGGACTACTACGCCTTCGTTCTGTGACCAGGGCGTGGTCAAGTACGAGTCGAGTTTGAGCACCTGGCACCTCAGAGCCTCGAAGCACTCCCGCTCCGACGGGTGCGTGGATCAGGTGGTGCCGCTCTCGGTCATCTCATGCCACAACCCGCCATTCAGCGTGACGTTGTTCCCGTTCGCCTGGCCCGGAGCAGAGTCGCTGACATAGGTGTACAGCGGGTGGCCGTCGTAGGTCGCCTGGAGCCCGCCGCCTCGGTGAATCGTGCCGAGCGAGCCGTGCACGCCGGTGCCTGCAACGGGAGTCCCGAGGACCGGATGCCAGTACGGGGTGCAGGTGGCATCACAGGCCGACGATGTCGGCGTGTCCTGACTGAACCAGTACACAGTGAAGCCCTGTGTGTCCCTCAGCACGTTCACCCCTGCGATCGTCCCCACGTCGAGGCGCGCGCTCGAGCCCACTGGGGTCGATGGCGCCGACGAGGTCGAGCTGAGCGAGACAGCGAGGGCGACAGCAGCAACCAGGACGAGCGTGCCCGCCGCCCAGCGTGTCCCGTTCGACTGCGACACCCGGCGGCTCGCCCGGCGCGCGCCAGCGTCATCCTGCGGTGCGGTGCGCGACGGACGGAGCGCGAGCGCCCCGAGCGCCGCGACGCTGGCGACCTCGAGGATCCCCACTGTGATCCCCGCGTTCGTCCGGACCTCTCGGAAGCTGAACAAGGGCGTCCGAAGCGAGATGAGGTAGCCCGTCAGTGTCGACAAGGACAAGCCTGCGCCCGCTGCGGCCGCGGTTCGCCAGCCCGTGGCGAGGATCGCGACGGCCAGGCCAAACGCGCTGATCACCTGCAGCAGGAACAGGACGCCGATCGTCGGGATCGTTCGGTAGCCGGTGAGGTACAGGTCGAGGTGGACCGCACCAGTGGCGACCAGCAGTCCCGCGCCGAGGAAGCGCAACCCGAGCCACATGGTGCCTGACGAGGCCCGCGTCGGCCCTGCTGGTGCTCGCGTGCCGTGCGGACGTCGCGCACGTGCCCTGGGCGTCGCGAGGTCGACGCCGCGACTCATTCGATTGCCAGCGGGCGCGCTCATGGTCAGTACCCGCCGCCTTGAGTGGTTGTCGATACAGGTGCGTGCGCGGTCGCTGATGCTGTCGGGTGCAGCACAAACCAGGTTCCCCCGGCACCCTGTCCCAAGTCCTGTCCGACGGCGGTGTCACCGACGAAGAAGTACACGGGATGGCCGTCGAACGTCACTTGGGTGCTCCCGTCAGGGCGCTGCACAGTCGAGATCAGCCCCACGACTCCCGACGCCCTGGTCGGTGTCGTGCCACTGGCGACGGTGTACGGGATCCACGTCGAGGTGCAGCCAGTCGTGCACTGCAACGAAGAGCTCGTCTCGGTGGTTAGGTGATAGAGCGTCTTGCCGCCGGTGCCCGTGAGCACCGTGCCGAGACCGGCGATCGTCGTGGAGCCGAGCGTCGAGGTTCCGGGACCGACGCCGGGCGCCTTGGTGGTCGTCGTCGTGTTCGAGCTGTAGGACGTGGAGCCACACGCGCTCAGGGCGAGCGCGGCGGCCGCGATCATCCCGATCGTGCCTACTGAGATCATTCGCATGCGCTGCATCGTGGACGTCTCCTGATCCTCTGGCTTACTGAGGACTACCACAGCAGCACCGGAACCATTCACCCGTGGCGCAGCGCTGACCAGCCCGCACTTGAATCACGCCGAGCTGCATGCCTCCTGGCGGACAAATGGGCAGTCACTTGCCTCGGTGTCGCCTCAGTCGCTCGGTGGGTGCGTCCGCTCCATGCTCCTGTCCCGCGAGCATCGCGCGGCTCCTCGCTGTCTGGGTCATCGTGATGGCCTCGGCACCAGGTCCGTTTTGCGAGGGCGGCTCCTCGTCCACATCGGCGCCGAGGAGCGCCCCAAGCGCCGCAGCGGTCGAGGACCGCAAGGCTGACGCGCTGTAGCCGCCCTCGAGGAACAGCGCAAGGCGACCGGGTCGCCGAGCGAAGGAGCCGACGAGCGTCGCCATCCGAGCGAAGTCGCCGCTCGTCAACGCCAGCTCGCCCAGGGGGTCATCGCGATGCGCGTCGAAGCCGCATGAGACAAAGACCCAGTCAGGGTCGAAGGCGTCGACCGTGGGGCTCGCGACCTCCTCGAGCGCCTCTCGCATGACGTCGCCTGTCGTGCCGGGAGGGAGCGGGAGGTTCACGGTGAGTCCCAGTGCGTCGGCACCGCCAACCTCGCTCGCTCGCCCGGTCCCCGGGTACAGCGGCCACTGATGCGCCGAGACGTAGAGCACGTTCGGGTCGTCCCAGAAGAGGTCCTGGGTCCCGTTGCCGTGGTGCACGTCCCAGTCGACGATGAGCACCCGCTGGCCTCTCGCCGTGCGCGCAGCGGCCGCGATCGCCACGTTGTTGAGCAGGCAGAAGCCCATCGCCCGGTTCGCGAGCGCGTGGTGGCCAGGCGGCCGCACGGCCACGAACGCGATGCCGTCGCCGCGCGCCTCGAGCGTCGAGACTGCCGACAGGCCAGCCCCAGCCGCGCGTCGAGCGAGCTCGAAGGAGTCGCCGCGCGCGTACGTGTCCGGATCGATCTCTCCGCCGCCTCGGCCACAGAACGCCTCGAGCGCCTCGAGATACTCCGGCGTGTGCACCCGAAGCAGGTCCTCGATCGGCGCGGGCGTCGCATCCAGGTGAACGAGGTCGTCGCCGAGGTGCAGGTCCGCGACACCCTGCATCACAGCATCGAGGCGCCCTGGGTGCTCCGGATGATGCGGTCCTGCGTCGTGGCCCGCGTCTCCGGAGGGTCCAGCAACGATCAGCATGCTGGCAACCCGTCGCCGAGCGGACGTTGGTGCGACCCAGCGTCGACCGACGTCGCCCGCCGCGCCGCCACTGCCGCCTCGTAGCGGGGGTCGGGCACGATCGAGAAGCGAAGCGAGACGGTCTCGTGGTCCCGGCTCGATGACACCTGAAAGCCCGAGTGCGAGAAGACGCCTTGCATGGCGTGATTCTCCGCGAGGGTGGACGCGACGAAGGTGGTGATGCCGCGCTTGAGCGCCACCTCGGCAAGGTCGTCCAACAGCAGCGTCCCGATCCCATGATGCTGGTAGTCGTCACTCACCACGAACGCCACCTCGGCCTCTGAGATGTCTGGCAGGCGATCGTACCGACCCACCGCGATCAGCAAGTCGTCGTGCTCGACGACGAGCGCGAGCCTGTCGTCGTAGTCGACCCGCGTGAACCGCTCGATCTCCTGCGCCGAGAGCTTCGGGTGGATCGTGAAGAAGCGCAGGTACGCGGACCTCGTCGAGAGCCGGTTGTGGAAGCCCGCCAGCCCCGGGCCGTCCTCGGGGCGGATCGGTCGCACCTTGCACGTCAACCCGTCTGGCCAGACGACCTCGTGCTCAAGCTCATGCGGGTAGGGGTGCATTCCTCACCAGTCTCACAGGAGGAGCGATGCTCCCCCTCCACGGCGAGGCGCCGCCCCAAAAAGAGCGGCGCCACGCCGTTCGGATCGAGCGTGTGCGAGCACGCACGACCAGACCTAGAAGAACCCGAGGGGCTTCGAGCTGTAGCTGACGAGGAGATTCTTCGTCTGGGAGTAGTGCTCGAGCATCATCGCGTGATTCTCCCTGCCGACGCCGGACATCTTGTAGCCGCCGAACGCCGCTCCCGCGGGGTACAGGTGGTAGCAGTTCGTCCACACGCGGCCTGCCTGGATCGCGCGGCCCATCCTGTAGGCGCGGTTCCCGTCTCGGGTCCACACCCCGGCTCCCAGCCCGTACTCGGTGTCGTTCGCGATGCGGATCGCGTCTGCTTCGTCCTCGAAGGTCGTGACCGCGAGGACCGGACCGAAGATCTCCTCTTGGAAGACGCGCATCGAGTTGTCACCCTTGAGCACGGTCGGCTCGAAGTAGTAGCCGCCGTCCAGCTCCCCTCCCGGGTGTGCGCGCTTGCCGCCGATGAGGCACGTCGCGCCCTCATCGAGCCCGATCTCCATGTAGGAGGCGATCTTTTCGATCTGCTGGGTCGAGACTTGCGGGCCGATCATCGTCGCGGGATCGAGCGGGTCGCCCTGGCGGATCTTGGCGATGCGGGCCAGGCAGCGCTCCATGAAGCGGTCGTAGATCGAGGACTGCACGAGCGCCCGAGACGGGCACGTGCACACCTCGCCCTTGTTGAAGGCGTAGAGCACGAGGCCCTCGATCGCCTTGTCGAGGAACTCGTCATCGGCGTCCATCACGTCGGCGAAGAAGATGTTCGGAGACTTGCCGCCGAGCTCGACTGTCGAAGGGATGAGGTTCTCAGCCGCGTATTGCATGATGAGCCGACCGGTAGTGGTCTCGCCGGTGAACGAGATCTTCGCGATGCGCGGACTTGTGGCAAGTGCCCTGCCGATCTCGGCGCCCGGGCCAGTCACGATGTTGAGCACGCCCGGCGGCAAGACGTCGCCAATCACCTCTGCGAGCTTCAAGATCGACCATGGTGTCGGCGACGCTGGCTTCACGACCACGCAGTTGCCGGCCGCCAAGGCAGGCGCGATCTTCCACGCCGCCATGAGGATGGGGAAGTTGAACGGAATGATCTGTCCGACGACGCCAAGCGGCTCGTGGAAGTGGTACGCGACGGTGTCCTTGTCGATCTCGGTGGAGCGCCCCTCGAGCGAGCGGGTGGCAGCGGCGAAGTAACGGAAGTGGTCCACTGCGAGCGGGATATCGGCGGCGAGGGTCTCGCGCACCGGCTTGCCGTTCTCCCAGCTCTCCGCGACCGCCAGCATCTCGAGGTTGGCCTCGATGGCGTCGGCCACGCGGTTGAGGATCGCGGCCCGCTCTGTGAGCGAGGTCTCGCCCCAGGCGACCTTGGCGGCGTGCGCGGCGTCGAGCGCGAGCTCGACGTCCTCGGGCGTCGACTTCGCCACCTCGCAGAAGGCCTTGCCGTCGACCGGGCTCACGTTGGCCATGTACTCGCCCTTGGCGGGCGCGACCCAGTGACCACCGATGAAGTTGCCGTAGCGGGCCTTGACCTCGACGATGCTCCCTGGCCGACCGGGCCGGACGTACGGCGCGGGGGACTTGCGTGCGCCCTGCACTTCTTCAACCTGTGACTCACTGCGCTCAAGATCGGTGACGAGTGTCATCATGTGCCTCCCTAATCAATCTCTCAATGCCAACCTATGAAGGACGGTGCGTCGCGACTAGGGGCAAAGGTCCAAATGCTGCTCGCGAGTTCGCGACGTACTCTCTTCGACCATGAGCGAGGTCCCTATTGCTCGTGACGGTCCGATGCTGGCCCAGGGCGCCTGACAGTGCGGGCATGGGTGGTGGACCGTCCTGGACCGATCGACTCGCGTCCCCTCCTCCGGGTCGACCGAGACATGCCCCTGCCCGGTGCGGGGCAGGTCCGGGTCCGGGTTCGCGCCTGCGGTGTGTGTCGGACGGACCTGCACCTTGCTGAGGGCGACCTCGCACCGAGACACGAGCGCATAGTTCCGGGCCACGAGGTCGTCGGCATCGTGGAGTCACTTGGACCCGAGTGCCGACGGCTCGCCGAAGGCGATCGCGTCGGCGTGCCGTGGCTCGCACACACGTGCGGGCAGTGCCGCTTCTGTGCGGGAGGGCGTGAGAACCTCTGCGTCTCGCCGCTGTTCACGGGCTGGGACCTCGACGGCGGCTATGCCGAGTTCCTCGTCTGTGACGAGGACTACGCCTACGCCGTCCCGTCGACGTTCAGCGACGAGCAGGCCGCGCCCCTGCTGTGCGCTGGCATCATTGGGTACCGGGCACTGCGACGATCCAACCTTCCATCGGGGGGGCGCCTCGGCATCTACGGGTTCGGCGGCTCGGCTCACCTCACCGCGCAGGTCGCGCTCGCAGAAGGCGCAAGGGTGCATGTCCTCACCCGCTCCCCTGAGGCACAGGCGCTTGCCCTCGAGCTCGGCGCGACAAGCGCGGGTGCAGCGGACGGAGCGGCCCCTGAGCCGCTCGATGCCGCGATCCTCTTCGCGCCCGTCGGCACGCTCGTCCCCGTCGCGCTGGCGGCACTCGAGCGAGGGGGGACCCTCGCGATCGCGGGGATCCACCTGAGTGACATACCCGTCCTCAACTACGAGCGGCACCTCTTCGAGGAGCGGGCCGTCTGCAGCGTGACCGCCAACACACGCGGCGACGGCGAGGCGTTCCTCGAGATCGCAGCCCGCATCCGCATCAAGGCCACGACGACGGCGTACGCGATGCACGAGGCTGATCGCGCGCTCAGTGACCTCGCCCACGACCGCATCACTGGGGCCGGTGTCCTCATGAACGACGCGTGACGAGGTGGCGGGACGTTCATCGCCCGAATGAGGACCATCGACCCTAGGTACAGCAGGCGGCGAGTTCCTATCGTGACAAGTGACGTGCGGCATACAGACGCACTGATGCGCTTTGGAGGCGACATGAAGGCACTCGTGTACCACGGTCCTGGGAAGAAGGCCTGGGAAGAGGTCCCCCGTCCGAGCATCCTCGAGTCGACTGACGCGATCGTGCGGGTCGACGCAGTCACGATCTGCGGCACCGACCTGCACATCTTGAAGGGCGACGTGCCCGAGGTCACCGACGGCCGGATACTGGGTCACGAGGCGGTCGGCACGGTCGAGGAGGTCGGGAGCGCCGTCAAGAAGGTCGCCCCTGGTGACCGCGTCCTCGTGTCGTGCGTCACCGCGTGCGGCGCCTGCCGATTCTGCCGGGAGGGCCGCTATGGGCAGTGCCTCGGCGGCGGCGGTTGGATCCTCGGGCACCTGATCGACGGCACCCAGGCGGAGTACGTCCGCGTCCCGTTCGCTGACAACTCGACCTACGCCGTCCCCTCGCACACCAGCGACGAGCAGATCCTGATGCTGGCGGACATCCTGCCGACCGCCTACGAGGTCGGCGTGCTGAACGGCGTCGTGCGGCCAGGCGACGTCGTCGCCATCGTCGGAGCGGGTCCGATCGGCCTCGCCGCGACGCTGACCGCGAAGCTCTTCAGCCCGAGCCACATCGTGGCGATCGACCTCGCCGACGCGCGGCTCGAGGCGGCGAAGGGATTCGGTGCCGACGTCACCGTCAACAGCACACGCCAGGACGCACTCGATGTCGTCCGCCAGCTCACCGGCGGCCTCGGCGCCGATGTCGCCATCGAGGCAGTGGGCACGCCCGCTACCTTCGAGCTTGCCGCGGAGCTCGCGCGGCCGGGCGGGCACATTGCGAACATCGGCGTGCACGGCGCGCCCGCGACGCTGCACCTCGAGCGGTTCTGGACCCGCGACCTGACCTTCACGACAGGGCTCGTCGACACCTACTCGACGCCGACGTTGCTCCGCTTGGTCTCGAGCGGCCAGCTCGACGCGGCGCCGTTCATCACGCACCGCTTCGAGCTCGACCAGTTCGAGGAGGCCTACGACGTCTTCTCGCGTGCGGCCGAGACCAAGGCGCTCAAGGTGGTCCTGTCGCGCAGCGACTGAGCCGCCGAAGCGTGGGTCTCGCCGAACTCGAACGTCGTCTGTGACGATGGTGAGCGTTGGACGCCCGGCGTCAGCGGCAACGGGCGTCGCAGGCACGGCTCGAGAGCAGGAGGCAGAGATGCCCAGTGACGGTCACGGGATCGGCTGATGGCGCTCCCTGCAATCGAGACGAACGGGCTCACCAAGACCTACGCGGGTGTTGACGCGATCTCCGAGCTCGGCATCGAGGTGCAACAAGGAGAGATCGTGGGCTTCCTGGGCCCGAACGGCGCAGGCAAGACCACGACCATCAGGCTCCTGCTGGGTCTCATCCGTCCGACAAGGGGCTCCTCGTCGATCTTCGGCTTCGACAGCCAGCGTCAGGCGGTCGACGCGCACCGACGCCTCGCCTACGTGCCGGGCGAGTCGAACTTGTGGCCGGGCCTGACAGGCGAAGAGACGCTGCACCTGCTGGGCCGGCTGCATGGCGCCGTCGACACGGCATACCGCGACGAACTCGTCGAGCGGTTTGCGTTCGAGCCATCCAAGAAGGTCCGGACGTACTCAAACGGCAATCGCCAAAAGCTCGTGCTGATCGCAGCGCTCATGGTCCGACCCGACCTGCTCGTCTTGGACGAGCCGACCGCCGGTCTCGACCCGCTCATGGAGCAAGAGTTCCGCCGCAGCGTGCTCGAGGCCAAGGAGCGGGGCCAGTCCGTCTTTCTCTCCAGTCACATGCTGTCAGAGGTCGAGGCCCTCTGCGATCGAGTCGGGATGCTGAACGCCGGACGTCTCGTCGACATGGGCACGCTCTCCGAGATGCGACACCTCTCGTCGCTCACGATCCAGGCGACCTTCGAAGGCACGGTCCCCGACGTCACCAGGGTTCCGGGCGTGAGTTCGGTCGTGGTCGAGGGCCATCTGCTCCAGTGCCAGGTCCATGGTCCGGTCGAGCCGCTGCTCAAGGTGCTCGCCAACGCGAGCGTCCACGAGTTGCTCAGCCGCGAGCCGTCGCTCGAGGAGCTCTTCTTGGCGCACTACGGCGCCGTGGCGACTCGAACGGCCGGGTCCGAGGCCGCCACGACCAGCGCGAACTGAGATGGCCGTCCCGTCGCTCCTGACCGCACGCCCGCCGGCGGCGTCATCACGAGAGGCCCGCGCGAACGCACAACGCGCGCGGCCGACCGTCGTGCTCGGGCGCGCCACACAGCAGGCGCTGCGCGCCGGGACGATGTGGGGCCTCATCTTCGGGATTTACACGGCGCTGCAGGCAGTCGCCTACACCTCGACGTACAAGACCGAGGCGCAGCGACTCGCGCTCGCCAAGTCATTGAGCTCGAGCGGCGGGCTCAGCGCGCTGGCTGGCCCGGCCCGTGACCTGCAGACCGTCGGCGGCTACACCGCTTGGAAGTCGCTCGGCTTCCTCAGCATCATGGGGGCCATCTGGGCGCTCCTGCTCGCCACCAAGCTCCTCCGTGGTGAAGAGGACGCCGGCCGCACCGAGCTCGTGCTCTCGGGCCCGACAACTCGGCGTGCCGCAACCGCCCAGACGCTCGCCGGTCTCACAATCGGGCTCGTCGCGCTGTTCGCGTGCAGCTCCGCGCTCGTCCTACTCGTCGGCCGTTCGCACGACGTGCGCTGGGCGGCGTCCGCGTCGCTCTTCTACTCGCTCAGCGTCTCTAGCGGCGCGGTCCTCTTCATGGCGGTCGGTGCGTTCACGAGCCAGCTCGTCACGAGCCGGCGCAAGGCAGCGGCATACGCGGGCGCCGCGGCGGGGATCGCGTACGCGATCCGGATGGTGAGCGACGCCTCGGCGGGAGCGACCTGGATGCACTGGCTCACGCCATTCGGCTGGGTCGAAGAGCTCGGGGCGTTCACCTCGCCGTCGCCGATCGCCCTGCTGCCGCTCTTCGGCGCGACCGCGCTGCTGGTCGCCGCCACGATCTGGCTGTCGGGTGCACGCGACCTTGGAGCCGGTGTGCTGAAAGAGCGCTCGGATGCCAAGGCGCACACCGCCCTGCTTCGCGGGCCCATGGGGCTCGCGGTCCGACTGAGCGGTCCCGGCCTCGCGGTCTGGGTCACCGGGATCAGTGCCTTCGGGCTGCTCTTGGGCAGCGTCGCGAACGCGGCAGCAAAGTCGCTCGAGGCCTCCCCCAGCGTGCGGGCCGCCCTCGCCCGGCTTGGGGGCCACGCCGGCTTGGTCAAGGACTACCTCGGCGTGTCGTTCCTCACGGTCACGCTCCTCGTCATGCTGGTCGCCGCCACCCAGATCACCGCAGCACGACGCGAGGAGGCAACAGGACGCGTAGAGCACCTCTTGGTCCAGCCCGTCGCGCGGGCTCG
>ODAK010007835.1_pt1 | contig 10732 bp, 7 predicted proteins | sample 1539591 | NCBI WGS metagenome assembly ODAK01 (sample SAMEA3539303, study PRJEB22396) | soil metagenome | biome: tundra; feature: field; material: soil | place: USA | collected 2010-05 | depth 0.15 m | reverse complement strand
CTATGCATAAGGGAGAGAAAATGGGGACCATTCGTCGCCTCGGTTCAATACTGGGGGCCGGTGCGCTGGTACTGGGCACATTGACGGTAACCGTCGCCGCCACCACTACCGCGGGTGCCGCTTCGAAATTCAAGGCCTGCGTCGTCACTGACACCGGTGGCATCAACGACAAGTCGTTCAACGCCTCGGCGTGGCAGGGTCTTAAGAACGCCAAGGCGTCCGATAGCAGCATTTCTATTGCCTACCTCTCATCGACCTCATCGACCGACTATGCGCCCAACATCGCCACGTTCGAAAAGCAAGGCTGCGGCATCATCATCACCGTCGGCTTCCTGATGGACGCCGCGACGGCCGCCGCCGCCAACGCCAACCCCACCCAGAAGTTCGCCATCGTGGACGATGCGCCGGTCGCCAAGAAGTCGCACGAAGTGCTGGCGTTGCAGTACGACACCAACCAGGGAGCGTTCCTGGGCGGTTACTTCGCGGCCGCCACCTCCTCGTCGAAGGTCGTTGCGACCTACGGCGGTGCGGACATTCCGCCGGTCACGGTGTACATGGACGGCTTCGTCGCCGGTGTTCGTTACTACGACAAGATCAATAAGGCCAGCGTCAAGGTATTGGGTTACAAGCCACCCAAGGTCTGCACGTTGACCAACTGCGCCGGATCGGGAACCTTCGTGGGCAACTTCACCGACCAGACGGCTGGCAAGACCATCGCCGCCGGTGACTTCGCTGCCGGAGCCGACATTGTCTTCCCCGTGGCTGGATCGGTGGGCCTCGGTTCCATCGCCGCCGCGCAGCAGGCCGGAGTGGGTCACGACGTGGTATGGGTTGACACCGACAGCTGCGCGACCAAGGCGCTCGACGCTGCGCAGTGCAAGTACATCGACGGCACCGTCTACAAGGGCGTAACCCCGTCGGTGGAAGCCGCCGTGTTGTCGGCCGCCAAGGGCACCTTCACCGGTGGCACGTACCTCGGCAGCCTGAAGAACAACGGCACCGGTTTTGCCTACGACACCACCAACGCCGGAGCCAAGTTGAAGGCCACCATTGCCAAGATTGCGACTGGCCTCAAGGCGGGCACGATTTCAGTTAACCCGAACAGCTACCCCGCTAACTAAAGCTCCACGTTTTAAAGAATCGGGCTGTACCAGAAGACCCGGGTCCCAGAGATCCGGGTCTTCTTTATGGCTACGATGAAACCTTATGCGAATCGAGCTTCGAGGGATCACCAAGAGGTTCGGCTCCTTCACCGCGAACAACCGGATTGACCTGGTCGTAGAGCCCGGTGAAATCCACTGCCTGCTCGGCGAAAATGGCGCCGGCAAGTCCACCTTGATGAACGTCATCTTCGGCCATCTGCGGGCCGAAGAGGGCGAGATCGTCATCGACGGCGAACAGGTTTCCTTCGCCAACTCCGGCGAAGCGGTGCGCCGGGGCATCGGCATGGTCCACCAGCATTTCATGCTGGTGCCGGTCTTCAGCGTCGCCGAAAACGTCGTGCTGGGCTTCGAGCCGACCAAGTCGTTCGACCGACTGGACCACAAAAAGGCGGCCGATGAAATTCGCCGCGTCTCCAAGGAGTACGGACTCGAAGTGGACCCCGACGCCGTCATCGAAGAACTGCCCATCGGACTCCAACAGCGGGTTGAAATACTAAAAGCGCTCAGCCAGGACGCGGAGCTCTTGATTCTCGACGAGCCCACCGCGGTACTGACCCCCCAGGAGATCGACGCCCTGATGGCGATCATGCGTTCACTGGCCCAGGCCGGCAAGTCAATACTCTTCATCACGCACAAGCTCAAAGAGGTTCGCGCCGTGGGCGACGTCATCACGGTCATTCGCCAGGGACGGGTGGTGGGCTCCGTAGCGCCCACCACCTCCGAGTCAGAACTGGCCTCGATGATGGTGGGCCGCGACGTCAACCTCACCGTGCGGAAGGAGGCTTCCACCGCTGGCGACGAGGTGCTGCAAATCCGCAATCTGGTGGTGCGCGACGACCGTGGCCTGGCGGTCGTCAACGACGTCTCGCTCGACATTCGCGCCGGCGAAATTATGGCGCTGGCCGGAGTACAGGGCAACGGTCAGACCGAACTGGTCGAGGCCCTCGCCGGCATGCGCCGCGTGGAATCGGGGACCATCACGCTTCGTGGCTGCGACGTCACCAACGACAAGCCCCGACAGATGCTCGACCACGGCCTGGGCCACATCCCCGAAGACCGACAGCAAGACGGGCTGGTACTTTCCATGACCGTCGCGGACAACCTGGTGCTCAACACACCGCGGCGAACCCCTTTCGCCCGTCGGGGCACCCGCAACCTCGCTGCCGTCAACGAAAACGCGCAGAAGCAAGTGAAGGACTTCGACATCCGTACCACGTCCACCCGTGAAATCATCAGCTCGCTCTCGGGCGGCAACCAGCAGAAAGTCATCGTCGCGCGAGAACTCTCGCGACCACTGCAGTTCTTGGTGGCTTCCCAGCCCACGCGCGGCTTGGACGTGGGCTCCATTGAATACGTCCACCGCCAGATCGTCAATCAACGCAACGAGGGTTTGGGCGTGTTGATTGTTTCGTCGGAGCTCGACGAAGTCCTCGCGCTCGGGGACCGCATCGCCGTCATGCACCAAGGCAAGATCACCGGGGTGGTCGACCCGTCAACCAGTCGCGAAACGATTGGACTTCTGATGGCCGGCTCGACGGTCGGAGCAACCCGTGACTGACGTCGCCGCGCCGGTCGACGCGCATTCAGGTCGCCGAAAGATCTGGACCGTCATCAGCGCCAAGAGTCCGGTCGTACTGGCCCTGCTCGCGCTGGTCCTCGGCTTTCTCATCGGCGCCCTGGTCATTATCCTTTCGACCAGTTCCGTTCTGGACGCCTGGCGAGGACTCTTCAGCTCGTGGACGGCTCCCGGTCATGCGCTGAAGGTGACCTTCGACAACGTGGGGGCGGCCTATAGAGCGATGTTCACCGGCTCGATCATCGATCCACCCCAGTTCTGGCATTCACTCACTACCGGCAAGCAATGGGACTCTTCGCTGACGCCCATTTCCGAGACGCTCACCTACGCCACGCCGCTCATCATCGCGAGCGTCGCCGTGGGTATTGCCTTTCAAACGGGCATCTTCAATATCGGGGCCAACGGCCAGGCGATCTTGGGCGGCATTTCCGGAGCGGCCGTGGGATCCATGCTCCACATGCCCACCATTCTCCACATCCCTCTCACCCTGGCCGCCGGCATTGCCGGCGGCATGGTCGCCGGCTCGATCCCCGGGCTGTTGAAGGCCTTCACTGGGGCCCACGAAGTCATCGTCACCCTGATGCTCAACTACGTCATTGCCTTCTTCCTCGTCTTCGTCCTGCTGTCAACGGCCTTCCAGTTGCCGGGCCAGTCCAACGACATTTCGCGCACCATGGACTCGTCGGCCCAACTGGCCCCGCTCTTCGGTGCCGCGTCCGGGCTCCGCGTCAGTTACGGGATCTTCATCGCGGCCGCCGTGGTGCTCTTTGCGTGGTGGTTCCTGGAACGCTCATCGCTGGGCTTCGACTTTCGCGTCACCGGCGCCAATCCCCACGCCGCGCGCGCCTCGGGCATCAACGCCCGCATGGTCATCGTGGTGGTCTTCTTGGTCTCGGGGGGACTGGCCGGTCTCGCGGGAGTGGTCCAAGTGGCGAGCACCACGCACTACGTCGACGGCAACTTTCTCATTGGCAGCGCCGGTATTGGCTTCACCGCCATTACCGTGGCGCTGTTGGGCCGCAACCGACCGATGGGCATCGTCTGGGGTTCGCTGCTCTTCGCCGCGCTCGGCGTCGGCGGACGCAACATGCAGGCGGCCACGGGAATCCCCTTGGACCTGGCCACCATCATTCAGTCGGTGGTAGTGCTCTTCGTGGCGACGCCCGTGTTGGTCAAAGAGATTTTCCGACTTCGTGCCACCTCGGCCCAAGGCATCCAGCTGGCGACGCAGGGGTGGAGTTCGTGACCACACTCGAAACGCCCGCGCCGTCGACGATCGTGGCCGTGCGTCCGGTCGGTCGCACGAAGGTCATTGGCTACATAATCGCGGTCCTCGGTCTCTTCATCTTCCTGGCGTTCGGCCTCGGCTCGTCCGGTCACGCGCACTCGGTGCTCACCTTCACTCCGGTCAACACCAGTTCCCACGCTCCCTGGAGTATCGGGGCCCTCACGGTGCTCACGCGCTATTGGGACATGGCGCTCGGACTTATCGCGATCGCGCTCGGCGTCGACATGATCATTCGCCGTCCGCCCAAAGGGGCCATGGTCCGATTCGGGGTAACGGCCGTACTGTTTCTCTTTGCCCTTCTGCTATGGGCCAGTCGCGCGCCCGGACCGTCGCAGGTCCCCTTCATCAATCTGACCTCGATATTGATTGGCAGCTCGGCGCTGGCCATGGTCTTGATCTACGGCGCCCTGTCGGGCGTCATGTGCGAGCGGGCCGGCGTGGTGAACATCGCGATCGAGGGTCAGTTCATCGGCGGCGCATTGTTCGGTTCGGTCATTGCCTCTACCACCAATAATTTCCTTTTGGCCGCGCTCGCCGGAGCGGTGGCCGGTGGTCTACTGGGACTGATCCTGGCCTTTCTCTCGCTGCGCTACCTCTCGGACCAGATCATCGTGGGCGTGGTGCTGGTGACCATGATGTCCAGCCTCTCCTCCTATCTCAACCTGCAGGTCCTGTCGCCCTACCCCAACCTCAACACGGGCAACCTCGCTCCCAACCTGGCCATTCCCCTGCTCTCCAAGATCCCCATCCTTGGTCCGGTCTTCTTCAACCAGAGCGGTTTCTTTTACTTCATGATCATCCTGGTGAGTCTGATCAGCTTCGGTCTCTTTAAGACCCGCTGGGGACTTCGCGTGCGGGCCGTCGGCGAGCATCCCAAGGCGGCCGAGTCGGTGGGCATCAACGTCATTCGCACCCGATACATCAACGTGGTCGCAGGCGGCGCCATCGCCGGCGTTGGGGGCGTGGCCTTCATGGCCTCGCAGGGCGCCTTCCAGGTGGGCTACACCTCGGGACTCGGCTACGTGGCCCTGGCCGCACTGATCTTTGGTCGCTGGCGCCCGTCGGGGGCGGTAACCGCGGCCGTGCTGTTTGGCATCTCGGTCTACCTGGCCGACAACCTGCAGACCTATCAGATCCCCGTCTCCACGGAGATCTTGGGCATGTTCCCCTACATCATCACCATCGCCGTGGTCGCCGGTCTGGTCGGGCGGGTCCGTCCGCCGGGGGCCGACGGTCAGCCCTACAAACGCGACTAACCGCGCGAACCAAGTCCTCGCACCACGACGGCGGCCGCCTCCATGGCCTTAATCAGCGAGTCATCGACTGACTCCCCATTGACACGAGCGGCGAGGTAGGTGCCGCTCGCGGCGTCGCCCGCTCCCGTGGTGTCGAGCACCTCCACGCTCTTTGATCCTCGGCGCCATACGTTTTCTCCGACCGCGGCGAGGGCCCCCTCTCGACCTCGCGTCACCAGCACCTCATCGAACTTCTGGGCCAATTCATGGGCCGCGTCAATGACGTCGGAGGATTCCGTCATCATCAGAGCTTCTTCCGCGTTCGCGAACAACATCGACGAGCGCTCGGCAGCTGCTAGGAACACTGGAACCGTCACCCGCGCGAGCGGCCCCACCGAACAGACGTCGACGGACGTCGTCGCGCCCTTGGACCTCGCTAACTTCAGAGCTTGCGATCCAATCCTTCGCGTCCGATCGTCCAGCAAGGTGTAGCCGGATACGTGTAGGTGATCAAAAGGTCGGCCAAGGTTACGGGTCAAGGCTTCCAAAGCCAGCAAGCCATTGACACCGCGGTCAGTCATCATGGCCCGTTGACCGTCACGGTCGATCAGCGCGACGACGACGCCCGTCGAACCTTTCGACAGGTCAAGCGCAGGCGTGACACCCGCCCTTGTGAGATCGTCCTCGAACATCTGTCCAGCCAGGTCGTCGCCCCTGACGCCCACGTAGATCACTTCGTGTCCGTAACTGGCCAGCGCGACGGCCACGTTCGCGGCCGCGCCGCCACGACCCATTCGCACGATCGAGGGCGTGTCGCTAGTAGTCGCCAACGGCGACGTGGGTTGCACGATCACGTCCAGCATGACGTCACCGATGACGACGATTCTCTTGGGGCTCACGATCTCGAGGTGCGCAGTGCGCTCGCCACTTCGCCGGCCAGTTTGGCGTTGGCGATCACCAGGTCGCGGTTTACCGTGACGCTGAGCCCGGCGCTAAAACGGGCAAACTCAGCCAGCAGCACCGGCGTCACCTCTTTGCCGCTCACGCCGAGCGTTCGAGCCACGTTGAAAGCGCTGGCCAGGGCCTGTTCGTGCAGTTCACCATCCAGTTGATCTTCGGCCGCGACGGGATTGGCCAGCAGCATTCCCGTCGACGAGAAATCGCGGTGCGCCAGGAATGCGACGGCCGCTTCCCGGGCATCGGCGACGGACCAGTCGATACTAAAACCACTGTCGCTGCGATAGAAACCGGGGAACTGCGTCGTTCGGTAGCCCACCACGGGTACGCCCAAGGTGTCGAGCCTTTCCAGGGTGGCGCCAACGTCAAGAATGGACTTGACGCCCGAAGCAACCACCAGCACCGACGTTCGCGAAAGGGCCGTGAGGTCGGCCGACTCATCGAAACTGGTCTGGGCCTCGCGGTGCACCCCGCCCAGTCCGCCCGTCGCCATCACACAAATACCAACGCGCTGGGCCACCGTTATGGTGCCTGCGACGGTCGTGGCGCCGTCGCGACCGAGTCCGACGGCCAACCCGACGTCGCGGGCCGATAGTTTGGCCGCCTCGAGCGACGGCTCGGCCAGCAGCTCGAGTTGCTTCGTACTGAGCCCCACGATCACCTGGCCGCCGAGTACCCCAATGGTGGCGGGCACCGAGCCGCTCATCCGCACGGCGCTCTCGCACGACGCGGCGACGTCGAGGTTGGTCGGAGCGGGAAGTCCGTGGACCACGATGGTGGTTTCCAGCGCCACCACACCACGGCCCTCGTCGAGCGCGCTGCTCACTTCGTCGCTAATGACCACCGAGGAGTTGGGGAAGTTGCTCACGCACAGCGAAGTGTACAGTTTTCCGGTGAACACTCTGAGTGAGATTCCCTGGGAAACACTGCGTACTCGGGCCCTGGCGGCCACGTCGCGGTCCTACGCGCCCTACTCGCACGTCACCGTCGGCGCGGCCGGTTTCACCAGCGACGGACGCACCGTGGAGGGTTCTAACGTAGAGAACGCCAGTTACGGACTGACCCTCTGCGCCGAATGTTCGTTGGTGAGCGACCTCGCCCGACAGGGCGGGGGATGCCTGGTCGCGGTCTCGATCGTGGCCGGTGACGGCCAACCAATTGCTCCCTGTGGACGCTGTCGACAGCTGCTCTTCGAACACGGGGGCGCAGCGTTGCTGGTGGATGCGGGCGTCGCCGCACCGGCCCGGCCCCTGTCCGCGTTGCTGCCCGAGGCCTTCGGCCCGGACGATCTGGGCATCCGCCGCAACTCGTGACCAACTTCTCCGCGGTGGACGTCATTGCCACCAAACGTGACGGCGGCACCCTCAGCGACGGCGCCATTACCTGGCTCTTGGACGCCTACATGCGCGGTGACGTCGCCGATGAGCAGATGTCCTCACTGCTCATGGCCATCTTCTTTAATGGCCTGGCTCCCCAAGAACTGCGCACCTGGACCGACCGGATGATCGCGTCGGGCGAACGGCTCGACCTCCAGGGGCTTTCCCGGCCCACGGTCGACAAGCACTCCACCGGCGGCGTGGGCGACAAGATATCGCTCATCCTGGCTCCCCTGATGGCCTCGTGCGGTGCGGCCGTGCCCCAACTCTCCGGCCGGGGCCTCGGTCACACCGGGGGAACCCTGGACAAATTGGAAGCCATACCGGGATGGCGCGCCACGCTCACCAACAACGAGATCCGCTCCCAGCTCGAGGCCATTGGGGCCGTCATCTGCGCCGCCGGTCCGGGACTGGCCCCCGTCGACCGGCGGCTCTACGCGCTACGCGACGTGACCGCCACCGTGGAATCCATTCCCCTCATTTCGTCTTCGATCATGAGCAAGAAGATCGCCGAAGGCACGGGCGCACTCGTCCTGGACGTCAAGGTCGGTCGCGGCGCGTTCATAAAGGATCCGGCCCGGGCCCGGGAACTGGCGACCACCATGGTCACGCTCGGCACGTCGCACGGCGTCGCCACCATTGCCCAACTCACCGCCATGGACGCGCCCCTCGGGCGGGCCGTCGGCAATGCCTTGGAAGTCACCGAATCAGTCGAGGTGCTGCGAGGCGCGGGGCCCGAGGACGTGCGCGAACTGACCTTGGGCTTAGCCCGCATCATGGTCGAACTGGTCGGCCTCGACGTCGACCCCGAGATAAAGCTCGATGACGGCTCGGCCTACGACGTCTACCGTCAAATGATTCAAGCGCAGGGAGGCGACAGCGACGCCGTGCTGGCCACCGCCAAATTTCGCGAGACCGTGGTCGCGCCACGCGCCGGCATCGTCCAATCGGTCGACGCGCTCTGCGTGGGCATGGCCGCCTGGCGCCTCGGCGCCGGACGGGCGCGCAAGGAGGATCCCGTCAGCGCCGCCGCCGGGGTGCTCTGTCTGGTGCGAGAAGGCAACGAGGTTGAAGCGAAGCAGCCGCTTTTCGAATTGCACGCCGATGACGTCGAACACTTGGTGCGGGGTCGCGATACGATCAAAGATGCCTTCGTGCTCGGTGATAACGCGGTGACGTCGTCACCGCTCTTGATCGAGCGCATAGAAAAATAGCGCGAAACTTTGCTTTAGTAACCTGGCCGTTATGGCCGGTACCGCACTCACTCGAGAGATCATTAAGCGAGCCCCCAAGGTGGTGCTGCACGATCATCTCGACGGCGGACTTCGCGCCTCGACGGTCGCCGAACTGGCCAAAGAAATTGGCTACACCGGGCTGCCCACCTTCGATCCCGACAAACTCTCGGCCTGGTTCATCGCCGACGCCAAGGGCAGCGACCTGGTGCACTACCTCGAAGGCTTTGCCCACACCACCGCGGTCATGCAATCCCGGCGGCAGATCGAGCGGGTCGCCGCGGAGTGCGCGCTCGATCACGCGCGTGACGGCGTGGTCTACGCGGAGATTCGCTTTGCGCCCGAACTGCACACTCACGGCGGACTCACGCTGGCCGAAGTGGTAAACGCCGTCCTGGCCGGCTTCGTCCAAGGCACCAAGGAGGCGGCGAGCGAGGGCCACACCATCATTGTTCGCACCATCATCTCGGCCATGCGCCAGGCCCGCATGAGCGAAGAGATCGCCGCCCTGGCCATTTCTTTTCGCGACCACGGGGTGTGCGGCTTCGACATCGCCGGACCGGAAGACGGCTTTCCCCCGACGGAACATCTGCGCGCCTTTCACCTCATCCAGCGCGAGAACTTCCACTTGACCGTCCACGCCGGCGAAGCCTTTGGGCTGCCGTCGTTGTGGGAAGCCGTGCAATTCTGCAACGCCGAGCGTCTCGGTCACGGCGTGCGCATCGTGGACGATATCTCGCTCGTTGACGACCGCTACGAACTGGGCCGCCTGGCCAGCTACATTCGTGACCGGCGCATCCCGCTGGAGGTCTGTCCCACCTCCAACGTCCACACCGGGGCCGCCCTGTCGATCGCCACGCACCCCATTGAACTGCTGCGCAAGCTCCGCTTTCGCGTCACCGTCAACACCGACAATCGACTGATGAGCGGCATCACCATGAGTAGCGAGTTCGACGTCTGCGCGCGGGCCTTCGGTTGGACCCTGGACGACATGCAGTGGCTCACGCTCAACGCCGCCAAAAGCGCCTTCTTTCAGTTCGACCTGCGCCTGGCCATGATCGACAACGTGATCAAGCCCGGCTACGCCGCGCTTCGCTCGGCCTAAAGCTTCAGCAGTTCGGTCAGTTCGTCGCCCACGGTCATTACCTGTTCGCGAGCAGTCCCGCGTTGGAGCTGAAGTGACTGGCCCGCACCGGCGTCGCCCAAGATCTCGACGTAGGCCTTGAGTTTGGGCTCGGTACCCGAAGGGCGCACCACCACCCGACCGTGGTCGCCCAATTGCAGGACCAAGCCCTCGGTGGGCGGCAGACCGCGCCAGCCCAACTCGAGATCAACTACCTCGCTCACCTCGAGGCCGCCGAGGTTTGTGGGCGGGGTCGCCCGAAGTCGACCAATGGTGGCGCCAATGCTGGACATGGCCTCGGGTCCGCTCACTCGAAACGAAAGTTGGTGGACGGCGTGCACGCCGTAGGTTGATTCAATCTCGTCCAGTCGGTCCAGCAGCGTTTGGCCCTGCTGGGCGAGGTGGTGGGCCAGGTGACAGAGGGCCAGGCCCGCCGACAGTCCGTCCTTGTCGGCCACCAATGCATCGACGGCGAAACCGAGCGCCTCTTCGTACCCGAAGCGCAGCACCCCGTCGCCGGCCGAGCGGGCGACCCACTTAAAGCCGGTCAGGGTCTCGACGAAGCGTAGGTGCGCCGCTTCGGCCATTTTCTGGAGCATGGTCGACGAGACGATTGACGTCGCGACCACGTCGCCGGTAGCGCTCGGGTCGTCTAGCAGCGCCGAGGCCAGCAGCCAACCTATTTCGTCGCCGCGCAGGATCCGCCATCCTTGGGGACCGAGCACCGCGGCCCCTAGTCGGTCGGCGTCGGGGTCGTTGGCGATCACCAGCGTCGACAAACT
>ODAK010007834.1_pt1 | contig 10732 bp, 4 predicted proteins | sample 1539591 | NCBI WGS metagenome assembly ODAK01 (sample SAMEA3539303, study PRJEB22396) | soil metagenome | biome: tundra; feature: field; material: soil | place: USA | collected 2010-05 | depth 0.15 m | reverse complement strand
CTGGCAGATGGACTGGGTCGAGCCCAGGTCCACTTCCAGCCACTGCGGGTCGGAGAACGCGCTGGACCACCGGGTCGACAGGTTCCCGTCGGTCGCGTTGGACGCCGGCCAGCTCGGGCCCTGTATCGACGACGCCGTCGTCGGCTGATGCAGCGCGATATTCGTCGTCCCGCAACTGCCGCTGGAGTTGACGGTCCAGCTGAACGAGGCAGATCCGGAGGCCCCGGTGCTGTCCTTCGCGGTGACCGTGACGCTGGAGGTGCCCGCGGTGGTCGGGGTGCCGGAGATCAGCCCGGTCGAGGAGTTGATGGACAGGCCGGCGGGCAGGCCGGTGGCGCTGTAGCTCAGCGTCTGCCCGGACGCCGAGTCGCTGGCCTGAACCTGCAGGCTGGCCGCGCTGCCCACGGTGGACGTCTGGTTGCCGGGGTTCGTGACCGTGACGGTGTTGCCGCCGCCGCTGCCGGACGGCAGCGTCCATATCTGCCCGGCGGCGGCAGTGCAGGTGTCGATGTCGAGCGCCGTGGCGGGGTTGTTGCCGGGATCGGTGAGGCACAGCCCGGAGTGCGGATTGACCAGCTCACCGTTGGCCTGATGGGTCCAGTTCTGGGCGACCGTGCCGTTGCAGGGGTACCACTTGACGGCCGTACCGGGGCTTGTGCCGGCCGCGTTCACGTCCAGGCAGCCGCCCTGCACGCGAAGCGTGCTGTCGCTGTAGGTGGACCACTGCTGGCCCGCGCTGCCGTTGCAGGTGCTCACGAACATCGGGTTGCCCTCGGTGTTCAGCGAGTTCTGGTTGGTCAGGCACAGCCCGTTGATGCCGGTTACCTTGCCGGTGCCGGTGGGCGTCGCGGTGGGCGTGGTGTTTCCGCCCTCCTCGTACACGGCGACATACGCCACGCTCATCGATGCCCCGGACGTGGTGGCCGAAGTCGGGGTGGTGCAGCCGCAGATGCCGTTCGGGTAGTTGCCGCCCATGGCCAGGTCCCACATGATGAAGAAACCGTGGTCGATGGCCGCCTGCCAGGCCGCGGTGCCGACCGAGGCCTCGGTGATCGTGCTCTCCACCGTGCCGTCCATCAGGAACTGCAGGGTTTCCGCGCTGGTGTTGGTCCGGTCGATGATCACAGAGTAGGTGTGGTAACCGGTCTGGCAGGTCGAGCCGGCGGCAGGGCAGGCGATCAGCGGGTGGCCGCTGCTGCCCGCCCCATCGTGCAGCGTCTGGGAGGCCTCGTTGAGGGCGTTGACGTCCTCCATCATGTCGATCTCGCCCGACTGGGGCCAGCCGCCGCCCATCCGCATCGGCGATCCCAGGGACCAGAACGCCGGCCAGTATCCCAGCCCGCTGGCCGGGTCCGGCTGCTCGATCGAGGCGGTCATCTCCAGCTTCCCGCCTGGCGGAGCGGCGAAGTCGTCCCGGGTGCTCTCGAGCCGCGCGGACGTCCATGTGCCGCCGCTGTTGATCGCCTTCAGCACCAGGTGGCCGTTGCCGTCCAGGTAGGCGTTGGCGGTCGAGCTGGTCATGTGCTCGATTTCCCCGGTGCCGAACCCGGTGCCGATGTCGTAGAACCAGTTCGCGGACGACGGCGGCGATCCAGCCGGACCGGCGAAATCGTCTCCGAACACCGTCGTCCAACCCGGCGGAGGCGGCGGCACCGAGTCAGCGTGTGCCTGCTGCGTGCCGACCACCGCGGTCATCACGATGCCGGTCAGGCATCCAGCGAGCAGCACCAGCGCGTTCAGCATGGTGCGGCCGCGCGACGCGGCATGGAGTTTCATCTGTGTGCCCTCCTGTTCCGGCTGCCCCGCCCGCGCTATTGATGCAACCCCCACCGAACCGCGCTCACCCGGCCGCCAGCGGTTCGGCGAGCACGCCCCGCGGCGCTGGGCGCGCCGCGGGGCAGGCCGGGATCAGGTGCCGAACCCCTGGAACTCCCACAGGCTGTAGCCGTACCCGGTGCCGCGGACCGTGCCGTACATCCGGATGTACCGGCCGGTGCCGCTGACCGAGAGCGTCTGCGTGCCGCCCGTCCCTGTCGTGGTCGAGTAGATCGTGGTCCAGTTCACGGCGTCGGACGAGACCTGGATCTGGAAGGCCTTGGCGTAGGCCGATTCCCAGGCCAGCACGACCTGGCTGATGGTGTGCGTCGCACCGAGGTCGACCAGCAGCCACTGCGGGTCGGCGGCCGCGCTGGACCAGCGGGTGTTGAAGCTGTCGTCCGTCGCGTCCGTGGCCGGGTAGCCGGCGCCCTGTATCGAGGACGCGTACGTGGGCTGGTTGAGGGCCAGGTTCGTCCCGCTGGGAAGGGTGACGCCGGGTGTCGCGATGATCTCGTTCGAGTCGGGCGACACGCCCGCGGCGTTGTTGGCGGCGACCATGTAGTCGTACGACGAGGCGTTCTTCAGGCCGGTGTCGGTATACGTCGTGGTCGTGCCGCTGACGGCGGCGACCGGGGTGGTGGCTTCGCCGTCGGACTTGGTGCCGCGGTAGATGCTGTACGAGGTCGGTCCGCCGCTGCTGGCCGTCCAGTGCAGCGTGACGGACCCGTTCCCCGAGGTCGATGTCAGGTTCGTCGGGCCGCTCGGCACCGAGGCGGTCGCCGGAGTGATGGTCATCTCGTCGACGCGCGAGACTCCGTGGTCATCGACGGCGAACATCTGGACGGAGTTCTTCCCCGCGTTCAGGTGTACTTGAATGGTCGAATCCTGGTAGGTCTCGAAGCTGCCGGTGATCGGGAAACGCTCGGTGGTGGTGATGACCGTGCCGTTGACCATGAGCCCCATCTGCCGGTTGGTGACCCCGGGGAAGAGCCCGGACGCGAAGGCGTACCGCCAGTTGACCGTGTACAGGCCACTCGTGGGCACGACGACGTCGTTGAACGTCAGCGTGGCGGTCGGCGCGTAGGCCATGTCGACGGCCACGTGGCCGGGAGAGTTCGCGCCCGAGGAGCCGAGCACCTGGGGGAACCAGCCGGTCAGCGCCTCGAACCACTGGAACCCGCCGAGCAGCGCGTCCTTGCCGTAGAAGACGAGCGAGTTGCCCGAGGCCACGCCCGGCGTGTTACCGCCGGTCCCCACCGGCGGGGGGGTCTTCGAGGGGTCCTCCGCCGAACGAGGCGACTCGCCGGCCGAGTTGACCGCGGTGACCTCGTAGAAGTAGACCGTCGTGGGGTTGAGGTTCGTGTCGGTGTAGGTGGGGCTGGTGGTCGTCGCGATCGGCGTGCCCCCCTCGCCGCCCGACGACGTGCCGCGGTAGAGCCGGTAGCTGGTCGCGGTCGGGGTCGGGGTCCAGGTGAGGGTGATCGAGTCGTTGGCGTTGGACTGGTCGTTCAGGTTGAGCGGCTGGGGCGGCGGCGGCGTCCCGGCCGCGAACGCGGCCGGCTGCATCAGCCCCAGCGCGCATACGGCGCCGACCGAGACCAGGACCAGCAGGCGGCGGGACGATGTGGCTGCTGAGCGGGAGAAACTTCTCATTGAAGCTCCGATACCTGTGTAACTGTGTGGGGACCCGGCCCTCCGGGTGCGATACGCCGGCCGGGGAGCTGGACGGACGCCACGCCGGAACGACGGCCGGATGAGGCAACGCGGCTGAGTGTTAGCACGGTTACATCCAGTAAGAAGAGGCGAGCGAGACGAACGTAACAACGGCGTAACACTTTCGTCAAGGCTTAAATGAAGATTTGACGGAATGGTCCGCCGCCTGGCTGCCACCGGTGCCCGGCCTCGGGCGGGGTGATCCGGAACGCGCGGACATGTGTGACGAGGTCTTGACGGCGGATAAGAGGTGAGTTACGTTACGCCTTGAAATAAGACAAAATCTAACTCATGTCAACTGGGATGCTGCTCCTGGGAGAGCGGGGACAGCATGCGGCATCACTACCGGCACCGCGGCGCCTGCGCTGCGGTCAGCACCGTGTTTCACGCCCAGAGAGAGCGTTCATGAGCCTTCTCCCCCGCACGCTGTCCCGATGGCGCCGGCGTTCCGGCGCGAGCGCGATCGGCATCATCGCATCCTTCATCCTGGCCGCCGCGTGCCTGTCCGTGTCGGTCATCAGCGGCCCCGCCGCCCAGGCCGCCAGCTGCGGTACCACCAGCATCGCGTTGCATCAGCCGACCACGGCGTCGTCGATACAGGGCCCGAGCTGGCCGGCGTCCAACGCGACCGACGGGAACCTGTCGACCCGGTGGTCCAGCGCGTTCTCCGACCCGCAGTGGCTGGAAGTGGACCTGGGCTCGACCCAGTCCATCTGCCAGCTGGTCATCCACTGGGAAACCGCCTACGCCAAGGCATTCCAGATCCAGGTCTCCAACGACAACTCCACCTGGACCACCATCTACTCCACCACCACCGGCACCGGCGGCACCCAGACCCTCAACGTGACCGGCAGCGGCCGGTACATCCGCATGTACGGCACCGTGCGGGCCACCCAGTACGGGTACTCGATCTATGAGTTTCAGGTCTATGCGAGCAGTGGCGGTACCGGAGGCGACACGGTCACGGTGACCAACCCTGGTACGCAGAGCTCCACTGCGGGTACCGCGGTCAGCCTGCAGATCCAGGCCAGCGACTCCGCGTCGGGGCAGACGCTGACCTACTCCGCTACCGGGCTGCCGACCGGGCTGTCCATCAGCTCCTCGGGGCTGATCTCCGGCACCCCGACCACCGCGGGCACGTCCAGCATCACAGTGACCGCAAAGGACGGCACCGGAGCGTCCGGCTCCGCCTCGTTTAGCTGGACCGTCGGCGCGGCGGGTTCGGGCGAGCCGCCCCCGTCGTTCTGGGGCAACACCAGCGCGATTCCCGCAGCGCACAACGTGCTGGAGTTCTCCATCGTGAACCAGACGAACGGCCAGTACCCGGACAGCGAGGTCTACTGGAGCTTCGGCGGGCAGACCGAGTCGATCGCCCAGCAGCCGTACATCGACATGCCGGCGAACTCGGCCGGGCGGATGTACCTCTACCTCGGCACGCCGAACGGCCCGTACTACGACTTCATCGAGTTCACCGTGGGCGCGTCCTCGATCAACATCGACACCACCAGGGTCGACCGGTTCGGCCTGAAGCTGGCGATCCTGCTGCACGGCCACGACGGGTCCAACCAGGAGATCGGCGAGGACTACGCCACCTTCACCGAAAGCCGCTCGGCCACGTTCGCGCGGTTCGAGAACTCGGTGCCGACCCAGTTCAAGGAACTGGCGACCGATGACGCGCCGTATGGCATTCCGTCACCAGGCAACGACAAGGCCTTCCAGGCTGGCGGCTCCTACGCCAACTACTTCACCAGTTACGCCGCGGCCAACGGCGACACCAGCGACTCCACCGCGCAGATCTTCGGCTGCGGCGGCACGCTGGCCAGCAACCCGCAGCTGTGCGCGGCGCTGAACCGGCACGTAGCCGGTGAGTCCACGGCACAGCAGCAGAACCCGGCCAACTTCTACCTGGCCGGCCCGGCGAACTACTACGCCTGGTTCTGGCACCAGAACGCCATCAACGGCAAGCAGTACGGCTTCCCCTACGACGACTATGCCGGGCAATCCTCGGACATTTCGGTGACCAACCCGCAGTACGCGGTGGTCGCCGTCGGCTGGTGACAGCGGACCTCGCCAACTTCGCCCCTCGCCGGCGGTGCCAGCAACGCCGCCGGCGCGGTGGCCGCGTCAAAGGACAAAACCACGATGCTTGAGCTATCCCCCCATGGCAGACCCCGGCACGCACTCAGATCCGTGCTGCTGGCGCTGTGGACAGCGGTGCTCCTGGTAGCGGGCACGCTGTTCGCACTCAACCTGACACCGACGCCGGCCCACGCGGCGCCGGTCACCGCCGACCGGTACGCCGCGGCGGCGCCGGCCGATACCGCGGTCACCACGTTCAAGAACGACAACGAGCGAGACGGCCAGTTCACCAACGAGACGATCCTGAACCAGTCGAACGTCAACGTGTCGCAGTTCGGCAAGCGGGTGCAGTACTCGGTCGACGGGCAGGTCTACGCGGAACCGCTCTACCTCCCGAACCTGTCGATCAACGGCGGCACGCACAACATGGCGTTCGTCGCCACCGAGAACGACAGCGTGTACGCGTTCGACGCGGACGCGACCAGCGCCATAGCACCGCTGTGGAAGGTCAGCCTGCTGCCGGGCGGCGCGACTGCGGTTCCCAACAGCGCGGGGAACTGCGGCGACCTGACGCCGGAAATCGGTATCACCGGCACGCCGGTCATCGACCCCAGCACGGGCACGCTGTTCGTCGTCTCCTACGACGACGAAGGCGGGTCCCTCGTCTACCGCCTGCACGCCCTCAACGTGCTGACCGGGGCGGACAAGTGGCCCGCCAACGTCATCAGCGCATCGGGACCGGGGACCGGCGTCGGCAGCTCCGGCGGCACCGTCAGCTTCAACCCCAATACGAACCGCCAGCGCGTCGCGCTCCTGCTGGAGAACGGGAAGGTCTACGTCGGCTTCTCCTCGTTCTGCGATGTCGGGGCCTACCACGGCTGGATCTTGGGATACAGCTACAGCACCACCGCGTTCACGCTCGCCAACGCCTACGACGACACTCCTAACGGGAGCGACGGCGGAATCTGGAGCGGCAGCGGAGGAGGCGTCGTCGGCGACCCCAGCGGGAACGTGTACTACACGAGCGGGAACGGCACGTTCGACGCCAACACCGGCGGTCCTGATTATGGCGACAGCTTCGTGAAGCTGAACGGCTCGCTGCAAGTGCAGGACTACTTCTCGCCCTTCAACCAGCAGTGCCTCAACCAAGGCGACGGGGACCTCGGCGCGGGCGGACTCCTCATGATCCCGTCGGCCAACGTGGTGATGTCGGCGGGCAAGGAGGGGCGTCCCTACGTGGTCAGCACCACGAGCATGGGAGGATTCACCGCCGCACCCGGCGGCCTCAACTGCGGATCGGTGGGCTCCACGACCATCGACAAGATCCAGCAGGAATTGCCGCCTGGCACCGTCGGATCGCTGTTCAGCACCCCGGCGCTCTGGACCGGCCCCGGCGGAGTGCAGGACGTGTACTGGACCCAGGTGAACGGCCCGACCAGGGCGTTCACCTGGAGCGGGGGGAAGCTGTCCACCGCCGCGACCTCCTCCTCGTCCGGGAACGGCGGCGATCCGATCGTCTCAAGCAACGGGACCACGGCCGGTACCGGCATCGTCTGGGACCAGGACTACGGCGGGGAACTGCACGCCTACGACCCCACCAACCTGGCCCATGAGTTCTGGAACAGCGGCATGAACTCCAGCCGCGACGGCCTGCCCGGAGAGGTGAAGTACGCGACGCCGACTGTGGCGAACGGCGAGGTGTTCGTGGGGCTGCCCGCGGGCCTGGCGATCTTCGGCCTGCTCGGCACCAGCCCGCCGCCGCCACCGCCGCCGAACCTGCAGATCAACTCCGGCGGCGGCGCGACCGGGACGTGGGTGGCCGATGAGGACTTCAACGGCGGCACCACCGTGGCCACGTCCGCCGCGATCAGCACCACCGGCGTGACCAACCCCGCACCGCAAGCGGTCTACCAGACCAACCGGTTCGGCAGCTTCACCTATGCCGTCCCCGGATACACCGCCGGGGCCACCTACACGATCCGGTTGCACTTCGCCGAGACCTACTGGACGACGGCGGGCTCGCGGGTCTTCAACGTCCTCATCGACGGGACGCAGGTGCTGACCAACTTCGACATCTTCGCCACCGCCGGCGGGGAGAATAAGGCGGTGGTCGAGCAGTTCACCGAGACCGTTCCCAGCAACGGTATCTTCACCATCCAGTTCGTCACCGTCAAGGACAACGCCCAGGTCAACGGCATCGAGATCCTGTCGTCCTCGAGCCCGGCAGCACCGCCGGCGCCCACCGGCCTCGTCGCGACCGCCGGCAACGGCTCGGTGGCGCTGACCTGGACCGCCAGCGCAGGTGCCACCAGCTACAGCATCTACCGCGGCACCGCGTCAGGCGGCGAAGGCACCACGCCGGTCGCCACGACCACGTCGAACAGCTTCACCGACACCGGACTGACCAACGGCACCACGTACTACTACAAGGTCACCGCGAGCAACAGCGCCGGTACGTCGGCGCAGTCGAGCGAGGTGCACGCGACGCCGACGGCGTCGCCGCCTCCGTCCTTGCAGATCAACTCCGGCGGAGGCGCGACCGGAACGTGGGGGGCCGATGAGGACTTCAGCGGCGGCGCGACCGCGGCCACGACCCACGCGATCAGCACCACCGGCGTGACCAGCCCCGCGCCGCAGGCGGTCTACCAGACCAACCGGTACGGCAACTTCACTTACACGATCGCCGGGCTTAGCGCCGGTCATGCCTACACGATCCGATTGCATTTCGCCGAGGAGTACTGGACGACGGCGGGCTCGCGGGTCTTCAACGTCCTCATCGACGGGACGCAGGTGCTGACCAACTTCGACATCTTCGCCACCGCCGGCGGGGAGAATAAGGCGGTGGTCGAGCAGTTCACCGAGACCGTTCCCAGCAACGGTATCTTCACCATCCAGTTCGTCACCGTCAAGGACAACGCCCAGGTCAACGGCATCGAGATCCTGAGCTGAGGACGGCATGAAACGACTGGCGTGGCGGTCGCTCTGCGGTTGCCTGATCGCGGTACTCAGCGCGTGCACCGGCGCCGCCACGCCGTCGTCGTCGCACAGCCCGCCGGCGTCGGCGCCACCCGGCGCCACGCCCTCCGTCGCGACGGTGCTGACCGGCTACTACCGGGCCATCGTCACCCGGAACTACCAGCGGGCGTTCGGCTACCTCGCCCCGGGTGCGACCGGGCCGGATGGCGGCAAGCTGACGCTGCGCTCGTTCCTCCAGCTCGCGCACATGCTGGATGGCATAGGAGGGCCGGTGACCCGGTTTTCCATCGGAGTGTTTCCGTCCGGGGTCGTGATGACCCTCTACCGGGCCAGGTACGGCCCGTACCACACGCATCTGCGGATGACGCGGACCAGGCACGGCTGGGCGATCAGCTCCATTGACCGGATATGACGTCGTGGAAACGACGGTGTCCTCGGCGGATACCGCCGTTTCCTCCTCCGCGCAGCACGCCGGTCCTCCCGGGGTGCGCGGAGGAGGCCGGTTTTCTCACGGTTTTTAACGGTGTGAGTGACGAGGCCAGACCAGAATCGCGCCGCGACATCGACGATGACGCGGTGTTGCCCATCGTGACGGACCCGGCGCTGTGACCGCTCCGGGCGCCCGGAGCGGCCGCTCCGGAGAACGCCTCTTGTGACGGAACGGACCGCGTTCCGACCCTGCCAGTGCCCGGCGGCGCGGGACCCTTTGCGTCTCGATGGATGCCCGGAGCTGGCTCACCTGTGAGACCGGGTGCCTGGCTGCCCGATAATTCAGCTCAGCGCTGCCGCGCCAGGGCTCGGGAGACGGGAGGCCCGTTGTCTAATGCACCGGGAGAATCGGCCCTGGACCGGCTCATACGGCTGGCGGCTGTCGCATAGCTTGCGTCCGGCCGCTGCGGGCACGCACCATGACGGCGGCGGCGACTTCGAGTGCGACGCACAGGGTAAGCGCCGGGCGGTAGCCTGCGGTGGTGTCGAGGATGGCGGCCAGCAGCGCCGGGCCGAACGCGTACATCGCCTGGCCCACGGCCGTGGACAGGCTGATCACCTGGGTGAACGTCGCCGGCGGGAACTCTTGCTGGACGATCAGCGCCGGCAGCGTGATGACGTTGCCGACCGACAGGCCAAAAGCCCCGCACGCTAGGTAGGCGGCCAGGACGCCGGTGGCACCCCACAGGGCCAGCGCGGCGAGCGCGGCGGCCTGCAGGGCGAACACGCCGGCCGCGGCCGAACGCAGGTTCAGGTGATCGATGACCAGGCCGAGACCGATCCGGCCGATCAGGGCTGCGGCCGCGGTGCAGGAGACCGCGATCGCGGCCGGTCCGGGGCCGAGTGCGGGCGCGAGCAGCGACAGCTGATGGTTCAGGAATCCGACCTGGGCCATCAGCCCCAGCGCGAAGGGCGCCGCCACACTCCAGAACCGCGGCCGCCGGAGGAGGTCGAGGCGGCCCGGGGACCGGGCAGCTTGATGTCCCGTCCGGCCGACCCCAGGCGCCGGCCGGCCGAGGACTGCCCAGGCCAGCAGCAGCAGCAGCAGGATGAGCATGAAGCCGGCGGCGGCCCGTGTCGCGGCGGGAAAGCCCCGGTGTGCTGTCAGTTGCACCAGCGCCGGGATGATGAGGATGCCGCCGCAGCTGGACCCGTTGAGGGCAAGGCTCAGCGCCAGGCCCCGGCGCCGGGTGAACCACGGAGCCACGACGGCCGCGATCGCCGTCGAGCTCATCGTGGCCCAGCCGGCCGCCATGAGCAGGTAGACGGCATAAAGCTGCCAGAGCGCGTCTACCGAGGGCAGGGCGGCGGTGCTGGCCGCCATCGCGCAGATGCCCGCCACGATGCTGCGCCGGGCCCCCCACCTGGCTAGCGCGGCAGGCAGGACCATGATGAGGGCGGCGCCGCACAGGAAGTAGCACGTGGCCGCAACCGAGATCTGCACGGCCGACCATGGGTGCCGGGCCCGGAGCTCCAGCAGGTAGAACCCGGGTCCGTAAAAGCCCAGGCCCCAGCCGAAGACCGCGATGCAGAAGCACACGCCGACGACACACCACCCCCAGACCGGCTCGGCCGCTTCCGGTGACGCGTGTGGCCGCATAGGCGGCCCGTCCGGGGAGAACGCTTCGATCTCCGTCGAAACGAACGGGCGGTACTC
>ODAK010007832.1_pt1 | contig 10735 bp, 6 predicted proteins | sample 1539591 | NCBI WGS metagenome assembly ODAK01 (sample SAMEA3539303, study PRJEB22396) | soil metagenome | biome: tundra; feature: field; material: soil | place: USA | collected 2010-05 | depth 0.15 m | reverse complement strand
CCAAGAAGCAAGGTTGGGACCTTCTCTCAACGTTGACCACAGACCCCCAGCGCCTGATCGCCACGCTTCGGCTGGGTTAAACCCCGCCTGCGATACCTGGGCTGTTACCAATCCTCTCGATCGGCACCATGTGTTGCAGCCCCTTTTTGCATTTTTGTAGCCCAACAAAATTGGTTGAAAGCGAGAATTATGATGTCAGGGCTACGTGGGGCTACAGGGGGGTAAAGCAATGTTCACTCGCTCTCTGAGGGAATGGGGCCCGATGAAGCGCCCCATTCCCTGTTCCTGATTGCCGGCGGATGAAGGCTAGTCTCTCTTTAGAATCGTCGATATTCCGCCGAGAACCGAGTCGTAAACGAGTCCTGAATCCATTGAAAAATTATTCACAAGACTCTCCGCGTAGAGGCGCTGGATGTTTTTGTGATCATGAAACCGCTCCTCTGTTCGAACATGCCCACCGCAATTGCTGTGGCCTCTTTAGCATCCTCAGCCAATATCTGGATTTTCTGCTCTATGCTCCAGCCGGGTCGACGGCGGAAAAGCAGCGCCTTCGCTCAATGCACCGCGGCGTAGAGGATCTTGTCCTGGGTCGCAGTGGCCGCGTCGAATTCAGCGACGATCCGCCCGGTGCGAGCGACCAGGATGCGGTCGGAGACGGCGAGTATCTCCGGCAGATAGGACGAGATCACGACGACCGCCTTGCCCTCGTCGGCGAGCCTGCGGATCTCGGCGTGAATGTGCGGAATGGTGCCGACATCGACGCCACGCGTCGGCTCGTCGAAGATCACAATCTGCGGGTCCTGCGCCAGGCTTTTCGCCAGCACCACCTTCTGCTGGTTGCCGCCCGACAGCTCGAAAATCCGCGCCTTGCGCTGCAGCGCGTTGATCTTGAGTCGGTCGACCCAGTAGTTCGCGAGCTTGGCTCGCCGGGCGCGGGACAAGAGGAAGCTCCAGCCGCGGCTGGTGGCGAGGTTGCCGATATAGACGTTGTCGTCGACGATCATGGTCTCGAAGAAGCCGTTCGCCTTGCGGTCCTCGGTTATGTAGGCGATGCCGTCGTCGATCGCCTGCCGCGGCACGCGGTAGCGGATCGGCTTGCCGCGCAGCCGGATGGTGCCGCCATTGACTAGATTGCGCTTCAGCGCGCCGAAGATGACCTTCGCGATCTCGGTGCGGCCGGAACCGATCAGGCCGGCAATGCCGACGACCTCGCCGGCATAGACCGAGAACGACATGTTCTTGACCGCCATGCCCATGGTGACGTTTTCGACGGTGAGCACCTTCTCGCGGCGGTGGCCGGCGTGCTTGCTGGCGCCGCCATAGACCGTCTGTGCCACCTCGCGGCCGACCATGTACTGCACCAGCGCGTCGCGGTTGAGCTGCTTGGCCGGGGCGGTGATCACCAGCCGGCCGTCTCGCAGCACGGTGATGCGGTCGGCGATCTGCAGAGATTCCTCCAGCGCGTGCGAGATGTAGATGATGGCGACGCCGCGCGCGCGCAGGTCGCGCACCAGATGAAAGAAGTGGACGATCTCCTCCGGCGTCAGGCTCGCGGTGGGTTCGTCGAAGATGATGATGCGCGCCTGGTTGTAGATGGCGCGCGCGATCTCCACCATCTGCTTCTTGGCGGTGCCGAGCAGGCCCACCGGCGTTGCCGGGTCGACATGGAAATTCAGCGACTGCAGGAGCTGCTGCGCCTGGATGTTGAGCGTGCGAAACCGCGTCAAGAGCTTCTCGTTGCCGAGCTCGATGTTCTGGGCGGCTGTCATGGTCGGAACCAGGCTGGTTTCCTGGTAGACCATGCAGATGCCGGCTTTGAGCGCGTCGCGCGGCTGCTCGAAATCGACGCGCTGGCCGTCGACGAAATAGTCCCCCGAGGTGAGATGGATCGCGCCGGCGATGGCCTTGCACAGGGTCGATTTGCCGGCGCCGTTCTCGCCGACCAGCGCGTGCACCTCGCCGGCGTAGAGATCGAAGTCGACGCCTTCGATGGCGTGCACGCCGCCATAGATCTTGCTGCCGGTGGTGATGCGCAACACCGGCTCGCGGGTGGCGGCATTGGCCGGCTGTGTCTCCGGCATGACTCCGTTGCTCATCGCAGACCTCCGGCGTAAAGCAGCAGGCGCCCCGTGCCGCGCGCCGCGATCACGACGCCCTGGAGCGTTTCGCAGGCGCCGGTGACGCCGTGGAAGCGGCCGCCGGCACGGCTGTGCAGGCCGTCGGTTGCTTCCCCGTTGCCGTCGAGATGCACCAAGAGGCCATAGGAGCGCGGCGGCGCCCACGGTTTCTGAATGCCGAGCGCCTTGACCGACCCGATCTGCATCGGCTCCAGGCAATTGCTGCCGCCGGCCAGCGCGGGCGCGATCCAGTAGTCCGGCTCAACCGTCGTCATCATCTCCTCGCGGAAATCGTCCTCCTTGAGCACGAATTCGATCAGGTGCGTGCGCCGCGCGAACACCGCGAGGTAGAAGCCGCCTTTGCCATCGGGGCGCAGCCGCCCGGGGTAGCCCGCCAGATTGCCGGCAATGACTTCGGGCCGCGCCGTACCGTTGCCGCCGATCGGCAGCCGGCTGATGCGATGCGCCCAGCTTTCGGTGAACCACACGCTCCCGGCATCCGGCGCGATGGCGACGCCGTAGGGATAGGCGAGATCGCGAAGCCACACCTCCGCCTTGTCGAGCGCGGGCGAAGAGACGATCAGCCGGCCGTTGCTGCGCTTCTCCATCAGGTCTTGGCGCCACTGGTCCGGCCGGCGGCCGGTCGAGCCCTCCACCGCGAAGATGCGACCGTCCGGCGCAGCGGCCACCGACAGAAGCCCGGCGAAGGCACGGCCCTCGGCGGATTCGTGCCAGCGCGGCTGCGGCCTGCCGGGATCGAGCGCCGCCAGTCCGCGGCCGGCGACGCAGACCAAAAGCCGGCCGTCGGGATGAATCGCCAGTCCCCCGGCGTCGCCCTCGAATTCGGCGACCAGCGCTCGGGTCGCAAAGCCGGGGCCCGAGAGCTTCAGGATCTGCCGGCCGGCGGAGACGTAGATCGTGCCGTCGGCGTCGGCGACGACGTCGTCGACGCCGGGCAGCGGCTCGCCGATGGGGACGCAAGTGTCGAGCTGGTCGTTCGGGCTAAGCGCGCCGTCGAGCGGCGGAATGGCATTCTGTCCGCCGTCGCGATCGATCACGCTGCGGACGTCGCGTATCAGATGGTCGAACAGTCCCACGGTGGCGCTACCTCGCTGTCCTGCTCTTGGCGCCCCAATAGGCGTCGAAGCCGGTCCAGGCCTCATCGACGCCATTGAGCTTGATGCGGCCGATCCGGTTGTTCTCGAGGCCGCCGAGATAGAGGTAGCCCTTGTGCTCGCGCATCGAGGTCAGCGTCGAGTGCGAGATCCCGGTCGGATCCCACCACGATTCCAGCGCCTGGCCGGCCTCGTTGAATTTCAGCACGCAGCCGTGATTAAGCGCCGGCGCAAGCCATTCGTCGGTCGGGACCTCCTTGACCATGCGCAGCCGGAAGCCCGGCTTGCGCGCGGCGAGGTCGAAGGTCGGCGTGCGAATACCAACCAGCGCCAGCCAATAGGTTCCATCGGAGGCACGGTTGATGTTGTCGGGGTTGCCCGGCAGCTCGTCGATCAGGACCTCGGTGCGGCCCTTCTTCGGACCCTCGAGCCAGTAGCGAAACACCTTGCACAGCGAGGTGCTGGCGATCAGCACCGATTTGCCGTCATGGGCCACGCAGACGCCGTTCGGGAAGTAGAAATGATTGATGACCGTGCGCGTCGTCTTGGTCGCCGGGTCGTAGCAGACCAGACGACCGTTCGGCCGCGCCTCGATAATGTCGAGCGTGTTGGTCGTCATCTCGTAGCGGGTGGTGCAGTCGCTGAAATAGATCTTGCCGTCGGGCGCGATGTCGAGATCGTCCGCCATGCGCAGGCGCGAGTCGTCGTTGAGCTTGTACCAGGTGCGGTTAGTCTCGTCGGTAACCTTGAAGACGCGCCCGTCCGGCGCAATCCCATAGACGCCCATGCCCGCGACCGCGACGATCAGATTCTCGTCGCGGTCGAACTGCATGCCAAGCGGCCGGCCGCCGATGTGGGCGAAAATCTCGCGCCTTTCGAAATTCGGCCCGGAAAAGCGGATGATGTTGCCGTCGCGCGTGCTGCCGTAGACGCGGTCCTGCCGGTCGACGATGACGTCCTCGGGCCCTTCGACCTGATCGACGCCGATCGCCTCGGCATGGATCAGGCGGTCGTTCTGGGCGTAGGGCGAGCTTGAACCCGGCTGCACCGATGGCGCCGGCGCCAGCGCCACAAAGGCCGGATTGACGTAGATCTTCTGGATCGCCTTGCCGCGGTTCTTCGACCATTTGACGTCGATGCCGACCGCGGCCAGCAGGATCAGCCCGGTGGCCGCCGAGGTGACGTAGCCCGGGATTCCCATGCGCACCAAGCCGTTGACCAGAAGGAAGATGATGATCGCGCCGATCATCGCCCGCCACACCGTGCCCTTGCCGCCGGCCAGCGACACGCCGCCGAGCACGACGGCGGTCAGCGCCTGGAACTCCCAGCCGACGCCGGTGGTGGAATCCGTGCTCGCCTGCCGCGCCGCGTAGAAGATGCCGCTGGCGGCGCAGAGGGTGCCCGACAGCACGTAGGTGGAAAACAGCATCAGGCGCACGCGGATGCCGGCATGTCGCGCGGCCTTGCGGCTCGCGCCGATCGCGGTGAGATGCCAGCCGTAGCGCGAGCGCGACAGGAAGATGTGGCAGACGAAAAGCACGACGAACAGCGTCGCCGCATTGATCGGAATGCCGAGCACGCTGGCGCCGCCGAGATAATCCCAGGCGTCGCTGTCGACCGAGTTGGTCGCGAACACCTGGGCGTAGCTCGTGTTCAGGAGGTTGACGGTGGCCCGCAGGATGATCAGCGTCACCAGCGTGGTCAGGAACGGCCGCGTCTTCAGATAGCCGATCAGGAAGCCGTTGATGCTGCCGAGCACCGCGCCGACCGCGAGCGTCGCCACGATTACGACGCCGACCGGCCATTCGAGCACCAGCAGAAAGAACAGCGCAGAGAAGTTGCACAATGCGAAGATCGCGCCGACGCTGAGGTCGATACCGCCGGTGACCAGGCAAAATCCCATCGCCAGCGCGACAAAGCCGAATTCGGCGAACAGGCGCAGTAGGGACAGCATGTTCTGGGTTGAGGCGTAGTCGGGAATCGTCAGCGCGAAGTAAAGCCACAACCCGATCATGACCGTGAACGGGATGACCGGTTCGAACCACTGCTTCAGCAACAGTTCTGACAAAAGCAGCCGCGGCGAGAAGCGGCGCACCGACGCGGTAAACGAATCGATCGTCATCGACATGGTCGACAAACTCCCGGAAGCCTGCCGGCACGTTCCGCGAACCGGCAGGCCTGTGATTTGTGATTACTTCTTGAGAGCGAAGCAGTTTGCGCCGTTGGCGTTGGTTTTGTCGAGCCAGATCGGGCGGGTGAAAAATTCGAGGTTCTTCGTCCCCGGCTTCTCTCCCGATTCCAACAGCGACAGCGCCGCGAGCACGAGATCATGCCCCTGTTCCGTCGCCTTATAGCTCAAGAACTTGTAAAAACTACCTTGATTGACCTGATCGCAATCGAGCTGTGATCCCTCGCCGGAGGCATACACCTTGACCTCGTCGATCTTGCCGGCGTTTCGGATCGCCTGCGCCGCCCCCGACTCCATGATGCCCCAGAATCCAATGCTGGCGCACAGGTCAGGATGCTGCTGAATCACCGTCGCCGTGACGTTGAGCGCGGTGGCAGCGTCCCAGTTCGCTGCCTGGTTGGAGACGACCTTGATCGCCGGGTCTTTGTTGAAGACTTCCATGATCCCGCCCACCTGGTCAATGCTTCCGCCGGCCGCCAATTCACCCTGAACGATCTGCACCTTGCCCGATTTGCCGGAGCCCGTACCGCATTGTTTGACGACGTCGGTCGCAAGTATCCGCCCGATTTCGTTCCAGTCGACGCCAACAAATGCGCCGGATTTATAGTTCGACGACATATTGATCTGAATGACGTGAGTGCCCTGGCTTTCGGCGCGCTTCAAATCCTTCATCAGCAACGTCACGCTCGGGTTTTGGACAATCAGCACATCAGGCTTCTGGTCGACCAGCGCCGTCAGCGCCTGCTGCATGGCTGATGGATTGTTGTTCGGATCGCGCACGACATACTTCATGCCGCGCCATTCAGCTTCTTCCTGGACGACACGGCCCCATTCGTCCGCAAGCGGGACACCTAATGCGATCGGCAGATAGGCAATCGTCTTGCCTTGCAGGGCTTTGTCGTAGGAAGCGCGAAGCTCCCGAGCGGTCTTTGTTCCACTCTCCTGTTGTGCAGCCGCCAGCAACGGCGCCGCTGCAAACGCAACTCCGGCCAGCACAGCCAGCCATTTCTTCGATCTCTCCATTTTGGTTTCCTCTCGGTTTTGTTGTTGGTCGTCACTATTTCATCTGCGCCTAGTCTCCCTGGCGCGCGGTCTCCTCGTCGCGCGGATGCAGCCAGTTGTCGAGCACGATGGCCGCCAGCAGGACCATGCCCTTGATGATGTTTTGCACCTCGCTGTTGACGTCCATGATCGTGAAGGCGTTGAGCAGGACGCCGATCAGGACGCAGCCTACCACGACGCTGTAGACGCTGCCGCGGCCGCCGATCAGGCTGATGCCGCCGATGACGACCACCAGCACCACGTCGAAGATCAGGGTGCCCTGGGTGATCGCCATCTGGATGCTGCCGGTGGTGCCGATCCACACCAGGCCCGCGAGCCATGCGAGCAGCGCGACCAGGACATATTCGAGCACGATAAGGGGTCTGAGCGGGATGCCGGTCAGCCGTGCCGCCTCCGGATTGTCGCCCTGCGCATTGATGAAGCGGCCGATCGAGGTCCGCGACAGGAACAGTTGCATCGCAATGCCGGCGATGGCGAACACCAGAATTGGAACCGGGATGCCGAGGAAACGCCCAGCGCCGAGGAAAAGCAGGTCGGGCGCATCCTTCGGCGCATAGACCACCCAGGCGGGCGCAAACCAGAAGGCGAGGCCGTAGATCACGAAGCCGGCCGCCAGCGTCACGAACAGGGCGGGCGCCTCGACGAACGCGACCATCAGGCCGTTGACGACGCCGATCGCCAGCGCAACAGCGAGCGCCAGCAGCACCGCGCCGAGCACGGGCATGCCCTGCTGGATCTGGATCAGTGCGATGGCCCAGGAACCCGCCATGATCGCGACTTCGCTCAGGTCGATCCCGCGGCTGATCACGATCAGACCCATGCCGAGGCCGAGAATGCCGAGGATCGAAATGCTGCGCAGCAGATTGAGCAGGTTCGACAGCGTCGCGAAGCCGTTGAGGGTGAGGCCGAAGACGATCAGCAGCGCGATCGTGATCAGGAGAACGATCTGTTCCTGGTTCGGCTTGGCGAAACCGACGCGAAAGCGGGGGGGATCGGCAGGGGCAACCGATTGAGACTCAGTGGTCATCGTGGCGCACCCAAAATGTGTCGCCCGATCTAGGGGGGCCTGCGGCAAAGCCCAAGGCTTCGCTTAGGGGCGAGCGCTCCCTCATCATTTCCTCCGAAAGTCTCTTATTGAGGAACAGTACAAACGCATGTAACATTCGTCAAATGCATTTTCTTAATCGAGTTCAATCGATGTCATGCATATAACAAACATCGACCTGAACCTTTTCATCGTCTTTGACGCGATTTACTCCGAAGGCGGAGTGAGCCGGGCGTGTCGCCGCCTCAATCTGACGCAGCCTGCCGTCAGCCACGCTCTCGGCCGGTTGCGCGTGATGTTCAACGACCCCCTCTTTGTCCGCCGTCGGCATGTCATGACCCCTACGCCGTTAGCGCGGCAGATGATCGCCATAATCAGGCAATCATTGAACGGGCTCGAGACGACACTGAGTCAGACCAATTGCTTTGATCCCACCACGACCCGAAGGAAATTTACGATTGGGCTGCGCACCAATTTGGAAACGCCGTTTCTGAATAGCCTGGTGAACAGGATCACCGGCGTTGCGCCTCTGGTCGACATTGCCGCCGTGCGGGCCGAGCGGCGCGATCTGGAACACGAGCTGTCGGCGGGCATACTGGACGTCGCGATAGATACGCTGCTGCCATTGTCACGCGATATTCGACGCGAACGTATCCTGACGGAGCGCCTCGTCGTTCTCGCTCGCCGCGACCATCCTAAAATCGGCGCGAAGCTTACTGCCAAGACATACTTGAAAATGGAGCACATTTGCGTGACATCGCGTCGTCACGGGCCGTCTTTTGAAGATTTCGAGCTGCAGCGCCTTGGTATCCAGCGCAATGTCCGTCTCCAGTGTCAGACTCAAGCCGCCGCTTGCTCCGTCGTCAGCCAGAGCAATTTACTTCTTACTACATCTGAACACATAGCATCTGCTCTCAACGATCCGCATTCCAATCGCGTTTTTCCTTGTCCGTTATCAATAGGCTCCCACGAAAACTACCTCTACTGGCACTCCACGACTGACGAAGACCCGGCCAATCGCTGGCTACGCGAGCAGTTCGTGGCGATAGGGCGGGCACTAGACCTGAACGAGAGCAGCAAGCGCGCGCCGAGGGCGCGGCTGTCGAGGTTGATAGATAGAACAGCACCGCCGCTACGGCAACAATAGCGATCGCAGCGTCCAACGGTGCTTCGCTGGATGTCCGACGTACCTTGCCAATTCAATCAGTCCGACGTTTGTTTCAGACGGCCGGATTGCAGAAACTCTTCTGCGGACGAAAACACTTCGACCGTAAAGCCGAACGCCTTGAGGAATCCCTCGATGGCGTCACGAACGGATTTGTCATCGTCGATGCATGCGATGAAAGGATCTTGCGGCACTGTAATTTCCCAGTATCAGGACCAAGGATATCGTCCTGCCATGCGATCGCTCAATTGTAGGAGCGGCTTGGCTGAAGGTCGGGGAACGGCTTAGACCATGGTCTAAGCGGATAACGGTTTGAACAGCCGACGGGATAGCGGCGACCGGCCGCTCTCGGTTCCGAACGCTTGTGACGACGGCTGCGCTAAATGTTCCGTTCCACAACGGTCATCATGCAGGCAGGATTTTGCCAATTTTCATGGCGACACCCCCTCGCCCAGTTATCAGATCGGATGTCTGTTTGCGTACGAACGTCTGCTTCGCGCCAGAATCGGTCGTCCGGTCGAGAACGACGCCGCGTACCCCTGCGAGAGCGGGCTCTCAGCCATCGTCTCCATGGCGCTTTCAGGCGATCAGGTAGTGGCCCGTGCCGTCGTCACGCCTCGCCCGCCGATGCTCCGCGCAATCCGCACAAGTTCCGGCAGCCTGACAATCTGTCGGCCATGGTCGGAGCGATCGACTCAATCAGTTCCGGTGCCCCTCTCGCCGAAAACGTTGGCCTTTGTTGGTCTCGTTGGCATCTTGCCATCGGGTCTGGCCGCAACGCCGCGACAATGGTTAAGCCAAAAAATATATCGGCAATCGCCTGACGGCGCCCGGCGCTTCTACAGAGGGATCGATAGGGCTTCGCCAAGGATCCCGCGTTAGCGCACCGATAGCGCCTGGTGGGCTCCCTGGCGGTCCAGGTGGCGCGTTTCGCGCCGGATCCGAGCCACAGTCAGATTTGGGCACGACCGAACGAGCCATGTTAACCGGAGGTTGGGTCGGCTGGTATCGCGGCAGCGGCGTCCCCATGTCGCCGTTATGCAGATTGATTCGAAACGTTTGAAGAAGGATTGCGCCACCGCCTAAACGGCGCTCGCCGGCTCCGGCGGCGCGCATCGCTCCACTGGCGCGACCGCAATTATCGAACCCATTCTTCCATTAATCCGAGAATTTCGTGCTCAAAAATACAGTTGGGCCGCAATAGCTGCTGCATTAGCCGCCCAAGGCGTCACGCAGGGGGTCGATCGGAGCCCGATCACCGCGCGCCGGCTGACCGCGCTCATTTCAGCCATCAACAAGCGCGAGCGACGCCGCGAAGACCGCTTCGCTGGTCGTGCCCAGCGACGTGACCTCGCACCATTGCAGGCAAACTCTCACGCCCTGGCGCTATCAACCGACCTACAGCGGACGGACGTCGCGACTGCCATTGCGAGCGATAGCGAAGAGACGATCCGTCATCAAGAGTTCGAAGACCGCGTGCGGTCGCTATTAAGAAAGGATCCAATATGACAAGGGTGCTGGGGATTGCCCAAGATAAGGGTGGTGTGGGCAAAACGGTAATTTCGCGCGGGCTCGCCGAGGTCGTGCCTGGCGCGCCGCTCTTTGAGATCGACTCAAGCCCCCGCATGATCGAGCTTGGCAAGCGTGTGCGGTTTTTTCAGATGCGCGCCGATCGCGAGGCGATTGAGCTCACCGGCGGCGCCGCATCGCGCGCCGAGTTCGACCAGGTTATCGACGCCATCGCCTCGGCAACGCTGCCGACCGTCGTCGACATCGGTGCAAACACCGGCGTGCAAAATTCCTGGCGTTTTGTCGACGATGAAGTTCTTCGGGAGCGTCTGAAGGAAGCCAAGGGCATTGGCACGCCGGCGACCCGCGCCGAGATCATCGGCGGTCTGAAGAAACAAGGTTTTTTGATTGCCCAGGGAAAGAACATCGTGCCGACCGAGACCGGCTTGTCGCTGTTCGACGTTCTCAAACAGGCCGACCCGGCGCTGGTCGACCCGGGCGTGACGGCGCAACTTGAATGTCTGCTCGACGATG
>ODAK010007830.1_pt1 | contig 10738 bp, 6 predicted proteins | sample 1539591 | NCBI WGS metagenome assembly ODAK01 (sample SAMEA3539303, study PRJEB22396) | soil metagenome | biome: tundra; feature: field; material: soil | place: USA | collected 2010-05 | depth 0.15 m | reverse complement strand
GTTCGTCTTCGAGTCTGTTTCGTCAAGCGCCCTCGAAGAGCCGCTGCACGTCCGGGTGGGTGCAGGACCGCTGAAACCTCGGTCCTGCACCGGCTTCGCTCTGAGAATGAGGTAGGCGACATATGCATATCGCGATTCAGCATGAAGTGGCGCGCGGCCTTGGGCCTAGACTGCGTGGTTGCGGAAACCCGAACACTGACAGGCACCCATGACCCGCGATTCAAGCCAATGGCGTTTTGAGACCAAGTCAGTGCACGCCGGCTACGACCCCGAGCCCACCACCCACGCGGTGGCGGTGCCTTTGTACCAGACGGTGGCCTACTCGTTCGACAGCGCCCAGCACGGCGCCGACCTGTTCGACCTGAAGGTGGCGGGCAACATCTACACCCGCATCATGAACCCGACGCAGGCGGTGCTGGAGGAGCGCGTCGCGGCGCTGGAGGGGGGAATCGCAGCACTGGCGCTAGCCTCGGGCCAGGCGGCGGTGACCTACGCGGTCCAGACCATCACCGAGGCCGGCGACAATATCGTCTCCAGCAGCGCGCTGTACGGCGGCACCTACAACCTGTTCGCGCACACGCTGCCGCAGTTCGGGATCGCCACGCGCTTTGCCGACAGCCGGGACCCGGCAAGCTTCGAGCCGCTGATCGACGCGCGCACCAAGGCGGTCTTCGTCGAGTCGCTGGGCAACCCCCTGGGCAACATTACCGACATTGGGGCGATCGCCGCGATCGCCCACCGCAATGGCGTGCCTCTGATCGTCGACAACACCGTGCCCAGCCCGTATCTGTGCCGACCGTTCGAACATGGTGCCGACATAGTCGTCCACTCGCTGACCAAGTACCTCGGTGGCCACGGCACCAGCATCGGCGGTGTGATTGTCGATTCAGGCAAGTTTCCGTGGGCAGAGCACAAGGACCGATTCCGCCGCCTCAACGAGCCTGACGTCAGCTACCACGGCGTGGTCTACACGCAGGCCTTAGGGCCTGCCGCCTACATCGGCCGTGCCCGGGTGGTGCCGTTGCGCAACATGGGCGCGGCGATCTCGCCGTTCAACGCCTGGCAGATCCTGCAGGGCATCGAGACCCTGGCGCTGCGCATGGACCGCATCTGCGACAACACACTGGCGGTGGCGCAGTACCTGCGCGGCCATGCCAAGGTGGGCTGGGTCAACTACGCCGGGCTCGAAGACCACCCCGACCACAGCCTGGTGAGGTCGATGATGGGCGGCCGCGCCTCTGGCCTCTTGACCTTCGGCGTCAAAGGTGGCCGCGCCGCCGGCGAGCGCTTCCTCGATGCGCTGCAACTGTTCACCCGTCTGGTCAACATCGGCGATTGCAAGTCGCTGGCGACCCACCCGGCGTCGACGACGCACCGCCAGCTCTCGGCCGACGAGCTGGCCAAGAGCGGCGTCAGCGAGGATATGGTGCGGCTGTGCGTCGGCATCGAGCACATTGACGACCTGGTGGCCGACCTGGCGCAGGCGTTGGCGGCGGCTTGAGCGGCGCGTCGCAGCGACCACGCAGGGCCGACAAGCGTCTATGAGCTTTACGTGGTCCATGACATCACAAGAGCTCGGCTTGCTTACAGCATGCAGTGATGATCGACTGTCGGCGCTGACCGTTGCGCAGCTTGCTGCGCGCGGTAGCTTTGAGTTCGGTCAGCATCTGATCTTCAGCCTTTGCCGTGCTTTTGGACAGCCAACGGAAGTCGAGCCATGTCTGCTCATGAATGGCATTCGTCTTCAGGAAAGGGCGCCGAACGTTCAATGACCGCTTCGATGCGACGCAATGTCGACTTTGCGCATGCTCGGATGTCTGTAGAGGGTGGTCGAGAGCGGCACGCGGACGCTTTTGTGCGTATACCAGCCGTGATTAGCCTCGCGGCTCTGACTGCCCGAGCTGAATGCCAGTAGCGGCCCGTTCCCGTGCCCGGGGATCGCGGCTCATGTGAACGCGCACCCGAGTGCGCACTGGACGCTACAGCAGTTGAGGGGGAGGTCGCAGACAATGAGGCCGTGCGTATTTGATCCATGATCGGGATCGGATCTTCGCAAAGCACCTCGACGATTCGATCGAGGCTTGGGCCCGGCTATGGCACTTGCCGAGCTTGCCGAGAAGGGAGCCGACGTTCGAGCGCATACTGGGTTGCGCTCAATGTGCATGCCAGCTTGCTCACGACGGAATAGAAGCTGCTGAAGCCCTTGGCCCCACGATGAGACGCATAACCACCGAAAGAAGTTTGCCTAATCACTTCCTGGACAAAGATGTATGAGTAAATCAACTCCGCGACCCTTCATGCAGTTGGTCAAACCATCGCAGGCCCCAGCCGTTCCGCGGATCAACGTCACGGAGTTGTATTCGGTACGAGAGTGGTCGAACAGATACGGGTGTACTGCAGCAGAACTCAGAGCCGCTGTGGCTGCTGTGGGAAACGTCGCCGCAGATGTCGAGTTGCACCTTCGTCCAGTGCGAGACAGAGAGCTGGACCGAGCCGCATTGCGGAAGGCCTTCTCTGATCAGCCGGCCGCGGCCGACTGATCTCACGCAGAACCGACTCCCAACGCGTAACAGTTCGACTAACGACGAGTGGACTCGCTTTCGCGATTCTCACCCTGGCCCCGCAACGCTTCACTTGAGACAAAGTTGCTCCAACGAGCGGGCATCCGCAGGCCTCGGCGCTTCTGATTTGAAGCGTGTTTTGGCGCGACCCCAAGGCAGACCAAAGCCGGTCCGTACGACGTGCGCCGTGGCGACGCAGGTGATTCATGGTCCCCATGCCGCGCGCACCCGTTCGCGATTGAAGGGCAATTCGCGAAGCCTTGTGCCGGTCGCGTCGGCGACGGCGTTGGCGATCGCCGCCGCCGCCGGACCTTGCGCGGCCTCGCCGGTGCCAAGGAAAGGCTGGCCCGGTCGGTCGGCAATGTGCACATCGATGCTTTCTGGCACCCCCGGGAAGCGCAGGATCGGATAGCCGCCCCAGTCGAGGCTGGTCACGCGGGTGGCATCGAACTTGACTTCCTCCAGCAGCGTCCAGCTCGCCGACTGGATGATGCCGCCCTCGATCTGGTTGCGGATGCCGTCCGGGTTGACCGCCTCGCCACTGTCCACCGCGGCGACGGCACGCAGGATGCGGATCTCGCCCGTATCACGACGCACTTCGACCTCGATGGCCATCGCCACATACGCCGCCAGGTTCTTGTACCGCGCAAACGCGAAGCCACGCCCTCGGCCATTCTGTCTGGTGTAGCCGGACCAGCCGAAGCGGTCGGCGGCCACGCGGATCACCTCAAGGGCACGCGCGTCGTCCAGGTGCTGCAATCGGAACGCCACCGGATCGGCGCTGGCTGCTTGGGCGAGTTCATCGATAAAGCACTCGATCGCGAACACGTTGAGGTAGGCGCCGAGCGAGCGCAGCGCCGACACGCGAAGCGGCATCGCGGGCAGGAAGTGGTGTACGACCAGCGCGTTGGGCAGCACGTACAACGGGATCGCGTTGCGGTCGCCGCCGCCTTCGGGTTGCGGCAGCGGCTTGGGCGCGGGCGGCGTGAAGGGCTGTGCGAGGTGGGTGGCCGCCAGCAGATCGCCTGCCGCACCTGGCCGCGACGAGTGCGTGTTGCTCCAGACCGCATAGTTCCACTCGGAGATGCGGCCGGTGGCGTCCAGCATGGCCTTCACGCTACCGATCATCGGCGGCCCGAAAGGCTCCCAGGCGTGCTCGTCCTCGCGCATCCACTGCACGCGCACTGGTCGTCCGGGCATAGCACGCGCCAGGAGCGCAGCATCGGCGGCGACGTCGTCCGCAGCATTGTGGCCGTAGCAGCCGGCCCCTTCGGCGTGGATGCAGTGCACCTGATCTGGCGCGACGCGCAGCATCTGCGCTAGCGCCTTGCGCAACGGAAACACGCCCTGGCTGTGGGTCCAGACCGTGTACTTGTCGTCAACGAACCGCGCGAGGGCGCATGACGGCCCGATGGATGCGTGCATCAGATACGGCCGACGGTAGGTCGCGGCGACGCTCTTCACTCCGGCGCCGGTGATTTCGCCGCGTTGGAGGATGACTGTGTCTTGCGACGGACTGTCACGCATGGATTCGTAGAGCCTGTCCACTGCGGGCAGCGTCGCCGGCTCGTCCCATTGCGCCGAATCGGCGAGCACGCGCAGCGCCACGATGGCCTGGTACTCGCGCTCAGCGATCACGGCAACAAAGCGGCCATCGCGCACGACCTTCAGCACGCCGGGCATGCGATTGGTCAGGTCTGCGTCCAGCTTGCGCAGTGTCGCCTGCGGACTGGGTGGGCGTAGCACCCGGCCGTGCACCATGTCGTTGAACCGCAGGTCCTGCACATAGGCGGCGCCGCCGCTGAGCTTGGCCGGGACGTCGATGCGCGGCAGCGACTGACCCACCACCGTATGCGAGCCCGCGTCGCGCACATCGCTTCGCGCTTGCGCCCGCACATGCAACACCGGGCCGGCGACAAGCTCGGCGTACGAGACGCTGCGCTTCGGGTCGGCACGGATTACTCCGTCGTCGAGCGTCAGCTGCGGCGCCGGCAGGCCCAGGCGCTCGGCGGCGCGTGCAACGAGGATCGTGCGCACCTGCGCGGCCGCATGGCGGATCGCCGTGCCGCTGTCCTGCATCGAGTGGCTGCCGGCGGTGTATCCCTCGTCGGGGGTGCGCTCGGTGTCGGCGCTGACGAGTACGATACGCGCGGGCCGGACAACCAGCTCTTCCGCAGCGACCTGGATCAGCGCGGTCTTGATGCCTTGGCCCAATTCGGCCTTGCCGGTGAACACGGTGATGCCGCCGTCGGCGTCGATGCGGATCCAGCCGTCGAGCAGCGGCTGCGTCTTCAGGCTGCCTGGCAGCTCGGGCGCATCGGCCCCCATCGTGCGCGTGGGGTGCAAGGCGAAAGCGACCACCAGCGCGCCGCTCGTGGCTAGAAAACAGCGCCGTGCCGGGCTTGCGAGTTCTCGAATGGCCGTCATGACGCGTCACTCCGCGCCGGGCCGCCTGGGCGGATCGCTTCGGCGGCGCGTCGAACCGCGCGCAGGATGCGCATGTGTGTGCCGCAGCGGCACAGGTTCGTCGCCATCGCGCGGCGGATTTCGGCGTCGGTCGGCGCCGGATTGCGCTCGAGCAGGGTCTGTGCCCGCATGATCATGCCGGCGATGCAGTAGCCGCACTGCGCCGCCTGTTCTTCGGCGAAGGCCCGCTGCAGCGGGCCGAGGTTCTCCGCCGTGCCGAGGCCTTCGACCGTCTTCACCGACCGCTGCTGCACGGCCGAGACTGGCGTCAGGCAGGACAGCACCGCGTTGCCATCGATCATCACGGTGCAGGCGCCGCATTGGCCTAGGCCGCAGCCGAACTTCGCGCCGTTCAGCGCGAGATCGTGGCGCAGCACGTAGAGCAACGGCGTTGCCGGATCGGCGTCAACGATGTGCGTGCGGCCGTTGACTTTGAGCGTGATCATCGGGACCGTGCCTCCTGCACGCGGCGAGCCACGTCGGCCCAGGGTGGCTCGTGGGTCGCCGCACGGCGCAAGTAGGTGACGAGCGCGGTGATTTGCTCGTCGGTGAGGGCCGCGCCGTAGCCCGGCATCCAGCGGCCTGGCTCGCCGTCGGCGGGCTCGATGCCGTCCCGGATGATGCGGATCAGGCTGCGCGGATCGGGATCATGGACCGCGACGGCGAGCGGCAACTGCAACGCGCCGTTCGACGAGGTCCTGCGTCCGGCGTCGTGGCAGCTTGCGCAGGTGCCTTGATAAATGGAGGTACCGAGGTTCATCTGCGCCACGTCGTCCGTCGTGCCGGAGAACGCAAGCGTCTGCGTTGCCAGCGGCCCTTGCTGTGCGCGGCGCAGGCTCTCTTGCGCGCGCGTGTCGCGCTCGGCGGTCGACGCGCCCAGGTTCGACACGAAGTAGACCGCGATCGCCCGCACGTCCTCTTCGTTCGCGGCTGACAGGGCGTGGACGACGCCCTGCATGGGGCCACCGGCGATGGCATGGTCCACGGTCACCCCGGTGCGCAAATAGGCGGTGAGCTGCTCGACGTTCCATGGCAGCGGCGAGGGTGACTTGCCGTCCAGTGCCGGCGAATACCAACCCTCGGCTTCGCCGCCGCCGAAGCGGTCCCGCCGGTCCTCGGCGCCGAGCGCGTTGCGCGGCGCATGGCAACTGCTGCAGTGGCCGAGCGACTGCACCAGGTAGGCGCCGCGGTTCCACTGATCGCTTTGTGCCGGATCGGGACGAAACGGCGTCGTGTCGAGGTAGAGCGCTTTCCAGACTGCGATCAGCGCCCTGAAGTTGAACGGGAAGCGCAGTGCGTTGCGGCGGTTCTCGGCGCGCACGGGATCGCGCGTGATCAGGTAGGCGTACAGCGCCTCGAGGTCCGGCGGGGTGACCTTTGTGAAGTGGTCGTAGGGAAACGCGGGGTAGAGCTGCCGCCCGTCGCGCGCAACGCCCTCGCGCATCGTGCGAATGAACGCCGCTTGCGACCAAGTGCCGATACCGGTTTGCGGGTCCGGCGTGATGTTGGTGCTGTAGATTGTTCCGAATGGCGTCGCCAGTGCCATTCCGCCGGCGTACGGCTGACCGTCGCGGGTGGTGTGGCAGCCGGCACAGTCCCCGATCGCAGCCAGCTCGGCGCCGCGCCGAATCGCTGCGGGTTCGAACGACGCCCGCAACGGTGGCGTGACCGGGTCGACCGCCGGCGCGGCAGCCGCGGCGGTCAGCGCGAACACAGTGCCGAGGATGGCAAGGCGTGGATTGGTGGTGGCAATGGCGTGCTCCTGAATGCCCGATGCGCAGGCCTGAGGTTAAAGCCTTCGCCAGCAACCCATATGCCTCGGGGGGTCGGTAGAAGCTCGGTGTCACCTGGATGGGCGCAGCACCTCGGTGGCTGGCCCTGCGTATCGTCACTCATCGCATCGGAAACGAGTGGACCCCCTGCTGCCTTGTTTGGATGCCTGCGGTGCCGGACAGGCAAGCGCTGTGTGCCATCGCACGGAGCGCATCGGGCGCCCTGGGTGTTCGCTGGCGTACGGACGAAGCGCGCTTGTCGGGCTTCAAATGGACCGTCAGCGCCACCGATGGCGGCGTCCGAAACCGCACCCTATGAAAAGCTCGATTCAATTTGCTCTGAACGGTTGGCCCGTCACGTTGAACACCGACGACGACCGCATGCTCCTGTGGGCCTTGCGTACGGATCTGGAACTCACCGGCACGAAGTACGCGTGTGGCGAAGGAATCTGCGGCGCCTGCACTGTGGTCGTCGCCGGCAAGGCGGTGCGTTCCTGCAGGACGGCGCTGAAGACGGTGGCAGGCAAGGAGGTCCTCACCATAGAAGGCCTGGCCCGCGATGGGAAGCTGCACGCGCTGCAGCAGGCCTTCATCGAACACGGCGCGTTTCAGTGCGGCTACTGCACCTCGGGGATGCTGCTGACCGCGTACGTATTCCTGCGCGAGAACCCGAAGCCCTTGCGGGAGGCGATCGTCGCCCACATGGAGCGCAACCTTTGCCGCTGTGGAGCCCATCAACGGATCGTCGAGGCGATAGCGTCCGCTTCGCAAGCCCCTGGAACGTCGTCATGAGCCCTTCCCGCGGGTTGGATCGCCGCGCGTTTCTCGAGCTTGCCGGAGGCGGCGTCGTCGTGCTGGTCGCCCTTGGCCCCGCGGCGCTTCGCGCGCAGGACGCAAGACGCGTCTACCCCGAGGATTTCAACGCCTATCTGGTGATCGGCGAGAACGGCCGGGTCACGGTCTTCTCGGGGAAGATCGAGATGGGCCAGGGTGCCATGACCTCGCAGGCACAGATGGTCGCCGAGGAACTGGGCGTCGAGCTCGCTTCGATCGACATGGTGCTGGGCGACACCGACAGATGCCCTTGGGACATGGGAACCTTCGGGTCCCTGACCACGCGCATGTTCGGCCCGGCATTGCGCGCGGCCGCGGCCCAGGCTCGCCTCGTGTTGACGACGCTCGCCGCCAGGAAGTTGGGTGTTTCGCAAGACAGGCTCGTGGTCAAGGCCGGTAGGGTGACGGTCGCCGGCGAGCCGAATCGCGCCGTCAGCTACGGCGAGCTTTCAAAGGGCGCTCGAATCACGCAGGTCGTGGACGACAAGGCGGTCTTGAGGGCCGCCTCCGAATTCCGCGTGATGGGCGCTTCGCCGCCGCGACTCGATGCGCCGGAGAAAGTCACTGGAGCCGCGAAATACGCGGCCGACATCCGCATTCCGGGCATGCTCTATGCGCGCATCCTTCGTCCGCCCATGCATGGTGCGACTTTGCTGCGGCTCGACACCGCGGTCGCCGAGCAACTGCCGGGGATCACGGTCATCAGGCACGACGATCTGGTCGCCGTGCTGCATGCCGATCCCGAAAGCGCCGCCACGGCGCTCGCGAGCCTCAAAGCGGATTGGCGCCTGCCTGAGGCCAAGCTGGATCAGGACAGCATCTTCGAACACATCGTCGCGAATTCGCCGGCGCGAAAAGAAGTGCTGAATCGGGGCGATCTTGCACTCGCACGAGCCGGTTCCGCGACAGTGTTCGAGGCAAGCTATCAGAAGGGCTATGTCGCGCATGCGGCCCTGGAGCCGCATGCGGCGTTGGCTGAAATGAAGAACGGCCGCATGACGGTCTGGGCATCGACCCAGACGCCGTTCCCGACCCGGGACCGGATCGCGACGGCGCTCGGGCTCGATACCACAAACGTCCGTGTGCTCACGCCGTTCCTCGGTGGAGGCTTCGGTGGCAAGAGTGCGGCCGGCCAGGCCGTCGAAGCGGCTCGGCTCGCCCAGATCACCGGCAAACCGGTGCAAGTGGCGTGGACCCGTGCGGAAGAGTTCTTCAACGACACCTTCGATCCCGCCTCTGTGGTCGAGATCGTCTCGGGCGTCGACCGCGATGGAAAGATCTCGTTCTGGGACTATTCGGTCTACGCCGCTGGCGAACGCGGAGCCACCCCATGCTACGAGATGGCGAGCGCACGGATTCGCTCGGCCGGAAGTACGTCCTACGGTTCCGACGCAGAGGGAGCGAGCGTCCATCCCTTCGCCGTCGGGGCATGGCGGGGGCCGGGCGCGAACATGAACGTATTCGCGATCGAATCGCAGATCGACACCATGGCCTCGGCGGCGCGCGCGGACGCGCTCGCGTTCCGGCTGAGAAACCTCAACGACGCCAGGATGCGCCGCGTCCTGCACGCGGCGGCCACTGCCTTTGGCTGGAAGGCGGCGGTGGCACCGAGCGGCCGGGGCTTCGGACTGGCGTGCGTTGTCGACGCCGGAACCTATGTCGCGACGATGGCCGAGGTGAAAGTCGATCCGGCCTCCGGCAAGATCACCGTGCAGAGGATCGTTTGCGCCCAGGACATGGGCATCGTCGTCAACCCCGAAGGTGCGAAGATGCAGATCGAAGGCGGCATCGCCATGGGTCTCGGCTACACGCTAGCCGAGGAATTGCGCTTTCGCGGCGGCGAGATCCTGGATAGAAATTTCGATTCCTACGACATTCCACGCTTCAGCGGGGTTCCTCGAATCGAGGCCGTGCTCCTCAGGAACGACGACCTGGCGCCCCAAGGCGGCGGAGAACCCTCCATCACGACCACTGGAGCGGTGATCGCCAACGCGGTATTCGATGCCACCGGAGCACGCATGTTGCGCCTGCCGCTGACTGCCGAGCGCGTCCGTCAGGCGATCCTCAAGCGCCCCCGGACATGAAGCCGGGCGGCGCCGTACCTGATCCGCTAGATGTGCTCCGGAAAGCCCGAGCCGAGGCCTCGAGCCTGTCGCCGACCAGCCCGAGGAGCATGGTGAGAAGAGCATCGACGCGTGCGACCGCAGGGCATGCGTAGACTGCGTGCCGGCGCCACCTCCATGGAACAACCTAGCCAACCCTTCTGGAACCTGCCCGCCGACGAGGCGGTCGCGCGGCTGGGGACCACCCCGAAGGGGCTGTCGTCCGCAGAGGCGCTGGCGCGGCTGAAGCGCTATGCAGGCAGCCGGCTCGCTCCGAAGAAACGAACCGACACCGCGACGCTGCTCCTTGGGCAGTTTTCCAGCCCGATCGTGCTGATGCTCATCGGTGCGGCCGTCATCTCGATCTTCCTGCACGACACCACCGACGCCGCGATCATCCTGGCGATCGTGCTGGCCAGTGGCCTGCTCGGCTTTTGGCAGGAGCGCGGCGCGGCGGGAGCGGTTGAGAAGCTGCTCTCGCTCGTGGAGGTGAAGGCGAAAGTCCTGCGGGAGGGCGCGTCGGTCGACGTGCCGCTTGCGGACGTCGTCCCTGGCGACGTGGTGCTCCTCTCGGCCGGTGCCACCGCGCCGGGCGACTGCCTGCTGCTCGACTCGCGCGACCTCTTCGCGGACGAGGCCACCCTCACCGGCGAGACGTTCCCGGCGGAGAAGTCGGTTGCGGTCCTTCCGGCGCAGACGCCGCTCGGCAAGCGGACGAACTTCGTCTTCCTGGGAACGCACATCGTCTCCGGGAGCGGCACCGCGCTGGTCGTCGCCACCGGCAGGGACACCGAGTTCGGCAAGGTCTCGGAGCGGCTGAAGCTGCGGCCGCCGGAGACCGACTTCGAGCGCGGCGTGCGGCGCTTCGGCTACCTGCTGATGGAAGTCACGCTGCTGCTGGTGATCAGCATCTTCGCCTTCAACGTCTACCTCCACCGCCCGGTGCTGGACTCGTTTCTCTTCTCCATGGCGCTGGCGGTCGGGCTGACGCCGCAGCTCCTGC
>ODAK010007827.1_pt1 | contig 10739 bp, 8 predicted proteins | sample 1539591 | NCBI WGS metagenome assembly ODAK01 (sample SAMEA3539303, study PRJEB22396) | soil metagenome | biome: tundra; feature: field; material: soil | place: USA | collected 2010-05 | depth 0.15 m | reverse complement strand
CTGGTGGAGCTGGGGGGAATCGAACCCCCGTCCGAAAGCCATTGCCGGGCAGATCTACACGCTTAGCTGGCTGATTTGGTTTTAATGCCTCGGGTCGCGCAGCAGCACGCTACCTTCGGCACGAGTCACTTGATTTGACTCCGGGCTGAATGACGCAACCCGAAGCGAGCCAATGTGTATGACCTCGCAGCGATCAGGTTGCCCTGATAACCCAGCCCATCGGCCAACTGTTGCGAGGCTCACCGGTTTTAAGCGGCGAGGGCGTACGAAGAATCGTTCGCAGTTACTTTGTTTCCAGTGGATTTACGAGCGAACTGGTGCTCGGCGTGCACTGTTCCGACTCCGAACCCTCGTCGAAGCCAAGTCAGCCCCTGAACGTGGTAGTTTAGGTCATTGCGCCGCTCATCAAGCCCCTTCTTGCGCCGGCGCGAATAACGACATCAGCTCCCCGGGCCGGTCGATGATGGCGTCGGCGCCCCATGCCGCGACCGGCTCTCCGGCGCCGAGATAGCCCCAGGTCGCGACGACCGTCGCCATGCCGGCGGCCCGTCCGGCATCGACATCGCGCCGGTCATCGCCCACGTAGATACAGCCGCCGGGATCGACGCCGATGCGTCGCGCCGCCTCCAGCAAGGGCCGGGGATGCGGCTTGGCGTGCGGCGTCGTGTCGCCGCAGACGATCGCTGCGGCGGTCCCGGCGAATCCGAGCCAAGCGACGAGCGGCTCGGCAAGGCGAGCCACCTTGTTGGTCACGATGCCCCAGGCCATGCGCTCGCTGCGAAGCTGTATGAGCAAGGGAGGAATGTCCGCGAACACCTGCGTGGCCTGCGTCATGCGCGCTTCGTAGCGGCGCAGGAATTCTTCGCGCAGTTCGGGAAAGTCCGGTTCGCCCGGTGCAACCGAAAATCCGACCCCGACCATGCCGCGCGCGCCCGCGCCCACCATCCGCCGCAGCACTTCGAAGGGCAGCGGAGCGAGGCCACGCGCCTCGCGCATGTCGTTGCAGGCACCGGCCAGGTCCGGAGCGCTGTCGATCAGCGTGCCGTCGAGGTCGAACAGCACCGCACGAGGGCGGCTGATCATTCGGGCTTGCGACCAGCGACGAGGTAGTTGACGCTCGTGTCGGAAGAAAGCCGGTAGCGGCGGCTGATCGGGCTGTATTCGAGGCCACGCATCTCTGCGAGATCGAGGCCGGCGGCGCGACACCATGCGGCGAGCTCGCTTGGCCGGATCAGCTTGGCGTACTCGTGCGTGCCCTTCGGCAAAAGCTTGAGCACGTGTTCGGCGCCGACGATGGCGAGGGCGAACGCCTTGGCATTGCGGTTGATCGTCGAGAAGAAAACCGAGCCGCCGGGCTTCAGCAAGCGCCCGCAAGCCGCGACGATCGACGCCGGATCGGGAACGTGCTCCAGCATCTCCATGCAGGTGACGACGTCGAAGCTTTCCGGCATGTTCGCGGCGAGTGCTTCGGCAGCGATCTCGCGGTACTCGACATTCGGCGTGGCGGCTTCAATCGCGTGCAGTTGGGCGACCTTCAGGGCTTTGCCGGCGAGGTCGATGCCAAGAACGTCGGCGCCGCGCCGCGCCATCGCGTCGGCGAGAATGCCGCCGCCGCAGCCCACGTCGAGCACGCGTTTGCCGCTCAGTGGCGCAAGAGCATCGATCCACTCGAGGCGCAGCGGATTGATCTCGTGCAGCGGCCGGAAATCGCTTTCGGTATCCCACCAGCGATGCGCGAGTTCGCTGAATTTGGCGAGTTCGTGCGGATCGGCGTTCGGCATGGCGCGATGGTAGCGGCGACCAAAAGAAAAAACCCCGCGACGCGGGGTTTTCCGGGAGGGAGCGAAGCGCCCTATTTCGCGCGAGTTCCAACGACCTCGATTTCCACGCGACGATTCTTCGCGCGGCCTTCGGCGGTCTTGTTGTCGGCGATCGGCTGCTTCTCGCCCTTGCCTTCGGTGTAGACGCGGTTCTTCTCGACACCCTTGCTGACGAGATAGCCTTTGACGGCATCGGCACGGCGAACGGAAAGGCGCTGGTTGTAGGCATCGGTGCCAACGGAGTCGGTGTGTCCGACGGCGATGATGACTTCCAGGTTGAGGCCGCTCATCTTGCTCGTGAGGTCGTCCAGCTTGGCGCGGCCTTCGGGCTTGAGCACCGCCTTGTCGAAATCGAAGAAGGCATCGGCAGCGAAGGTGACCTTTTCGCTCGTCGGCGTGGCGATCACGACAGGAGCAGGAGCAGGAGCCGGCGGCGCCGTGCCCGGCTCCGTGGCGGGGGCGGGGGCGGGCATGGGAGCGGGCGCGGGAGTCGGGACCGGCACGCCGTCGCAGCCAGCGAGCCCGGTCGCGGGCGTCCACGAGCCATCGCGCCAGCAGAGTTCGTTCGTACCGTTCTTCCAGGGCAGGCCGGTACCGCTGACCCAGTTGTCAACCGTTTGCGCCGATACGGCGGTGACGGAAGAAGCGAGAGCAGCGGTTGCAAAAAGCGACGCTACCTTGTTGAGTTTCTTCATGATTCTCCTCTCGAGGGAAGGCAAGTAATGTTCTGCGAAAACGTCCGATGCTGTTCGGAAACTACTGGCCACCCCCGGGGGAACGGGTGCTGACCACCGACCGAGTTATTGTGCCATAGGGCTTTCGTCCGGCCGGATTTTGCCCCGGTGGCTCGGCCCGGGCGGAGCCGCTGTTGCGTCGCTGCTACAGCCCCTTGCAACTTAGAATTCCCCATCGCGCTCGGCTTTGCAGCGGGCGATGCCCCCGCAGCACGCAAAGCGACCCCATGACCTCATTCGCCAAGGAAACGCTGCCGATCAGCCTCGAAGAGGAGATGCGGCGTTCCTATCTCGATTACGCGATGAGCGTGATCGTCGGACGCGCGCTGCCCGACGCGCGCGACGGCCTGAAGCCCGTGCATCGACGCGTGCTCTTCGCCATGCACGAGGTCAGCAACGACTGGAATCGCCCGTACAAGAAGAGCGCTCGCATCGTCGGCGACGTGATGGGAAAGTACCACCCACACGGCGACAGCGCCATCTACGACACGATCGTTCGCATGGCGCAGCCGTTCTCGCTTCGCCACATGCTGGTCGACGGCCAGGGCAACTTCGGCTCGGTCGATGGCGACAACCCTGCAGCGATGCGCTACACGGAGATTCGCCTCGCGAAGATCGCGCACGAGATGCTCGCCGATCTCGACAAGGAGACGGTCGATTTCGGGCCCAACTACGACGGCAACGAGAACGAGCCGCTGGTCCTGCCGACGCGGCTGCCGAACCTGCTCGTCAACGGCTCGTCCGGTATCGCCGTCGGCATGGCGACGAATATTCCGCCGCACAACCTGAACGAGGTGGTCGACGCCTGCCAGCATGTGCTGAAGAACCCGGAGGCGACGATCGACGAGCTGATGGAGATCATCCCAGCGCCCGACTTTCCGACCGCCGGAATCATCCACGGCCTCGGTGGCGTGCGCGAGGGCTATCGCACCGGCCGTGGCCGGGTCGTGATGCGCGCCAAGTGCCACTTCGAGGAGATCGACAAGGGCCAGCGGCAATCGATCATCGTCGACGAGATTCCGTACCAAGTGAACAAGAAGAACCTGCTCGAGCGCATGGCCGAGCTGGTTCACGAGAAAAAGCTCGAAGGCATCAGCCACATCCAGGACGAGTCCGACAAATCGGGCATGCGCGTGGTGATCGAGCTCAAGCGCGGCGAAGTGCCCGAGGTCGTCCTCAACAATCTTTACAAGCAGACCCAGCTCCAGGACAGCTTCGGTATCAACATGGTCGCGCTGATCGACGGCCAGCCGAAGCTCTGCAACCTAAAGGATCTGATCGCGATCTTTCTCGAGCATCGGCGCGAGGTGGTGACGCGGCGCACCGTCTTCGAGCTGCGCAAGGCACGCGAGCGCGGCCACGTGCTCGAGGGCCTTGCCGTTGCGCTCGCCAACATCGACGAGTTCATCGCGACGATCAAGGCCTCGCCGACGCCGCCGGTCGCCAAGAGCGCGCTGATGGGCAAGAGCTGGGACTCGTCGATGGTGCGCGACATGCTCGCGCGTGTCGCCGGCGACTCGGCCGAAGGCAGCGACGCGTATCGGCCCGAAGGCCTCTCGCCCAATTTCGGCCTGCAGGCCGATGGCCTCTATCGTCTCTCCGACGAGCAGGCCTCGGAGATCCTGCAGATGCGCCTGCAGCGCCTGACCGGTCTCGAGCAGGACAAGATCATCGGCGAGTACCGCGAGGTGATGGCGCAGATCGCCGACCTGCTCGGCATCCTGGCGACGCCGGCGCGGGTGACGACCATCATCGGCGACGAGCTCGCGGCACTGAAGCAGGAGTTCGGCCAGACCAAGGTCGGGGCGCGGCGCAGCTTCATCGAGAAGAACGCCACCGACCTCGAAACCGAAGACCTGATCACGCCGACCGACGTCGTGGTGACGCTCTCGCACACCGGCTACATCAAGAGCCAGCTGCTTTCGGAGTACCGGGCGCAGCGGCGCGGCGGCCGCGGCAAGCAGGCAACGCAGAACAAGGAAGACGACTGGGTCGAGCAGCTCTTCATCGCCAACACCCACGACTACATCCTGTGCTTCACGACCCTCGGGCGCGTCTACTGGCTCAAGGTCTGGGAAGTGCCGCAGGGCTCGCGCGGCTCGCGCGGCCGACCGATCGTCAACATGTTTCCGCTGCAGACCGGCGAAAAGGTCAATGTCGTGTTGCCACTGACGGGAGGGTTTCGGAGTTTTCCCGCCGACCACTACGTCTTCATGGCGACGGCGCAGGGCGTCGTCAAGAAGACCAGCCTCGACGAGTTCAGCAACCCGCGCAAGGCCGGCATCATCGCCGTCGATCTCGACGACGGCGACTACCTGATCGGCGCGGCGCTTACCGACGGCATCCACGACGTCATGCTCTTCAGCGATGGCGGCAAGGCCGTGCGCTTCGACGAGAAAGACGTGCGCGCCGTCGGCCGCGGTGCGCGCGGCGTTCGCGGCATGGCGCTCGATGCGACGCAGAGCGTGATCGCCATGCTCGTCGCCGAAGACGAATCGCAAAGCGTGCTGACCGCGACCGAGAACGGCTACGGCAAGCGCACGGGCATCGCCGAGTACACGCGGCACGGCCGCGGCACCAAGGGAATGATCGCCATCCAGCAGTCCGAGCGCAACGGCAAGGTCGTCGCTGCGACGCTAGTGCGGCCCGACGACGAGATCATGCTCATCACCGACAGCGGCGTCCTCGTGCGCACGCGCGTCGCCGAGATCCGCCAGCTCGGCCGGGCGACGCAAGGCGTGACCTTGATTGCCCTCGACGACGATGCCAAGCTGATCGGCCTGCAACGCATCGTCGAGAACGACGCCGCCGAGGATGGCTCGGACGATACCGGCGGCACGGCCAGCGAAGGGGATATCGAATGATGCGTCGGGCAACGATCTGGCTGGGCGGCGCCTGTGTCGCGATCGGCCTCGCAGCGGGCGCCACGGCGCAGAGCAGCACGAAGAAGGAGCTGGTGCAAAGGGTACTGCAGCTGCAGCAGACGGAGATCGAAAACGTCGCGCGCGGCCTCGTCGAGCGACCGGCAGCACAGATGATGCAGGAGGCCGGCATCGCCATGCAGCGCCAGGTGCCGCCCGACAAGCGCGAAGCGATGGGCAAGGCGATCGAAGCCGAGGTCAAGAAGTACATCGACGAGTCCTACCCGCTGGTGCGCGAGCGCGCCCTGCGTCTTGCGCCGACGACGATCGGTGCGGTGCTCGAAGAAAAGATGAGCGAGGACGAGTTGAAGCAGCTCGTCGCCTGGCTCGAATCGCCGGTGAACAAGAAGTACCAGCAGATCGGCCCCGATATGCGCAACGCGTTCATTCAAAAGCTGCTCAACGACGCGCGGCCCGTGGTCGATCCGAAGGTGCAGGCGCTCGACGGCCGGATCCGCGTCGTCCTCGGCCTGCCGCCGCCACCGGGCGTCTCTTCGGTTCCAGGGCCGGGATCGTTGCCGCCCCCGAAACCGCCCGCCAAAGCCGCGAGCCGATAGCCGCCACCGTCCGGCATGGCCTCGACTGCGTCCGGCACGGACAGCGAACTCGCCGCATTGCGCGTGCAGATCGACGCGCTCGACCGCGAGCTGCTCGGGCTGCTCAACCGGCGTGCCGGCATCGCCCACGCGATCGGTGCGTTGAAGCGCGCTGAAGGCTCGCCCGCCTTTCGGCCCGAGCGCGAGGCCGTGGTCATCGACGGCCTGAAGCGGGACAACCCCGGCCCGCTGCCCGGCGACAGCGTCGCCCCGATCTGGCGCGAGATCATGTCGGCCTGCCGTTCCCTCGAAACGCCGACGCGCGTCGCCTACCTCGGGCCTGCGGGCACATTCAGCGAGCTGGCCGCGCTCGGCTACTTCGGCTCGTCGATCGTCAAGGTGCTGTGCGCGAGCCCCGACGAGGTGTTCCACGCGACGAGCGCCGGCGCTGCCGATTTTGGCGTCGTGCCGGTCGAAAACTCGAGCGAGGGCGTCGTCACCCGCTCGCTCGATCTCTTCCTCACGACGCCGCTCATCATCGTCGGCGAGACCAGCCTCTACGTTCGCCACAACCTGCTGCGCCGCGTCGAGTCGACCGAGGGCATCGCCGTCGTCTGCGCCCATCCGCAAGCCCTCGCCCAGTGCCACGCCTGGCTCAGCCACCATCTCCCTGACGCCGAGCGCCGGCCGGTCGCGAGCAATTCCGAAGGCGCGCGCCTGGCCAGCCTCGATGAGCGCCTGGCCGGCATCGCCAGCGAGCGGGCGGCGAGCGAGTTCGGCCTGCATATCGTTGCCCAGGGCATCCAAGACGACGCGCACAACCGGACGCGCTTTGCCATCGTCGCCCATCCCGGCGAGCACCCGCAGCCGAGGGCTTCGGGCCACGATTGCACGAGCCTCGTCGTCTCGGTGCCGAACCGGCCCGGCGCGGTGCACGACATGCTCGTGCCGCTGAAGAGGCACGGCGTGTCGATGACGCGCTTCGAGTCGCGGCCGGCCCGCTCGGGGCAATGGGAGTACTACTTCTACGTCGATCTCCAGGGCCACCCGGAGCAGCCGGAAGTCGCGTCGGCGCTGCAGGAGCTGCGCGAGGTCTGCGCCTTCTTCAAGCTCCTCGGAACGTACCCCGTCGACTCCCACTAGGATGTTCCAGCAACTCGGCGTCATCGGCTGCGGCCTCATGGGCGGCTCGTTCGCCCTCGCCTTGAAGCGCGCCGGGCTCGTGCGGCGCGTCGTCGGCTACAGCAAGTCGCCGTCGACGACCGAGCAAGCCAAGCGGCTCGGCGTCATCGACACGGCGGCCGAATCGGCGCTGCTGGCCGTATCGGGCGCCGACATCGTTCTCATCGCCGTCCCCGTCTCGGCGACGGAAGCGATCTTCAAGGCGATCCGCCATCTCGTCGAGCCCGGCACCTTGATGATGGACGTCGGCTCGACCAAGCGCGACGTCGTCGACGCGGCGCGCCGCGTCCTCAAGGATCGCATCGCGTCCTTCGTTCCGGCGCATCCGATCGCCGGCAAGGAAGTGGCCGGCATCGCGCACGCCGACGCGTCGCTGTACCACGGCCGCCAGGTCATCCTTACGCCGCTGCCGAAGACCTCGCCCGACCTGATCCAGAAAGCGACCGACGTCTGGGCTTCGATCGGCTCGCAAGTGCTGCGCATGACGCCGGAAAACCACGACGCGGCGTTCGCCGCGGTCAGCCATCTGCCGCACATCCTCGCCTTCGCGTATTTCAACTCGGTGTCGCGCCAGCCCGCGGGGCGCGACTACCTTTCGCTCGGCGGCCCGGGCTTTCGCGACTTCACCCGTATCGCCGCGAGCAACCCCGAGGTCTGGCGCGACATCCTGATGGCCAATCGCGAAGAAATCCTTAAGCAGACACAGCGCTTCCGCCACTCGCTCGACGCGATGGAGCACGTCGTCAAGACCGGCAACACCGACGCGCTCGAAGCGCTGATCCGCAGCGCCAGCGACGCCCGCGCGGACTGGCAGATGAACGCCGCGACGCCGAACACGCATCGCTAGAGCGAGCGTCGCCGCGCCCATGTTCGCGACTCGCTTCCTCGACATCCCGCCGCTAGAAAGCATCGGCGGCGCGGTGCGCGTGCCGGGTTCGAAGAGCATCTCGAACCGGGCCTTGCTCCTTGCCGGCTTCGCCTCCGGAACGACGGCGATCGAGGGCCTGCTGCACTCCGACGATACGCGCGTCATGCTCGAGGCATTGGCTGTGCTCGGCTGCCGCTTCGAGACGGAGGCGGATCGCCTGATCGTCCACGGCATCGGCGGCCGGCCGGCACTGGAGGAGGCAACGCTTTTCCTCGGCAACGCCGGCACGGCGATGCGGCCGTTAACGGCGGCCCTCGCCATCGCCGCCGCATCGACCGACTCGAGCTTCGAGCTGCGCGGCACGCCGCGCATGCACGAGCGACCGATCGGCGATCTGGTCGACGCCTTGCGCCGGCTCGGCTGCAAGATCGAGTGTCTCGAGCGCGAAGGCTTCCCTCCGCTGCGTGTATCGGCCGGAAGCTCAGGCTTGGCGCTCGAGAAGCCGATTCGCGTTCGCGGCGATGTCTCGAGCCAGTTCCTCAGCGCCCTGCTGCTCGCCCTGCCTTTGCGACGCGACGGCGCCGACGCCACGATCGAGGTCGAAGGCGCTCTCATCTCGAAACCCTACGTCGAGATCACGCTCGCCTTGCTGGAGCGGTTCGGCATCGACGTCGAACGCGAAGGCGAGCAGCGTTTTCGCCTGCGCGGCGGCCAGGCGATGCGCTCGCCGGGAACGTTCGTGGTCGAGGGCGATGCGTCGTCGGCCACGTATTTCATCGCCGCCGGCGCGATCTCGGCAGTCGATGCACCCTTGCGCATCGAAGGCGTCGGCAGCGCCTCGATCCAGGGCGACATCGCTTTCGTCGACGCCGTCCGCGCCATGGGTGCCCGCGTCGACGCCGGCCCGGCATGGCTCGACGTCCGCCGCAACCGCTGGCCGCTCGCCGCGATCGACCTCGACTGCAACGCCATCCCCGACGCGGCGATGACCCTGGCCGTGCTCGCGCTTTTTGCCGAAGGCCCCTCGCGGCTTCGCAACATCGCGAGCTGGCGCGTCAAGGAGACCGATCGGCTCGCTGCGATGGCGAGCGAGCTGCGCAAGCTCGGCGCCCGTGTCGCAGAAGGCGCCGACTTCCTCGAGATCGCACCGCCCTCGAGCTGGCGTGCCGCTTCGATCGCCACCTATGACGACCACCGCGTGGCGATGGCGCTGTCGCTGGCCGCGTTCAATCCGGCCGCCGGTGCGACGCCGCCCGTCCCCGTTCGCATCGTCGACCCGTGCTGCGTCGCCAAGACCTGGCCCGATTATTTCGAGACCCTCTTCTCGGCCGCATCGACGAGCTGCGGGTCGATACCGGTCCTCGCCATCGACGGGCCGACCGCCTCCGGCAAAGGCACGCTCGCCAACGCCGTCGCGGCGGCGCTTGGTTATCGATACCTCGACTCCGGCGCCCTCTATCGCGGCGCCGCGATCGCAGCCCTCGAGGCCGGCGTCGAGGCGACCGACGAATGCGCGCTCGCCGCACTCGCGGCGCGGCTCGACCTTCACTTCGACGCCGACCGCACCCTGCTCGGCGAGCGCGACGTCAGCGATTCGCTGCGCCTCGAATCGGTCGCCGCGATGGCCTCGCGCATCTCCGCCTTGCCGGCGGTGCGCCGGGCGCTCCTCGCTCTCCAGCTCGCGTCTCGCCGCCTGCCCGGCCTCGTCGCCGACGGGCGCGATATGGGCAGCGTCGTCTTCCCCGACGCCGCGCTCAAGGTCTTCCTCACCGCAGGCACCGCGGAACGCGCCGATCGCCGTCACAAGCAATTGATTTCAAAGGGGATTTCCGCTAATATCGTCAGTCTTCGTGCCGACCTCGAGGCGCGCGACGCTCGCGACAGGAATCGCAGCGCTTCGCCTCTCAAGCCAGCCGAAGGCGCGCTCCTTCTGGACAACTCGGCGCTCTCGATCGAAGCCTCGGTCGATGTGGTGCTGAAAGCCTGGGAAGAGCGCAGGCCTTTCGACCGATCGCCGGTCTGAAGGTCGGGCCCGCCGCTTTCCCTCCTCGTGCCGCATGGCACCTCGAAGCGTCGGATCGACAACCTAACCCGCGGCTTCATTCCAAAAAGCGGCCGCACGGAAACACCAGTCACATGCCCCAAGCTCAAGTTGCCACGTCGCACGCGCCCGATTCCTTCGCCGCGATGTTCGAGGATTCGCTCAAGCGCGCCGAGATGCGCACCGGCGAAGTCATCACGGCCGAAGTGGTCCGCGTCGAACACAATTTCGTGGTCGTCAACGCCGGCCTCAAGTCGGAAGCCTACGTTCCGATCGAAGAATTCAAGAACGACGTCGGCGAGCTCGAAGTCCAGCCCGGCGATTTCGTCTCGGTCGCCATCGATGCCGTCGAGAACGGCTACGGCGACACCATCCTGTCGCGCGACAAGGCCAAGCGCCTCGCCTCCTGGCTCTCGCTCGAGAACTCGCTCGAATCGGGCGAATTTGTCACCGGAACCGTCAACGGCAAGGTCAAGGGCGGCCTCACGGTGCTGGTGAACGGCATCCGCGCCTTCCTGCCGGGCTCGCTGCTCGACACGCGTCCAGTCAAGGACATGACGCCGTTCGAAGGCAAGACGATGGAGTTCAAGGTCATCAAGCTCGACCGCAAGCGCAACAACGTCGTGCTGTCGCGCCG
>ODAK010007826.1_pt1 | contig 10740 bp, 4 predicted proteins | sample 1539591 | NCBI WGS metagenome assembly ODAK01 (sample SAMEA3539303, study PRJEB22396) | soil metagenome | biome: tundra; feature: field; material: soil | place: USA | collected 2010-05 | depth 0.15 m | reverse complement strand
AACGCTGCCATCACCCGCGTACTTACGCAGGCGATTCCCGACGATGCCGCCCGCGCACGGGCGCTCGAGGACGCCGGTCTGCTCTTCAAGGCGTTTCGCATCCACCGCGAGACTCACCCGGGCGGGGACCGGGAGACGGATCGCGAGAACCTCCTGGACGCGTTCCGCGAGGAATTGGCAAAACTCCACGAAGCGACGGCAGCGGAGGAGCGATCGGCGAACGTCCGGCTGCTGCTCGATACTTGGGAAGGGTTCGTTGGTAGCGAATTGGACACTTGACCGATTTTTAGGAAGTCGGTAGTTTCTCTTTCATAAAGGACATTATGAAAGAGACGACCGCCATCGCCCTGCCCTCCCCTCCGGTCGCTTCCGGCACGGTGACGGTCGCGACGCACGGCGCGTCCATCGAACTTCCCTCCCTCGTCGCCGACGCGGGCGAGCTTGCGGCGACCGCCTCGTTCGAGTTTTTCACTGCGCGCATCGCAAACGCCAACACGCGCGAGGCCTACAGCCGCGCGGTCGGCCGCTTCTGCTGCTGGATGGCGGAAGGCAGCGTGCCGCTGCTCGGGCTCTCCTCCGTCCATGTCGCGAACTACCTCGATGCGCTCGGCCAGGGGGGAATGAGCGTGCCCTCGGTCAAGCTGCACCTCGCGGGGCTGCGCCACTGGCTCGATTGGCTCACCCGGCGCGGCGTCATCCCCTTCAACCCCGCTGCCGCGGTCCGGGGCCCGCGCCACTCCCAGAACGAAGGCAAGACCCCGGTGCTGGAGCGCGCCGAGGTCAAGGCGCTGTTCGCGTCGCTCGATACCGAGCTGGAAGACATTCGCAAAGCAGAGGAAGAAGCGGCGGCGGAGGCTTCTCCTTCGTCGGACGCGCAGGCGGCGCGGCGGCAGCGCGAGCAGGAACGGCGGAACGCGCAGTGCCTCGTCGCGCTGCGCGACAAGGCCATGCTCTCCGTGATGCTGTTCAACATCCCGCGCGTCAGCGCCGTCGTCCGGATGCAGGTGCGCGACTTCGACGACACCGGCGATGGCTGGCTCGTCCTCCACGAAAAGCGCGGCAAGACGCGCCGTCTCGAGGCGCACCACCAGGTGCGCCAGGCGCTCCGCGCGTACCTCGCGGCCGCCGGGCTGGAGCCGGGAAGCCGGGTGCCGCTGTTCCAAAGCGCCCCGCGCGGCAGCGGAAGGCTCTCAGGCGCGCCGCTGCACCGCAATGACGTGGGCGCGATGGTCAAGCGCCGCTGCGCGGCCGCAGGGCTCTCCGCGTCCATCTGTTCCCACTCCTTCCGCGCGACCGGACTCACCCTCCACCACGAAAATGGCGGAAGCCTCCAGGCCGGTGCCGAGCTCGCAGGCCACGAGAGCACCCGCACCACCCAGCGCTACGTCCGCACGCGCGGCAACGGCCGCAGGCAGGAAGTGGAGCTCATTCACTGGTGACAAATAGCGGGGGAAAAGGAGGACATTTACCGGGGAAAGTAACAGTCGAGAGGGTGCAGTTGTGAAGCGAAACCTACCCAAACAGTTCCGAAACATATGGGGAAGGCTGCTGCGCTTTCACGGCTCCCCAAGGCATGACTCTTGTTTTTGGATACGTGACGTACAGCAGACGCTTTGAGCGAGTAACCGCCACGAATGCATTCCTGCGCTCCTCCTCCAAAGCAGGGCCACGGGCTCGATAGTCTGGAAATGTCCCGTCGTTCATGCCCATCAAAAACACCACATCGAATTCCATCCCTTTTGCTGAATGCACCGTCAATAATGCCAATCCGTCTTCCGTCGGCTGCTGCGTTGTGCCAAGGGCGACCTGTCCAAGAAACGACGGAATGCTGTGCGAACCGCCCGGCTCCGACCTGACGTAGTAATTCCACTGCTTCTTCCATTCCGCAGAATCTTGAAGGACAAGGGCGCGATCGTCCTCGGCGAGCGTATTCGCGTAGTCCTCGAGCACCGTGATAGCGCCCAGAAACTTGAAATCGTCGCCGCTCCATTTCAACGCGTCAATTGCCCTAAGCACAGTCGATGCACAACCCTTGTTTCCCGCGCCTGCGAAGGTCTGCAATAAAGATACTGGATCGACTGCGCTTTGGAAGCTAGGTGCGTCTTCTGCCAGGCTTGGTGCCCCCCACTCCTTCGCAAGTATCTCCAAGTGCAGCCTGTCCCTTGGATTGGCCAGAAGACGAAGAGCAAGTTCGAATTGTTTGACCACGTCGGATTCGCTCTGGTAGGTGGCCGCCGATAGCTTCTTGTAGAAAGGTACACCTTGTTGTTTTAGCTCTTCTTGCAGACTCCCGAAGACAAAGCGATTGCGACCCAGGACGGCGCAACGGCCCGGCGTAATGTCTCCCTCGACGTCAGGATGTCCACTGGACTCAAGCGATCTGATCGTCTTTACGATCGCCTGCGCTTCACCCGGTTGATCCTCGCATTCGATAAGTTCAACTGTACCCTCAATGGGAAGTTGCCCCTCGACGATGTACGACGAATCTAGTCGGCGGGCCGCAGCCACCACCGCCCTCGAGGACCGGAAGTTCTCGGTAAGCTCAATCTTCGGGGCTCCAAAATCCCGCTGAAACAGATCTAGGTATTTCGGATCGGCTCCGTTCCAGACGTAGATAGCCTGTTTCGGGTCCCCCACCATCATTACATTCGTAAATTCTGCTCCACATAGACTGACTAGCAGGCGATACTGCGCCTCGTTGAGATCCTGGGCTTCATCGATGCACACGTACTTATACTGGCGTCGATAATAGTCAGCGACCTTCGGTCTTTCGGCAAACAGCCGGTACGTCAGGAGAAGAAGATCATCATAATCGAGTGCGGCGGACGCCCTCAGTTCTGCGTCGTATCCTTCATAAAGCGACCGCTCATCTTCATCCTCGACCATACCGGGTAAGACTAGGGAATTCTTAAGTTCACTGATACGCTCAAGCCAGGCGCTGAGTCTGCGCTGCTGTTCCTTAGGGCCCCCAGCCTCCCGAAGTGCGGCCGACAGCCGAGGGTCCGCACGGACGGCATTCGCGAGCACCTGTCTTCGGTCGTCGAACGACTCGAAAATATTAGGTAGTCCATCGACACCAATAGGTTTACCCCGGTTCGCCAGTACCTCCATGCAGAAACTATGCAGCGTCCCGACGAAGGCGCGCTTAAGGATATCTGGCACATCGTTGAGCCGCTCCTTCATTTCGTTGGCGGCTTTGTTGGTAAAGGTTAGCGCCAGCACGCGGAAGTGCTGGGAGGAATCACTCAAGAGCAGGCGCACGCGCTCTGTCAGCACGCGCGTTTTCCCCGAGCCGGGACCGGCGACAACGAGCAGCCCCCCCTCTCCGTGCTCAACAACCTGCCGCTGAAGTGCTGTTAGTCGGACGCTCATGCCTTCTTCTCAGATGGTTTCGGTGGCGCTAATTCACGGTCGATCCTTTTGAATAACTCTTCCAGCACTTGCGGGACCGGAAGTACCTTTCCAACAACCGCGCCGTATTGCGTCTTGCTCCTTTCGAGCTCCGCCAAAATTGCGGCGATCTGGTCAGTGGGCATCTTGGCCGCCCACTCTTTATTGAGCGCAGCCAAATGTTGAGGGTTCGCCGCTCTTCTGTCACAGATAACCCTTATGAGTGCGTCTTTCGTTGTCCCGGTCACTATATATTGCTCGAAGTTTTGGCCGCCCGGCAGAACAAGTACACGCGAATTGTCGGGGATGGCTTTCTCTCCGAGCCCCTCCAGGGCGGCATTTACTGCGGTGATGGTAGCGGCCTCGCCGTCTGAAAAAATGAACCACGGAATCTGGAAGCTGTGCGCCATCCGCAGAAATGGAAGGTAATTGCCACTGCCACCGACGCCAACAAAGCTGAAGCCGAGGTCGTTGGGATGCTTGCCCCAGCGCTTCTCCGCAAAATCGGGCAAGGCCTGTTCTTCCGTTTCTCCTTCAAAGAACACCAGCGCGCGAGCGAAGAGCATGTCGCCACGCGTGTTCATTACCTGACGGTCAATCTTGCGGAGATCCTCGTCGGTGAGCTTCTTATCCGCCTTCCCCATATCAATGCGACACACGAGTGTCTCTTCAGCGTTCTTTGAAAAATGTCTGATATGGGCAACCTCAGACTGACCGCAGATATAAGGAGAGTGGGTGCTGACAATGCGTTGGCCAGGCATCCGCTTGATTTGACGGAATAGGGCGCGCTGCGCCTGGGGATGGAGATGTGTTTCTGGCTCCTCCATCGCCATCATCGGATGGACCGCGCCGGAGCCGCCTTGCTTTTGCCGCCAGGTGGTGAACGCCCAGAAGGTAAAGAACGTGCCGAGGCTCCGGGTGCCCATGCCTTGCTGATGAAGGGGAAATGGCGGAGCGCCTCGCGTCGACAGCACAACATCCATGCCGCGCGACAGATCGCGAAGATGACGCGCGAGGGGCGTGATGGAGACGCTTTCCTCATCGCATGAAAGCGTCTCGTGGAAATTCTTCAGATGCGATTGGATGTGGGTCAGCACATCGCTGCTCTCGACTATGTCCTTGTTGATTTCGGACAAATCCTCCTCGATACGGTTAACGTCAGCCGCGCTAAGGCCGTGTTCCTCAACCATCTTGTTCCAGAACGAACTTCTCGTGCGCAAATCATCCGCGATGTCGCGTTTGGCGTCTAGCAAGTAAACGGCCAGGGGCTCAATCTGCTGGGCGGAAACAGCGGCGACCTTTTCAACCGGCTTTGAGTCCTCCCATTTTGTGCCGTCTTTCTGCCAGTCCTTTAGGAAACGGCGCTCCAGAACGTACTCGCCTTTAATCGTATTCCATTTGAACTGGGTGCGGATCGCAACCACATCTCGGTCGTCGCCGTCCTGGACAACGCCAAGGCCCCAAAGTTCAAGCCAAGCACTGCCTTGCGGGAATGCGTCGATAATCTTGCCCTGAGCATCTGTAGGCCGTACCAGGATGTCGATAACGATCGCCCTGTCTTTCGGCGCTGACACGTCGCTGTTCCGGAGAAAAACATCATCGGCCGAAATTACCCGTTGACCTGCACCGATAGCGGCGAACAGCGCGTTGAGGAAGCTCGTCTTTCCGGCATTGTTCTGTCCGATGAGGACAGTAAGAAGATCGAGCTCAACATTCACGGAGCGAAGGCAGCGGTAATTCCGTACCCTGACCTCTGTGATGACTATCCCGCTGAATAGGGGAGGAGTCGGGTGTCCGGTCGATTGCTCGGGTTGTGCGGTCGTTCCCGTGGCTGGAATCGCAGGCTTAGCGACGGCACTCGTCTTCTGGTCGTTGCTCATATATTGCGAAAACCCCCGCCGTCATTGTGGGCGCTGTTGCGAGCCAAGCTGCAGGTTGTCGCGCACTGGCCGACTGCTGCCGCCCCCTCTTTCCAAAGCGCGACCGCGCCCGGTCATGCTCACTTTGTAGTGGAAAAACGGCGACCTATGCAAGCGTTCAGTTTGAGGTACCGGCGAGGAACAGCCACTCCCGCGCGGCGCGCGTCTCATCCGTGCGTGCTGAGTCCAGGGACTAGGCAATATCATATCCGACCGGGCTTCATGAAGTCGTCGAGGAATTCGGAGACTGGCTCGACTCCAGTCACGAGCAGGTGATCCCGAGCGCGGGTGCATGCGACGTAGAGCAACTGCCGCTCCGTGTCATAGACTTCTTGGAGGTCGGCATCGTCGCCCACGTTCTCGATGCGTTCTTGCAACGGGATTATCTCGTCGTCGCACGCCATGACGGCCACGGCGCGGAACTCAAGACCTTTCGAAAGGTGCATCGTGCAGATCGAAGCGTGCCCGTGGGTGGTTTCGACGTGTTCGTCGAGGATACGGAAAGCCATGCCCGCCTTGCCAACGGCTGCGCGGGCGCGATCGATCTGTGCATCGGAGCGGACGAAGACGCCGAACTCGTGCGGCAGAACCCCGGTAGCCGCGCGTTCCGCAAGCCAGGCGCCTACGGCGCTGACTTCCTCGTCTTTGGTCTTGAGGCTGCGAACCATCGGCGGCGGGCCGTTGAACACGGAAATCGTATCGCTCCGGTCTTCGGTGTTCCCGTCCACGTCCGTCACGATGGGACCAAGCAGCCGGTCCGCCTGCGTGCGAATCTGGTGCGACGTGCGGTAGTTGATGCGACCGAGCTTCGTGAACTCCGTCGTGTGCGCCTCGTAGTTGAACGCGCAGGCGATGAGCACGTCGAAGCCAGCATCCCCCGCTTCCCGCGCGGCTTCCACGAGGTCCGCTCGTTGCACCGTGCCAAACTCTGGACCGATGAAAATGGCGGCGCGCTTCTCGCTATCGCCCTCCATGTAACGGCCATCGGCGCAGACCAAATAGCCGGGCCAGGGGGTAAGAGCGGTAAAGGTAATCCGGTCCTCCTTGTGCGCCTGTTGCACGCCCGCAGTCTTGAGGTTCTCCAGAATCATCTGGGGAAAGGATTGCTTCGCGCCGTACTCAGCGCCCTTCCTCTCCTTGAGTCCGTCGATCAATTCGTCATTTTCATCGACGCCCAGAACGCGATGGGGGCTCAGGCTCTCGACGGTGAAGGGACCAGCGACGCGGACCGTCTTCTTGTCCTCGTACGGCCTGTCGTAAAGATGTTCGAACTCAGCCTTGGCGGAGATTGACGCGTCAATCTCCTTCTGGCGGGTGATGTGGGCCTGCCACCAATCGGCATGAAGCTTCTTCGCCGCCTCCGCCCACTGGGCTTCAGCCGCGCGCGGAATCTCCCATTCCTGCCACCGCTTCTTCAGCGTGGCGTTCAGTTTCTCTCGAAGCGGCTCCAACACCGACTGCCACCGCCCCCAGATAACGTCGAGCTCCGCATTGCTAACGATTGACTTGAGCGTGATGTGCGGCACGCGTTCATAGACGAACCCTTGCCGGATGTCTCCACGCACGGGTTGCGAACTCGACACGGTGCGACTGACCTCGGCCTCCTTGCGTTGGCCTTCGCGAGAGTCGGCCAGCAAGTAAAATGGGTACCGTGCACCCATGATGCGAGCACGGGCCAACGCTAGCGCGACACGCGAGGTGTCGACGGTAATCCAGCGGCGTCCCCATCGCTCGGCAACGTAGGCGGTCGTGCCCGAACCGCAGGTCGGGTCGAGGACCAGGTCGCCGGGGTCGGTAGCCATCAAGACGCAGCGCTCGACGATCTTCTGCGATGTCTGCACGACGTAAGTCTTGTCCATCGCGCTCCCGGATTGCGTATCGACCCAGAGATCGGTAATTGGGTAGACTGGGAAATCACCGTGGAACCGCACATAGGAAATACTTGTCCCTGCCGCTTCAAGTCTCCCACCTGCCTTCAGTCGTGCCATGCCGACCTCGTTAGTTTTCCATCGCGAAGACATCGATGGCCGAAACGTCTTGCCTTCGATCTCAACAGGAAACCAACTCGCCGCCCCCTCGCCTTTCGTGCGCCCGAGGGACTGGCTAGTCATCGTTTGGAGACGAAAGATTCGAGCCGCATCCTTGGATGCTGCAAGCGCGCTTAGCTCCGAAGCCGTGAGGCGGCGGCGGTTTCCTAGGTCGTCCTGATAATAAGTATATGTGGCGTCTCCATCCTCACCAAGCTGCCGCCCAATGTAGGCTTGGCGGTACTTCAGGCGTGTAATGTCTTTGGCATAAAACAGCAAGAAGTCCGTCGTTCCAGGAAGGTTGTCGCCCGTGGCGCCGCTGGTCTTCTTGACCGAGATTTGGGCGACACAGTTTTCGTCGCCGAATACCTCGTCCAGCACCACTCGCACTCGATGGACATTTTCGTCACCGATCTGTACGAAAATGGAGCCCGTTTCGGTAAGGAGATCGCGGGCCACCGTCAGGCGGTCTCGTAGGTACGTGAGGTAACTGTGGATGCCGTCACGCCAGGTATCGCGGAATGCTTTCACCTGCTCCGGCTCGCGGGTGATATGAGTCGCGTTGCCGTCTTTCACGTCACGGCTGGTCGTGGACCACTGAAAGTTGCTGTTGAACTTGATGCCGTAAGGCGGGTCGAGGTAGATGCACTGGACCTTGCCACGCAAGCCTTCGCGCTCGGCAAGGCTTGCCATAACCTGAAGCGAATCGCCCAGGATCATGCGGTTCGACCAGTTCTGGTCGTGCTGGTAAAACTCGGTCTTGTCCACGCCCTTGGGAATGCCATTGAAGTCGGCGAAGAGATCGGCTGTGAGCTGCCCCGTGTCGTGCTGGCGCTCTTTCGTTCGCCGCAGGAGGTCGTCGATCAGAGCCTTTGGGTGAACCTTTTCCTGTATGTAGAGCGGCGGCGCGTGGACGATAAGGTCGCTCCAGTCCTGCTGGTCTTTGCCTCGCCAGACGAGCTGGGGATCGAGGTCGGTGTTGCGCGTGTAGCGGACCGTCCTCGGAGCTTGCTGCTCCTTTTGCAGGACCGACTGGAGCTCGGCGGTCGGGATATTCTTTCGCTTGGCCTCGGTGTGCGTGGTGGCCTCGACGGATTTGGCCGCTCCGGTTGCTCCAGGTTTCTTCGCCATCGCTAGTTGCTCCCCGCTGCTTGCCGCGTCGTAGCCGACGCGAGCATCTTGTTGAACTCGCCCTCGACCTTGGCCTGGAAGTCGGACGCGATCTGATAAACATCGGTGAACTCCGCAAACGCCCAGCGACCATAGGTGCCGAGGTGGTTCACGCCGGGCACCCAGTAGGTATCCATCGTGGCCTTCTTTTCCTTTGCATCCTCGCGCCGATAGCCCTTGATCTCGACGACCAGGTTCAGCGGGTCGGCGGGTCCGTGGCCGTCATCCACACGCACGATGAAGTCGGGCAGGTATTTGCGCGTTTCCGACCCATAACGATACGGTACTTCAAGGCCGAGATTGTGGTTCTTGGTGTAGGCTAAGACTTGCGTATGGGACTCTGCGACGCGACAGAATTCCCCCTCCCAATCGCTGTCCAGGATAACCCAATTGACGTGATTCTTCGGCGGAGGACCGTTCGTATCCCAGCGATCGGCCCGTGAGGTGTTGAACCGGACGTGGCGCGTGGACCCGGTCGGATTGTATGGGTCGAGCAGCGCCTTGATCGGGCGCTCGTTCAGAAATTGCCTTGTGATCGCGGCCGTGATGCGACTGCAAGCCATGTCGGCAAGCTCCTGATACATCAGGAGCCCGGGCTGCGTGTCGCCCTTGCACACAAGGCAGGTATCGAGCCATTGCTTGGTGATGCGCTTCAGCTGGCCGAAGAGGTAAAGCTTCGGGTCTTCGCCGGGGTCGCGCCACTTGGTGTAGAGCAGCCGCTGGGTTACGTGAAAGACGAGCGACGATGGGCGCATGTCTTTCATGTGGTCGAGGCCCATGTCGACCCCTTCGCCAATGATCCCGGAGTTGCGCGTAATGGAGGGGCCGATCAGGTCGGGGCTGAGTACGAGGATTGAGTCGTCGTTAAAATCGGCGGTCAATCGCTCCTCGGGCAATTCCACGCGGTAACCCTCGACACGGGGAAAGCGTAGTTCGAGGGCATCGCGATCAGGGGTAACGGCCTTGACCTGCACCGTCTGGCGTGGGGGCTGCGGCGGCGCGATGACCGGCTTCGCGGTGAAATCGAAGGGGATGCCGAACACGTCGGCATACTCCACGTTGAAGAGCCCCTCCTCGTTGAGGTCATAGGATTGTCGCCGCAGGGCGCGGCCGATGACCTGCTCACAGAGCAACTGAGTCCCGAAGGCGCGGATACCCAACACATGGGTGACAGTGTTGGCGTCCCATCCTTCGGTGAGCATCGAGACCGAGACCACACAGCGGATTGCACCGCCGAGCTGACCGGGCTTGCCGACAGTATTCATGACCTCGCGCAGCAGCTCCTGGTCAGTGATGTTTTCGCCCGCGCGCGTGTCTCCTGTGCGCTCTACCGTCTCTCGCCGAAAGCGCTCGATTTCATCGGCGGCCATGCGGCGAAAGTTCTCGTCCAGCGCGTCGCCTGCTTCGAGTTGTTCGCTGTCGATGAGAAGCGTGTTCGGACGCGGCAGCGGATTGCCGGTCGTCTCGTCGAAATTCCGAAACAGGGCGAGGCGGCCGTTTACCGGCGTGGCGGTGCCGTCTGCGTTCTTGCGATGGAAACCCGAGACGAAGTCGTAGACGAGCTTGGAGATCGCCGTGTTCTGACAGACGATGATGAAGCACGGCGGAACCTTGATGCCCTTCTCCTGCCAGAGCTCGAAGGTTTTTGCGTAGTGGCCGTAAAGAGCCTCAAGAGCCGTCTGCAACGGAATGGGCAGACTGAGCGGATCGAGGTCCTCGCCCTGGCCGCGGCCCTTCTTGGGCATGTCCTTGCGGATGTGCTCCCAGAGGTCGCGGAATACGGGCATCTCGTTGCCAGGGATGTTCTCCGCGACCGGAACGCGAGGGAGCTTGACGATGCCGCACTCTATGGCGTCCATGAGCGAAAAGTCGCTCATCGTCCAAGGGAACAGAGTGCCCTCGGCATAGCCCGAGCCGCGAAGGAAAAACGGGGTCGCGGACAAGTCGATGACGCGACTCAAGCCAAGCTTGCGATTGACAGCCTCCAGGCCCGCAATCCACACCCGCGCGGCCTCGTTGTTCTTCTCGGCTTCTTTCTTCTCGTCGCCCTTCAGTTCTTCGTCGTCAGCGTCGCTTGGCTTCTCCCGGTAACAGTGGTGCGCCTCGTCGTTGATGACGAGTATGTTCTTCATGCCCATTAGGTCGGGCATCACGCGCTGGAGCATCTGGCCTTCGGTCTCGAGCGTGTTCAATTCCTCGCCAACGCGCCCCTGCAGGAGCTGTCGGCCACCTTT
>ODAK010007825.1_pt1 | contig 10740 bp, 10 predicted proteins | sample 1539591 | NCBI WGS metagenome assembly ODAK01 (sample SAMEA3539303, study PRJEB22396) | soil metagenome | biome: tundra; feature: field; material: soil | place: USA | collected 2010-05 | depth 0.15 m | reverse complement strand
CGGGCAGGGAGAAGGTTGGGTTTTGAAAAAATTTGATTTGATTGACAGGTCCACCCATTATTGCATATCATTTGGAGGCTGGGTATTAAAACTTGCGAAGTTCGATTTATTTCCATTCTTGTTAGAAATATTTTTTATTAAATATATTGTGTGAAACTTTTTCATGAAAATCCGTTTAGGTTATGGAGAAAGATTTTGTTTTATGTCCGAAAAAGTCCAATAGAAATCTTAAAGTTGCCATCAGGCAAAACATTTACTTATTATTGCATCATAAAATCATGAAATTGTTTTTTGACTGCCTATTTTCCGGCGAAGAAAAGATGGAATTTTTGTCCTTTAATTCAGAGTTATTTACAAACTTGCAACTCTAAACTTCTAAAATGGCCGATAATAATGATTTCTTAAAAATGGTAAATCATCCATTAAAATTCCGCTTATACCTGTTGTATAAACTTCCGGCGGCATATTTTTCAGGTGTAAGAATCCGGGAGATCACTGAAGAAAAATGTATCACATCTGTACCGTATAAATGGCTCACCCAAAATCCTTTTCGGTCTACTTATTTTGCCTCCCTTGCTATGGCTGCAGAAATGAGTACCGGGTTACCTGCATTGAGTAATGTTTTTGGAAGAAACCCTCCTGTGTCGCTGCTTGTTACCAAAATGGAAGCGAATTATCTTAAAAAAGCTAGGGGGACGATTTTTTTTACCTGCCTGCAGGCTAAAGAAATTAGTGCTGCGATTGAAGAGGCTGTTGCGACAGGGGAAGGAAAAAGTGTTATCTCAAAATCAACCGGAAAAAATAGTAATGGCGAGGTAGTAGCGGAGTTTTTTTTTACATGGTCATTCAAGACTAAATCCGGCTTTAATAAAGTATAAGAACTATTTTATTTTTTGTTTCCTTAACTTCAATTTACATTGCTTAAACTTTTAAATTATTTATGAAAATAGCGTTTCATGGGGCTGCCCGAACTGTAACCGGCTCCAAGCATTTGCTCACTCTGAACAATGGTAAAAAATATTTATTGGATTGTGGTATGTACCAGGGCCTCGGAAATGAAACTGATGAACTGAACCGGGACTTTGGTTTCGTTTCTTCGGAAATTGATTACCTGATTCTCTCGCATGCTCATATTGATCACTGTGGCCTTATCCCGAAATTGGTTAAGGAGGGCTTTAAAGGCAAGATTTTTTCTACACCAGCTACCAAAGACCTTTCGGCTATCTTAATGGCCGACAGTGCGGGCATTCAGGAAAATGATCTTCAGTTTGAAAACAAAGTACGTGCAGCACAAGGCAGGCCATATCTCTTACCGCTTTACGGTATGGAAGATGCAGTAAAAGCAGTTGAATTTTTCAATTTGGTAGACTATGGTCAATGGCATGTAATTGATGAAAATGTTCAATTCCTGTATCTCGATGCCGGCCATATAATCGGAAGTGCAACAGTTCACTTAAAGATTAATGAAAATGGCCAGGAAACCCGGCTCACCTTTTCCGGTGATGTGGGCAGATACAGCGATGAAATTCTGAGGTCGCCGGATGTTTTCCCGCAGGCCGATTATATAATAATGGAATCAACTTATGGAAATAAGCTTCATGATCAGGTTACCGGAACATCGGATTTGCTGCTGCAATGGATTGAAGAGACCTGTATTAAAAAGAAAGGAAAATTAATCATCCCCGCTTTTAGCGTTGGACGTACACAGGAAATACTTTTTTCACTAAACCAATTGGAAAATGAAAACAGGCTGCCTGCCATCAAATATTTTGTCGACAGCCCCCTAAGCCTTGAAGCAACACAGGTGATCAAAAGCTACCCCCAGTATTTCAACAGCCGGATTCAGAAAATCTTATTGAGCGACAAAGATCCTTTTGATTTCAAAGGTTTGAAATTCATAAAAAGTGTTGAAGAAAGTAAAATGCTGAACTATTTAAATGAGCCTTGTGTAATTATTTCAGCCAGCGGAATGGCCGATGCAGGAAGGGTTAAGCATCACATCAGTAACAATATTGAAAATAGCCGGAACACTATTTTGTTTTCCGGTTATTGCGAGCCGCATTCTCTGGGAGGAAGATTAAAAGAACATCCGAAAGAAGTAAGTATTTTCGGACAGGTGCATGAGGTGCATGCGGAAATTGGAGAAATTAAAAGTATGAGCGCACATGGAGATTATAACGATTTGTGTCAGTGGCTTGCCTGCCAGGATCCTAAACAGGTTAAGAAATTATTTTTAGTACATGGTGATTACGATGTGCAACAGGATTTCAGGAACCGCCTCATCAGTAAAGGCTTCCTTGATGTTGAGATCCCGCCAAGGCATTGGGAAATAGGGTTGGGATAAGATTGATCATTTTAAGAATTTATTTAAACCACTATAATATAAAAAACGCTTCACGTTATTCTTAAGAAGTTCCTTAACCTTCACCCTGTATTTGTGATAAATATTGTCGTTCGGCGGCGTAGTAAAAACCGTATCGTGAAAAAATAATTTTTTTTCAGGGTGAGAGAAGAAGTATAAATAAAAGGATTTGCGTGTCACTGAGGCCGGGCATTTTATCCGGTTATACCCGTGATAAGAAATATTGTTACATATAAATAGGACGCACCTGTTAAATTTTGGTTCTATACTTGTGACACATTCAGTACCCGCTGCGTTCCAAAATTCAAGGTATCCACCCCAATCCTTTTGCCAGTTCTTATTCAGAAAAATAATAAGATTTAGCCGGCGTTGTTTTTTTTCAAAGGGGTGTAAATTATAATCAATATGTATGTCTAAAAAACTGCCGTTGCCTCCCTGATGCAGCCCACAGCCGTAGCGGTCGTTTATAACGCTGAAATCACTTATCCCTGAAATAGATTCTACCTCACCTATAAAAGTTTCCGATGAGAGCAGGTGCTGCAGCCTTCGAAAATCTTCGTGAAGATTCTGAAAGTTCGAATGCTCGCCCTTGTTCTCGTTAAGCCCATGATAGAGGATGTCCATTTCCGACAGGGGTGGAAAATTTTCAGATAGTGAATTAGCCAATCCAGTCTCTAAAAAGTCATCTATATAAACGTGCGGAAATGGGTTGGCATTCATAAAATTAGCATGCAGCTCTTCCAGGCTTTCTTTTCTAACCGTTATTTCCTGCTGCATGAAATTTCTTTTTATAATTGGTTAAAGAAATAACGCCTAACAATAAAATGAAAGGCATAACAGCCAAAATAAATCTGTTACTCCATTCATCGCACGACAGCATCACAGTTGCCGCCATAAGGCCAATATTACACAGTAAAAACCAGACTTCAGCCTTATGCTGCTTAAATAAATTTCTAACTCCAGCTATTATAACTATGTACATTAAATAAAAATAGGAGGATCCGATTATATTATGAATTGTAGAATAAAACGGCCTGTAAATTCCAAAAAAAGCACCAAGCCTTTGCATTCCCAACCTGAAAAATAATTGAAAATTATGTGAGATGATATACAATAATCCTTCAATAGAGTTTTTATTAACCGGCACGGTAAACTTATGTGGTTCACTGATTGTAGGCACACCGCATATAATTCTCTCATCGAGATAAGGTAACAGAAAATCCAATTCTCCGCCGGAGCCAATCGAATAGTTAAATAGAAAATAGGAGCCGGCAATTGCCGCAACAAAAGACACTGCGATTATGCGCAAAGCTTTTTTTGAATAAAACTTTATAGCAATAAAAACAAAAGTGGCAGGAATAAAAAAGATTCCTGTTGGCCTGGTAAAATATAGCAGCGATAAAAATAGCACGATGACTAAAATAATTTTTGCATTAAATTTTTTCCTTGTAAAAAGAACGTACGTGTAGATAACCGAAAAGCTGAAGAATAAAGATTCAGTAAAAAGATAAGTATTGAATAAATGGTAGTAAGCAAACAGCAGAAAATACAAAGTAGCAACGAACGTAAATAAATTATTTTGTGACAACTTCATCACTAATTTGTAAAAGCAGACAATTGAAATGCCATTAGCCAGCATTTGGAAAATTACGAGGAACAGATAACTGATTTTTAATTTGAGGCATAGTGCAATCAGGAGAATTTGCACTGAATAAAATAAAAAATTACCCGAGCTGTATTTTCCGGTGGCTAAAAAAACGCTTGCCTGGTCAATATATTTTACGGCCTCCAGTGAAGTAACTATGCCATTTTTCCAAAGAAAAAAACATTGAAGGAAAACCCAGATTATCAGTAAAGATATCTTTTGATATTTAGCTTGATAAAACCCAAATGAAAAAGAATTTTGCCCGGCCGGTAATTTCATGATGGATGAATCTGTGAAGATGATTTAACTGCCAAAAAAATTAATAGTAAAAGTAGCTTTTTACTTTGTAAGTCTATCGCAACATACTAAGTAAAGAGCCACTCCCTGTTGAAGATAAACTTAGGATTGAAAGGAAAAAATAGTTGCTTCGTTTATCCAGGTTAATTATTCTTCCTGATAACAATCATTTCCGAATCTTCACGCATCACCTTATCAAAGAAATTTTTTACAGATGCATATTTCGATGCTGGTATTTTCAGTTGTGTTAATTCCAGCCTCGATGTACTTAAAATTGAATTTTTATCAGCTTCAAAGAAAAAGCTGGTTTTATAGTTAGCGTATTCACAGGTAAAATCTTTCACAGATGGCAATGCATCTGCCACATAACCTTCCGGAAGCTTAATTAGGGTAGTGTCTGTTTTTATGAAAGGATTTTCAAAATAAAAATCCAATCGCCTGTTCTCTGCCTTAGGAAGTTTTTCCTGCCATTGCTTATATAATCGTGGTGCGATAAACATTTTATTTCCTGCGGTAAACTCAGGAATTTTTTCCATGGTCAGCTTAATAGTAATTGAAAGCATTCCGGAATCAACGTTTTTATTTATTTCAAATTCATCAGGCTGTTTAAAACCGCAATTGCGAACTAAAAATTCCTTTTGATCATCTTTCTTTTGCTGCAATAGGTTGTCTTCCAGTTCTTCTTTATAGCAGCCTAATGAAGTGAGGGTAGTGACTGCAATTCCGGAGCCATCTCCTGATAATTCAGTTAACGTGTTGGCAGAGAAAATATTTTCTTTTGATTTGCTGACAGGTGTTGGAACAAGAACACCTCCATCATCTGTTATTAAAAGCGCATTTTTATTTTCAGTAAATGAACCGAGTACCCCAAAATCTGCATTGCTGCTGGTGCATTCCAGCCATATAGAATCTTTCGGCTCCGGGATGCAAAGGATTGCATGATTAAAATCATTTTCAGGAAAACCGGGATCAACCGGCTCGCTGTTATATTCTGCATTGATGATGGCAACATAGCTCTTGATGCCAACAGCCTTAAGCGCCGCTTTCATGTAAATGCTAAGTCCTTTACAATCTCCATATTTTTTTTCATCCGTAAAATCTGCGGGGAAAGGCTTTAGTCCGCCAATACCCAGTTGAATACTGACATACCGGAAATTTTTTTGAAGATAGTCGTAAATAATTTCTGCCTTCTCTCTATTAGTTGAAGCTCCTTTTACCAGGTCATTGAAGAAACTTTTTCGATCCGGTGGTAATTCATCCTGACCGCGATACAAATTGCCAATCCATTCGCCGAATTTTTTCCAGGAAGTAAGATCACCTTCATTATCATAATAGCTAAACCTGTTGGGCGCCAATTGTATAGAAGGATAGCGGCTTGCATATGTAGCAGTGCCTTCTTCATATGCCAGGGCTTTCATATCAGAAACTGTCCATTGATACTGTTTGTATTTAGCATATTTGGTTACAACAGGTTTTAATTGTATGTTTTTTTCTTTATAACGGAGATCAAGTTCCAGGGGTACCCGGGCAATAAAAGTAGATTTCAAAACCGCTTCTCCTGAAGACATAATATTGAAAGAGGGGTAGTTAACCGTTCCTTTAAATTTTAACTGGTAATTATATTCTACTACAATTGGGTAGTTTGGTGCCGGTACCCTGAAATAAGTAAGGTTGCCATCTTCTATTAGTCCTTCACCATAAGCAACCCTGGTCATATCTTTTTTTCTGAACGTATTGGTTTGCTTTCCTGTTATATCATACACTTTTATTTCTGCTTCTTCAAGGCTGATATATTTATTCGTGTATTGTTCAAAATCCAATTCATCTTTTCCTTTCTCATTCAAAATTGTCATTACCTGGTGAACTGTGTAGGTGCAACGATCAATATCAGTAATTTCAAGAACTGTGGTTTCTTCATTTTTTATTACAGATGCGTTTTTAAAAAGAGCGGAATCAAATAATGGGTCTCGGGAACCAGGGAAATTCCGGGAATATGTTTTTTGAATAAATGAGGTAAGTATTATAAGGTAAAGAGTGGTTTTCATTTAGTGTTATTTTTTCTTCAGGACAATCTGCTCATTCAGGAGATCAAATAACTTTTTATAGAATTCCCTTACAATATCGTATTGGCTTACGGGATATAAATTTTGATTTATTTCAAAAGTTGAAAAGAGGCGCAATTCATTTTGCTCCTTATCGCTCATCACACTTCTGGTATAAATAATATCCCGGTCGCCGTTGGTAAGTTTTATGCTTTTTGGTAACGCATCTATCGTGAAACTGCTATCTACTTTTATGTGAAATGTAAGTTGAATAAATTGCTTATAGCCGAAGTTAATGTTACTAAACCGGTTCTCACTTAAAAAAGGATTTTCACTTAGGCCGGTAAAAAGATTTGATGGTAAAAAATAATACTCATTACTGTTGTTGAGGGAAAGTGAAAAATTACTCTTTGTAAGAAAAGGATTTGAATCACTATCATCACTGACGGTCTTAAAATCAGCATAATTTATCCCGTTGATATTACCCGAAATCAATTTTTGATTTTCAGCAATACTTTGGGTGCTAAACCTTCTCAGGCGGTAATCTTTCGCATAATCATAACTTTCCATAGAGAAGCCGCCATTCAAAATGCCTTCTCCATTAACCGATGCATCGATATTTATATTTTCCATGTATAATGCAGTGCTGTCCTTTATATCGAGAAGACTGCCTCTTTTGTGATTTACAATAAAAGCCGTTGAATTAAGTATCAAAAAAGGAGCCAACAGACAGGAATTATATTTTTCAGTAGCATCCAGGTAATACTGTTTATCGCCGATCGTAACACAGGCATAAACTGTGTTGAACTGGTCAACTATTGTTGATGCCTTGTTAACTTTTCCATTGTAGCGCTCACTCACAAGCATAGGATCTGCGTCTAACCCTGCCTCACGAAGGAGGTTTGTCAGTATAAGATTCAAATCGCCACTCGTTCCTGTCTTTTTCTCCCATGCCTCTTTAACACCACCTGTCGAATATTTGGAATTGATCTGGTTCCACGTCATGTTTTTTCTTACATAATTGTACACTTTCTCCATTTTGTCAACATCCGAACTATCCTCTTTGATGACTTTCATTAAATCATCGGTGCCCGGCAAATTTTTTTTCAATTGTCCGTAAAAGCTTCCATCGGTGAGCATTTCATTATTTACCTGGTCCCAGGTAGTCATAAAATTCACCGTCTTGTATTTGGATAGCTGGAATGATACTTTTTGCAGGTAATCATTTTTGGAATCAATATATCTTTCATCCCTCAGGCCGGGAATATTATCCATTTCAAAACCTATTTTTCCTTCAGCGCTGTTTGGCGTTATATCAACTTGCAGATTTTCACTTTTTTGGACCGCATAGGTAAATTCAGCATTGGGAAGGATAGTTAATAAATAACTGCTTTTTAGAACCGGTATATCCTCCTGGAAAATCCATTCCTTGAGGCCGCCATAATTTTTTTGAGAACTTGTATAGGAATATTCTAATATACTACCTGCCTTTACCTCCGGAAAATCAAATTTTACCTCACTCCAGTATTTATTTTCCTTTTGTGTAAATACGGATTTTTTGTCAAGCAATTTGGAAGAAGATATATTGCCTTCATAATTATAAACAGCTCCCTGAACTGAACTTATCATTTCAAAATCATCATCACTATAAAAGGGAATGGCTATATTCCCGTACTCTATCCCTTTATCTTTTAGTATTTTTAGTTTCACATGGTGATAGGTTATGAGTTTGTAATCTTCATCATAGTCAGAAACAGCTTCATTTACAAATACCACAGCATTTGCTTCTTTATCGAAAGGGCATTCTTTGTATTCAATTTCAGACTTTGTTGGTCGATTTTGCTCTGATAAAGGAAATGATTGTGATTTTGATTTAATAAATGGAAAGAAAAGATACAGGCAGATGATGAGCAATGTTTTCCTGGCCATGGGAAAGTAGTTAGTTTCTTAAAATCTTTTTGAAGGTTTGGATTGGAAAGCCCGCTATCAAATCTAATATATTTTTCTTTCCTTTATCTGACGGACATTCCTGAATTAATTTTATTAACGCTTAATCGGCCTAAGTTATTTTGAAGTATTCTGGCAGGAGCACTTATTTATTCTCGAAGCAATAAGGTGAATGCATCTGTTTGATTATTTCGCTTTATTAAAATGCAGGATGCGGGAAACATATTTCCCCAAAATATCAAATTCCAGGTTTACGTGGTCAGCCTCTTTTAAGCTTTTGAAGTTGGTATGTTCAAGTGTATAAGGAATTATCGCTACCGTAAAAGTATCATGTGAAACATTAAAAGCAGTCAGGCTAACTCCATTTACACATACCGAACCTTTTTCAATTAGTAAAGCTGCATTTTTTTCATCGTACTTAAAAGTGTATTCGAAACTTCCATTCAGGTCTTTTTTGGAAATACATTTGCCCATTCCGTCTACGTGTCCCTGCACGATATGCCCGTCAATGCGTCCGTTCATTATCATAGATCTTTCCAGGTTGACCAAATCGCCTTTTTTCCAGTATTCCAGGTTTGTTTTCTCCAGGGTTTCCCTGATGGCCGTCACTCGATGTGTCTCATTCCGTATTTCTTCTATTGTCAGGCAGACTCCACTGTGACAGAGGCTTTCATCAATTGTAAGACCGGAAGAAAGAGCGCTGTTAATCCAGAATGTCTTGTTTGTTCCATTTTGTGAAACTTCCTCTATAATACCCAGGGATTCAATAATACCTGTAAACATGGCTGTGTTTTATTATGATTTTTTTACAAATTCATATTTTAAAATTAAAATTTTGCTTTATCTTCGCACTCCTAAAAAAATAAAAGGAAAAATTATGCTCATTATTGATTCAAAGGATTGCGAAAATATAGATAAAGCGCTCAAAAAGTACAAGAAAAAATTTGAGAAAAGCCGTACCCTATTGCAGCTCCGTGAGCGCCAGGCTTATACAAAGCCGTCTGTAAAGAGACGTGGCGAGGTTTTAAAAGCTGTTTACAAGCAAAAAATTGCCAGCGGAAAGATAGAAATTTAGGAAAATCAGGTTTCAATATATTTGAGGTAGCCGGGGTTTAGTAACTTTACGGCTACTTTTTTTATGTCCCCTTCTGAATTATACCACATTAGTGAATTCACAGATTACCTCACTTTCCAAAAGCGTTATTCACAACATACCGTTATATCATATAAAAATGATTTAACAGGATTCTTTAATTTTATTGAAGAACAATATGGTTTCATAAGCCTGCCGGAAATTAAGGTATCAATGGTACGTTCATGGCTTGCATTATTGAAAGAACACAAGATTACCTCGAAAAGCATTAATCGCAAGATCTCAACGCTTAAATCATTCTTTAAGTTCCAGCTGAAAATGGGTAAAATTGATATGAACCCTGCAACTTCTGTTGCCTCGCTTAAATTAAAAAGCCGGCTCCCTTCATTTATTGATCAGAAGGATATAAATACATTATTTCAGCATGTGGAATTCCCTGATTCATGGGAGGGAAAAACTAATCGTCTTTTATTGATGATATTTTATCAAACCGGCATCAGGTTGAGTGAACTTATCAGCATCAAAGAATCACAGGTTGATCTCAGCAACGGGACCCTCAAAGTGTTTGGGAAAGGAAATAAAGAAAGAATAATTCCGGTAAATAATGAATTGCTCAGGCAAATTAATTTATATGTGAAAGAAAAAAATGGGCAATTGGATACTTCTAAAAACCGGGTTCTTCTTATTAATAAGAATGGCAAAAAGCTTTATCCAAAATATGTTTATAATATCGTAAGAAAGTACCTGGGAGAAGTATCTACTAATGAGAGAAAAAGCCCTCATGTTTTACGTCACAGTTTTGCAACTCATTTGACCAATAATGGAGCAGACATTAATGCGGTTAAGGAATTGCTGGGTCATTCCAGCCTTGCATCCACCCAAATATATACGCACAATTCAATTACCAAACTAAAAGAGATTCATAAACAGGCTCACCCTAAATCATAATTAATTTCAAAGCTTTTCAATTTTGTGAAATATTATTTTGAAAAATCCGTTCAGAAATGTAATTTCATTCCATGCTATTCCTCGGTATTTACCAAAGATTTATTTGTTGCTTATGACCTTTAAAATTTTACCCTTTATATTTATTGTTCACTGTTTAAATCAAAGACTTCTATGAACGTTAACATTCAATCACACCATTTCGAGGCCGATACAAAACTGGTTTCCTATGTGGAGAAAAAGATCTCAAAACTTGGCCAGTATCACGATCGGATCATTAAAGTGGATGTATTTCTTAAGCTTGACAATGTGGTTCACAACATCAAAGACAAAGTCGCAGAAATAAAAGTGCATGTACCAAGGCATGATTTTTTTGTGAAGCATTGTTCCAAATCTTTTGAAGAGAGTT
>ODAK010007824.1_pt1 | contig 10740 bp, 16 predicted proteins | sample 1539591 | NCBI WGS metagenome assembly ODAK01 (sample SAMEA3539303, study PRJEB22396) | soil metagenome | biome: tundra; feature: field; material: soil | place: USA | collected 2010-05 | depth 0.15 m | reverse complement strand
GCGCTCGGAGCTGTCTCGTTGTGATTGCGCTGCTGGCCTTCTCTTGACGTACCACTCGACCGGTTTCCGGGCTGCCGAGGCATGACAGGCGAATCGCTGGACTGTGATCTATCAGAAGGTCTGCACCGACACGAAGCGGGAACTGGTGGACTGGGCCAGCCCGCCGGGGGTTCTACAGCCCTGCAGGTTGTGCAAGCCTTGTTGGGAAGTACCGTAGGCCCGGTATTCCAGAAAGAGCGCCCTGGCTCGTAGCGTTACACCCGACCCTTAAGACGCCTTCCAGGTTCTCGACGCCGCCCGCGTCCAGTTCCGAGGGAGGCTCAGATGGCTCACGCAGACGAGTACCACGACGTGGAGGCGGCGAAGCAGCATCTTCGCGAAGTTCACCAAGTCGGCGAGAACCGGATCAACGACGAGCACAACGCCAAGCCGCTGTTCACTCGTGACCTTGACCTGCTCGCGTTCCACTTGACCGTTCACGACCGTGGCACGATCTCGCTCACATCCTCAGCGAGCACGGAAACGAAGTCGATCCAGAGGAGATCGGGGCGGCCCGTTCAGGATTTGGAGACCGCTCGGCGATTGAATGGCACATACGCAAGCTGCACCCGGGGCGATCATGAACTGAGCCCTTTGCCGTACTCCGAGACGACAGCTCCACCTACAGCACGACTCGGCTGGCTGTGTCGATCACCTACCCGGTCAACGGTGGAACCTACGACGCCAGCGCCAGCTCGTGGACAGGGGCCGTAACCGGCACCATGCACCATCTATCTATATCGGCTCGGGTCGGTCGGCCGTTGACCGGTCTCTTGAAATGGTGAGCAGCGCCTGCGTGGCGTGAACTGCGGCTCCTGCCAGTGTTGCTGCCTGCAGTCTTGGACCGGCTAGCTTCCTCGGCCTGTCTTCGGATGCCAAGGTCGGGCCACCGTCGTGCGCGCGGTGCCGTTCAGTTGTGCGTCGAATACGGTCGCGTGCGCGGAGGTGTTCTCGGCAACGACGCGCCCGCTGGCGAGCACGTACCGAGGCGGGGCGTGCCGGGCAACGGCTTCGCGCACCGTCGAGCCGTCCAACACGACCAGGTCGGCGCGGTACCCGGGTTCGAGTCCGTGTCCGTGGATGCCCATGACGCGGGCCGCAGTGGTGGTGACAGCGTCCAGCAGCAAGTCGAGCCGCGGGCTGACGGTGGCGCCGAGCAGGTGTGCTGCGAGGAACACGACTTCCAGCATGTTCTGCCGCCCGAACGGATAGTAGGCGTCCTCGCAGTCGTCCTGGCCGAGCGCGACGAGAAGGCCCTGGGCCAAAAGGTCGAACATGGGCAGGTGCAGCGGGCCGGTGTGCGGGTCGCTGACGAAGCCCAGCCCAGCCTGGCGGGCCAGGCGGGCGAGGCGCAGCAGGGACGGCTCCCGATACTGGCTCAGTGCCCGAGCGTGATTCGCGATACCACGTCCGTGCAGGCCGCATCTGAGCATCTCTGTGGCCAGCATCTCGGTTGTGCGCAGGGCCGGATCACCGGCGTCGTCGACGAGCATTGCCACCCCGCGACCGGTCGACGCGGCGAGTTCGCACATGCGGCGCACATGCTCATGTGCGTCGGCATCGGTGTACTCGATCCACGGAATGCCGCCCACGACGTCGGCTCCGAGCTCGACCGCCTCGCGCACGAGCTCCTCGGCGCCAGGGTCGCGCAACAACCCGTCCTGCGGGAACGCGACGACCTGCAGGTCGATCACGCCGCGGAACTCCTCGCGCAGCCGCAGTAGTGGCGTCACGCCGCGCAGCTCGGCGCGCGTATCTACATCGGCGAAGGCGAGTACGTGCCGGACCCCGTGGCGCAGTCCGGACAGCAGGCACCGCCGCGCGTTCGCCTCGACCGCCGCTTCGTCGTAGCTGTCCTTGACCATCGAAGCGAGCTCGATCGACGCCATCGCCCCGCCCATCTGCTCGCCGGTGTAGGCGGTCACGGCCTTATCACCGAGCAGGTCGAGCGTGTACACCTTGTCCAGGTGCATGTGCGCGTTGACGAACGACGGGATCACCAGCGCTCCATCAGCCTCGACGACGGTGACGGCGCGCATCGGCTCGTAGGCGACCGCGGCGATCATGCCGTCTCGCACGCCGATCCAGCGCGGACCGTCGACGCCGCGTACCGCCGCCGCCGCGACGACGAGATCGAACGGCTCAGTCGATGAGGTCATGGGGCTTGCCACCGTGATCGAGCGGCGTCTCATCGTCGCCGAGCAGTGCGTCCGCCCGTCGGTTCAGCGCCAGATTGCGGTCGGCGACACGATCGAACAGCTGTGGCATCGACGAGCTGGGCGTGAGTAAGGCCAGCGCGGTGATCGGGTCCAGCCCCGCGGAGCATGCGTCTGACGCCAGGCACTCGCCGGAGTGCGGGGCGTATTCTGTTGGTGGAGCATGCCCTCCGTAGACCAACTTCCAGCCAAATGCTGACATTTGCGCCGCCTTTCTCCGACCAGCAACAACCGCCACAAGGGCACGGCCGGTGTGACCGCGCTAATCGCACGGTAGGACCACGCCGTTGAGCGGGCGCTGAGCAAACCAAGCCAAAGCAGTGTGGCACGGTCGTTGCGTGCCTGTCCTTTGCGCGCCCGGCAGGCTATGCGGCCAGTTGCGATCCGCGCACATTCACGACGCGCAGCGCCGGGGTGATGCCCGGTACGGGGTCCTGCTAGGGACCGGCGTCGTCTTGATACTGATCGCTGCCAGCACAGTCCTCGGCAACCACCCAGGCCGACGCCCCCGCCGTCCACGGCGAGCCAGTACGGCTATGTAATTGGCCTGCGGTGACGAGCCAAGGTGGACCCAGCGAAACGATGTTCTCGTCCGCCTGGACTCCATCGACGAGCGTCTCTTGGAATATCTCGACTAGGACGACGAGGGGCACGGCCCCTGGATCACCCTCGCTAGGCGACCGGGGATCGTGCACCACTATCAATGTCGGCGGGGCATTCGGCCCCTGAACACTCACTTGAAATGGCGAACCGCGCGTGTGTGGCGGCAGTACGGCCCCGACCGGTGCGTCGACGCCGCAGACCGGTGGCTTTCCGAGTGCCTGAGGCTCAGGACTTTCCAGAGCCGAGGTGCTTGGAGCTCCTCTCGGCCCGTCGTGATGGGCCATGATGGATCCGTGAGCGACTTTCTCGTCACATATCTAGGCGCGATCGACGAGCGGCTCTTGGACTACCTGGATGAGGACGACGAGCTGAAGCGCGACGCCGTCCAGCGCCTCAGGTTCTACACGAGCGCTTTGCTTGACGGGTCGATCCACCCGATGCACGTCATGGAGGACTGGTTCGACTGGTATGCGCTCGTCCCCGCCTTCGTTGCGACTTATGGCTCCGACGAGCTACGGGAGCTGGAAACCGGAGCGGAGTTTCTTGGGGCGATCGACGAAGGAGAGGACGTGATCCTCACCAAAGCCGACCTTGCTTACCTCAAGGAGCTGGAGGCATGGATCGACATGTACCCCGAGATGCGGACCGCAGAGGAGTAGCCGAACTCAGCTCGCCGGGAACGCCAGCGTGCCTGTTCGTCCATCAACGGTGTGCAGCTGGCTGACGATCCAGTACCAGGCGAGGATCCGGGAGCTCACTTGGAGACTGCTTCACGACGAGTTGGTCAGCCGACGACTTTTGAAACCGACGCCCGCGAAGTACCAGAGCTCAGCGTGAAGTAACGTCCGCCGATATGGCCGCACAGGACCTTCCGCAGAAGCCCGCCATCAGACGTTTCCGGGCCCTCCTTGACTCTCTCGATCAACCTCACGACCCGGAGTATCACTGGCTCCGGAACGAGCGGCGTCATACCGGTCATCCACTGCTACACGCCTCTCCAGGACCGGATGCCTCGCAGCATCTTCCGCTATCCGCCGCTCAAGCTCCCAGTCCCGAGCACCATAGGAGAGTCACGGACCACTGGCGCGACGAGACCTGATGTCCGGAAAGCCCATCTCCTGCGCTGAGCACCGCTTGTACAGGAACGCTTGCGGCACGTAAGACCCCATGCTGTCAAAGGACGTAAGCCTCATGAAGGCCGACCGGGCATACCGCAAGGCGCTGGAAGCGTGGCTCGACATGTACCCGGAGATGCGGACCACAAGCGAGGAATAGCCGGACCTGAGCGCGGCGGAGTGGACAAGGCCACGCCTCCCTGATTGGGGCACGCGGCACTGGGTGTTCACGGTGACTGGCGGGAAAGTCTCAGGCCTCGCCTACATTCATGGGCCTGGCGGTCCTTACCTGGCCCCGTTCGCCATAACCGGCACGATCAGGGCGGGTGGAATCAACCTGAACCGCAGTGAGTGCGCCGTAAACACGATCCAGAAGGACTGCTCGCACGAGGACTACAGCGGCAAGATGCTGTCAGCAGACAACGCGGAGGGCTACTGGGCAGGGATCCCTGTAAAGCCGCGGATTCTCATTCAGACCTTCACGATGACGTTCGTGTCTGCCTCCACGACGGGCCGTTGCTGGCCGCAATCCAACCCGTTGCACTGCTAGGTGCTCACGGGAACGAGCTGCGCAATGTTGGTGAGACAGGTCACGCCCATCGGCACCGAGAACCGACCTGCCTGCCGAGCCAACTAGAACCAGGGTTGCCTGTCCCGGCTCATGAGCCGTGACTCTCGGGGTTCTCGTCCTGAGTCGCCGCGTGATCGCCGACGAATAGGCCTTCACCCTCCCCAGGACCCAATTCGATCGTCAGCGTCTGCGCCTGTGTCTTGTTGGGGTCGGTACCGAGGAGGCGCACCAGTCCAAGGTCACCGGAGGGTACACAGGCGTACAGCGCGTACGTTCGCCCTGCTCGCTGAGCTTCAGCCCAGTCAAGGACCTCGATTACGTCGGCATTGCTGACTTCGTACTCGTCACTGCCTCCACTGGCGTCAAAGAAGCAGACGCGGTAGGACGGCCGGTCTATATCCCATCCCTGATCGCGAGGATCGACACCGCGCACATTCACCCGCCAATCATGACCGCCGCCTCTGTCGGTAGGGAGCCCGGGGCTGATTCCTTGCTGGAAGGGTTCCGCGCCACCGGTGCCCGCACTCCCCCGCCGCGCCTGCCACGATTGCCGACTCTGATTACAGTCACGCCCATCGGCACCGAGAACCCTCGGTCCAGAGCCAGCTCCACCAAGACCCTGTCCCTTCTCATCAATCCTTGTCGGGGTTATCGTCCAGGGCCGTCGCGCGCTCACTGATGAGTCTGTCAGGGTCCTTGCCCATCTGGACCATGGTTTCGCTCCACATCTCGACGGCAGCGGCCTTCCGCTCGTCCTCGGTCATCTCGAAGTAGCCCAGCGGGATGCGGAGGAAGAATCGTCGGCGGGAGATTGGTGGCAACGAATTCGCTGCCCGGCCAGCCGTCGACCTGAGACCGTCACGGGAATAGCATGCGAGGCCATTGCAGTTGATAGTGACAATTAGGGGGACTGCGCCGATGGACTTGCATGACGAGTTCGAGGTTCGCCTGCCCGTCGCCGAGGCATGGACAGTACTGACAAACATCGAAAAGATCACGCCCTTCTTGCCCGGAATCTGGCTTCAAGAGGTGGAGGGCGAGAAGTACCTGGGCGTCGTAAAGGTCAAAGTCGGGCCGGTCACGGTGTGGTACGAGGGCATCGCCCGCTATCTGTTGCTAGATGCCGACGCGCGCAAGGCAGTCCTCAAGGCAGAAGGTGGCGAAATCCATGGGCAAGGAAAAGGCACCGCTGTGGTCACAGCGACCCTGTCCCCTTCAGCAAGAGGCACCAGGGTCCAGGTCGTCACGGTTCTTTCCGTCGACGGCAGGCTCGCCCAGTTCGCCAAGGGTGTGATAGCCGCCGTGTCGCGCAATCTCATCGCCGAGTTCGCCGAAAACCTGGAGTTGACCGTGCCGGCCGCGCCCAATGCCAACACCGCAGAGCCGGTCGTCGGGACCGAGACCGCCGAGGGTGCCGACAAAGCCCCGGCCGAGGCATCGCCGAGAAGGTAACCGAAGTGTTCATTAGCCTCAAAAATTCGTCCGGCCTCGGGAGGCTGACGGCGAGGGGACGATTGTTGATGATCTGAGGGCGATCCGGCTCTTTAGCCGCGGCCGGGCGCGTCGATTCAGAGATCCCTGCTCTCATCGGATGTCACGCCCTCGGGAGACTCACCGTTGTCGGGTCGGGCGCCGGGACCCCGCTTGTTATGGGAACGCGGTCCGCAGCCGGAGGAAAGCTCGCCTGAGTGCAGCAGCCCACGGCCAGGTCTCGTCCAGGCGCAAGATGAGTCTTCGCCCGCGCCGCACGAGGACGGCGCCAACGTGCAACAGCCGGTAGCGGAGCGTCTTCGGCTCGGCCACCTTGAGCCCGCCGTCGAGGCAGGTCGTCTGCGTCCAGGCGATGAGCACCCCGGCGATGAGGCTGGTGGCCACCCAGGCGAGGTTCTGGGTGAAGCTCGCGAACGGCAGGTTCTGTAACCCGCAGTCCTTCCAGCACCGGACCCGGTCCTCGACCCGGGCATGGCCGCGATGTCGGCACTCGAGTGCTGCGGCGTCGATCTCGAGGGCATTCGCGTTCGTGATGAAACACGTGTGCCTAAAACCCTCCGAGGTGTCGAACAAGCTGAGCTGGGCACCGGGGTGAGGGCGCTCGCGCCGGGAGATGAGCCGTGCGTCTTCGCCCCAGGTGGACAAGTCCATGAGATCTGTGAGCTCTGCCACCTGAGCCCCGTCACGGACGGTCCCGTCCACCTCGATGGCTTCGACCCAGTCCTCTTCTTGGAACAACAACAAGGCCTCTCTTACACCTTGATCGACCGGGTGGCCGATCGAGTACTCGATGTTCGCCTCTGTAAGGCCAGAGACGAAGTCGTGGGTCGCCCCGGCCGAGTCGGCCCGCACGAGAATGTGATGTCGGACGAGACCCGGCTCGTCACCGGGCTCGTGGCCTACCTGGTACTCCGGCGGGAGGGAACCGATCGCCTGGTCCAACAACTCGAGATGATCATCGGCGTCGTTCGAGCCGGCGTTGCCAGGACGGAGCATCAACGCGAGCGGCTCTCGGGTCGTGTCGCACCAGGCGCCGAGGGGATGGAAGCCATAGCCGTGCTTGTAGGTGGGTGCGGCATCTTGTTTCTCGGAGTGAACATCTAACAGCGTGGCGTCGAAGTCGATCGTGATGTCATCTGGTGGAGCTGCCCGCCAGACGACCTCCCGTGTGCTTGCCACCGCCTTTGCGATCGCGCGCAGCTCGGGAGCAGTCGTTGCCTTCACCGCCCTCCAGGCCGTCGTCACCGACGCCACCTCTCCGAACAGCTCGGAGTTCTTTCTGAGGGTGTCGATGTCACAGAGGCAATCGGCTCCATCGGCAATGGCGACAGCGAGATGGGTGAGGACCACGCCCGGATCGTGGGTGTGCCATGAGATGCCGCAGCCGGCCATCGCCTCGGACAACCCTCGTGTCAGTCCAGTGCGATCGGCCAGCTCCGACAGCATCGCGGTGCCCGCGTGCGAGACGAGATTGCGGCCGTCGGTAGTTACCTCTGTGCGACGCACCGAGCGGCTACGATGCACCTTCAAGGAGGCCTCCTCCTGGGTAGATTGACTGTCTTAGAACACAGACATTCTCCCAGTTGAGGAGGCCTTTTACGCGGATACTGGCAGGTTCATGCCGCTATCGCGCGAATAATCGAGGCTAGCGGACGTGGGCGCGACGTTCGACCAGGCCCGCATTCTGTCATAGCGCTGCGGCCCTGCAACGCCGATTGGCGGCGACAAGACCGTGCGTCGAGCCGACAGACGCCGACGGCCGAGCCGAACCGGTCGACTGAATCCAACACCAACAGCACTTGCGGCAAGGCAACCTGCTTGAAACCGGTTCCTCCGGGTAGCGTCGGTGACAGTGACTGTCTGGGATGAACTGAAGGTCGTCCTGCGAGAGCTGGAAGACGCGGGAGCGCTCGTGCAATACCCCGATCCGCGCGTCGATGACAACCGGCAGCCGCCGTTCGAGATTCATTTCGAGCCCTGGGCCACGGACGTGGCTGAGTCACTGCACCGTCGGTTCGGTGACGCCGTGGAGCTTGTTGTCGGTTCCCTCCGTTACCCAGAGCGCCAGCCGTGGAGGCAGCACGCGGGTGCGCCAGAAGACATCCCGCAGATGGACCAGATGGAGATGACCGTGGAGCTGGAAGCGCCCATCGCCGTCGCGACCGGTCGCACCGCACGGGGGGCCTTGCGCGTCCACAACACGGGTACTGAACCCATCGTCATCGCGACCAACGGACAGGTAACCGCCCAGGTGGTCGACCCTATAACTCGGGCAGTCGTGGGCCGTTTTGCCGGTGTGCAAATCCTTCCCGGCATCTACTTCCGAGCCGCTCCGGGCGACAGCGTGGTCGTGCCCGTGCTCGTAGGGACCGCCAGCGTTTCCCCTGACCGCGGTTATGCCGTCCCTGCCGGGGAATGGGCGATACAGATGGTCCTCGAACTTGAAGATGAGAACGCTACGGGGTGGCGGCGCGGCACGGACAGACCAGGACGCCGACGGTTTCGTACACCGCCGCTACCCATCACGGTGACGGACTGAACTCCCCTGGGGTTGAAGCCGCCAGGCATCGCGTCAGTCTCGCGCGCGGTTCCACCAATCCCGGATGACCGCCTCGGTCTGGGCCGCTGCCTCGGGGCTTGGTTCGGCGGCGTTGGCCTTTGCAACCAGGTCTCGAACGCCGTCCAAGATCCCGAAGACCTCCGCTTGCCCGGTTCCCGTTGGCATCGAGACAACGATCTGCGTCCGACCGGGAACGTCCTGAACCTCGACGCGTGGGCCTTGTTCACGGGCGAACTTCATGAACCAGGTCCGCCACTGTTTACTCACTTCACCCACCAGCGGAATCGTGACAATCAGGTGGCCTTCGCTCTGGACAACTTCGATCTCCGCAGCAGTATCAATGTCAGCCATGTTCTCATCCTGCCCGTCTCGTCCTGAGGCCAGGGCCTCGTTCTCCTTCTACGGACGGCCTTGACCATCAGCGTGTTGGTCGATCTGGTCGGGATGGTCGGCTTCAGGAGCGCACACAGGCCTCTGCACGCGACGGGCCTTCCAACCTTGCCGGCGGCTCTCTCTCCTACTCTCCTGTCCCCTGTACAAACCCGACCAACCCGACCATCTGGTGAGAAGTAGCTGGTCAAGAAAGTAGACCGGTGGTCGGGTGGCGGCCGGAGACCCGACCAGTTGGTCGGTCATCCCGACCAGTACGCGGGTCGGTTCTCAAGAGATGACGGACCCCTGTCGATACTTGGTGCACGACCCCCTGATGCCTTGCGAGGGAAGCCCGGAGCCGTGCACCGTCCGAGAAGTATGCGCTCACGGGGTCCCCTGCGCTAGGGGTGACCGAGACGAGGGTCACCGCCCGAGCCGTTGCAACGCGTACGCGTGGACCTTTACCTCCTATGCGCTCCGGGGCCACCAGTGCCACAATCGCGGACGTGATCATCGAGTTCATGGACAACGACAACGGCTACACCGCCTGGCTAGCTGATCATCCAGACGGGTACGTCTTGAACTGCGAGCGGCCACCGCGACCGTCGTACCTGACCTTGCACCGCGCGACGTGCTGGACCATCAGCAGGACATCGGGTACTAACTGGACTGTGAACTATCAGAAGGTCTGCGCCGACACGTTCGAGGAAATCGACACCTGGGCGAGCCAGATCGGACCGCCGTGGAGCTGTGGCTTCTGCGCACCTGGCTGACTGGTCGTTCCTCTACGAATCGGCACGGGCACGAAGACAAGCGTGCGCGAACACACCCGAGAACGGCTTGTTCGCGTAGGTGAAGGTGTTCCGGGTGTTGTGGAATTTGATCGAGCCGTTGGAAGTGCTCACTATCGGCCCCAGGTGAGCTACGTACACGCGTCCAGGGAACGCTGCTGTGAACCGGCCCCAGGACGGTCCGTAGACATTCGGGTTGGTGACGGCGGCGACCACTCCGACGCCGATGGCTATGACCGCGAGAACGGCCGTGACGAACATGGCGATGGGATATCGGACTGTGCGTGCCTCCGTCACTTCTCGCCTCCATCACGATGCTACGGCGCGAAATCCCTACCCCACCACGATGCGTGAAGCATCCCGTTCGGCTGACGCGGGTACCTGCCGGTTCCGCGAAGCGAGCATGAGCAGGCCGCTGGCGATGACCACGACCCCGGCCACCATCGCGATGCCGAGGCCCACTCCCCTGCTGGCGACTTGCCCAGCGCCGATGAAGACTTCGGTCTTTTGGGCCGCGACGATGAACAGCACGCCGCCAAGGAGTTCCGCGACTCCCGCGACCATGGCGATCCAAGCCAACATCCGGTTATCGAGACGCGCGCCGAGCGAAGTGCCCTTCTCGATGACGAGTCTCACCGTCAGGGCGAGAACCACCAGTCCAGCGGCGAAGCTCAGCCAGCCCCAACCCGAGAAGCCGTCACCGACCACCGTGGGATTCACAAAGATAATGCCTTCGCGTCTCAACGACCACCAGGGCAGCAAGAAGGCAGCCATTAGGGCGACGGTCCCCAAGACCAAGAGCGCAACGCCTGCCCGCTCGGCTGTCACGACACACTCCGATGCCCACCGCAGGACGCTTCGATGAGGCTCCGGCCGCATCATGCCGCCCGCAATGAGTCCAGGATGGTCTTGGCGACCATACCGTGCCCTGCCAAGCCGATTTCGACGAGGGTCGGTCGGGAACGGCCGGGAACGGCGACGA
>ODAK010007823.1_pt1 | contig 10743 bp, 10 predicted proteins | sample 1539591 | NCBI WGS metagenome assembly ODAK01 (sample SAMEA3539303, study PRJEB22396) | soil metagenome | biome: tundra; feature: field; material: soil | place: USA | collected 2010-05 | depth 0.15 m | reverse complement strand
AGTTCCGCCGGCTGCTGGACCGGGCCGTGCGCTGGTTCCTGGTGAACCGTCCGTCAACCATCAACGTCGCCTCGGAGGTTGAGCGCTTCAGCAAGGTGGTCGCCGAGCTGGGGCCGCAGATGTCCACGCTTTTGCAGGGTGCCGAACGCAAGCGCCTTGAAATCCGGGTCAAGGAGCTCGAGAAGGTGGGCGCGCCGAAGGAGATGGCACTTCGTGCCGCGGGCTTGCTGGACCAGTTCTCGCTGCTGGACATCGTGGAGATCAGCGTCGACACCGAGCGTGAGTCTGCCGAGGTTGCGCCGGTTTACTTCGCCACCTCCGAGCAGTTTGGCATCGACGTGATGCTCACCCGAGTTACCAAGCTGCCCCGCGACGACCGATGGGACTCGTTGGCTCGTGGTGCGTTGCGCTACGACCTGTATGCGGTGCTCAAGGCTCTCACCACCTCGGTGCTGGATAGCAGCACGTCCGACCTGGCTCCCAAGGAGCGCACCCTGGCCTGGTCGGAGACCAACGCCGAGTCCCTTGCCCGGGCCAATGCGGCGCTGGCCGGAATCCAGCGGCTGGATAATCCCGGGATCTCTGCCCTATCGGTTGCCCTGCGCATCTTGCGCGGAGTCATCCGCAGCGGATCGGCCACCATCTGAGCCGGGGAGGCAGAGGAGCCACAAGTCGCCGGACTACGCTCGAGGCTGTGCCAACCCTGAACGATGTGCTTCGTGAACAGACCGATCTGGATGCCGTCGACGTTGAGTGGCTGCATCTGCTTCTGGGGGACTGGCAGCTGCTGTCGGACCTGTCCTTTGCGGACCTGGTCCTGTGGGTTCCGGCGGCTGCGGGCAGGTGGTACGCGGCTGCCCACGTCCGACCCACCACCGGGCCGATGGTGTTCTTCGACGACGTCGTGGGGCGACGGGTCGACCGGGGGCGCCGCCCACTGCTGGACCAGGCGTTCAGCGAGCTGCGGATCGTGCGAGGACGCGATCCCGAGTGGCGTGACGACACGCCCATTCGTGAGGAAGCCATCCCCGTCGTCAGCGAGGGACGTGCTCTGGCGGTGCTCACCCGGCATACCAACCTTGCGACGCTACGCACCCCGAGCCGTCTTGAGCTGACCTATCTGGCCAGCGCGGACGCTCTGGCGCGGATGATCGCGGCAGGGGAGTTCCCCACGATGGGGGCTCCGACAGGCCAGCGGCGCGGTGCGCCCCGGGTCGGCGACGGGGTGATCCGCCTGGACACTGACGGGAACGTGAACTATGCGAGCCCGAACGCCGTCTCGGCCATCCATCGCCTTGGGCATGTGGGTGATGTCATCGGCACTTCACTGATCCGGATCGCCGCCGAGGTACTGCGTGATGAAGAACCGGTGGACGAGAGGCTCGCGCTGGTCGTGACAGGGCGGGCGCCCTGGCGCACCGAGGTGGAGTCGCGCGGCGCGAGTGTGTCCCTGCGGGCGATCCCGCTGACCGAGGCAGGCCAGCGCACCGGCGCGATCCTGCTGCTGCGCGACGTCAGCGAGCTCCGCCGCCGTGAGCGAGAGCTGCTGACCAGAGACGCGACCATCCGTGAGATCCACCATCGGGTCAAGAACAACCTGCAGACGGTGGCGGCTCTGCTCCGGATGCAGTCACGCAGGACCCCCGACACTCAGGCCCGCGCGGCGCTCGATGAGGCGGTACGACGCGTGGGCACCATCGCGCTGGTCCACGAGACCCTGAGTCAGGCTTTCGACGAGACGGTCGACTTTGATGAGATCGTGGCACGAGGGTTGGCGGACATGGTCGAGGTCGCGACTCGTGAGGTGTCGGTGCGCGCTGAACGCATCGGGTCCTTTGGCCGGTTGCGAGCCGAGGACGCCACGGCGCTGGCGATGGTGGTCACCGAACTGGTGCACAACGCGATCAAGCACGGGCTGGCCCATACCGGGGGGGTTGTCAGTGTTGGGGCGGCGCGCAGTCGCGACGATGACGATGAGCTGCTCACCGTGACGGTCACCGATAACGGCTCAGGCCTGCCGGAAGGGTTCGACCCGGCCGCCTCGAGTCTGGGAACCCAGATTGTCACCTCTTTGGTGCAGGAGCTGCGTGGACGGATCGTGTGGAGCAGCGCGAAGCCGCACGGAACCACAGTGCGGTTCGTCGCGCGGCTTCGGTCGATCAAGTCCAACGAATCCGTCAAAGACGGGGCTTAGCTCAGCCGGCGCGACGGGCCCGGGCATTGCGACGTTTGAGGGCGCGCCGTTCGTCCTCGGACAGGCCGCCCCAGACTCCGGCGTCCTGGCCGGACTCGATGGCCCATTTCAGGCAGGTCTCAACGACCTCACAGCGTCGGCAGACGGCTTTGGCCTCTTCTATCTGGAGAAGCGCGGGGCCGGTGTTTCCGATGGGGAAAAACAGCTCGGGGTCCTCGTCCAGGCAGGCAGCGCGGTTGCGCCAAGTCATCAGATTGGACTCCTTGAGTCATAGGTATGGGGGATCAGCATCACGCGGGTCACGTCATCAGCGCATCGGCGTCGTTGTCGCTGCGGTTGTGCAGGGTTCTCATGGGTAACGCAGAACTCTGGTTATACGATCCAACGTCTAAGCATGAGAATCGTACTCACTAATCGTCGTGGGCGCGCGTCGAACTGCGAACAGCAGAACGAACATGAACCTGAACGACCTTGCCGGCCCCAGTCAGCCAAGTCTCACAGATCAGGTCGTGTTTGGAGTAGTGATTCCCGATGATCTGGGGCGTACATCTTGACAAGTTTGTCACATGCGTCAAGGGGTGGCAGATTTTCACGCTCGCAAGAGGGCGGATCGGCCGAGCGGTTGAGACCCCCCTGAGGCAATCGTCTCCCGGCCCTGAGCCGGGTTCTGTGACGGGACAACGAGTTCCGACCGGATCGTGGCGGCAAGGGTGAGCTGCACAGTAGGAGTCCCGGTCATTCATGGCCGCGAGGTGTCAATTAGCGGTACAGGTTCGCCGGGCGTTGGGGTCGACTCACCATGCCTATCGCTTGGCGTTGCCGGCTCGCGACCCATCTCAGCAGGGAGGGTCGTGGCGCCGGGTGTGAGCCTTTGAGGTATTCCTGCAGGTGTGACCACAGCTGCCGGCTGCGCGCATATCGGTGGCTCGTAGCGCGTGCGTCGACAGGCCCGATCACCTGACGCATGATTTGTCTGATTTGGCTGCTTCGCACACTGGTGGCAAGGTTCGCCTGCATGAGCGATATGAGTGAAACAGAGAATGTCGGGGAGAACCGGTTACGGCGATCGACCCAGCGACAGGGCCTGCTGCTCGTGAGATCTCGCCAAAACGACCCACGGGCGTTCGACTTGGGCAGGTGCGTGGACATTGTGACCAACACGCACGTCGCAGGCGACCAGGAGTCCGGCTATGGTCACCACCTGAACACCGTCCAGTGCTACCTCAACCGGGGCCTTTGATGAGCAGCCCCTTGCCCTCATCGGCGGTCGAACTGATCACCTGTCAGCCGTGGTGTGAGCACGGCGACGGACACCCTAATGAGAAGGTGCGCGAGGACCAGTGGTGCTTCGGGGTCGAGCACCGGGTGCACCTGTCGACCGAGCCGGAGATGCTCATGTCTGACGGGAGCAAAGAGCAGCAGCACCTGAACACCTACCTGTTGCGACAGGCCGATGACACAGCGCCCCGAGTGTTCATTGGCCACGACGACGGTTTTGGTAAATCGGCAACCTTGGACGAGGCGAGGCGGTTTGCCCTTGAGATTCTCGCGCGAGTCGACGGGCACGAGGTCTGACCTCTACTGAAGGGTGCAGCGCCCCCGGCCAAACGTGCCCACCGGCCAGGGGCTAGACCAGCAGTAAGGACCTCGAAGCGCGTTCGCAGCGTCCATTGAGGTCTGAACCGAGTTCGCCTATCCGAAGGAGATCCAGTTGTGAACATCATTCTGCACGAGAGCCCACCATCCGGTTCCACAGCGGCGGCGGGAGCATGAGCGGCATCGATACCGAGATCTTGGCTATGTTCAACGGTCTTAATGCGACTCGCCAGGGAAAGCTTCTCGACTTCCTTGGAGAGCTCGTCGAAGAGCATCCCGCACAGCAGCGCGCGGAGGCGCCGGTCTCATCCTCGCAGCGGCGCTGATCTGGATCAACGATCCCAGCGAGGTCTGCCCTGCCACCCAAGACGCCCGGGCGTGACCGCGTCTTGGGTGGCGCAAATCTGGTCCTCAGGTCGGGATGGCCGCGTTAGCCCGGGGACCGGGGCAGGCAAGACGACGACGCTCAACCGCCTGGTGTCGGCAATTCCTTGGCCGTGAACAGGCGAGCGCCCTTGCAGTGATGTTCGAGCTGAAGATTCCTGTACGTCGCGGCTGCATGCAGTGCCACCCGCGCAACCGGTCACGATCACCGTGCAGTCGCGTCCACGGTCTGAAGTGCGCCAGCGGTCGCGTAGTCTCAGTGCTGATGGCTGTTGACTTTGCACTTGAGCTCAAGGACCTGCGCGCGACCATGGAGTCTGTGCGGCAGGTGACCGATCTGGACTCTTTACGCACCAAGATCACCGAGCTTGAGGAGCAGTCCGGGGCGCCCGACCTGTGGGACGACCCGGAGACCGCCCAGGAGGTCACCAGCCGTCTGTCACGCGCCAACTCTGAGCTTGAGCGGATTACTGGGCTGGACAATCGCATCGACGACCTTGAGCTGATGGTCCAGCTGGGCACCGAAGAGGCCGATGCCGACACGATGACGGACGCCGAGAAAGAGCTGGCCAGCCTGAAGAAGGCCGTTGGCGAGCTTGAGGTCCAGACCCTGCTCAACGGAGAGTGGGACAAGCGTGAGGCCGTGATATCGATCCGGTCCGGCGCAGGCGGCGTCGACGCAGCCGACTTCGCCGAGATGCTCATGCGGATGTACCTGCGCTGGGCGGAGCGGCACGGCTACCCAGTTGCCGTACTCGACACGTCATATGCAGAGGAGGCCGGGCTGAAGTCCGCCACCTTCGAAGTCAAGGTTCCCTACGCGTACGGCACGCTCTCTGTCGAGGCCGGCACCCATCGCCTTGTGCGCATCTCGCCCTTCGACAACCAGGGTCGCCGACAGACCTCCTTCGCTGCGGTCGAGGTCATTCCGCTGATCGAGCCGACGGACAGCATCGAGATCCCGGACAACGACATCAAGGTCGACGTATTCCGCTCCAGCGGCCCCGGTGGCCAGTCGGTCAACACCACGGACTCGGCTGTCCGGATGACTCACCTTCCCACCGGCATCGTCGTCTCGATGCAGAACGAGAAGTCCCAGATCCAGAACCGGGCCGCGGCCCTGCGCGTCCTGAAGTCCCGGCTGCTGCTGCAGCGTCAGGCCGAGGAGCACGCACAGAAGAAGGCCATGGCCGGAGATGTCAAGGCGAGCTGGGGCGACCAGATGCGTTCCTACGTACTGAACCCGTACCAGATGGTCAAGGACCTACGCACCGAGTACGAGGTGGGAAATACCAGCGGAGTATTCGACGGCGATATCGACGGCTTCATCGAGGCCGGGATCCGCTGGAAACGTAGCGCCGAACGCGACGAGGCATAGAGCCGCAACGCCGGGAGCCCCACGGTCCACGTATGCCTGCCCAGCCGTCGTAGGCTGGCGTTACACCTGCGGCGCAGGTTCTCGGCTGCAGGCGATCCCCGTTTTCGGGGGTGGTCCTGACCCCAAGCTGCAGAGGCGCACGCCACGGATGATTCGCTTCGAGAACGTCACCAAGATCTATCGGCGCACCAGCCAGCCGGCGCTGCGCGGGATCTCCCTCGAGGTCGAGCGCGGCGAGTTCGTGTTCGTCGTGGGTCAGTCCGGTTCGGGCAAGTCCACCCTGCTGCGCCTGATCCTTTGCGAAGAGTCAGCGACCTCGGGCAACGTGCTCGTGGCCGGACGCGAGCTGTCCAAACTGCCAAGACGCAAGGTGCCGCAGTTGCGTCGCGAGATCGGCACCGTATTCCAGGACTTCCGGCTGCTGCCCAACAAGACCGTCTTCCAGAACGTCGCGTTCGCTTTGCAGGTGCTGGGTAAGTCGCGTCAGACGATTAGGGCGGTCGTGCCTGAGACCCTCGAGATGGTCGGTCTCGCCGACAAGGAGAAGCGGCTGCCGCACCAGCTCTCCGGAGGCGAGCAGCAACGGGTGGCGATCGCGCGGGCCTTCGTCAACAAGCCTTCGATTCTGTTGGCCGACGAGCCCACGGGCAACCTCGACCCGACCACGAGCCTGGAGATCGTGCGCCTGCTGGACAGGATCAACCGCACCGGAACCACGATCGTGATGGCCACTCACGACAACGGGATCGTAGATCAGCTGCGCAAGCGCGTTGTCGAGCTCGACGATGGCAAGCTGGTCCGCGACCAGATGCGCGGCGCCTACGGGGGCGGCACCCCCGCCCCGAAGGCAGAGGGGTAGGGCCATGCGCCTGCAGTTCATCCTCAGCGAGATCTGGGTCGCCCTGCGCCGGAACCTGTCCATGTCGATCTCGGTCGCGCTCGTCACGATGGTGTCCGTATTGTTTCTCGGGCTCGGCGTCCTGGCCCAGCGGCAGGTCGACACCATGAAGGACTACTGGTACGACCGCGTCCAGGTCTCGATCTTCCTGTGCACCGCCAATTCGGATCTGCCCAACTGTTCTGCTGGAGCTGTTACCGACGCCGAGCGAACGCAGATTCGCAGCCAGCTTGACGCTATGAAACCGTTGGTCAAGAACGTGTTCCCCGAGTCACAGCAACAGGCGTACGACCGCCTCAAGGCGCAGTACAAGGACAGCTCGACCTACCGTGAGATCACGCCCGCCCAGATGCCCGAGAGCTTCAGGGTGCAGCTGTCGGACCCGACCAAGTACGACGTGATCACCAGCGCGTTCACCGGCGCGCCTGGCGTAGGCGACATCCAGGACCAGCGCCGTATCCTCGACCCCCTGTTCAATGTGCTGAGGGGTCTGTCCTTCGGGGCGCTCGGACTGGCCGGGTTGATGGTGTTGTGCTCGGTTCTGCTCGTGGCCACGACCATCCGCCAGACGGCATTCAGCCGCCGCCGTGAGACGGGCATCATGCGTCTGGTAGGGGCCTCCGCGTTCAACATCGAGCTGCCGTTCATTCTCGAGACGTTGATCGCCACAGTTGTCGGCTCGGTCTTGGCGATCGGCGTTCTGTGGGCCATGGTGCGATATGGCATTGGCTACTTGGGTAAGACACTGCCGGTCAACTTCATCACCACGGCGGACCTGTGGATGGTCGCGCCCTGGCTCGTGGGGGCCGCTGCCGCGCTGGCGATCCTGACCGCGTGGCTCACGCTGCGTCGCTATCTGAAGGTCTGACGGCGCATTGAGGATGCATAGGTAGTACGTTCAGACACACCTTTGGATTGGACGCCGAATGCTCTGCATCGGCTAGGTGGCTGTGATAACACTGAAGAGGTGAAGGGAGTTCTGGCTGTGCCACCATTACGTCGCCGCACCTGGACGCGGATGGTAGGTTTCGGCGCCGTTCTCGCCACAGCCATCAGCCTTGGACTGGTGCCTGCCAGCTCGGCCGACACTGCGGGGGACAAGAAGAAGGTCGATGCCAACATCGCTCAACTGAGCACCGCTATCGAGGGCACCTCACAGGATCTGGCCAAAGCGGTGCAGGATTTGCAACGCACGCAGGCGTTGCTGCCTGGCGCACGGCAGGCATTGACTGCCGCCGCCGCAGCCCAGGTCGTGGCTGATCGCGACAACCAGACGATGGCCACGGCCCTTGCCGTCGCGCAGGCAAATGAGGCCAAGGCCACGGATACTCTCGGGCAGAATACCCGCGACAGCCAGGCTGCTCAGGACCAGCTCGCCAACCTGGTCCGCGACGACTATCAGCAGGGTGGGGTCTCCACCCTTGCGATCGCGCTCCAGGCCACCAGCCCTCAGGACCTGACCGAGCGTCTCATCACGATGGACACCGTCATGCGGGTCCGTAGCGCGACGTTACGTGGACTGGACACCGAGCGGGCGCAGGGCCAAGCCACCCAGGCGCACCTGGTTGCCGTGCGCCAACAGGTGGCGGCGCTGAAGGTCCTGTCCGATGCTTCCCTGGCCAAGGCCGCGGCGGCGGCCAAGACAGCGGCGGATGCCAAGACCAACCTCGATCTGTTGGTTGCCACCCAGGCCGAGTATGAGGCAACGGTTGCCACCAAGAAGGCCACCGAAATGACGAACCTCAACAAGATGCAGGCGGAGTCCGACTCATTGATGAGGCAGCTGGCGGCTCGCGCCCAGGCGGCTCGCGCCCAGGCGGCTCGCACTGCTGCTGGCGGAGCCCTGCAGTTCGTGGCACCGAATGCGCCGCCGGGCGCCAGCAGCGGATTCCTGAGCTATCCGCTCAGTGCACCGGTGTCCCAGGAGTTCCGTCCGCGCGGTGATCCCCTGGGCTATCACCCCGGCATCGACTTCGCCGCCAACTGTGGTTCGCCGGTTTACGCTGCGGCCGCCGGCGATGTCATCATGACGACGCCGGAGTCCCTGTCGGGAGGCTACGGTAACCGGCTGATCATCGACCATGGCATTCAGCGCGGTGTCGACCTGACGACGACCTACAACCACCTGACCAGTTTTGTGGTCACATCGGGACATGTGGCTCGGGGCCAGGTTGTCGCGTACTCGGGTACAACCGGGTTCTCGACCGGCTGTCACCTACACTTCGAGACTCGTGAGGACGGCACCCCGGTCAACCCGCGTCTCTGGTTGTGACCAACAGGTAGCGTTGGGCCAGCAGCCGCGCACCATCGCCTGACCAACGCCGGATCGGCCAAGACGGCTGACTCACGCGCGGCACATCCAAGACCAGAAGAAGGGAAGACAACGGTGGCCAAGGAGAAGGGTCTGAAGGTCGTTGCGCGCAACCGCAAGGCCTATCACGACTATCTCATCGAGGACACCTTCGAGGCCGGTATGGTCCTGAGCGGCACCGAGGTCAAGGCGCTGCGAGCGGGCCGGGCCTCGCTGGTTGACGGTTACGCGACGGTGCGCGATGGAGAGATCTGGCTCGAGGGGGTCCACATCCCGGAGTACACCGAGGCGACCTGGAACAATCACACACCTCGCCGTCGGCGCAAGCTGCTCCTGAACAAGTCGGAGATCGTCAAGCTGATCCAGAAGGACAAAGAGAGCGGCTACACCATCGTGCCGCTGTCGATGTATTTCAAGGACGGTTACGCAAAGGTCGAGATCGCCCTCGCCAAGGGCAAGCGCACCTATGACAAACGCCAGACGCTGCGTGCCCAGCAGGATGAGCGCGAGGCTCAACGGGCGGTCTCCGCCCGACGGCACAGATGACGAAGTCCGCGTACCGCGTTGTGAGATGAGCGTGCGTCTGCCAAGTGCAGGCCGGGGCAGACTCCCAGCGCGGGCGTCAGTCCACGACTATCAGAAGGTGGGCTGGACCTCTGAGCCAAAGGTCAGGTTCAGCCTAGGAGGCGACCACGAAATGAGACGTGAGTCTTGTTATGCGGGCCCTTGGCACGCAGATACACAGCCCTGACCACCCTGTACGACGGGTGGTCGGGGCTGCAGCATGGCGCTCGCGCGCGCCAGGGGTCAGAGGCGGATGAGCATCTTGCCGGTGTTGGCGCCGGCCATCAGATCCCTGAAACCGTTGACAGCATTGTCGATTCCGTCTACCACGGTCTCGCGCCAGATGATCTTGCCCTCGGCCAGCCATTGTCCGACCTCGGTCTCGAACTGCGGGCGAAGGTCTGAGTGGTCAAAGACGATGAAGCCGCGCAGGGTCAGGCGCTTGCCGATGATCATCGCCATGTTTCGGGGGCCGGGGGTCGGCCCGGTGGCGTTGTAGCCCGAGATCATCCCGCAGATGGCGACGCGACCACGGGGCCGCATGGCACTGATGGCGGCTTCGAGGTGGTCACCACCGACGTTGTCGAAATAGACGTCGATGCCCTCGGGCGCCGCCTTGGCCAAGCCCTTGCGGATCGGCGTCGCCTTGTAGTCGACGGCCGCATCGAATCCGGCCTCGTCCAGCAGCCAGGAGATCTTCTGGGGACCTCCGGCGCTCCCGACGACCAGAGATGCGCCCTTGAGGCGGGCGAGCTGGCCGACCACTGAGCCAACCGCTCCGGCCGCCGCAGACACGAAGACGCGATCGCCTTCGGCGAACTCACCGATCCGGAGCAGGCCAGCGTAGGCGGTCAGGCCCGTCATGCCCAGAACTCCGAGGTAGGCCTGTGCGGGTGCGAGGGTGGTGTCCAGAACGCGGGCGCTCTGAGCCGGAATCAGTGAGATCGTGCGCCAGCCCAGTGCGTGTGCCACCGTGTCTCCGACGGCAATCGGGGTGCCGTTGCTATTCACGGCATCGGCTCCGACTTGTTCGACGGTCCCGACCGCGGCGCCGTCCATCGGCTGGTCGAGCTGGAAGGGTGGGACATAGGACTTGGTGTCGTTCATCCGGCCACGCATGTAGGGGTCGACCGACAGGAAGCTGTTGCGGACGAGGATCTCGTCGGTGGCCGGCGCCGGGAGCTCGACGTCAACGAGGGCGAAGTCTTCGTCGACGGGGACGCCATCGGGACGACGGGTGAGGTGCCATTCGCGGCTTTTGGTCATGTCTGGAACGGTAGCGCTAATCCGGAATGGTTTCGTACTCGGTCGGGTTGGACAGATATGCTGAGATGAGACTGTCCGTGAGGTCAGTGTTGACAAGTGAACAGTGCGACGTGTGCCACCCCATGGGGGTGATCGGTTTCGACGTTGATCGT
>ODAK010007822.1_pt1 | contig 10744 bp, 10 predicted proteins | sample 1539591 | NCBI WGS metagenome assembly ODAK01 (sample SAMEA3539303, study PRJEB22396) | soil metagenome | biome: tundra; feature: field; material: soil | place: USA | collected 2010-05 | depth 0.15 m | reverse complement strand
ATTGGCCTGTCGCTGTATCTCGCGGTCCAGAGCACCGTGGTCCTCGCCGCCCACTTCCATTCGCGTCACAGCCCGCTCGGTATTGTGTGGACTGGCCTCACGGTCGTCGTCATGGGACTACTGGCGAGAGGCAAGGCGCGCACCGGTGCGGCGTTGGCCAATCCGGTCCTGGTGGCCGAAGGCCGGGTCACCCTGATCGACGCGATCCTGGCGGCGACCGTGCTCGCCGGTCTCGCGTTGAACTCGTTCGCGGGCTGGTGGTGGGCCGATCCCGCGGCGGGCTACGTGCTGGTCTTCTACGCCGCGCGTGAGGCGCGTCAGTCCTATCCCCACTGAATCAGTGGTCCCCCGTCACCACCGCCGCGTCGAGGAATCTCCTCTGCAACTCCGCGAAGAACGCCGCCGACAGTCGTTCGAAGTCCTCTCGCGAGAGCGCTATCGCGTCGCCCGGGTGGAGTCCGAGGACCGTCTCCTCGGGAATGAACTTCAGCGCGTTGCCCACGCGCAAGACGCCGTGGTTGTTCACGAGCGACTCGGAGAGCAATTCGACCTCGTTGAGCGCGTTGGCGTCCTTACCCGTGACCTGGCGAACACGGTGGACGAAGTAGCGGTCGAGCACGAGGACCATGTTGTTGAAGAACAGGGTCTCGAAGGTCTCGACGGTCTGGACAACCTTCTTCTTCGGCTTGTCGCCCGTCGTCGCCTTCACCAGTTTCCTGTACGCCGCCACCTGCGCGCTGAGAGCAGCTTTCGCCTGATCAAACTCGTCCTGCGTGTAGTTCTTTCGGCCCAGCATGGCGTCACGTCCTTTCCTCGGCGACCTGTTGGCACCCTCGCAACGAAGGTCGTCGCCCCGGTAGGAGACTCGTCAAGCAGACTCTAGGCCCTGACCGCGTCGCCGTTGGAGGAGTATCTGAACGTGCGCACCGGTGATCGGAGCGATGCCGAGAGCGCGACGGCGGATCAGCGCGGACGGAAGATCGCGATGTCGTTCGCTATCTTCTCGATGGTGGCGTCGCTGACGCCAGCGATCGCCGCAAAGTCGCGCCAGTTCTGCGTGACGTCGAGCGTTTGATCCAACACCGACTCGATGCCCGGGACCTCGTGCGCGTCGCCCAGGATGCGGAGGTCGTCGAGGGAGACCTCATCGAAATGTCCGTTGACGGACATCTGGTGATTCTGCGTCCACGCGCCACTCCAAAAAGAGTGGGTGACGTCGTAGGCGGGTGCGAGTTGCCACTCCCCGTGTTCTGCGAGCAGGAACGCGACGTTCTTTGTATGGTCGTTGCGATTGACCGCCATGATGTTGAAGGCGACGCGGCGCAACATCTGCTGGCGGTCGGCGGGTCCGAGCCCGAGCGCTCGAGCGGTCAAGAAGTAACTCGAATACGAATGGGTCCGCGCGACGTTGTAATCGAGATGGGCCAGCGCGCACAACGTCTGTAGGTGCAGACGCTCCCCCGACGGACCCCGGTCGAATCGTCGCGTCATGAAGTGGGCTCGTGGCCCTTCGAGCAGGAGTCGCGACGGACTCATCTCGATACCCGCGTGGGTCGCCATGAGGTGGTACGCGTACTCGACGCGCCCGTAGTCCTCGCTGTCGCCGAAGGGATCGGTCGAGCGATTGGCGGGGCCGCCCACACCATCGAGCTTCAGCAGCCAGTGTTCGTACCCCTCGGGCGCACCGAACTGACCCGAGCGCATCTGTCCGGTCGTCGGATTGAAGGCGAGTACGGCCTTGGCGCGAGCCCCGCCGGCCGACGTGCCCACGGAGATGAGCGACGCCAGTGCGTCGTGAACGTCGACGTCGCTCAGGTGACCGAGGATCTGGGCGCGCGCGGCGGTGACCAGGTCGGCCAACTGCACCATGCTCACCTCGCCGGCCGACGGCCCGCCCGGCGGCGCGAATCGCAGCGCCCCGATCGCCCGGTTCGAGGCGTAAGCCAATCGGTCGAGCGCCGTTATGCGATCGGGCTCAACGCCCTGTTCGGCCATCCACGCGTCCACGAGCGCGTTGCCGAAACGGTCGGGCACGGCGTCAGCAAGCATCGCGGGCAGTCCGTAGAACGTGGCACGCGAGAGCTCGGGAAACTCGAACACCCCACGACGGCGAGGCAGGTGCAGCGGTGAGAGGTCGACGCCACTCTCGATCCATGCGTCGTCGTACTCAAAGGCGTAGAAGTTCGTCTCGGGGTCGAGTACCACCGCCCCCACCAATCGGTCCCACGCCACGACCTCGATGATGTCGGCCGGCGTGTAGGTCACGTGGTCGTCGGCGCCTTGGTCCGGCGCACCCGCTTCGTGGCGCTACGCTCAGCGCGCTGTCGCTCTCGCAGCATCGCCATGGGGCTCAGCGCGGGCTCGCGAGGAGCGAACGAGGCGAGCCAGTCAGTTCGCTCGAGGACACGCGCGATGCGAATCAGCGTCGAGAGCGACGATCCACGACCACTCTCGAGGTACTTGAGCGCCGAGAGCTAGACGTTGGCGCTCTCGGCGAGTTGCGCCTGCGTGACACGACGGCGAATCCTCAAGCCGCGCACCTCCTCGCCGAAGCGGCGCTCCCATTCCTCGGTGGTCACAAAAGGCTCGAATTCCATCTTTTATCTCCTTTTTAGATTTTAACAGATGTAATTCAAACTGATTTAGCGCAGTTAGCGAGATTCTCTTGTCATACTGGCTTATATTTAGGCCAGTGCCGAGTCCCAGGTCACGGCAAGGCGCAATCACGTGCGCGAATCGAAGACGGACGACGCGGCGCCGAGCAACTCAAATCGTCACGGCTGTTGTGGGCGCGCATCGCGCCTACCGTTATGACGTGGAGCATCGACAATGTCAACGCCGCCTGAGTGTCGAGCCCCGTACGCGAGGGCGGTTGCGGACCCGTGGCGACGCGGACTGACGATCCTCGATGACCGCACTCCCCCTGCGACAAAGAGCGGCGTGGCAAGCGCTCGAATCGCACCTCGCCCAGGTGGCGAACCTGCACCTTCGCGATCTCTTCGCTGAAGATCCCGAGCGCGGCCCACGGTTGTGCGCTGAAGCGGTCGGCCTCTACCTCGACTACTCGAAGAATCGCGTCACCGACGAGACGTTGCGACTGCTCTTGGCGCTCGCCCAGGAGAGCGAGCTCGCCGAGCGGCGCGACGCGATGTTTCGTGGTGAACACGTCAACGTCTCCGAAGACCGCGCCGTGTTGCACGTGGCGCTACGAATGCCGCGCGACGCGACGCTGATCGTTGACGGCGTCGACGTCGTTGGTCAGGTTCACTCGGTGCTCGATCGAATGGAGCAGTTCGCCAATCGGGTTCGCTCGGGCGCCTGGAAGGGCCACACCGGAAAGCCGATCAGGAACATCGTCAACGTCGGCATCGGCGGATCAGACCTCGGTCCGGTGATGGCGTACGAGGCATTGCGCCACTTCAGCCGCCGCGACCTGACGTTCCGCTTCGTCTCGAACGTCGACGCCACCGACTTCGTCGAGGCGGTGCGCGACCTCGCCGCCGACGAGACGCTCTTCGTCGTTTCCTCCAAGACGTTCACGACGCTCGAGACGCTCACCAACGCCCGGTCGGCCCGCGAGTGGCTCGTCGCCAGTCTCGGCGACGAAGCGGCGGTCGCCAAACACTTCGTCGCGGTGTCGACCAACAAGGAGAAGGTCGCGGCGTTCGGCATCGACCCGACCAACATGTTCGAGTTCTGGGACTGGGTCGGAGGACGGTACTCCATGGAGTCGGCCATCGGACTCTCGACGATGCTCGCGATCGGTCCGAAGCACTTTCGAGAGATGCTCGAAGGCTTTCACGCCATGGACGAACACTTCCGCACCGCGCCCCTCGCGCAGAACCTTCCGGTTTTGATGGGAATGATCGCGGTGTGGAACGCCAACTTTCTCGGTTACCCGAGCGTCGGGGTCATGCCCTACGACCAGTACCTCAAACGCCTGCCGGCGTACCTGCAGCAACTCACGATGGAGTCCAACGGCAAACACGTGACGCTCGACGGCCACCACGTGGACTACGCGACGAGCGCGATCTACTGGGGAGAACCTGGCACCAACGGCCAACACAGCTTCTATCAGCTGATCCACCAGGGAACGGCCGTGATTCCCGTCGACCTCATTGGTTTTGCGCAGAGTCTCAACCCGCTCGGCGACCATCACGACGTCCTCTCGTCGAACGTCTTCGCCCAGGCCCAGGCGCTCGCCTTCGGAAGGACCGAAGCCGAGGTGCGCGCCGGCGGCGCGCCCGAGCACCAAGTGGCCCACCGGGTCATGGAAGGCAACCGACCGAGCAACGTGCTCCTGGCCAAGGTGCTGAGTCCGCGCCTGTTGGGTTCGCTCATCGCGCTCTACGAACACTCGGTGTTCACGCAGGGCACCATCTGGGGCATCGACTCCTTTGACCAGTGGGGCGTGGAACTCGGCAAGGTGCTCGCCAACGAGATCCTGCCCGAACTCGATTCGCGCGGCGAACTGGCCCACGACTCGTCGACCAACGCCTTGATCGCGCACTACCGCACACTCAAGGGAAACGAGGACTTCCGTGCCAACGACTAGACCGACCCAGCTAGGCATGGTGGGACTCGGGCGCATGGGCGCCAACCTGGTCCACCGCGTCGTTCGCGACGGCCACCGTTGCGTGGTCTACGACGTCAACACCGAGACCGTGAACGCCATGGTCGGTGACGGGATCATCGGGGCCACGTCGCTCGAAGACCTCGTCAGCAAGCTCGAGCGCCCCCGCGCGGTCTGGCTGATGCTTCCCGCCGCGATCACGCAGCGCTCGCTCGACGAACTCGTCCACTTCCTCTCACCCGACGACGTCGTGATCGACGGGGGCAACTCGTTCTACCGCGACGACATCGACCGGGCCCAGCACGTGGCGACCCTGGGTTTGCACTACGTCGACTGCGGGACCAGCGGCGGCATCTGGGGGCTCGAACGCGGCTACAGCCTGATGATCGGCGGCGAAGACGAGGTCGTGCAACGGCTCGACCCGATCTTCAAGTCAATCGCGCCGGGCGACGACGGCAGCGAGCGAACCCCGGGGCGGACTCGGACCAACGGAACGGCGTCCGAGGGCTACTTGCACTGTGGTCCCAACGGTGCGGGCCACTTCGTCAAGATGGTCCACAACGGCATCGAGTACGGCATGATGGCCTCCATCGCCGAAGGACTCAGCATCATCAAACACGCCAACGCCGGGACGCAGGCCGTGCACACTGACGCCGAGACCGCGCCGCTGCGCGACCCGGAGTACTTCTCGTTCGACATCGACGTCGCCGAGGTCGCCGAGGTCTGGCGACACGGATCGGTGGTCAGTTCGTGGCTGATCGACCTGACGGCCGACGCCCTCGCGCGCTCACCAGAACTCGAGAACTACGGCGGTCGCGTCTCTGACTCCGGGGAGGGTCGCTGGACGGTCGAAGCGGCCATCGAGGAGTCCGTTCCCGCCCCCGTGATCAGCGCCGCGTTATGGCAACGTTACGAATCGCGCACTCGAGGAGAGTTCGCCGCCAAGGTACTCTCGGCCATGCGCGCCGAGTTCGGTGGACACGTCGAGAAGTCGTCCTGACGTGCACCACGAACTTCGTTCGTTCGCCAACGCCGACGAATTGTCCAGAGCTGCAGCGGATTTCGTCGCCGAGACGGCGAAGCGCTGCATTGGAGAGCAAGGGACGTTCAGTTTCGCCGTCAGTGGTGGACGTACGCCCCTGGTCATGCTGCACTCACTCGCGGAGCGTGACGTGTCCTGGAGTGACGTCGTCATCTATCAAGTCGACGAGCGAATTGCGGCGCCGGCAAGCCCGGAGCGAAATCTCACGGGACTCGTCGACGCGTTGACCAACGTGCAGCCCACCATCGTCGCGATGCCGGTCGAAGACGCCAACCTCGACGACGCCGCAGCCCGGTACGAGGCGTCACTCCCCGCGAGTATTGACCTCGTGCACCTGGGCCTCGGACCCGACGGCCACACGGCGTCGCTCGTACCGAACGACCCCGTCCTCGACGTCACTGATCGACTGGTTGCGCTCACCGGCGACTACCAGGGATTCCGAAGGATGACGATGACCTACCCGGCGCTCGCTCGAGCGGATCAGATCCTCTGGGTGGTGAGTGGCGCCGACAAGCGCGCGGCGCTTTCACTCCTCGTCCGTGGCGACCTCTCCATTCCGGCCGGACGCGTCGAAGCCGCGCGCTCGCTGATCATGGCCGACAGCGCCGCGACACCCCAGTGAACGTCGAAACAGAAAAGCAACTCGTCGCGCACGCCGGCGCACAACTCGTCGAGAACGGCATGCGCGTCGGACTGGGTACCGGCTCGACCGTGTCCTATCTACTGGGCGAACTGGCCCGGCGAGACCTCGACTGCGTCTTCGTCGCCACTTCGCCGCGCACCGAGCGCGACGCGCGAGCGCTCGGTCTCAACGTGCAGTCGTTCGATTCACTCGACCGACTCGACCTCGCTCTTGACGGCGCCGATCAAGTGGGCGCGGACGGCTGGTTGAATAAGGGGGGTGGCGGAGCGCACACGCGAGAGAAGCTGGTCGCCAGTGCCGCGACCTCGTTCGTCGTCCTCGTCGACTCCTCCAAGTTGGTCGATTCGCTGCGCGGACCGGTACCCCTCGAACTCATGGCCTTCGGGCTCGCGAGCACGCTGCGTCGTCTTTTCCCCACCGAGGTGCGAACCAGTTCGCGCAGTCCCGACGGCGGTGTCCTCGCCGACTACCGCGGCGAATTGAATGACCCCGCGGCCCTCGCCTCGTGGTTGTCCTCGACCCCTGGTGTCGTCGAGCACGGCCTCTTCGCGCCCGGTTTGGTCGATCGAGTACTCGCCGGCGTCGGTTCGTCAGTGAGCACGATCACGAGCGGAGGTCAGTAGGTGAGTTCGCCAATTACCGGAGTCGACGAAGAGGTCCCGGCCAACCACGTCATCGTCCTGTTCGGCGCGACGGGCGATCTCGCGCGTCGAAAGATCATCCCCGGGCTCTACCACCTCGCCGACGCAGGTCTCCTCCCGCGCCACTACCGCATCATCGGCTCGTCCCGCGCGCACTCAGCCATGTCGAACGACGAGTTCCGCCACTACGCGAAAGAGGCGGTGCGCGAGTTCGGGTCGCACGTGCCCGACGGCGCGCTGTGGGAGGAGTTCGAGTCGTCGGTCTCCTTCGCCGTCGCCCAAGCGGAGGGGGCGAACGCCCTACCGGCCGCAGTGCGTCGGGCCGAAGGCGAGATCGGTGGTGTCGTCCGTCGACTCTTTCACCTTTCGGTACCACCCGACGCTGTGGTCGCGTTGGTCGAGCTGCTCGGATCGACGGGGCTGAACGAGAACGCGCGCATCATCTGCGAGAAACCCTTCGGCGTCGACCTCGCCTCGGCGATCGCACTCAACGACACGTTGATCGAGAACTTCGACGAGACCCAGATCTTTCGCATCGACCACTTCCTCGGCAAGGAGTCCATCGAGAACATCCTGGCGTTGCGCTTCGCGAACCGGCTCTTCGAGCCGCTGTGGAACCGCGACCACGTGTGCTTTGTCCAGATCGACGTGCCCGAGACCTTGTCGGTCGAAGGTCGAGGCTCCTTCTACGAAGGGACGGGAGCGTTTCGCGACATGGTCGTGAGCCATCTCTTCCAGGTACTGGGCTTCATCGCCATGGAGCAGCCCACGTCGCTCGAGGCGCGTCCACTGCGCGACGAGGTGCACAAGGTCTTCGAGACGATCCGCCCGATCGACCCGACCCAGGTGGTGCGGGGTCAGTACGAGGGCTACCGCGACGAGCCGGGCGTCGCGAAGGACTCCCAGACCGAGACCTTCGTGGCGCTGCGCGCCGAAGTGGAGAACACGCGCTGGAAGGGCGTGCCCTTCTACCTGCGTACCGGCAAGTGCCTCGCCCAGAGTCGCCAGGTCATCACCATTGGCTTCGACGAGCCGGTCATGCGCCTCTTCCCCGTCGGCCGTCACTCTCCCGAGTGGCGGGGCAACAAGATCGTCGTCGACTTCGCCGATCCCGGTTCGATCCACGCGCACTTTCTCGCCAAGGAGCCGGGACCGCAAATGCACCTCGGCGCCGCCGAGATGACGTTTCACTACCAGGACTCCTTCCAGGCCGCGCACGGTCTCGCCGCCTACGAGCACCTGATCCTCGAGGCGATGCTCGGCAACCGGGCGCTGTTCACGCGCTCAGACGGCATCGAACGGCTCTGGCAGGTCGCCGCGCCACTGCTCGAACACCCCCTGGCGGTCGAGACGTACGCCAAGGGTTCGTGGGGGCCTGCGTCGATCGAACGCGTCGTCGCCCCCAACTCCTGGTGCCTCCCCTGATGCCCGACGACCGCATCCGGCTCCTGCTCTCCGACGTCGACGGCACGCTGGTCCCCTCGGACAAAATGCCGACCGCGAGCACGATCGACGCGGTGGGCCGGCTGCGCGACGCGGGGATCATCTTCGCCATCACCAGTGCACGACCGCCCCGGGGTCTTTCGATGTTCATCGAGCCGCTGGAGCTCGACACGCCGCTCGGCGCCCTGAACGGTGGTCTCGTGGTCGACGTCGACCTGCGCGTGATCCGGCAACGACCGATCGACGCGCACGTCACCAGGGCGGTCATCGAGCGTCTCCTCTCGCGCGACCTGTCGGTGTGGGTATACCGAGGTCAGGACTGGTTCGTGCTCGACCGCAATGGACCGTACGTCGAACACGAAGCGATCGTCACCGACCTCGAACCGACGCAGGTCACCGACTTCACCGGCCTGAGCGACGCCGTGATCAAGATCGTCGGCGTGAGCGCCGACCCGTTCGCGGTCGCCACGACCGGTGAGGTGGTCGCCAACGAGTACGCCGGGGCGGTCGTCGCGACTCGTTCCCAGACGTACTACCTCGACGTGACCCATCCACTCGCGACCAAGGGCAGCGTCGTCGAGTTCCTGTCCGAGCGTTACGACGTGCCCACCAGCGAGATCGCCACCATCGGCGACATGCAGAACGACGTCTCGATGTTCCGCGTCTCGCGACTCAGCGTCGCGATGGGCAACGCGACCGACGACGTACGAAGCGCCGCCACGCACGTGACCCGGTCCAACAACGACGAGGGGTTCGCTTTCGCGGTCAACGAGTTCATCCTGGCCTGACCGACGCCGAGCCGCCCGGCGACGCGAATCAGGCGTTCGCGTCACAGATCGACGCCGGTCCCGGCGTCGCCAACGCGTTCACGGCGTCGAGGTTTTGGCGCGTGCAGGCGCGCAACCACGCCAATGAGTGGCTCGTCAGTTTGTCGCAGACCCAGTCCCAGTGCAGCGACACCACGTCGCCGGGGGCCAAATCGCTCACGAAACCGACGCCGTCGAGACTGGCGCGCACCTGTTCGACCCGCTCGGGGCCCAAGGGGAGTCGCGATCCCGCGAAGGCGAGCGAGCGGCTCGCCACCGTGACGAGATCACCTTCGACCATTTGCACGCGCCCCCAGCGGATGCGACAGCGGTCGAGGACCTCGAACGGCGCGCCCTCGTTCCCGGCGCGCAGCAGACCGAGCCACGGGTAGACCGCGAACACGTGGAAACTGTGCTGGGCGACACCTCCGAGAAACGCGGCGGTGGCGCAAGGTTCGAAGCGGCGACCCGCTCGACGAGCGAACCTCTCGTCGAGCGACGCCGCGAGCAGTGACGGGGCCACGCGCCGCGTGAGGCGATTACCGACCCAGTACGCCTCGACGACCCGCTGGTCGAGAGGATCCTCGATGGAATTGCAACCGGCGATCAGCTCGAGGTAGGGCCAGGCGCCGTCGAACTGGCGCGCCAGGTGCGAGAGGTGCCGCTCGTGTCCGCCCGTCGAGGCTGCATCGAGCAGGCTCTGCGGGTCGTTCGGTCCGCAGTAGCCCAACGAATTCGGCGGGTAGGCGTAGCGCGCGAAGAGTGCCGGGCCCGTCGACGCGTCCACGTCGTGGCGGCTCGTCACCGTGCTCACGGACGAACACCGATCGTGTTCGTCGACAGTGACCCATCGGGTCGCCGACGCGCCGCCCACACGAGCAGACCCGCTCCGAGGGCGATGAGGACCAAGCCGAGCGAGCTCGGCGCCGGCACCACCGTACCGGCGACGAGTTGCAGGGACCACGTGATCAGCGCACTCGCCACCAGTATCGAGGTGACGTCGAGGGCACGGGCCCGTGCCAGGGCACTCATCCACGTCGCGACGTACGCGGCGAGCAGCATCCCCGTCCACAGCGCCCACGTCATCTGGTGCGCGCTGAGTGAGACGAGCATCGAGAGTGAACCGGTGACGCCGAGATAGACGACCAGGGTCAGCGCACCGACGCCCATGCGCACGATCGACAGTGTCGCCGGCGCCAGGCTCGTGAGCAGACGTCTCGCGACCACGACCTCGCCGGCCCACAGCACGCTCGACGCGACGACGTACAACTCTCCGCGGTTCGCGCCGAGTTGGCCGACGCCACCGGTCACGACAATCTCACCGGCGACGAGCAGCACCATCGCCGCGACGTTCCACCAGCGCAGCCGCTCTCGAAGGAACACGACCGCGAGCACCGCGACCCACAGGACCAGCGTGTCGCGCCAGAACGCGGCCGACGCGGGCTGACTGATTGCCAGTCCGTTGAAGAACAGTACGAACGCGAGGCCGCCGCCGATCACACCGACGTAGGAGAGACCGAGCCACTGACGCGCCCCGAGACGCCGTTCGTGGCCGGCACTCGGTGCGCCCACGAAACGGTCCGGCGCCGAGCCGGG
>ODAK010007819.1_pt1 | contig 10744 bp, 10 predicted proteins | sample 1539591 | NCBI WGS metagenome assembly ODAK01 (sample SAMEA3539303, study PRJEB22396) | soil metagenome | biome: tundra; feature: field; material: soil | place: USA | collected 2010-05 | depth 0.15 m | reverse complement strand
CGCTGGACAGCATCGCCTCGCGCGCCCGCATCCAGTTGCGGTTGCCACGGACCGTGTTGATCTCGCCATTGTGCGCGATGAACCGGTAGGGGTGGGCGAGCGGCCAGGACGGGAACGTGTTGGTGGAGAACCTGGAATGGACCAGGGCCAGGGCCGAGACATAGCCGGAGTCCGACAGGTCCGGGTAGAACGGCTCCAGTTGGGGCGCGGTCAGCATCCCCTTGTACACGATCGTCCGGGAGGACAGGCTCGGGATGTACACGCCGGCCTCGTGCTCGGCCCGCTTGCGCAGGCAGAACGCCCGCCGGTCCAGGACAAGGCCACTCTCGCCGCCACTCTCGGCGGCGACGAACAACTGCGCCAGCCGGGGCAGCACGGCCAGCGCGCCCTGGCCGCAGTGCGCGGGGTCGAAGGGCACGTCACGCCAGCCCAGGACGGTCAGGCTCTCCTCGGCGGCGATCCGCTCGATGGCCGCGACCGCCTCGGTGGCCGTGGCGTCGTCGTCGGGCAGGAACACCATGCCGACCGCATAGCAGCCCGGCTCGGGTAGCACGAACGGGCATGCCGCACGGAAGAACGCGTCCGGGATCTGGGTCAGGATCCCGGCCCCGTCCCCGGTGTCGGGGTCGCTGCCGGCCGCGCCGCGATGTTCAAGGTTGCGCAAGACGGTCAGCGCCTTGGCCACGGTCTCATGGCTGCGGCGCCCGGACAGGTCCGCCACAAAACCGACGCCGCAGGCGTCGTGTTCGAACCGGCTGTCGTACAGTCCACCGGTTGCTGCTGAAGCGGCAGGTGCCATCAGCACTCCTGTCGTCTCGTCCGTCTTGGCAATCTCGCATGCGGTCGGGACGACATTGGCCCTGCAGCGGGTGCCGTCAGAACGCGGCACAGCGCTGGCTCCCCGAGCTGGTGCTCAGAGGTTACATCGAGATTACGCCACCAGAAGCATCATCCCCACCCCTTACTGATCGCGAAACACCTGGCACAGTACATTCACCGGGCTCACACGGCCTGTCACAGGGAGATGGGGACGTCCCACCGGTCAGCTTCGGGCCGGGGCGTGGGCGCGGACGCCCGCGGCCAGTTCACCGGCCAGGTCGCGGATCGCGGCGATCCCGGCACCGGGATCAGGCGCGTCGAGCAGCCGCTGGACGAAGGCGGACCCGACGATCACTCCGTCGGCGAACCTGGCGACCTGTGCCGCCTGGACGCCGTCGCGCACGCCGAGTCCCACCGCGACCGGCAGCCTGGTGGCCGCCCTGACCCGGCTGACCAGCCCGGCAGCCTCGTCACTGACTGCCGCGCGGGCCCCGGTGATGCCCATCAGCGACGCCGCGTAGACGAAGCCACGGCAGGCGTCCGCGATGCGCGCGATGCGCTCCGTGGACGAGCTCGGCGCCACCAGGAATACCCGGTCCAGCCCGCAGGAATCGGCGGCGGACAGCCAGCTGCCAGCCTCCTCGGGGGGCAGGTCCGGGGTGATCAGCCCGGCGCCGCCGGCCGCCGCGAGGTCGCGGGCGAACCTGGCCACGCCGTAGTGGTCCACCGGGTTCCAGTAGGTCATGACCAGCACCGGGACACCCGATTCCGCTACCGCCTCGACCGTCCCCAGCACGTCGCTGACCCGGACCCCGCCGGCCAGCGCACGGTGCACCGCCTCCTGGATGACCGGCCCGTCCATCAGCGGGTCGGAGTAAGGCAGGCCGATCTCCAGCACGTCGACCCCGGCTTCGGCGAGCACCGTGGCGGCCGCGACCGCCCCCTCCACCGTCGGGAATCCGGCGGGCAGGTACCCGATCAGGGCGGCCCGGCCGTCCGCCCCGGCCTTCTCGAAGGCGGCGCCGACCCCGGTCACGGAGCCTTCTCCCCTCGGGGGTTCTCCCACAGGGGGTTCTTGGCTGGCAGGTGGCCGAACCACCTGGCTGCGATGTCCACGTCCTTGTCGCCGCGCCCGGACAGGTTCACCAGGAGCAGCGCGTCAGGCCCGAGTTCCGCCCCCACCTGCAGTGCGCCGGCGAGGGCATGAGCGGACTCGATCGCCGGAATGATTCCCTCGGTGCGGCATAGCAGGCCGAACGCGTCCATGGCCTGGGTGTCCGTTATGGCCCGGTAGGTGGCCCGGCCGGTGTCGTGCAGCCAGGAGTGCTCAGGCCCCACACCCGGGTAGTCCAGGCCTGCCGACACCGAGTGCGTGGTGAGCGTCTGGCCGTCGGCATCCTGCAGCAGGTAGGTGCGCATCCCGTGGATCACGCCCGGAGAGCCAGCCACCAGGGTGGCCGCGTGGTGCCCGCTGGCCAGCCCCTCGCCGCCCGCCTCGCAGCCAATCAGCCGCACGGACTCGTCGGGGATGAAGGCGTGGAAGATGCCGATGGCGTTGGACCCGCCGCCCACGCAAGCGATCACGGCGTCGGGCAGCCGGCCAGTCATGGCCAGCACCTGCTCGCGGGCCTCCACCCCGATGATCCGCTGGAAATCCCGGACCATCCCGGGGAACGGATCCGGGCCCATCACGGAGCCGATGCAGTAATGCGTCGTCGCCACGCTGCTCACCCAGTCGCGGAACGTCTCGTTGATGGCGTCCTTGAGCGTGCGGCTGCCTGCGGTGACCGGAACCACCTCGGCACCCAGCATCCGCATCCGGGCCACGTTCAGCGCCTGCCGCTGGGTGTCCTCCTCGCCCATGTAGACCACACAGTCCAGGCCGAGCAGGGCGCACGCGGTCGCGGTGGCCACCCCGTGCTGGCCCGCGCCGGTCTCGGCGATCATGCGGGTCTTGCCCATCCGCTTGGTGAGCAGCGCCTGCCCGAGGACGTTGTTGATCTTGTGAGAGCCGGTGTGGGTGAGGTCCTCGCGCTTCAGCAGCACCCGGCAGCCGCCAGCCCGGGCGGCGAATCGCGGCGCCTCGGTGACCAGCGTGGGCCGGCCCGCGTAGCCGCGCAGCAAGGCGGCGAGTTCGGCCCGGAAAGCCGGGTCGGCCTGGGCGGACTGATACTCGCGGGCCAGTTCGTCCAGCGCCGACATCAGCGCCTCGGGGGCGAACCTGCCGCCATGCGCGCCGAAGTGCCCGGCCGCGTCCGGGACCGTCGCGGCCGGGGAGTGATCGTCACGGGTGGCGGTGGGCATGTTCATCCGCGATCGCCCCGCAGCGCGGGATGCGAGCCCGCGGTGACCAGGTCGGCCACGGCGGACCGCGGATCCTTGCCAGTCACCAGGCTCTCCCCGACGAGCACCGCGTTCGCGCCCGCCGCGGCGTAGGCGAGGAGATCATGCGGTCCGCGGATGCCGGACTCGGCAATCTTGATGATCCCATCCGGGATGCGGGGGGCGATCCGGGCGAACACGCCCCGGTCAACCTCCAGTGTGGCCAGGTTCCGCGCGTTGACGCCAATGATCTTCGCGCCTGCCTCCACCGCACGGTCAAGCTCGCCGGCGGTGTGCACCTCGACCAGCGGCACCAGGCCGATGGACAGCGCCCGCTCCACCAGGGAGACCAGTGCGTTCTGCTCCAGTGCCGCCACGATCAGCAGGACCATGTCAGCCCCGTACGCCCGCGCCTCCCACAGCTGGTAGGAACTCACCACGAAGTCCTTGCGCAGCACCGGAACCTGTACGGCCTCCCGGACGGCGGCCAAGTCATCGAGGCTGCCCGCGAACCTCCTGGGCTCGGTCAGCACGCTGATCACCCGCGCGCCGCCTGCCTCGTAGTCCGCGGCCAGGGCAGCCGGATCGGCGATCGCCGCCATCGCGCCCTTGGACGGGCTGGCCCGCTTCACTTCCGCGATGACCGCCACATCCTGGCCCTTGAGCGCGGCCATCGCGTCAACCGGCGACGGCGCCCGCCCGGCCATGTCCTTGAGTCGGTCAAGCGTCACGCAGCGCTGCCGGTCGGCCAGGTCGGCACGCACTCCGTCAAGGATCTCGTCGAGCACGCTCACGCGGTTCGCTGTCTCCTCGGGTTAGATGCCTTGCCCAACCGATCGTAGCGAGGCCGTCCAGGCGAGACTGCGGGCACCCTCCCGACCCGCCCGCCGGGACGCCGGGCGGCCAGGGTCAGGCGACCCGGTCAGGCCAGCCCGAAACCCCGTTCCTCCAGCCCAGGCCGGCACAGCACTCACCGCCTGCTGTTCCCCGGGCTGTTCCCTGGGCTGGCATCGGTTGGATCAACGCCCTGGCTCAGCGAATCCCACAGGGTGGCCGTGTCAGCCGGGCGCGAGCGCTGTGCCGCTGGCTGGTCGTACCGGCTCGACATGACCGGCCATGCTGGGCCGCGCCAGGCCACGAGCAGCCCGGCGGCGACCACCGCCAGCGCGCCGACCAGGACGGCCCAGCGCCAGGGGACGCCCGCCATCGTGACGTGCCCGGCCAGGTTCGCCGCCGCGACGCCGGGGGCGCCGCCGCCCGCTCCCGCCGGGCCACCGGCATTCCCCCCGGTCACCGAGCCGGCTGAGGAACTGGTCCCGCCCGCGCCCGCGGCGGCCGCGAGCACGGCCGCAGTCCCCAGGTGCAGGCTGACCGTCACCGCCGCGCCCGCGCCGAACACGGCGAGCAGCCCGCCTACCACGCGGCGGGCCAGGCCCCGGGTGGCCAGCACCGCCGCCAGGCCGGCCAGCGCCGCCAGTCCCAGAGCGCCCGCCCCGGGCACCAGGTCCTGGCCGCGCACTGACACGGTGGCCGCCGGCAGCGGCCGCGGCGCAGCGGTTACCACACGTGCCCACCCCTGCCGGACCGACACCAGCACGCAGGCGGCCCCGGCCAGCCCGAGCAGCAGCACCAGTGCGTACTCCCGGCGCGCCGGGGCCGCTGCAGGGGGCACTGGGTCAGCCCGCCACTGCGTCCAGCACCGCGGCGTCAAAGCACGTCCTGTCGCCGGTGTGACAGGCCCCGCCGACCTGGTCCACCTTGACCAGAACGGCGTCCCCGTCGCAGTCGAGGGCAACCGATTTCACGTGCTGCAGATGGCCGGAGGTTTCCCCCTTCACCCAGTACTCCTGCCGGCTGCGTGACCAGTAGGTGCACCGGCCGGTGGTGAGGGTGCGGTGCAGTGCCTCGTCGTCCATCCAGCCCAGCATGAGCACCTCACCGGTGTCGTACTGCTGGGCGATCGCGGCGACCAGCCCGGCGGCGTCGCGCTTGAGCCGCGCCGCGATCTTCGGATCCAGCCGGGAGGGCCGTCCGTTCCCGGTTACTTCCATGCTTACGCCCCTGATCCTTCCACCGCCGACCTCAGGTGAATACCATCGCGGGATGACCCTAGCCCGAGATGAGCGACTGGCTCTGTGCGCTCTGCTTGACCAGACCGGCCCGCAAGCGCCCACGCTATGCGAGGGATGGGCCACCCGCGACCTCGCCGCGCACCTGGTGCTGCGGGAGCACCGGCCGGACGCGGGAGCGGGCGTCATGGGCGGCCCGCTGGCCGGATACACCAGGCGCGTGCAGCGCTCGCTCAGCGCGCGGACGCCCTATCCCCGGCTGGTGGAAACCATCAGAAACGGGCCGCCGCGGCTGTCCTTCTTCGCGATACCGGGCATGGACCAGCGGGCCAACGTCGTGGAGTACTTCGTGCACCACGAGGACGTGCGGCGCGGCGCACCGGGCTGGGAGCAGCGGACGGTCAGCGCAGACCTGAACGAGGTGCTGTGGCAGCGGCTCGGCTTGGCCAGGTTCATGCTGCGCAAGGCGCCCGTGGGAGTTGAACTTGTCCGGGACGACCTGCCCGCCGAGCCCGGCCGGCAGCGGGTCCGGATCACCGCCAAGGCCAGCACCCCGGTGGTCACGGTCACCGGCAGCCCGGCGGAACTGACTCTGTGGACGCTCGGTAGGACGGCGGCGGCGCAGGTCAGGCTGGATGGCAACGAAACCGCGATCGAGAAGCTGGCTGCCCCCGGCTGGCGGCACTGATCCGGTAAGCCGCGGCCCAGGCGGCCGAGCGGGAATGGCGAAGCGATGCGGAGTTCTACATTCCGGTCGGCGGCTGTCCCGGCCCCGGCCGAGTGGTGGGCGCCCTTCAGCGGGACGTTGGCGGCAAGCTCGCGGTGCAGCGAGGCGAGGTCGTCATTGGTGTCCAGGGAGCGGGGCCCGACCGGGGTGTCGTGGTCGACCATTGTGCAGATGATGGACAGGTACCCGCCGCAGGCGACGAGCTCGACGAGGCGCGTCCGGCCGGGCCAGTCGATAACGGCGCAGGTGGTTACCTCCCAAGAATCCGCGCGCGTGATTATCGGGTTCCGGCGTGCCTGCACGCTATTGGCGTGCGGGGCCGAGCCGGCGATCTGTGGTCAGCGGCGGATGCCTGCCGCTCACTCCTCGGTCACGGCGGCCGAATCGGCGGAGACGAGCACCGGGTCAGGACGGATCGACAGGGCGACCCGGCTGCCGGCCGAAAGCGCCGTGGCATCCGAGGTGGAAAGCTGGGCCATGATCGTGGTGTCGCCCAGGTCGACGGTGACCCGGCTGGTCGCGCCCAGGAACGTCGAGGCGATCACGGTGCCGGTCAGCGGCCCGGACTCGCCCGAGCTGTCCGATGCCAGCGTGACCGCCTCCGGCCGCACCAGCGCTATGACCTGGCCGGCCGGGGTGGAGGCGTCCACCAGCGGCAGGTCGCGTCCGCGCACCGTCACCGTTCCCCCGCTGACGGTGCCCGCCAGCCGGTTGGTGAGGCCGACAAACTCGGCCACGAACGGGGTCGCCGGGCGCGAGTAGACCTCGGTCGGCGCGGCGAGCTGCTCCAGCTTGCCGTCGCGCATCACGCCGACCCGGTCCGCGATGGCCAGCGCCTCCTCCTGGTCGTGGGTGACGAACAGCGTGGTGATGCCCACCTCGAGCTGGATCCGGCGGATCTGGTCCCGCAGCTGGGCCCGGACCTTGGCGTCCAGCGCCGACAGCGGCTCGTCCAGCAGCAGCACCTGCGGCTCGATGGCCAGCGCACGGGCCAGGGCGACCCGCTGCTGCTGCCCCCCGGAGATCTGGTGCGGGTACCGGTCCGCCTGGGTCGAGAGGCCGACAAGCTCCAGCATCTCGAGCGCCCGCCGGTCTCGCACGGCCGGGCTGACCCGGCGCAGCCGCAGCCCGAAGGCCACGTTCTGGCGCACCGTCATGTGCGGGAAGAGCGAGTAGGCCTGGAACACCATGCCCATGTCGCGCTTGCTGGCCGGCAGGTGGATGACATCCTTGCCGCCGACCGTGATCCGGCCAGCGTCGGCGTCCTCCAGCCCGGCGACCAGCCGTAGCGTGGTGGTCTTGCCGCAGCCCGACGGGCCGAGCAGGGCGACCAGCTCACCAGGGGCCATGGTCAGGTCAAGCCCGTCCAGCGCGACGACCGGGCCGTAGTGCCGGCGCAGGCCCTCCATCCGGACCTCGACCGCGGTCCTGGCGGCGGCGCCCTGCGGTCTGGTCATTGGTGAACTCACGTGCGCTCCCTCATCCCCGGCTGCGGCGGCGGCCGACGTAGGACAGGATCAGCAGCAGGACGAAGGCGAACAGCAGCGAGGCGGTCGACGTGGAAAAGAGCACTCCGGCGTTCGGCGTTTCCCGGCTGATGTTATACAGCGCAACCTGCAGGTTGACGTATAGGAGGAGGCTGGCAATGGTGAACTCGCCGAGCACCAGGGCCGACGAGAGCAGCAGGGCGTTCAAGATCGCCTGCCGCATGTTCGGCGCGACCACCCGGAACATCACGGTGAACCAGCTCGCCCCGAGACTGCGCGCGGCCTCCGACATGGTCTTGACGTCTATCGCGTTCAGCCCGGCGGACAGCGCCCGGTAGGCGAAGGGCAGCGCCAGGATCACGTAGGCCCAGAACAGCATGAGCGCGGACACCTGGTAGTGCCTGATCCTGTTGTAGACCGGGGCGAGCCCGACCACCAGGACAATCGCGGGAATGGTGAGCGGCAGCAGGCAGAGGAACTCGAAGGCCCGGCTCATCCACTGCACCCGCAGCCGGATCCAGATCATGGTCGGCACCATCAGCACCAGCACCACGACGCAGGTGATGACCGCCAGTTCCAGGGTGAGCTCCACCGAGCTCAGCAGCCCCTGGTAGGACGCGATCTGCTGCCAGGCCGCCAGCGACCACGTGCCGAGTTTGGCGCCTTGCAGCGAGAACCGGGCCATCGCCAGCAGCGGCAGCAGGAAGAAGAGCCCGAATACCGTGAACACCACGTAGCGGAACAGGTTCAGCCGCTTGCGCCGGCCGGCCTGCATGCCGCGTGGGCCAGCCGCCCCCGCGGTCGGCTCCGGCTCGCCGGCCAGCGCGGTTATCGCAGCCATCGCGCCGCCCTCCGCTGCAGCAATGCATATCCCGTCATGATGATGACCACCATGATCACCATGCCGAGCGCGAGCACGTCAGCCTCATTGACGTTGCTCAGCCCCACCTCGCTGTTGATGGCGGTGCTGATCTGCTGCGGCACGGTATAGGCGATCTGGTTCTCCCAGGCCTGGATCGTCGCGTAGGCCGACAGCGCGTTGGCGAAGAGCAGCAGCGTCGCACCGGTGAAGGCAGGCGCCAGCAGCGGGCCGCCGACATGCCGCCAGTACTGCCACGCCGACGCGCCGAGATTCTCCGATGCCTCCCGCCACTGGATCTTCAGCCCGTCCACCGCAGGCAGGAATACGAGCACCATGAGCGGGATCTGGAAGTACACGTAGATCAGCGCGATGCCCTGCGGGAAGTCGTAGAACCAGCCGGCGTGTATCAGGAACCCGCTGGTCGGGCCCACCGCCGCGAGGAACGCGAACGCCAGGGTTACCCCGCCGAACTGGGCGAGCACGCCCGCGCCGGCCAGGTAGATCCGGCGCACTGCCCCGTCCGGATTCCCGGACACCACGGCATACGCCAGGATCGCGCCGAGCACCGCGCCGATCACCGAGGAGACCGCGCTCAGCTCGATCGAGCCGACGAAGAAGCCGCGCACAGCCGAGTTGCCGAGAATCGAGAGGCTTGACAGCTCAAACCCGCCACGCGGGTTCCGGAACGCGTTGAACAACACGATCCCGGTCGGGAACAGCAGGAAGACCCCGACGTAGCCGAGGAACGGCACGGTACCGACCCAGGCCGGACCCGAAGGCCGGCGCCCGGCCCTGACGGGCCGGGCGCCGGTCTCAGTCGTCGCAGTGACGGCCACAGTCGCTGGCTACTTCACTGCCTGGGCCCAGTTCGTCGCCAGGTATGTGGCGGCGGCGGCGGCCTGGGACGCGTTCAGGAATACCGGTGTCCCTGAGACCGCCGGGAGCTTCCCGGCTGCCCCGGTGTCGATGGAGCCGTTGGAGGCCATCGTCGGCTGCTCGACCGGCCGGGCGCCACCCTGCAGCCACAGGTTCTGCCCACCCGATGCGGACTGCGAGTAGAGGAACTCCTCCCAGAGCCGGGCCGCCGCCGGATGCGGCGCGCTCTTGTTGATGGCCTGCGAGTAGTACCCACCCAGGACGGCGTTCGGTGGAACGAACACCTTCCAGTTCGACACGCCCACATAGCTAGGAAGGTTGAGGTAGTCCCAGTTGAACACGACCGGGGTGGTGCCTGCCTTGATCGTGGCGCCGGTGGCCGATACGGGGGAGAAGTTGCCGGCCGTCTTGAGCTTGTGGAAGAAGGCCACGCCGTTGGCGATGCTGCTGGCTGACCCGCCCTGGGCGAGGCTCGCCATCATCACGCCGTTCAGTGCGGCGTTGGCCGCCGTCGGGTTCCCGTTGAGCGCGACCGCGTTCTTGAACTTCGGGCCGAGCAGCTGGCTCAGCGAGGTGATCGTCCCGAACTTGCTGGAGTAGCCGACCGCCATGTAGCCGCCGTAGTCCTCGTACCAGAGACCGCCCGCGTCCTTCTGGGCGGTGGGGATGTCAGCCCAGGTACTGACCTTGTACGGCGCGAACAGGCTGGTGCTGGCCAGGGCGACCGCCTGCCCGACGTCCAGGACGTCGGGGGCCGCGGAGGTGCCGTTCTCCTGCCTCACCGCGTTGACCTCGTCCTGGCTGGTGCCATCCGGGTTCGCGGAGTTGACCTTGATGCCGTATTTCGCGGTGAAGTCCTTGATGATCGTGCCGTAGTTGGCCCAGGTCGGAGGGAGGGCGATGACGTTGAGCGTGCCCTCCTTCTTGGCCGCGGCGACGAGCTTGCTCATCCCGCCTCCGGCCGAAGCAGAGCTGACCGTGGCCCAGTTGGTCCCCCCGCTGGAGCTCGACGAAGAACCCGACGAGCACCCCGCCGCCGCCAGCGCCAGGCTCGTGAGCCCAATTAGCGCAAATCGATGTGCCGATCTCACGTGAATGCCTCCTGTTACCTTCCCCGCCCCGAGTGGACCGCGGCCCGCCAAAAGCCCGCTGCACGATAACACCCGGGCGGTCTGGGGGTTCCCAGGCGAACAGCACCAGCCAAAATTTTCCTAAACGATTGACATTCGGTCGGTATGCTGACGCACCCGGCGCGCGAGTGTCAAGGGTCGTTACCGAGTTGAAGCCCTGAGGACCACCCGACGGTGATCAAGCTGGTTGAACAGCCGTTTTCGCAGGATTTCAGGTGCGTCACGCAGCCAGTACGAGCAGCCGGACAGGAGCGGGCCAGCGGCCAGGGAGGGCCTGCCCGGCGGGCGTACTTCCCGTCGCCACACCCGTGTCCCGCAGATCCGGCAGAATGGCGCGCCAGATCGCGATTAAATCTGATTTCCGGCCATCCCCGGGAACATCGTGCTGGCCGCCGCCATTTACTTCCTGACCGGGCACCTGATAGCGAAAATAGGCGCCGTAGCACAGATAT
>ODAK010007818.1_pt1 | contig 10746 bp, 6 predicted proteins | sample 1539591 | NCBI WGS metagenome assembly ODAK01 (sample SAMEA3539303, study PRJEB22396) | soil metagenome | biome: tundra; feature: field; material: soil | place: USA | collected 2010-05 | depth 0.15 m | reverse complement strand
GCCGTAGAGTGTCTGAACCTTGGCGTCCGGATTGCCCACGCGGATCAGTTTGTCGATCTCCTGGGCTTGAGAGGCAAATCGCTGCTCGTATTCCGGTTCGCCGCCCAAGCCCGCTACGGTGACGTAGAAAGTGTTGGCATGCAGGCTAACAGCCAGGCCAAGCATCAAGATGTAGCGCACGCAGGCTGTGGGGCGGACCCCCTGGTCCGCGGCCGACGCCCTCGTCGGCCTGTTCTGATCGTTGAAGAGCGGGTCCAGGGGGACCCGCGCGGACCAGGGGGTCCGCCCCACTAACTTCGCCACGCTCATACCACACCCCACCTGCGCCGAAGCAGCCATTCAGTGCAGCACAACAGCAATGCCAGGAAAAATACGATCGGCATGTCCCACAGATCTTTGGTCTCCCGCACCGTGATGCCGGCATCGGAATAGGAGATGTCGTCGCCTAATTTACTCGCTTCGCTCGGCCGATAATAACGGCCGCCGGTCTGAGAAGAAAGCTTCTCCAGGAGTTCACGATTCTGTTCCAGATGGAAATTCTCGGCAACACCATTTTCGCGCCGTAGCGTAACCACGTCGCGTCCTAATTCCTGTTGTCCGCGACGCGCCGTGATCTCGGCCACGTAGGAACCGGCGCGACTCGCGTCCCAATCGGCAGTGTACACGCCTTGCTCAATTGGATCGGGATGCAGATCCACAGTTTGCGCCGCGCCGTCCGGTTCCAGGATGCGCGCTTCCACTTGCGCATCGCTGGTCGCGAGGTAAGTGGTATCGCGAACCTCCGCACGCAAACGCACATGGCCGTCGTCGTAAAGAGTGGGCCGCGGTGTAGATGCCACCACGCGATTCGGCGTATCGGAAACCAGCCAGCGCAGCAACTGGCGCCAGAACATTTCGTGGCTCATGTCTTCCACCGGCTGCAGCATCTGCCAGCGCCAATCGCCGCCGGTGGCGAACACCGCCGTACGTCCGCGTCCGTACTTTTCGGTAATCAGCAACGGAAGCTTGTGACCGGAGGCGGTCATTTCGGCCAGCACCAGCGCGCCTGGCTTTGGATTGCCGGCTTCCTGAAAGTTCATCAAGTACGGCAGCTTCTTCCAACGGGCGACATTCGAATCCGGATTCTCGTCGATACGGCAAATCAGGCTGTCGCGGCCCGCCGGGGTCAGCTCCGCAGTGGCGGGCTCGCGGTGGAATGTGTTCTTGTGATTCGGCAGGTGAACGGGAAGCAAATCGGCGAAAGGTTCTTTGTCGTAGCCGCCATCGGCGAGTGAAGCGGGGCCGCCCAGGAAGAGCAATCCCCCGCCCCGCCGATCCACGAATTGTTGGATCAAATCCTGCTGAGCGGTGGTGAAGTAATTCACTTCCACGCTCCCGAGGATCAGTCCCTGAAACCCGAACAGATCCTCCACTTTGGTCGGGAACCCTGCCTTCAGGAAATCGACGTTGGAATCGGGCGCGAACTGTGCATAAACCTTGTTCTGAGTCGTTCTGAGGACACTATCCACTTCAATGTTCTTGTCATCCTCCACCGCACGGCGGAGGAATTTGTAGTCCCAGCGCGGCTCGCCCTCCATATAGAGGATGCGTGGCTTGGCTGAGTCCACATTCAGCACGCGTGTCTGCCGGTTGTTGTTCTGATTTTCTTCGCCAGGAAGCGGGTCTATCGCAAAATCGAGGTTCTTCACTCCGGCGTCACCTGCGTTGAATAACACCGATTCGGTCTGAACGGCGCCGTCTCCCTTAAACGTGACGTCTCGGCTGGCGAGAACCTTGCCACCGCTTTCGCGAACCACCAGATGGCCCTTTCCGCCTCCAAATCCGCGTTGGTGGAAACTCACCTGTGCTTCCAGCCGCGACTTTGCGAGCGACCGCGCCGGCAATTGGACGTCGGAAACCTCTACGTCCCGCGCCATCTGCTCCCGCCCGAATCCCACCGTGTGGATCGGAATGCGTTGCCGCTTGATTTCGGAGATAGTATCCAGATCGATGCCGCCAGTGTTGTCGGAGCCGTCGCTCAAAAGGACCACCGCGCCAATGGGCAGCGTCGCGGAATCAGCTAGAACTTCCTTTAAGTTTTCTCCGATGTGAGTTGCCGGAGCGGTGGCGTTCAACTGATCCAGCTTTTCGATTCGTTCCACATGCTCGCCGAGTCGATAAAGTCGAACTTGAAATTTAGACCGCAAACTGTTCATAAGACCGCTATTAAGCGTCTTAAGAACCTGATCTTTTCGGGATTGGCCGTCTTCTTGAGTTGCCATGCTGCGGCTATCGTCAATCACCACAGCAACTATGTTTTGCTGGGGCCGTAGAGTCGCAATGCTGACCGCTGGTTGCCAAAGCAGGAAAATCAAAAGGCAGACCAGCACCGTTTCGAGCAGCCACACCACCGCTGTCCGGACTCCTCGCATGGAAGGAGCAATCGCACTGCGCCGGCTCCAAATCACCCAACCGAGGCCGGCCGCTGCTGCCAAAATCGCCAGGATCAGCAGCCAGAACGGCCATTGGGCCAGCAGTACAAATGTTCCTTTCGCGAAGACCGTGCGTGGATATTTGAAAAGGAACTCGAACATCGGATGGTGAACTCTTCCCGGCTCCTCAGTAACTCACTGCATTAAATGACGTAGCGAAAGCCGTCCGGTAACGCATCGCAAGAAGCCAGAACTGGCTTAAGAATAACATGCCCTCATTCATTGGTGTCTCTCAAGGCTGGCCGGGTTACAGGAAAAACCCGTTTCTCGTTTCTCGTTTCTCGTTCGGACCGATCGCCGCCAACGAGAAACGAGAAACGAGAAACGGCTTTTCCCTCGCTGCTCCATACCGCCATTGAACTATCCAGGCTCCCCATTGGCTCCCGATCAGATGCAATCCCGCGATGAGTATGATTCAATAGGAAATAACTCTTAGTGCTCATGCCCAACCTGGGATTCAAGTTTCGTAGAGACATCCGGGCCCTAAACCGGCGCGCCCGGGAATGGCGAATGATCTTCAAGGGAGTTGCGTCCACCGATCATCCGGTGATGGCTCACATCATTCCTATCCGCCGCTGCAACCTGGCATGTACTTACTGCAACGAGTATGATGACGTCTCAAAACCGGTAGCCGTGGATATTATGCTGGAGCGTCTGGACCAGCTGGCCGCGCTCGGTACTAACATCGTTACCTTCAGCGGCGGCGAACCGCTGCTGCATCCGCAACTGGACCAGTTGATTTCGCATGTCCGCCGGCGCGGCATCATCGCCGGTATGATCACCAACGGCTACCTGCTGACAGCGCAACGTGTCCAGCAATTGAACGATGCCGGTCTGGATCACATGCAGATCAGCATCGACAACGTGATGCCGGACGACGTGTCCAAGAAGAGCCTGAAGGTTCTGGACAAGAAGCTGCAGATTCTGGCCGAGCACGCGCTCTTTCATGTGAACATCAATTCCGTGCTGGGCGGCGGCATTCACAATCCGGACGACGCGCTGGTAGTTGGCAAGCGGGCTTTGGAACTGGGCTTCACTTCGACTGTCGGGATCATTCACGATGACGGCGGGCAACTGAAGCCCATCGGCGAGCGCGAGCGTTCCGTGTTTCTGGCGATGAAGGAGTTTGAAAAGAAGAACTTCTCGCAGATCAACTATTTCCAGAACAATATCGCCCACGGCAAGCCCAGCAATTGGCGCTGCCGCGCGGGCGCACGCTATCTGTACATTTGCGAAGACGGTCTAGTGCACTACTGTTCGCAGCAACGCGGTTTTCCCGCCAAGCCGCTGGCTGAGTACACCGTAGCGGACATCCGCCGCGAGTACCTCACGCAAAAAGATTGCGCACCGTTTTGTACGGTGTCCTGCGTGCACCAGATTTCCTATATGGATTTCTGGCGTGACCCGCAGACTATTCCGAGCACGGCGCCGGATACGTCAGCTTCGTTAGTGCAGATCCAATCCAACGGCCGCTAACATTCTCACGAATCGCCGAAAACTCCAGTCTTCTGAAGAACAGCCAAACTACTGGCTGGAGCACACTGAAGGATAGAGTGGGGTCCGGCAATCTGCACAGTTTCGATGCCGGGCTTTGCGGCGAGGAACCCGCGAAGCCCTCGATTCCCCAGGAGGCGATCAGACTCTGGCAACAGATACGCGAGTCGAACGGTGCAATCTCGGAGTGTCGGCATATAATCTGCATTCAGGGAATCTCGAAGTCGCTGGGCCAGCACCTCCGGGCGGACGCGTGCAATGACAGCTTGCGCCTCAGAAATCATTTCAGGCCGCGTGTCAGCGTCCATGAGGAGCCACCGGAGCATCCAAGCTGGCGCTCGCGAACGGAAAAGGGCAGTTGGCAGGACTTTTGCGATCCAGCGGCCCATACGCCCCCACGGCAAGGACACGAAGCTTGCCACGAACACGACAGCCTGAAGATTCCCAACAGGGTGTGCGGCCAGTAGGCACGCAACGGGTCCCGAATACGACTCCGCGATGATCACGTAAGGTTCGCTGCGCGGAACAACGCCTAGGACTCGTTCTGCTAACTGCTCGTACGTCAGGTAGGTGTCTTCGGGGTAGCTGATGACCTTAACATCGATCCCATTGGGCAATAGGTCAACAAAGGGTCTGAGCAGGATTCCAGTGCCGTCCATCGCCGGAAGCAGTACGATCAACACCTTCTCATTGTCATTCGACGGGCAGTAGTACCGAATTACTGGACGCTCCGGCAACTTCGACAACTACGGGTTGATTGCCGGCGGCGAGTCCGTCGGGAACCTCGACATTGATCTGGTAGAGGCCCACAAATCCCGGCGCCAACCCACTGAAACTGACCGTCGCTTTCGTTCCGCCGATGGTGACAGTGGGAGTGGCTACTGTCGGTTGGCCTTTGCCCGGCTCGCCATCCGCGGGCGGCGAAGATACCGCGCCAAGTCCGGTGCAGTAGATAAGCACGGTTTCGCCAGGCTTCGCCGGATGCGCCGTATCAGCCAGTTGAAAATCGGCGTGCAGAATCGCTCCGAAGGTGTTTCCTCCCGCCGAATAATTGAAGATGCCGGGCTGCGCGGTCAACACCGGCACGGAAATGGAAGCGCCGGCCGTATCGCCGTTCGATACCGCGATGGTCGCGTTTGGCCCGGTCGCGACTTCCCATGGCACTTGAAAATTAATCTGCTGTTGTCCGTTAACGCTGTCCACCGCAAACAGCGCAACCTGCTTATTGTTGACAATCAATGAATCGTTCAAGAATGTGCTCGGAAGTGGAAGAACGGAAGTGAGATTGATACCAGCCGCCGACGTCAGATTCGTCCCGAACGCGGTGGCGATTTCGCCCGGAACCACGCCGCCTCCCGCAAAGCTCGCTCCATTCACCACCGCTGAGACCACCGGAGCGATCACGCCGCCGTTCCAGACCCAGGTATCGCTTAGATCCTGGCCGGTTGGGCTTGATCCGCCAAATAGTACGACTTGGTCGCGAGCCGAGTCGTAAGCCATGGCGTGCTCGTGCCGCGCCGGCGGGCTGGTTTGGGGGGACTCTTGGGTCCAATTGGAGCCGTCCCATATCCAAGTGTCGTTGATATTGCCTGAGAACAACACCACTTGGCCACGCGTGGAATCGTAAGCCATGGCGTGACCCGATCGCGTACCCGGGCTGGTCTGCGGAAACTTCTGTGTCCAGTTCGAGCCGTCCCATACCCAGGTGTCATTCAGACCCGCCGCAACGATACCACCGAACAAGACTACCTGCCCATGGGCTGCGTCGTATACCATGGCTGCACCGGTTCGCGCGCTAGGGCTACTCTGTGGAGATTTCTGGGTCCAGTTCGTGCCGTCCCATCCCCACGTGTCGCCCCATGTGGTTCCAGCCACGAATGGTGGACCCGAGCTGAAGCCTCCGAACAAGACCACTTGTTGGTGGGCGGCATCGTAAGCCATGAGGCAATAGCCTCGAGCAGGCGGGCTGGTTTGTGGTGATTTCTGGGTCCAATTGGTCCCATCCCAAACCCACGTATCTCCGAGATTGGTGTAGAAGCCGAGCGCTCCCCCGAACAAAACAACTTGACTTTGTGTGGAATCGTAAGCCATGCCGAAACCGTATCGAGCAGGCGGGCTGGTTTGCGGGGACTTTTGATTCCAATTGGTCCCGTCCCAGATCCAGGTGTCACCCAAGAAGTTGCTAACTCGAGGGTCCGAGTTACCTGGAAACACTCCCCCGAATAAGACCACTTGGCCGTGGGCGGCGTCGTAGACCATCGAATGCAAATCACGCGCGGACGGGCTAGCCGGCGGAGATTCCTGCGTCCAGTTGCCGGCAGTCTGCGCGAGCAACATTGCCGTCAACAACGGAAGGATCAGCACGCCGGGCAAACTGACGCGGCGCGAACGAGCGAACTCCACGATTTTGTTCATTATTCATTGCTCCTTGCGAAAGAATGCCTCAACTCGACACAGCGGAAATCGCGGACAAAGCACCTCGGGTGGATTGTTTATTGCAGGGCAGCAGCACGGTCCGCGCTTGGAATCATTATGCCAGACCGAAGGCATAGCGAGCTGGCGGCACACTAGCCTGGGGATTTTTGCTCCCAATTGGCGCCGTCCCAAACCCAGGTGTCGGTGAAATCGGGGCCATAGCCCTCTCCTCCGAACAAGACAACCTGGCCGTGGTTAAGGGAAACAGGATCAGAGCAACCGGCCAAACGAGGATTTTATAAACATGAATATTCTAGTGACATCATTGCACGGGACTGAGTTACCGGCGGATTGCTGGCAAAATTCCACTACCCGACACAGCGTAACACGGGCCGGATTTGCCTCACCGGCGTGGCGCTCAGGCCTCTACCCAGTTGCGATGTTCGATGAACGTCTGGGGTTCGTAGGTCTTGCCTTGGGCCAATCGCTTCTCTTCCCGGCGGCTGGTCCACAGCAGCACGGGTCCAAGAAGGCCGGCCACCAGGCGGCTGGCTATTCCGAATTCCGAGGACATTTCCTTCCGCAAATCGCGGATCTCGCGGCTGATGGCCGGATTCGTCAACCGAAGTTGCCGCTGCATGGCCCACAGCAGGCCACTGTACCCGGACTTGATAGACCGGATTTCCCATTGGAACCGCTCGCGGACGCGTGGATCCGAATCGTTCTTATACCGCTTCCAACCTTCCAGCGTGGTGCGGCAGATGCGGAACAGGCTGGGGCCGTTACGCTCGAAATCGCGCAAGAACGCCCGGTCGAGAAAGCGGTGAGAATCGTCGCGCGAAATAGCGGCGTGTTCAAAGTTGAACTTGTGCTGTCCATGAATGTCAGCCAAATCCACATCCAGCAGCAGGCTCTTCTCCTGCATTTCCTGATAGAGCGGAGTGCCTGGCACCGGCGTATAAAGCATGAACTGATGGAAATCCGTTGCATGCGAGACCGCATGTTCAATCTCGTCTTGGATGTTCTCGGGCGTGTGGTGCTCCAGGCCTACGATGGTTGAGCCGAGCACTTTAATACCGTGCTGGTGCAATTCCTTCGAGAGCGCAAGCGTATCGCGACCCTTCAGTTTCGCGTATCCCGAGCGGGGAGACTCCAGACCCATCCAGATCCAGGAAATGCCGAGTTCCACCAGCTCCCGCATAGTGTACTTGCTGATGGCGTTCGCCGAAGAAAAGACATACAGCGCCCATGCTTTGCCCGTGGCCTTCATCCGGTCTAGCAGCTCCATGGCGCGCTTGCGGTGCAGAAGAAAATTCTCGTCCATTATGAAGAACGAGCGCACCTTCATGGAGGATTCTATTTCACACATGACGTTGAACAGCTCGTCGCCGGTCTGATAGAAGTTGAGGAATTTTCCCTTGCCGCCGAAGAAGGCCGACGTGGTGCAGAAATTGCATCCCAGCGGGCAGCCTACTGAAGGGATTATGGTAGCCGCGGTGTGGCCCGGAGCAGTCGGTACCTTGATTCCCATGGCGCGGACGCCGAAACCCGAGACAATGTGTGGGTGTTGGATGGGAGCACTCACGTCCTCACCGAGGAACGCGCGCATCCAAGAAATGCCGTCGCCGCGGACGATATGGTCGGCATCGATCATCTGAGCAAGACCTGGGATAGCGGCCACGTGTCCGCCCACCACGATCGTGGAACCGGGCGAAAGCTTCCGCACCATGCGGCACATCTCGCGTACTTTGCCGACGTTCACGATGATGGAAGAGATGCCGACGATGTCGTAATGGTTTTCCGTTAGTTCTTTAGCGAACTTTTCTCGCGTGGGAAAATCGAGAACGGTAGAGGGCGCCGAGATATTTTGCTGAATCATAAGGATGCCCCAGGAGCGATGGAACATCCGCAACGAGAAGGATCCTTGAGCGCGCGTCACCTGATTGTGATAAAGCTCCATGGGGTTGACGCGGCGGCTACCGAACTCATCATCCTGGGCGTAGGGTCCGAAAACCGAGGTGAAGAGAACGCGGGCTTCTTTGCCCTTGGGGTGAACGCTCATTTTCTTAAACTCCTCTATCTGGCTTGATAGTAAACCCGGGCGTCGAAAACGATCGTAATATTACTGTAATTACATATGGAAGCGGGCACACCTAGCAGGACCGCCTTAGCAGCCGCTAAGCATCGCGCCGCTCATCAGGTTCTGGACGAGGGGCGCATTTTCACCGATCCCCTGGCGCTGAGGATACTGGGTGAAGATGCGCACACCGAGGCTCGCTGGGCAGAGGAGCGTTCCTCGGGGCGCAGGATGCGACTTTTCGTCGCCGTGAGGACGCGTTTTGCGGAGGATGCGCTCGCGGCCGCAATTGAGCGCGGCGTCCAGCAACTGGTTGTGCTGGGCGCGGGCCTGGACACGTATGCGTATCGCGGCACGTTTCGAGATCGGCTCCGCATTTTTGAGGTTGACCATCCAGCAACGCAGACCTGGAAACGGAAGCGTCTGGAGGAGGCCGCGATCGCACTACCAGCTAATCTTACGTTCGCGCCAATGGATTTCGAGCGGCAGAGTTTGGCGGACGGGCTGGAGGCGGCTGGTTTTGATCCGGCGCTGCAGACCTTTTTCACTTGGCTGGGCGTGGTGCCGTATTTGACTGCGGAGGCCACATGGTCGACACTTGGCTTCATCGCGAGCTTGCCCAACGGCGCACATGTGGTATTCGATTACAGCGATCCTCCGGATTCGTTGCCGGCGGAAATGCGCGTCAGCCACGAGCAGCGTGCGGCGCACGTAGCCGAGTTGGGCGAAGCGTGGGTGAACTATTTCGAAGCGGACCAGCTTCGGGCTAAGCTGACGGCTCTCGGATTTTCTGAAATAGAAGATCTGGGGCCAGCGCAAATCATCTCGCGGTACTTTCCACACAGACCTGGCGATGGTCGCGATAAGGGCGGGCATATCGTGCGTGCGGTAACAGTGGGGCAGCGCCGTGCGCTGCCATGAGTGGCCGTGTAGACAGAAGACCGCGCATGGCGCTGCCCCACGTGGCAAGCCGGAGGCTTGCCGTACAATGTACAAACATGTGGCATCGCATCACGGCTTGTACTCTGGTCCTTGCAGGCGCATCGTTTGCGGCTGTCACCAGTGTGGAGCTGGTTGAGCGCACGGACGCTCTGGACGGAGCGTCTTACGGCGCGGCTGGTCCTTACGAGCACATCGTCGCCAAGGTACACTTCGCGGTGGATCCGAAACTTGCCGCCAACCGCATCATCGCCGACATCGATCTGGCTCCGCGCAACGAAGAAGGCCTTGTGGAGTTCTCCGCTGATCTAGATGTTTTAAAGCCGCGCGATTCCGCGAAGGGCAACGGTACGGCGTTGTTTGAGATATCGAACCGTGGCGGCAGAGGATTGCTTGGAACATTCCAGCTTGGCGATAATTTCCTGCTCGAGCGTGGATTCACGCTGGTCTGGGTTGGGTGGGAATTCGACGTTCCAGCAGGCAAGGATCTGTTACGCGTTTACGCTCCAGTAGCGACCAACAACGGCCAGCCGATCCTGGGGCTGGTGCGATCGGAATGGGAAGGCGACAAGCGCGTCACCACGATCTCGCTGGGGGATCGCAACCAGATTGGCTATGCGGTGGCAGATCAGAACTACTCAGAGAACAGGCTGCTGGTGCGCGACACCGTGAATGGCGAGCGGCGCACCATGGCGCGCGGCAAGTGGAGGTTTTCCGATGCCACGCACGTCACCATGGAGAACGGTTTCGAGCCGGGCAAAATTTACGAAGTGATCTATCAGGCGAAAGATCCGGTGCTGGCTGGCTTGGGATCGGCGGCGGTGCGCGACATGGTCTCGTTCATGAAGCATGGCGGCGTGGAGACTCTTTTGGCGGACCAGCACAATTACATTAAACGCGCGCTCGGCTTTGGAATTTCACAAAGCGGCCGTTTCCTCCGCAGTTTCTTGTACGACGGTTTCAATCAGGATGAGAAGAACGCCCGTGTCTTCGACGGCGTGTGGGCGCATGTTGCGGGCGCCGGACGCGGCAGCTTCAACGCTCGATTCGCGCAGCCATCGCGCGACGGGCATCCGTTCTACAACGTCTTTTATCCAGTAGACATCCCGCCTTTTACCGACAACGATGGCCTGCTGGTGAAGGCAGTAACTGCAAACGTCGTGCCAAAAATCTTTTACAGCAACGGCTCTTACGAATACTGGGGACGCGCGGCCTCGTTGATCCACACAGAGATTGGCCCAAGGGATGCGACGGTCGCCAAAGACACACGGGTCTATTTCTTTGCGGGATCGCAGCACGGCTCCGGCTCCATCCCGCCGCGCACGGTGGAGGCGCAAAATCCGAGCAGCG
>ODAK010007817.1_pt1 | contig 10746 bp, 9 predicted proteins | sample 1539591 | NCBI WGS metagenome assembly ODAK01 (sample SAMEA3539303, study PRJEB22396) | soil metagenome | biome: tundra; feature: field; material: soil | place: USA | collected 2010-05 | depth 0.15 m | reverse complement strand
CGCCGGTCAAGATCCGCCACATGCTGATCGGAGGCGACAAGAAGATGATCGTCTATGACGACCTGAACACAAACGAGCCGGTGAAGATCTACGACTCCGGGGTGCTGGCCCGAACCGACGAGGAGCGCCACCGGTTGAGGTTCGAATACCGCGCGGGCGATGTCTACAGCCCAAAGATAGCGCCCAGGGAGGCACTCGCCAACCTCGTGGACGACTTCTCGTCGGCGATCGCAACCGGCTCGACTCCCGTCTCCGACGGCATTTTCGGAGCCGATGCCGTCCGGATACTGGAGGCCGCCCAGCATTCCCTCAAGGGCCGCGGTCGCGAGGTCAAACTCAGATGGAACTGATCAATGAGGACGGCCCGAGGAGGTCGCTGGTCAACGTGCGCGTGGGCAAGAACGTGCGAATATTCAACTTCGTCAACGCCTACGGCTGCGAGATCGGCGACAACACCAAGGTTGGAAGCTTCGTTGAGATACAGAAGAACGCCAGCATCGGCCGCAACTGCAAGATTTCGAGCCACACCTTCGTCTGCGAGGGCGTCAAGATCGAGGATGAGGTGTTCGTCGGCCACAACGTTTCGTTCATCAACGACAAACACCCTCGCGCCGTTAACCCCGACGGCTCGATGCAGACCGAGAGGGATTGGAAAGTCCAGCCGACCCTCGTGAGGAGGGGCGCGTCGATAGGCACGGGCGCGACCATCCTCGGTGGCGTGACCATCGGCGAGCTTGCGGTCGTGGGGGCGGGAAGCGTCGTGACCCGCAGCGTGGAGCCCGGCGCCGTGGTCGCCGGCAACCCCGCGAGGCCGATCGGAACGAATCCCTCGAAATGAACGTTCCCTACTTCGACCTCCCGGCGCAGATCCGCGCGCTGCGGCCCCAGCTGGACTCCGCGATAGCCCGCACGCTCGACTCGTGCGCGTTCTGCCTCGGGCCGGAGGTCGCGCAGTTCGAGCGCGAATTCGCGGCGTATATCGGCGCGAGGCACTGCATCGGACTCAACAGCGGCACGTCGGCTCTCCACGTGGCGATGCGCATCCTGAACATCGGCCCGGGCGACGAGGTGGTCACCACTCCGTTCACTTTCATCGCGACAAGCTGGGCCATCGCCTACGTCGGCGCGAAGCCCGTCTTCGTGGACATCGACGAGAGGACGATGAACATGGACCCCGGCAAGCTCGAGGAGGCCATCACGGGCCGCACCAAGGCCGTGATGCCGGTCCATCTCTACGGCCATCCCTTTGATGTCGACCCCTTCCTCGAGATCTGCCGCCGCCGCGGCATCGCCCTGGTGGAGGACGCGGCCCAGGCTCACGGAGCCCGGTACAAGGGGCGCACCGTCGGCACCTTCGGCGAGATGTCGGCCTTCAGCTTCTACCCCGGCAAGAACCTGGGCGCCTGCGGCGAGGGCGGAGCCCTTGTCACCAACAGCCCGGAGAACGCGAGGCGGGCGGCATCGCTCCGGGAGCACGGCAGCTCGGTCCGCTATTACCATGACGAGATTGGATACAACTACAGGCTGGAGGGCATTCAGGGCGCGGTCCTCAACGTGAAGCTCGGGCACCTCGCAGGCTGGAATTCGGCCAGACGCAGGACGGCGCACCGGTACCACAAGCTGCTCGCATCGACCCCCCTCGTGCTGCCCGTAGAGGCGGAGGGCTGCGAGAGCGCATACCACCTCTACGTGGTCCGCCACGCGAATCGCGACAAGCTCAAGGAGCATCTCCAGTCGCGCGGCATCGGCACAGCCCTCCACTACCCCCTGCCGCTGCATCTCCAGAAGTGCTTTGCCGACCTGGGCCACAGGCCGGGCGACTTCCCCGTCTCCGAGAAGGCGGCCCGGGCCTGCCTCAGCCTTCCCATATACCCCGAGCTCTCGGAGGCGCAGGTCGAATACGTCGCCGCCATGATCGGCGAATTCAGAGGATGGTGAAGGCGCCGCGGAGCGGGCGGGGCCCGCCCGAGGACCGCTCGGCGCCTCTCGCGCCGCCGATGATTTTCATGGCAGGTCGGCCCAGACGCCCTAGACTCCACCCTTCATGAGAATAGCCCATCCCGAGGCCCGTGTGCTGGTTACCGGCGGGGCTGGATTCATTGGCTCCCACTTGGTGGACTTCCTGGTGGCCGCCGGATCCCACGTGACAGTGCTCGACAATTTCAGGAACGGTAAGCACGAGAACCTTGCCGAGGCGAACCGCACGGGCCGACTCCGCGTGATCGAGGGCGACATCATCGACGCTCCCACCTGCCTCGGGGCCATGGGCAGCTGCATGGACGCAGTTTTCCACCTCGCATGCCTCGGCGTGCGCCACTCCCTGCACAACCCGATGGAGAACCACGAGGTGAACGCCAAGGGCTCCCTGCAGCTGCTGATGGCCGCCCGGCACGTGGGCGTGGGCCGGTTCATCCACGTGTCCACGAGCGAGGTGTATGGCGCCGCCCTTGCCTTTCCGCTGACCGAGCAGGCGGCCACGTGGCCCACGACCGTCTACGGAGCCTCGAAGCTTGCGGGCGAGCATTACGCGGCGGCCTACCATGGATGCTTCGGGCTGCCGGTCACGCGCGTGCGGCCCTTCAACAACTACGGCACCCGGGCCCACTTCGAGGGCGACTCGGGGGAGGTCATCCCGCGGTTCATCCTGCGCGCCCTCGCGGGCGAGCCGCCCGTGATCTTCGGGGACGGCTCGCACACGCGCGACTTCCTCTTTGTCAGGGACTGCGCCGAGGCCCTGGTCGCCATAGCCGAGAGCGACGCGCTCGTGGGCGACATCGTCAACCTGGGCTACGGCGAAGAGGTGCGCATCGACGATCTGGCGCGCCTCGTGCTCGAGGCCGCGGGCCGCCCCGACCTGAAGCCGGTCTTTGGAGCGGAGCGGCCCGGGGATGTTCCGCGCCTGTGGGTCGACCCAGGCAAGCTGCGGCGCGCCACGGGATTCCGGCCGGGGACCTCCCTTGCCTCGGGCCTTTCGGAAACCGTCCAGTATTACCGCAGCCTGCTTGCCGCCCATCCGGACTGCCTGGACCAGATGCAGGCGCGCAATTGGGAGGTTGCGTGATCCCGCTGGCCAAACCGGAGATGGGCGACGAGGAGATCGCCCTGGTCGCCGAGACGATCCGCAGCGGCTGGATCACCCAGGGACCGCGCGTCGCCGAGTTCGAGCGCGCCTTCGCCGACCGGGTCGGGGCCTCGCACGCGGTCGCCGTTTCCAGCTGCACGACCGCCCTGCACCTCGCCCTGCTTTCGTCCGGGATCGGCGCCGGCGACGAGGTGATCGTCACGCCTCACAGCTTCATCGCAACGTCCAATGCCATCCTCCACTGCGGCGCCCGGCCGGTGTTCGCCGACATAGACCCGGCCACGCTCAACATGGACCCACGGCTTGCGGCCGCCGCCGCGGGCCCTCGCACCAAGGCGATACTGGCCGTCCACCAGGTAGGACGCCCCGCCGACCTCGCGGCGCTCCGCCGCGTGGCCTCCGAACGCGGCCTCGCCCTTGTCGAGGATGCGGCCTGCGCCATAGGAAGCGCCTACCAGGGGCGCCCCATCGGCGACAACACCTACTCCCCGTTGGTCTGCTTCAGCTTCCACCCGCGCAAAGTCATCAGCACGGGCGACGGCGGCATGATAACGACCGGCGACGCCGATCTTGCGAAGCGCCTGAGGCTGCTCAGGCAGCACGGCATGTCAGCCAGCGACCTTCAGCGCCACCAATCAAAGACGGTCGCGGCCGAGAGCTACCCCATCCTTGGCTACAACTACCGCCTGACCGACGTGCAGGCCGCCCTGGGCCTCGCCCAGCTTCGCCGCCTGGACGGGATCATCGAACGCAGGCGCGCCATCGCCGCACGCTATGACAAGGAGCTCGCCCCCGTGGCCGGCGTCGGCGTGTTCGCGGAGCCCGCGGACAGCCGGTGGAACCATCAGACCTATCTCATAAGGCTGAACGGTTCGTCTGCCGCCGGCAGGGACCAGTTCATGCAGCGGCTCCTGGAGGACGGCATAGCGACGCGCAGGGGCATCATGTCGATCCACAGGGAGCCGTGCTATGTCGAGCGCTTCGGGCGCCAGTCGTTCCCCGAGAGCGAGCGCGCGAGCGACCAGTGCGTCTGTTTGCCGCTTTACACGCAGATGTGCGACGCTGATATCGAGAGAGTGTGCGACGCAGTGCGAAGGCACGCCCCGAGACCCTGACCCATGGCCGAGCCCATCCCGGAAAACCCCTACAATCCGTCCTGCTGGATCACCGGCTCCCCCTCGATCGGCGAAGGAACATGGATTGGAGCCTTCACGCTCATCGACGGCCTGGGAGGCCTGAGGATCGGCAAGGGCTGCAACATCAGCTCGGGCGCGCAGGTGCTGAGTCATTCGACGGTGCGGCGCTGCGTCACCGAGCGGAGGCACGCCGAGGTCGACCGCAAGGCGACGGAGCTCGGCGATTTTGTCTTCGTGGGGGCGAACGCAGTCGTGCAGATGGGCGCGAGGATCGGCGATCACAGCGTGATCGGCGCCGGCGCGGTCGTGCTTGAGGACGCGGTCATCCCCCCCTACTCGCTCGTGGTCGGCATGCCCGCCCGCGTCGTCAGGGACATCCGCGCCGAGGTCGAGTCCTGGAGGCGGGCCGCCCAATGACGAGCCACCCCCAGAAGCTGTCCGTCGTGGTCGCGGCCTTCAACGAGGAGGGGAACCTCCCGCTGCTCTACGCGCGTGTGTGCGCACTGGACTGGGCGGCGCTCGGGATGGAGCCCGAATTCGTCTTTGTCGACGACCATTCGCGCGACCGCACTCCCGAGATCCTGGCGAGGCTTGCCGCGGCCGACCCCAGGGTGAAGGTGCTCAGGTTTTCCAAGAACTTCGGCAGCCACAAGGCGTTCACGGCGGGGCTCGAGCACTGCAGCGGGCACGCGGCCGTCATCCTGGCCGCCGACCTGCAGGACCCCCCCGAGGCGATACCGCAGCTGGTCTCAAAATGGAAGGAAGGAGCGAAGGTCGTCTGGGCCGAGCGGGATGGGCGCGAGGGAGAGTCGCTGATCACGAAGCTGCTGTCGCGCCTCTACTACCAGCTCATGCGCAGGTTCGCCGAGGTGCAGCCCCCGGCGAAGGGCGCCGACTTCCTCCTGGCGGACCGCATCGTCGTCGAGGAGCTGCGCGCCGCCCCTGAGAAGCACACGTCCCTCCTGTCCCTCATCCAGTGGATGGGATTCGACCAGGCGCACATCCTCTACACCAAGGCACCGCGGCTCAGCGGCAGGTCCAATTGGACCCTGAGCAAGAAGCTGAAGCTCGCGGTGGACTCGTTCGTGAGCTTTTCCTACGTGCCGGTCCGCCTGGCTTCGGCCTGCGGGCTCCTGTTCGCCTTCAGCGGCTTCGCGTACGCGGCGGTGATAGCGATCCGGGCGATTTCGCTCGGCAGCCCCGTCCAGGGCTGGTCCTCGCTCATGTGCGTGCTCCTCATCGTCTCCGGAGTCCAGCTCGTGATGCTGGGCGTCCTCGGCGAGTACCTGTGGCGGACATTCGACGAGGCCCGCAGGCGCCCGCGCTACATCATAGAGAAGCGGATCAATCTCTGAGCCCTGCCCACGGAAGATGACATCGCCCAAGGCTGAGCCGAGGTCCCAGCCGGCCCCGGAATCAACGCTGCTCAAGCGGCTGAGCCCGCTCACGGCATTCATCGCAGCCCAATGGAATGCCACCCTCGCGCTGATGGCCGGGGACATTGCGGCCGTCATGTGGCTGTTTTTCGCCTTTGCGGCCTACACGGGCCGGCCGGTCCCCGGCTACCGGTGGCTGGCCTCGGCCGGCCTGGCGGTGGCCGTGGCCGCAAGGATCCTGCGGTGGCATGAGCCTCCCGGGGCGCGCCTGGGGCGCTCGGCAGCCAAAGGAGCAGCGCTGGGAGCCGTGGTCATTGTGGGCCTGCGCGCATTGGGCTCACTTGTCCACCCCGCTCCCACCATTCGCGAATGCCTCTGGCTGGCTGCCGCAACCGCCTGCCTGCTCCTCGCCCTGCGCCTCGCCTATTTTGCCTTTCGCGCCCGGCAGCCCGCGCATCCCCTGGAGGTGCCGCGCTGGGTAGCTCTGGGCGCCGTCGGATTCGCCCTGAGCCGGCCCTACTATTTTGACGGCGCCCTCGGATCGGGCGACGCGCACTGGTATTCGACCATGCTGGCGGATTTCCTCACCCAGCTGCGGGCCGGCATCTTCCCCGTGTGGCTGGGGCAGAGCGAGTTTGCGTTCAACGGCGCCGACTCCCCCCTCCGCTTCGCCCCTTGGTTCCAGTACGCGGGCGGACTCGTCGACCTACTGACCTGCCATGGCTTGACCGTCATGGCGGTCAAGAACGCGGTCATCTCCCTGAACGGCCTGGCCGGCGTCCTCGTCGCCTACGCCTGCCTGCGCAATATCCTTCCCCGCCGCCCCGGCACCGCGGCCCTGCTTGCCGCGATCTACGCGGCCAGCCCGGCCTATCTCGCGGCGATCTGCCTGGGGGACCAGTACATGACCTTTCTCACACTCCCTTTCATTCCGGTAGTCCTGAACGGGCTTTGGCGCGTGCTGGCCCGCGAGGACGCTTCCGGCGACACGCTGCTGGCCGTAGGCCTTTCGGGGCTGTGGCTCAGCCATCCCCCCATCGCCATGTGGACCACCCTGGTGGCGGGCTTCTGTTGGTCCGTCGCGCTTTTGCGGCGGCGCCTGTGGAAGTCAGATGCGCTCCGCATTGCGCGGATGCTGGCCATCTTCCTTGCCTTAGGCAGTTTCCCGTTCCTCTCGGTTCTCTCGCTCGACAACAAGCTTCCCACCGGGGGAAAGGGCGGCGCGGTCGCGGTGCAGGTTGCCGCAGATTTCCCCGGTAATTTCAAGCCGGTGGATCTGCGGGCCGAGCACATGACGACCTACCAGGTCGGCTACGCCCCGCTTCTGGCGCTGGCCATGGCCTGCGCCGGCTGGCTCGCGGTTCGTCCAAGCGGCCTCGGCGCGGTGTTCACCGCCATTGCGCTGATCGCCCTGGTGGCGCTGCCCGTGCCTTGGGTGAATGCCCAGTTCTGGATCCATGCACCCTCGTGGCTGGTCGACATCAACAATGTCTGGCCAACCCAGCGCGTGTTTGGCCTGTGGGCCGCCCTGATGCTTTTTGGTTACGCCATGGTGTATGCCGACGAACGGCTCAGCCGGAGTCCGTGGCTTTCGGGCCTGGGCATCGCCATGCTTCTGGGTGCCTCGGCCTGGGCGTGGCACGAGGCCCGAACTTACCTGCTCGCCATCCAGTCCAGCCATTTGTCGCCCGTCATCGTGGCCCCGCGCATGGACCCCCGGGGCGCGACGCTGACCCGCTATGCGTACAGTTCCTTTGCGTATATGCCCGCGTACACCAGCCATGGATATATGGATCCGTGGCTGGAGAACAGGATCCTCAGCAGGGCGGACGAGAGCATCCTCGTTGCCAACGCGGACACGGCCGCCCCTCTCATCCACACGGAGTATGGATCCGCTTTCCCGAGCCGCCTTGTCGGCTCAGGTGTCTTCGTCGCCAGATCGGTGCCAAATACGCAATACTACAATCTTGAGCCGAACTTGGTGCTCCAGCCGGGCCGGCGCTACGCGCTGCGCCTAGAGTTCTCCGCGCGGGAGAACCTGGGACAGCTCATCTGTGACGCTGGCTCCCTGCACAGGGATTACCTGCTGCCCGACTCGGGCCGTGGAATCAATGGCAACCTCCTCCCCCGGGCCTTCGGATCCCTTCCGACGAGTTCGCACATTCTCCCGTTCCAGCTCGTTGATGACAAGCAAGCGGACCTGAGAATGGCCTTCATCGCCCAGGGACAGGTGCTGATGGAGGAATTCATCTTCGCCCACTACTGGCTTTACACCTATGAACCGACCGATCTGGGCGTTGTCGTTCATTCGCTGATGCCCTACCGGGCCAGGGTGGATACCGCACTGCCCGTCTATCTTGAGACGCCCCGGATGTGGCTGCGCGGCTACCTCGGGAGGGTCAATGGCAAGCCGGTGGAGGCCGTGCGCTCGCATCAGAACCTGGTGATGATCGCGCTCGAGCCCGGCGCCAGTGAGGTGGCCTTGGACTACCATCCGCCCTGGTGGTTGGCCGGATCGTTCTGGATAGGCCTTCTCGGATGGTCGGCACTCGCGGCGCGGGGTTTCTGGCGCCTCTCGCACCAGGCGCGGACATTCTCCCGCGCCATCTAGTCATTATGGCTGCGTGCAAGGCGCAGCCAAGAAGGGGCAGGTAGACGGGGTAACGCCGTCAGGCGCTCGGCCCTGCTTCGCGTCGGCAACGCCGACGCTGGCCTCGCGGCGCTACGTTTTCTTGCGGTCAGCAAGTTCAAAGGGGTGTGCTTGTCCCCAACGCGGGTTGCTCCCGGAAGGGAGCCTATCCGCATGGTCGTAGGTACAACTAACAACCAAAGACGGAGACAAGCACATGAAGAAGCATAAGCATTACGTGGGCCTCGATGTCCATAAAGATACCATCGTCGTCGCCATTGCCGAGGCAGGCCGTGGCGGCGAGGTTCGCAGCTACGGCACTATTGCCAACACCCCCTACTCGTTTGAGAGGCTGATCGCCAAGATTGGCGGCGAGTCCGTCGAGCTGCACGTGGCCTACGAAGCCGGTCCCACCGGCTTCGTTCTGTACCGCTGGATGAAGAAGCGCGGGATCGACTGCATTGTGGTCGCGCCCTCGAGGACCCCCCAGAGCGCGGGACCGCACCAGAAGACCGACAGGCGCGACGCCATCCAGCTGGCGCGCCTGCACCGCGCCGGCGAGCTGACGGCCATCCATGTCCCCGACGAGACCGACGAGGCGATCCGCGACCTGACGCGTGCAAGGCTCGATGCGGTCGCCGATCGCACCCGTGCAAGGAACCGGCTCAAAGGGTTCCTCCTGCGCCACGGCTACCGCTATTCGGGCACGGCCAACTGGAGCGAGGCGCACATGCGCTACCTGCGCACCCTGGAGCTTCCCAGCCCCATTCACAAGTCGGTCCTAGAGGAGTATCTACTCACGATAGACCAGGCCATCGAGCGCGTCGACAGGCTCGAGGCCTTGATCGAGGTCAGGGCCCCGCAGTGGCGTTTCTATCCCGCAGTCCAAGCGCTCATGTGCCTGCGCGGCTTCAAGCTCACCGCAGCAACCGTATTGGTTGCCGAGTCGGGCGACGTGAAGCGCTTCGCCCACCCCCGCCAGCTCATGGGGTTTCTGGGGCTTGTCCCCAAGGAGAACACGACCGGACGTGCCCGCCGCCTTGGCGCCATCACCAAGAGCGGCAACGTCCAGGCGCGCTGGATCCTGATCGAGGCTGCCCATCACGCCTTTCATCCGCCCGCGGTATCGCAACCTCTCGCCCTGCGCCAGTCCGGCCAGCCCGAGCCCTACAAGGCGCTTTCCTGGAAGGCCCAGTCGCGGCTCCACAAGCGCGGCTGGCACCTGCTTAAACGCGGTCTGATGAAGCAAAAGGTCGTCACTGCCCTCGCTCGCGAGCTCGCCGGGTTCGTCTGGGCCCTTCTCTCCCAGGTCCCTTCGCCGGCCTGACCCCTTTCGTTCTTTGAGATCGCCGCCTTTAGGCGGCAACGTTCAGGGACCGGGCTGCCAGCCCATGCATGTCTGCCCTACGAACAACCGCGGCTTCGCCGCGGTCTACGTTCGACCCTAGTCCATGCGGGCACGACGCACCAATGTACGGTCGGTACCCAACCCACGAAGATCAGAACGGTCACGGCACAGCCGCGATTCGCACACCCACGCACGCGTTATCATTAACCGCCCGGTCCCTGTCCTTTGCCGCCCAAAGGGGGCTTTCCCATCCCACCGCGCCTATTGCCGTGGGACAGGCATTCCATCTTTTGACTTGTGCGCACGCAGCCAGATCAGGGCAGCGCCTGCAGGCTCTCGGCGGGCACCCTGAGCAGGAGCCCCTGGCGTAGAACGTCGACCGCGATCACGATTCCCCGGGGATTCGAGGAGTCGTCGACCATGCCCTCAAGCCCGTGCAGTGCGCCGCCCACCACGCGCACCCGCCTTCCGCGCGTGAGAAGGGGGATGACCGCCAGGGCGACGCCGCAGGAGACGATCTTCCGGACGTCCTCGAGCTGCGCCAGGAACCTCGGCTCGTCCTCGACCGGGATCGCGCGGGCGAGGAGGTCCTGCTGGTAGATCCGCGCCCTGCGAGCGGCGGGCACGCGGGCGAAGACGTAGCCGGGGAAGAGGGGCTTCGTGAACCGCTTGGCCCCGCTCGGATAGCGGCGCACGCTCTCGATCAGGGGAAGGTAGTGCTCGATGGACTCGGCGGCCATCAGGGCCGCGAACTTCTTCTCCCTGCGCGGCCGGGTGTGGCAGGCGCACCAGCTGCCTTCGGCCGACGTCGGGCTCACGCCTTCAGCAGGAAGCGCACGGCCGCGTGGTATCCCTCGAGGCCCAGGCCCGTGATGACGGCCGCGCAGGCGGGCGCCGTGAGCGAGGTGTGCCTGAACTCCTCCCTCTTGTAGATGTTCGAGATGTGGACCTCGACCGCCGCGATGTGTGCGCCGAGGAGCGCGTCGCGCAGCGCGACGCTCGTGTGGGTGAGGGCCCCCGCGTTTATGACGATCCCGTCGAACTTGGAGTCGGCGAGCCCGGCTATCCTGTCGATGAGCTCGCCCTCGTGGTTGGACTGGAAGAACTCGAGCGCCGCGGACTTGCCGAACTCCGCGCGCAGGGCCTTCTCCAGGTCGGCGAGCGTCGCCTTCCCG
>ODAK010007815.1_pt1 | contig 10747 bp, 12 predicted proteins | sample 1539591 | NCBI WGS metagenome assembly ODAK01 (sample SAMEA3539303, study PRJEB22396) | soil metagenome | biome: tundra; feature: field; material: soil | place: USA | collected 2010-05 | depth 0.15 m | reverse complement strand
GCCACCATCGCAGGCCGGGCAGGACTCCGGCGGATGGCGGCTGCGGATGGCATCGCAGAACGCGGCCATAATGGCCGGCGCCTGTGCTATCAGCAGATCCGCCGCGCTGCGCACGGTCTTCCAGTAGCAGTCGCCGAAGGCAGCGCCGCAGCCGGAGCACCGCGTGTGCATCTGGCCGCATGGCTCAGGGCAGATTCCGCGGGCGAACCAGTTGTCATGCGAATCGCGGCGGCACGTATCGCAGCACGTCAGTGGCGCGATGGGCTGGGCGAGGCACTCGCTGATCTTCTCCGCTAGCAGGCGGGCGAACAGGTCCGGGTGCTCGTTGCGGAGCTGGGTGATAGCCAGGTCGTAGGCGCATGGGTCATTCATTCGTGCCCGCAGCTGCCCGAACAGCTCGCGGTAAGCAGGGGCGAGGAGATCCGCCAGCGCCCCATTAGCTTTCAGCCATGCCTTGCTGCGGACATCAGGCGGGATGTCGGTGCCAGGCCAGACCCGCTCCTGGTCGTACAGCTCCAGGTACCGGTCCGGATAGAGGTAGCGCAGTTGTGTCAGGGCCCGGCCCCGCGCCTGGTCGTGCGTATTCGTCAGCGGCCGGGTCTGCGCGTACAGCTTGCGGTAACTGGCCCGCTCCTCGCGCGCCAGTCTCAGCAGTGCCCGCCTGCGGGCCATGGAGCTGCGGTCGCCGCTTTCAGTCATGACGGATCCAGCGGCAGGCCTGCCAGCACCGCCGCGAGCACCGGCGACTGGTCAGGCGCACAGGCCAGCGCCTCCCGGATGACCGCCGCCAGGTAGTCCTCGCGGCTGATCTGCACCTGGTATTTCCACGCGGGCCCGCCTGGGTGCCCGTCCTGGGCAAGAGTCACCCTGGTCAGCAGCCGTTTCTTCCCCAGATTGGCCAGGATCAACATGACCGCCTTGTACGAGGGCGCCTCGCCGTAGCAGGTCTGGTAATCCAGGCGGTTCAGGCAGGTACGGCCGGTGATGGGCTCACGGGCGCGCCACATGACGTCCATCACGGCCGACTCAAGCGGCCCCAGGCCCGGCAGGCTCACCGCTGCGGACCGTTCGCGGGGACCCGCTAAAGACTTGTCCTTGCTCACCAGCCAGTTCTCTCCCTCTCGTTGTCCTGCGCTGAGGTTGCGGCCCGGCCGCTGCTAGGTGGCCTTGCGGGGTGCTTCGCCGTGGCTGCGGCCGAGGCTGTTCCGGAGGCTGCCGAGATCATTTGCCGCGATCACCCGTATGCGCCCGTCATCGCCGCGGGAGAGCGCGATCCATGCTGAGCCCGGGTCGATGTGCTCGACCTGCCACTCACCACTGAAGTCACCGATGACTGCGGCGAGCTCGGCGGGGTCGTAGCCGTGTCCGAGCAACTCCCGGAGGGCCCCTACGGTCGGGGCGGTAAAGACGGCCGGGGGCGCGGGAGAGCGCCGCTGCTGGGCCGTGACGCCCTTCGGGGTCCTGCTGATCTCCCAGAGCCCGCCGTAGTCGCGCAGGAGGGCGGTCAGGCTCGCGGCGTCGTCGCCGGTCATTCCGGGCCGTCCCCGGGCACGGCCGCCTGGTCGCTGTCAGGGCTGGGTTCTGTTCCGTTGCCAGCGCAGTACATGTCTTGTTCCCCCCTCTAGCCCGGCGGGGTGCCGCCGGGATCTGTCGAGTAAGCAGGTCATGGGGTGAATGGGATGGGTGGTGGTTGTTGCCAGGCAGGTGGCCACGCTCGCTGGTGACCCGGGCCGTGCAGGTGCATGAGGTCGCCCGGGGCCGGGCCTGGTTCAGCGATCAGCCCCCTGGGGGCTGTGCGGTCCGCCCGTGCCCGCGACGTCGGCCCGGACGGTGAGGTCGCGGGTGCCCTGGGCGCCGCCCGGGGCACCGGGCGGTCGCCGAGGATCATCTGCCTGGCGATGTAGCTGTGTTTCGTACTGGGGCCACAGGTCGAAGACCTCGATGATGGCCTCATCGATGACTGAGGCGGCATGCCCGTACGCCAGGACCTGGCCCCGGCCCAGTGCCTGGCCGAGCTGGTCGCCGCGTGCGGCATCACGCTCGACAATCTGCTGGAATTGCTGGACCTGGGCGGCCAGATCGGTGCGGAATTCGCCGATCGCCTGGGCGAGCCCTTTCAGGACCTGGTCGTTGCCCAGGTCGCCGGGCAGGACCAGTGTCAGGCTGGGCGGGTCGTCATGCTTGGTGAAAAGGGCGGGGTGCTGGTCAGTGCTCATCGTGCTCCTGCTCCTTGAAAGAAGGGGTGCTGGGGCCAGTACCCGGGCCGGCCCCTGGCCCGTTGCCAGCGGAACGCACGGTGTGTCCCCTTGGTATCCGGCGGGGTAGCGCCGGGACCGGCCGGCCTTCTGGGTGCCCGGCACGCTCGCCTTGCCCGCCTGCGGTCACGGCCTCAGGGCGGCATTCTCGCCACAGCGGGTACATTTGCGGCCCGTCGTCAGGTAGCTGGATCGGGGGGCCGTGGTCGGCGTACCCCCCGTGGCGGAGGTAGATCTGGCGGGTGCGCAGGTCGGCGGCTTCGAGGTAGGCGGGCACGCGGGCGTCGTGGTCGAGCATCGCGTGGTACGCGCGCAGCAGCGCTGTGCCGGTTCCCTGGCCTTGCCGCTCGGGGCTGACGGCGAGCATGGCCAGGTGGTGGTGGGGGATGCCGGTGGGGTGGTGCCGGTCGAGGGCTGCGTCGAAGGCCAGGAACCGGCCGGTCCAGGGACTTGTCGCGACGGCGAGCCGTGCGTCATAGTCCAGGGGCTGGGCTGGCCCGTCCTCGCCCACGGGTATCCACAGCGCCGCCGCGGTGCGGTCAGGGGTGGTGTGGACCACGCCGCTGGCCATCGCGTGCTCTACGTAGATCCGGAAATAGCCGGGGAAGACCTCCCGGCGGGCGGCCGGGTCGTCTATCAGCCACCGCGACGGCGCCAGGTCGTGGAAGGCATCGGCGATGACCTGGCTGAGTGTGTCCAGGTCGGCGGCGTCTGCGGGGATCACGGTGCCGTGCAGGCTGCTGTCCGGCGTTATCGGCCGGCCTGCGGGGACGTCCTTCACCGCGTTCCTTCGCTGGCTGGGGCCAGCTGGCCGGTGGCGGCGTGCGCGCCGAGCCCGATCGCGGCATAGACCTGCGGGCGGCGGATCTTGAGCATCAGCCCCCAGGCCAGCCCGATCACCGCGACGCCGCCATAGCTGGCGGGCAGCACCCACGCGGCAGGAGCGCCCGCGGGCACGCCAAGCAGAGCTGCGTAGTGCAGGGTGGCCAGGACGACGATGCCGCCCAGCAGGATGGCGGCCAGGGCGGGGGCGATGAGCCGCCGCCAGGCGTTCTCGCCGCGCGGGTCGCGGGCGAAGAACGCGACGATGGCCACGGCGGTCACTGCGAGCAAGATCAAGATTCCGTAGCCGCCCGTAGTGCCAAGCCAAAAAAAGAGCCTTTCCATAGGGTTTTGGCCGGTCAGGGCGTACCCGGCGATGACGGCCAGGCCGGTGACGCTCTGCGCCAGGGAGGCGGCCTTGGGGATGTTGTTGCCCCCGGTGCGGCCCAGCGCGGCGGGCAGCACGTTCTCCCGGCCCAGGGCGTACATGTACCGCCAGACGACGTTGTGGAAGGCCAGTGCGGCGGCGAACAGCGAGGTCAGGAACAGCCACTGGGCGGCCTGCGACAGCACGGTACTGCCGCCGAGGCCGAACAGCAGGCCCGGGCCTTGCTGCCCGGCGGCGGCCACGACGTGGCTGGTCCCGGCGTGGGCGGCCATCGCCCAGCTCGCCCCCGCGTACACCACGGCGATCATGCCGAGGGCGAGGTAGGTGGCCACCGGGATCGTCCGCTTGGCGTTGCGCGCCTCCTCGCCTAGCACGGGCGCCTGCTCGAAGCCCACGAAACCCAGGACAGCGACGACCGCCAGGACACCGAAGGTGCCGAACCCGGCCGAGGTGAGAGCGGCCGGGGACAGGGTGGCGAAGCTGAGGTGCCCGCCCGCCGGGTGCGCCAGCCCGGCGACCGTCTCAACCAGGATGACGGCGATCTCGGCGCAGAGCAGGACGCCGAGGATCCGGCCGGTGATGTCCACCCGTAGCAGGCCCAGCACGGTGACCACTGCCCAGGCGCCCAGCGCCCAGCCCCACCACGCGGCGTGCACATGCAGATGGGTCGCGGCCTCGGCCGCCGCGTTCGGCCCGAACGCGCCGTACAGGCCCACCTGGAGGAACGAGTATGCCAGCAGCGCCACCAGCGCTGCGGCGACCCCGGTGACCCGGCCCAGGCCCCGGGAGATGAACGCATAGAAAGCTCCCGAGTTCGTTATCCAGCGCGTCATCGCCACGTACCCGGAGGAGAAGATGGCGAGGATCACCGCGATGACCAGGAACGCGGCGGGAATTCCGGTTAACCCGGTGGTCTGGTACGCGGTCGGGATGACCCCCGCCGCGACGGTGAGCGGGGCGACGCTGGCTGCGACGAAGAACAGCACGGCCGGCACACCGAGCCGGTCCCGGGCCAGCGCCCGTGACACGCTGCTGGGCTTGCGTCCTGCTGTCTGTGTTCTGGCCATGATGTGACTCCTGGGTGCTGGCGGATCCGGATGGGGGCAGGGTTTACACGCGATGGGAGAGCACGGCACTGTCCACTGCTGCCCGGGTCTGGGCGATCAGGTCCCGCAGCCCCGGGTCGAGCTGGCCCACCGCCTCATCGAGGCGGCGGCGGGCGTCCGGCGGCAAGTACAGCGACAGCTGATGGCCCAGCCCGCAGGCAGCGGCCAGCCCGGCAAGGGCCGCGCTCTGAACGGTCACCGGCTGGGATGGGCTCAGGACGGACTTCACGCGCACGAGCGGCGCGAACGCACTGTCCGCGTCCACCGGAACCCACCGTTCAGCGCGCCAGGGACGCCGCGCGGCGGTCCGGGTTAGGTAGCCCGACTGCTCCAGCCGGGCGGCAACGTCCGCCGCCGCGGTGCGGGCCAGGAACAGCAGCCAGCGCTGCGCCGCGTGCCGCTCGTGTTCGCCGAGCACCAGGCCCAGGACGGAGCGCGCTAACCCGTCCCCGGGCGGGGCGCCGTCGGCCACCATAACGCCGTCAGGCCGGATGCAGATCGTGCCTAATAGCATTAGCTCGGTCAGCAGCGCACCAGCCAGCCCCAGGCCGGCGGCGCGCGGCTGCAGATGAGGCTTGCCAGTTATCTCGTGGTGCGCCAGCAGGTAGAGGTCATCAGCCAGCCGCCCGGTGCCGCTCAGCCGCGTCACGAGTTCCCTCCGGTTATCTGGCGGCGGGGATGCCGCCAATCAGGATTGCTGCTCATTCCCCGCCGGCCGCGTATCGCGAGATAGGTGCTGCCCTTGCGCCGGCGCTCACCATCGCCTCGCCACTGTGCGGGCCACACCGCCGTACAGGTCGGCAGGCTGCGGCAGGGCGTCCGCGATGTCTGGCCGCCACACGGTGATGGGGACGACGCCGGGGGCAATCGGGGACAGCCCACCGAACATGGCGGTGATCTGGGCATGCGTGCGGGCGGTCACCGGGACCGCGGCCGCAGCGTTATACGCGGCAGCAGCAGCGGCGACCGGACCTGGCGCGAAGTCGGCGGTCATGTGCGAGATCGCGATATAGCTGGCCGGTGCCAGCGCGCTGACCAGCTCCGTAACGAGGCCGCCTGGGTTGCCGTCGTCGGGGATCAGCTGCAGGACTGCGAGCAGCAGCACAGCGACGGGCTGGCTGAAGTCCAGCGTCCGGGAGGCCTCGCGGAGAAGATAGCCGGTGTCATGCAGGTCCGCGTCAAGGTAGTCACAGGAGCCCTCGGGGCCGCTGGCGAGCAGGGCCCGGGCGTGCGCGAGCACCATGGCGTCGTTGTCCACGTACACGACGCGGGACCACGGATCGGCCTCCTGGGCAATCTCGTGCGTACTGCCAGGTACCGGGATGCCGGTGCCAATGTCCAGGAACTGGCGGACGCCGCGGCCGGCGAGGTAGCGCACCACCCGCCCGAGAAAGCACCGGTTGGCGCGTACCCCGGCAACAATCTGCGGGCGGAGCTGCATGACCTGCTCCCCCACCTCCCTGTCCGCCGGGAAATGGTCCTTTCCCCCGAGCCAGAAGTTGCAGACCCTCGCCGCGTGCGCGGTGTGCGGGTCGAACCGGGCCGTGGAGCGGCCAGAATCCCGTGCGCTGCTGCGCATGAAGGCGGTGGCCCCACCGCGCTTCGGCGCCAGCTCCTCACTCACGGCGCTGGCCGTCGGCCTCGTCGCCGGTCATGCCGGGGCGCCCCCGGGCACGGCAGCCAGCACGCGGGCAATCACGTCAGCCGCGGCGGCCACGTCGGCGACGCCTGCTATCCGGTCCGCCCACGGCCACCAGAATGAGGTGGCGTCCGCCATGACGGTCTCGGTCAGCACGGTGGCTTCCGGGTTGGTGACCGCTAACGACGGTGGCCGCCCACCAGGGGCGTTCAGCTGGGCTTTGTAGCCCCGCGCAGCGAGGGCGGCGGCGAGTTTCTCCAGTGCGGCGGCGGCCTGGCCGTCTCCCGGGCTGGGTGCTGTTTCGTTGCCAGCGGAGTGCATCGTCTTGTTCCTCTCGCGTACCAGCGTGATCACAGGCACGACGGGGCGCCACGGGAAGTGGTCGGGATGCACAGGTCCCTCGCTCGAATGGCGCTGGCCCGACCGCTCACTACGTGATGCTTTCTAGCCGCGTTAAGTGACGCTGACCTTAGGATGGTGCCAAACGCACATGCGCCGCAAGTGCTTCGCACGAGATTCGCACTGTCTGCGCCTAGAACGGGAAGCGGGTGCCTGCCATCAGTCCTGTACAGCGCCGACGTGCGGCAGACTTGCCCCAAGCACATTCGCGGCGCAGGCGGGGAGGAGGGCGGCCCATGCCACCAGGACCAACCGTTCACCGGCGGCAGCTCGGCGCCGAACTCCGGCGCCTGCGTGAGGTCGCTGGGCTCCGGATGGAGGAAGTCGCGAAAGCCCTGGACTGCTCGCACACTCGCTTGAGCCGCATCGAGACTGGCAAAGGCGGCGCCGTAGCCAAGCCTGCCGACGTCCGCACGCTCTGCGAGCTGTACGGCGTCAGCGACGACCGGCAGGTGCAGATGCTCCTGGACATGCTCAGCGTCGTGTCACAGCAACGAGGCTGGTGGGAGGCATTCGAGGGCATTCTGCCCTCTGGTCTTGAGGTTTACGTCGGGCTGGAAAGCGACGCACGAACTGAACGAGCTTGGGAACCGCTGCTTGTCCATGGACTGCTGCAGACTCCGGACTACGCCAGGGCGCTCATACAGGCGGCCCGTCTCCACCGTCCCGGCGACATCGATGACCTGGTACAGGTCAGAGCTGAGAGGAAGAAACTCCTCACTCGCCCGCAGAACGCGCTGGAGTTGTGGGCGGTCTTGGATGAGGCGGTGCTCCGGCGCCCGGTCGGCGGCCCCGAGGTTATGAGGGACCAGATCACGCATCTGCGTGAGATGGCTGAAGTCCCGAATGTGACAATCCAGGTATTTCCCTTCGGGAAAGGGGCACATCCTGGGCTCGCAGGAGCATTCGCACTCCTGGAGTTCGAGACCGATCCCATCGTGGTCTACGTCGATTCTCCCGCTGGGAATCTCTACCTGGAAAAGCCGCGCGATGTACGGCGTTTCGTTCAGACCTTTGACCTGCTGAGAGCTGCGGCTCTTGATCCTGATGAGTCCACGGCGCACCTCGAAAGCGCCGCAAGGGAGATGCGATGATCAACACCAACCCGTACCCTGACCGCCTCGACGGCGCCAGCTGGTTCAAGGCCACAGCGTCCAGCGCCAACGGCGGGTGCCTGGAAGCTGCCTTCCTGTCCGGTGGCAGGGTCGCAATCAGGGACAACGAGGACCTGGGCAACCCGCCCTTCGTCGTTTCCCGGCACGTCTGGGAATGCTGGCTTGACGGCGCCAAGAAGGGCGAATTCGATCCCCCAGCGTGACTCGCGTACGGTGGCGCCGCGTGCCCGACCCAGCCACGCAGGCTGGTGAGTTAGGCCGCCCAGCGGGGGCGAGTTCGATCCAGCGTGGCCGTATGCCGTGCAGCGCTCCCCTGGTCAGGGACATAACGACGTCTACGAACGCCCTGCTGTCCGTGAGTTCTGCGAAGTGCCGACCGCCACCGTCTCCGGATTGCGCGCGCTGGCGCCCTACACCTGAGACGGAAACGGTGCAGGCGATGGGGTGGCGGGAGACGGAGGGAGGCTCAGTCGCGGCCCGAGGCGGGGGATCGGATCATCACAGGTCCGCGCGGTCAGCTGTGTTCGCAGCGGCGATCGAAGTAGGTGAGTTGTCGAGTGCGTCCAGGAGCCGGGCTAGTGCCTCGGCCATGACTTCCCACATGTTGGGGCGGACGTCGAGGGTGCGGAGCCATGATCCGAGTTCGTGCATGGCGGAAGCGACGTCCCGGTGGAGGCGTGACCCGGAGCCGATGGTAGTTGTGCGGACGATAGTGGTGCGGGCTCGCCAGTCGAGGCCCCACTGGGCTGCCTGTTCGAGGTTCGTGGGGACTTGGCTGAGGGCGGCGCTTAGGTAGTGGGCGGCCGCGAGTCCGTAGTCTTTCGTGGCGCGTTTGTCCTCGGCGACCCGCAGCGTCAGGCGGCGCGCCAGGTCGGGGGGCAGCCGCGCCGTGAACGCTTCCCATTCACGGGGCCTATCCCTCGCGCTTGTCCGGGCCGCGTCTACCAATGCACGCGCGGCTAGCGGTTCGCGGGTTTCGGTGTGTGGCGCGGTGGTGCTGGGTTCCTGGGGGCTGGAGCTGGCGGGTGGCGCGGCGGCGGGCGCGGTCTGCAGCGTGTGTCGGGCAGGTTCAGGTTCGTGGCGCGGATCTGGATCAGCTGGCAGGGAGGTGTCGGGCATCTGCCCGGTACCGGCACTGTCTGCGGTGCCGCTTTCTGCGGTGCCGCTCTCCTCTTCGTCGACACTGTGGCCGAAGCCAGTGATGGGCTTGGGCGCGAGGCGGGTCCGCCTCCCTGTCACGGATCTTTCAGGGGACATGATCACGTCATCTCCGCGACGGCGGGCGTGCGGAGCTGCTCGGGCCATGCGGTTTGCCAGGCCGACTTGATTTCGGTAGCCCGTGGGTGCCCAATCGCTTCGAGTAGCCGGATCGCATGGGCCTCGGCTGCCTGGCAGATCTTCGTGGCTGGTTGCCGGCTCGCGCTGATGGCGAGGAAGGCGCTGACTGGCGCCTCACTGTCCTGAGCGTCCGAGACCACCGTGTAGTCCGGTATGCGGCCCCAGAGGGGAGCGCCGTAGAACGGGACCTGGTCGCGATGGGCTTGCTCGAGCTGGGCGGTGATGTTGCGCTGGGTTCGGCGGTCCTGCTGTACGAATTCGTTGAGGATGAGGCCGATGACGTCGAGGTCGGCGTGGCGGTAGTGGTGACGGATGTCCTCGACCAGTTCCATTGTCTCGGGTATGGCTTTTGCTCCGAATTTTTCAGCCTGGCTGACGAACAGGGCTTTGAATGCCGCCTTTGCTGCCTGCACGGAGATCAGGGAGCCGCCCGGCGGGGTGTCGATGAGCACGACGTCCCACCGTCGGTGAGGGGCGATGCCTCCCGGGCCGGCTGGGAGCAGGAGTGTGGTTCCGAGCCGTTCCAGATCTTTGGGCGTCCATGTGTGAGCGTCGACCTCAAGTTTCTTGTAGCAGGCGATCACGCCAATGACGCCAGGGACGCCTGGGAAGAGCGGGCCGCCACGGGTGAAGGGATCGTCGGGTGCGTATGTCCAGTCGGATGAGGCAAGCGTGATGGCTTCGTCAGCGACGCCAGGCTCCCCCGACTCGATGACCTCGCAGACCGTGTTGTCGGCTGGTGCCTTGATGGGCTTGTTGCCGATGCGGGTTCTGCCGATCTCGATCAGCTGAACCTCTCTGCCAAGCCCGATTGAGGAGTTGCCCTGCGGGTCCATGTCGACGACCAGGACTGACAGGCCGAAGCGGGCTAGCGCGTCGGCGAGGAGCAGGGTCGCTGTGGTCTTGCCCGCTCCGCCTTTGCGCATGAGGATGACGAGCACATTCGCAACCGCAGTGATTGCCTGCTGCAGCCAGTGTGAGGTGACGTCGGCAGCGTCAAACTGTGCGGTCGCTAGGTGTGGCTGCGGGTCTGCTTGGGTGATAACGGGTGTGTTCACGCGGGTCTCCCTCTGTCTGCCCCCTGCGTGCCGGGGAAGTCAAGGTGCTGGGCGAGGGGGGCCGCCGGAGGAAAGGCTGGGCTGGTCCCCTCCCTCCCCCCCGGGTTTGGCTGGGGGGCAGTCTCCTTAGAGATCTGCGGTCCAAGAATGCCGCAGGTCCGATGTGGAGGACGTGTTTGGGGGTTGCGCCACGCCGGGCGGGGCGGACTGGCGAGCCGAGGCCGGGCCGGGTGAGCGTGACACGGCTCGGCGTGGCGTCCGTCCGGGAGGGCGTTCATACGCATGGATCTTATCCCGGACCGGCAGCCGGTGCGAGGCAAGGCTGGGTTCCCGGGTCGGTGAACGGCACATGTGATGCCCAGCCCGTGGACCGGCTGGGCGAGCATCCGGTCCTACACCAGGTCGACAGGCCTGACATAAGGACTTCTAGCTGACCGGCCGTGCGACTGTGCGACCGGCCGTGCGACTGTGCGACTGTGCGACTTCTAGCGGAGTTGGCTGCGGCGGATTTCTTTTTGCGCCAGATATCACCTCCGGGGGCACTTCGCCCTCTATACAGCGCCGCCTCTGCTGAGGACGGTGGGGCGGGGGTTGTCTCGAAGTCGTATCAGCGGTTAGCCGTGGCGG
>ODAK010007814.1_pt1 | contig 10748 bp, 9 predicted proteins | sample 1539591 | NCBI WGS metagenome assembly ODAK01 (sample SAMEA3539303, study PRJEB22396) | soil metagenome | biome: tundra; feature: field; material: soil | place: USA | collected 2010-05 | depth 0.15 m | reverse complement strand
GCCACGGCTCGAGCGGTTTCAGGATGAAGGGGAACTCGGCGATCGGGCCCGCGGCGGGAACTTCCCAGTAACCGGGCGACCAGCCGTGCGGGCTGAAGATGCCGACAAACCGGGGTGTTTTTGGTGTAACCGCTGCCTTGGCGAACGGCTGCAGGGCGGGCACCATCGAGTCTAGTAGCGGCAGCGCCAGTGAGACGCCCAAGCCCCGCAGCAAAGTGCGCCGCGGAATGTGTTTGCCGGTGATGAACATAGGTCGACCACCTTATTTATACCAATTCTGAACCTGTGATAGCATCCGGGGAATGTTTGCGGTCGAGATCACCAACGTGACAAAGACGTTCCGCACACTAACCGCTGTCGACCGGTTGTCTCTCGCAGTACCCGAAGCCTCCGTTTATGGGTTCATCGGGCCGAACGGATCGGGCAAGTCGACCACGATGCGGATGATTGCGAATATCTTCTATCCCGACTCCGGCACGATCAAAGTATTTGGCCAGGAGCGGCGCGGGACTCGATCCGCCGATATTGGTTATCTGCCGGAGGAGCGCGGTGTTTACCGGAAGATGCGGGTCCGGTCGCTGCTGGAATTTCATGGTGAATTGCGCAGCGGGCGCAAGGTGACGCGCGAGGTCAACGACTGGCTGGACCGGCTGAGCCTGGCTGATTTCGGGGATCAGAAAGTGGAAGCGCTGAGCAAGGGCATGAGCCAGAAGGTGCAGTTCATCGCGACGGTGATTCCGGAGCCGAAGCTGCTGATTCTCGATGAGCCTTTCAGCGGGCTCGAGCCAGTGAGCGCGGACTCCATTCGGGGAGCGGTTCTCGAGATGCGTCGACGCGGCTGCACCATCATCCTCAGCACTCACGACATGGGTGTGGCCGAGAGTCCTGTGCGATTCGATTTTGATGATCTTTCGCGGGAAGAAAGTGCTGGACGGGACGCTTGACTCAATTCAGGCGAGTTACGGCAGCGATACTATTCGCGTCGAACTGGAAGGCGGTGCGTCCGTGTTGGCGGGGGCGTGGCTGGCATTGCCCGGCATCGAAGCCAGCAAAGACATGGGCGGATTTCAGGAATTGCGGATGAGCCAAAGCTGCGATCCGCAGGCTGTTCTTCAGGCGCTTGCGGCGCGGGCGCGTATCACTTCATTCTCTGTGGTGAAACCGTCCCTGCACGACATCTTTGTGCGCATTGCAGGACCACAACCAGAAGCGGCCATGGCGGTGCAGGCGGGGCGGCTATGAAGCGTGTAATCCTGATCGCGAAACGCGATTACCTGCAGACTGTTTTAAGCAAAGCCTATCTCTTCGGCCTCATTCTCCTGCCAGTGCTGATCGTGGGAGGGTTTCTGGCGATTGCGCTGGCGAACAAAGGCAATACGAGCGACCAGCGAGTTGTCGTCATCGACCATACGGGTGCGGCCGCCGGAGCCGTAATCGAGGCGAGCAAAGAAGCCGCTCACAAAGCTGCTCTCGATGCCGCCAGCGGCATGCGCGCTCAACCGCACTATGTCTTTGAAGAGGTCAAACCCGAGGCCGATGCGATCGCCCAACTGCTCGCACTGTCGAATCGGATCCGGACCGGCGAACTGTTTCTGGTGCTCGACATCCCGGCCGATGCGCTGCAGCCGGAGGGCGACCCGAACAAGTCGAGCGTCCATTACTACACCAACGCCTCGGGAGTGAATCAACTCGGCCTTTGGCTGCCTGCAACGGTGAACGACGGAATTCGCAGTGCGCGGCTCGCGAAGCTGGGGGTTGATCCGGCACGCATTCCCGATGCGCTGCGGCAAATCCATGTGGTCTCAATGAATCTGGTGGCCAGAGATCCGGCGAGCGGGCGAGTGGAGCCGGGGGAGAAACGGAATTCAGTGCAGCTCGGCATGCCGACGTTCCTGGTTTTTCTGTTGATCATGATCGCGATGTTCGGCGCGACTCCGAATCTTGGTGCGGTGGCCGAAGACAAAACGCAGCGGGTCTACGAAATGCTGCTGGTATCGGCGTCTCCGTTTGAGCTCATGATGGGCAAGGTGGTGGCTTCGCTGGGCGCATCGTTGACCAGTTCAGCGGTATACATCGCGGCTGGCCTGATGGCACTGACGAGCATGGCGATGTTTGGGATGGCGCCGCTGCATCTGCTGCCGTGGTTCTTCGTTTATCTGATTGGGGATGTTGTGATTCTCTCGGCACTGGGAGTGGCGCTGGGTGCGGCTTGCGGGAGTCCGCAGGACGCGCAACATCTGGCGTTCCTGCTGGTGGTGCCGGTGATGGTCCCGATGTTTCTGCTTACGCCGGTGATGCAGCAGCCGAATGGAATTGTGTCGACGGCGCTGTCATTGTTCCCGCCGTTCACGCCGGTGCTGATGCTGCTGCGGCAGGCGACGCCTGGGGGCGTTCCGTGGTGGCAGCCGTGGGTTGGTATGGCCGGCGTGACTTTGTGTGCGTTCGTGGTGGTATGGGCAGCGGCGCGGATTTTCCGGATTGGAATTCTGGCGCAGGGTAAAACGCCGAAGGTTGCGGAGTTGGCGGAGTGGGTTGTGCGGGGTTAGTGAGATTAACGCGACTGAAGTCGCGTGTACCTTAATCGTGTTCGGGGGCGCGGTTCATTTGGAACGGTTCACTCTTCACGATGCCCATCAGGATGGATGAGAAGCGGTAATCGTGCGCGGCGGCGTCTTTAACAATCGCGCGCACAACGGGCATGTCGTCATACTCCACGCCACGGCCGAGCGCGTAGGTCATCAGCTTTTCGGTCACGGTGCGGACGAACTGCGGTGAGTAGCGCACGAGTGCGTTACGAAGATCGACGACGCCGTTGATTTTCGTGCCGTCGACCAGTTGGCCTGCGCCATCGAGCGGCTGGCCGAATTCCTTTGTGCGCCAGGTACCGATGCCATCGAAGTTTTCGAGCGCGAAACCGATCGGGTCCATCATCTTGTGGCACCCGGCGCAGGCGGGATTGGCGCGATGCTGTTCCATGCGCTGCCGCATCGTCTGTTCACCGGTTCCGCCGGTGCCGGTGTCTTTGAGGGCGGGAACGTTGGGCGGAGGGTCGGGCGGAATCACGCCGAGAATATTCGACATGACCCATTTGCCGCGCTGCACGGGCGAAGTACGGTCGGCGATTGAGGTGACCAGTTCGAAGCTGCCTTTGCCGAGCAGACCACGGCGGACGTCGAGCGCGCCATCCAGTTTCACGCGCCGAAACTGGCTGCCGTAGACGTTCGGGATACCGTAATGCGCGGCGAGTCGCTCATTGACGAAAGTGTAATCGCCGTTGAGCAGATCGATGACGCTGCGGTCTTCGCGGATGATGCTGTCGAAGAACATCTCGGCTTCAGTGCGGAAGGCCTGGCGAAGGTTGTCGTCGAAGTCGGGATAGACGACGCCTTCGGGCGTGGAGCTTTGCAGCGTGCGGAGCTGCAGCCACTGGCCCGCGAAGTTTTTCACGAGTTCGTGGGAGCGCGGATCGGCCACCATGCGACGGACTTGCAGATCGAACACCGCGGGGTTGCGCAGTTTGTTTTGCGCGGCGAGATTGAGGAGCTGATCGTCCGGTCCCGTACTCCAGAGGAAGAAGGAGAGACGCGAGGCGAGTTCGAGATCGCTGATGCGGTATGACTGGCCGGGCTTCACGCCCGCGGGTGCGTCTTCTGTACGGAATACGAACTCGGGATGCGCGAGGATGAATTGCAAACCGCGCTCGATGCCTGCTTCGAAGTCGCCGTTATTCCTGCCGGCCTGATAGAAGGTCAGGAGCTTTTCTGTGTCGGCTTCGGTGACGGGTCTGCGATACGCCTGTCGCGCGAGCACGGTCAGGATGTTCTTCGCGCACGGTACTTCATCGGAGGCGCTCGCGGGATGGCAGGTCAGTATTTTGCGGCGACTTGGCGTGTCCGTTGGCGCGACGCCATTATAAGGACCAGCCACGGTCACGGAACTCACCTGCGGTGTGAAAGTGTAGCCGTCGATGATGTTGTCATCGAGAATGCTGCGGCGATAGTGGCGGTTGAGATCGACGTTCGGAACGTAGGTAGTGGCGATGAAGGCGAGGCCAATAGTGCGCGGCCCGGCTTTCACGTTCACGCGGACTTCGTTCTTATCGGCGTTGGTGGAGATCGGAACGTCGGTGCCGATTTTGAAGAGCTTCACACGCTCGCCGTCGATGGTGACTTCGAGCTGCTCGTCCTGGCTGTCGCCGCCGTAAAGGCCGCTGACGCTGGTGCGCACGGGCACCCACGAAATCAGATATTCGCCATCAGCCGGGAAGTAGTGCTTGATCAGCATGCCGCCGCGCGTCCCAAAAGACAGGCCGTCGACGTGGTCTTCCTGCGAGTAATCTTCGCGAACGTGATAGACCTTGCGGGCGGGAGCGGTTTCGTGGCCGAGCGCAAGGCGGCTGATTTTCGTGGCCGCGGTCACGTAGCCTTCCACCAGAGCGGGCGAAACGTTCAGGCCGCTCGCGACATTGTCGAAACCATAGCTGGCATCGTCCGCGGGGAGGTACGCGGCGGGGTCGATGTCGAGATTCAGAAGGTTGTGAATGGCGTCGGCGTATTCGGTGCGATTGGCGCGGTGGACGCCTGGACTCGCGAGCTTCGGTTTCGAAGCGGCGGCGCGATCCAGTTCATTTTCGAGGGAGACGGTCAGGGATTCGTACGCGGCCGGCGCCGGTCGCGGCATACCCTGAGGCGGCATCATGCCCGCGCGGAGTTTGCGCACGACTTTCTCCCACGCTTCAGCCTGATCGGCGACGTGGGCGGGATCCATTTTATCGAGCAGCAGGCCTGCGGTTTTGAGCTTCTGGTTGTGGCAGGTGACGCAGTATTGATCGAGGACCGCGCGCTGCGAAGTCTGGGTCTGTGCCTGGGCGGCCAGCGCGACGGAGCAAGCGATTCCCGCAATGAGGTAAGGCCGGGGCATTCTACGGCAAGTGCATGCTGTGCGCGATCGAATTGAGACTCGTTTCAAACGAAACGACGTCGAGCGTGGCTGGCACTTTCACGAAGAACTCCGCTTTGCCGTTTGTGCCGAGTATGCGCAGATTATATTCGGACATCGGGCCGCGCGGCAGAGTGAAGTCTCCGATGAAGCCGAGTGCCAGGCGGCCGTCGATCACGCTGGTTTGGGGGCTGCCGGCGCGGACGCGGTAATCCTTCAGGCCTTCTTTTTCCTGCCGCTGGAGGACCTTCTTTTCCATGCCGGCGGCAAGCGCCGCGTCGAGATTGGTCGGTATGGTGGACTGAATCGGGTATTGATAGTAGATCGAGCCGAAGATGCCAGTGACACTATCGCGGATCTGCAGCGTGGTTTCGTGATCGCCCCAACGAACTCCTGACGTCAGGGCCCAGCCCGCGGGAAGCTCGAAGGTAACGGGTGCGTTGGGATCCTGCACAGTCGTCGAGTTGGGTGTGTCTGCGTGAACGAAATCGTGCACGTTAATCGGGGTCGGCGGCTGCGGTGGGGCAGCGGCGAAAAGAGTGGATGCGGCGAACAAGAAAACCGAAGCGCGCATAAGAACCTCTGATCCGTTACTTTTCGGCCGGCCGTTTGATGTGGCCCTGCGAGTAATCGCGGTTGTTCTCTTCGCAGGAGTACTCCATGATTTCAGAACCTGGTTTCATGAGCGTGAAGACGCGGGTATTTTTCCACGGCTCGGTATAGGTCTTCGGGTCGTCCACGATTATTTCCATGCCCAGGCGTTTGGCGTCCAGGCGCTGAATCCGCTGCGTGACGTGCATGGCGTCGGAATGCGGGTGGCCAATGGTGTCGAGGCGGGTCAGACCGTTGAAGCCGATGGTGTCGATCACGAGCGTGTCGCCGTCCCACTTGCCGACGGAATCGCCGAACCATGTGGGTTCAACGTGCGCAGGGTGATCGCGAAACATCGCGACATTGTGGAACCAGGAGTTCTGTTCGAACAGGAACGTGACGTATTCGGGCGTCTGCACGATCTGGATGGGATAGGGAGCGTTGAAGGAGCGCAGGTAGCCGAAGGGCAGGCAGCTGCCGGTGTAATCGCCGTCAACGTGCGGATCGTATTTATCGAAGGCCGCCTGCGCCTGCGGAGTGAAGGGCAGCTTGCCAGGACCCTGCTGAGACATCACGGCGCCGTTCTTCGTGGTGTTGGCCATGTCGGGGACGTAGGGATGATCCCAGACGCCCATCAGGCTGGGCTTGCCGTCGGCCGTGCGAGGGATGTCGGCTTTGGCTGTTGGCGGCACTGCGGCTGAAGTTTGCGCGACAAGCGGCATCGTCAACGCCAGTGCCAGAATCGATATCGCAGTCGAGTAATTCATCCGCTTGTCTCCCGTTTCGGTCTTGCGCGTTCGGGCTGAAATGATATTTCAGCCCGCCATGAAGTATATCGAATGAGAAGAAAGGCTGCCGCCGCCTATTTCCTGGCTGGCGGGTTTTGCAGCATCGCGCGGATTTCGGCGGCGGTCGCGGGGTTGACGGGGGCAGGTCCACCGCCACGGCCTCCGGCGGCCGGAGCGGGGGCTGTGGGCGGCCCGTTGGTTAGTGCGGCGGAGGGCACGAGATCGATGGCCTTCTTGCCGTTGCTGTCGACGATTTCCGGATTGACGCCTTTGTCCAGCAGGTAACGGACGAGATCTTTCTTGCCGGTCTGGGCGGCGTAATGGAGTGCGGTCATACCTTCATTGGCAGAAGGCGCGCGAGAGATGCGCATGGAATAAGTCTTCGTGCCGGTGACCTGGGTGTTGACGTCAGCGCCATGCTGGATCAGCAGATCGAGAAGCGCGATATTTGCAGTGCCACCGGCGCTCGCTGCCGCGGCAAGACCGGTGCCTCCACGCGAACCGGTGCCGACACCGGCGGCGACGAGGAAAGGCGTGAGGCCCATATCGTTGACGTTCGGTGAAGCACCTTTAGCGAGAAGGGCACGAATGACTTCCATATCGGAGTTCATGGTGGCGCGGAGAAGAGGCGTGCAGCCGGTGCTCAGGAGCGGGTCGACGAAGCGACCGCTGTTGCCGCCGCGGCTGGGGCGATGCATGTTGAGCTGTGGCTCGGGATCGACATCGGCGGAGAGGAGAGCATTGATGATGTCCATGGTGGGAACGGCAGGACGGCCCGTGCGAGCCGCTGCAGGTGGGGCAGCGCCGCGCCCACCGCGACCGCCGCCTCCTCCAAGGCCCCCGCGCCCGGGGGCGGCCAGAGCTTCTTTTCTATCGATGGCGATGTAGAGGGCAGTGCGGCCCCACCAGTCCCAGACGCCGGGATTAGCGCCGCGATCGAGCAGAAGTTTGGCGACATCGTTGTGATCGTTGTCGATAGCGGTCATCAAGACGGTGACGCCTTCGGGCGTCGGCGTATTTACGTCGGCACCCGCGGCGATCAACGCCTCGACGCAGTCGTAGCAGCCGCCGCGCGCGGCATAGAGTAAAGCGGTCAGGCCACCGACAGGGCGGTACTGCGCGCGAGGTTCGGAGGTAATCTGGCTGGGCCAGTCGCTGTAGAGGGCGCGAGGTTTGAAATCGGCGCCTTTGGAAAGAAGCAGCTTCACCATTGGGCCGGCGTTGGTGGAGGCGGCCGCGGCCCACATCAACGCAGTCTGGTTGTGGAATTTCTCCACGGTATTTACTTTGGCGCCAGCGTCGAGCAACATCTGGACGATGGGAAAGTTGCCGGTTTTCGTCGCCAGCATCAGGGGAGTTTCGCCATCCTGATTGGCGCTTTCGGGAGAAGCGCCGGCGGCCAGCAGCATTTTCACCATGGCGGGGTCGGCGAGTTGTACGGCTTCAGCGAGCGGGGTGGAACCGAATTCGTTAGTGACGTCCGCTTTCGCCTTCTTCGCGATGAGCGCGGCGAGAAGGTCGTGATCGACGCGGATAACCGCCCAGTGGATGGGACGGGTTCCGTCAGGTTGCGCCTCGTTCACATCGGTGCCGGCCTGAATGCGGGCGAGCGCGGCTTTGCGGTTCCCTGCCTGAATCAGACTGGCGAGAGAATCCTTCGGGATTTCGGCTAAAAGGGGGGCGGCGGCGACCATCGCGCAGAGGACGGCGCGAGAGAGCCAGGAGGCGGATTTAAACGACATTCGGGTCCAGTTTGTCATGGTGTGCCCACAGACCTTTCGCGGCATCGTAGAGGAACTTGTCGGGATCTTTCCAGGTGCGGGGCAGGCCCTTCAGAACGCCGGCCTCCAGCATGTCTTTCGGACCATCGCCTTCGCGAACCTGTTTGAAAAGGCGTGCACGAACTTCTTCCATCATGTCGCGCTCGGCTTTGAATTCGGCGCGGGTCATGACGGGTCCAAAGGCAGGAACATAGCGGGTTTGATCGTTGCCAAGCTTCAGGAGAGTATCCATGGCGTCGACGCGGCCGCCGATCCAGGCGCCGGTGAAGTAGTCGAGCGCGGGATCGCGCAAGGGTGACGCAACGTCTCCGACCGCGAGGACATTCGCCGTGCGGAAGAAGACATAAATGTCGCCGCTCGTATGGGCGAGGGTGAGGTAACCGTAATCGATTTGTTCAGGGCCGGCTTGCATGGAGCCGGTGGTGAGGAAAACTTCAGTGGGACGGGCCGCTTTGGGACGGGCTTTTTCGTAGCGATTTTCCGCCTCGACCCAGTAGTCGGACGCCATCCACTGGCGGGTGCGCTCGTGGGCGATGATCTTCGCGCCGGAGGTGGCGAAGGCTTCGTTGTTCGCCGTCTGATCGAGGTGGTAATGAGTGTTGAAAACCGTTTGAACTTTTGCCGGGCCGCCCAGGTTCTTCAGAGGCGCCATCACCTGATCGCCGGACTTGGGAACGCCGCTATCCACCAGTACGAGGCCATCGGCGGTTGTAAGAACCAGGATATTTGTGCCGCCGCCATCCAGGACGGTGAGTCCGTCGCCCAGGCGCTGTTGGGCGGTCAGGAGACGAGGGGCGGCCCACATGGAAAGCGCACCCGCCATCGCGCTCTTCAAAACTTCTCTGCGATTGCGATGCATGCTAAATCTCCGAGATGATGCCGGTGCTGTCGCCGAACTTTTCGCGCTGCACGCCGGCTTTTTGCAGGATAGTGAGGTGCAGGTTCGCGATGGGCGTGCGATCGGGGAGAACGAGGTGCTGGCCGACGAGTTTCATTTTGCCGTTGCCGCCGCCGACGAGGATGTTGGGCTCCGGGTAGTTGTTGTGCATGTCGCTGTTGCTCATGTTCGAGCCATACATGAAGATCGAGTGATCGAGCAGCGAGCCCTGTCCGTCGGGCGTGGAGGCCATTTTGGCAAGAAATTCAGCGAACTTCTCGACGTGCCAGCTCTGGATCTTCACCAGCTTGTTGATGCGATCCAGATCGTTCGCGTGATGAGAAACGGGGTGGAAAGCATCGGGGACGCCGATGTGGTTGTAGGTGCGGTTGGTACCTTCGGCGACCATGATGTAGGACGCGACGCGGGTGAGGTCGGCCTGGAAGGCGAGAGCGATGAGGTCGAACATCAACTTCACCTGCTTGTCGAATTCGTCAAGTTCACCGATGGGGGCATCGGGAATTTTCAGGCTGCCCAGGTTCTTCGAAGCCGCCATCTGGGTGCGGCGCTCGATCTCGCGAACACTTTCCAGATAGCCGTCGAGCGCGGTGCGATCGCTGGCGCCGAGCTCGCTCTGCAGCTTCTTCGTGCGATCGAGAAGGAAATCGAGAATGCTGGTGGTCTGGTGGCCGATGGCCGCGCGCTCCTGCGGCGTATCGCCTTCGCCGAACAACTGCAGGAAGATTTTCCGCGGATTGTACTCCATGGGGAGCGGCGATTCGGCATCGCGGAACGAGAGAGTTGTGTAATTACCGCCGCCACCCGCAGCTACCTGCACGGTGGTTTCAGAGGCAACTTCGAGCGACGGAAGCGGGGTGTCCTGACTGATGGCTTTCGACAGGACCTGATCGAGCGTGGTGGCCATGTGGGCACGGGGTCCGCCGGTGTCGGGGCGGGTCGCGCTCAGCCAGGTGGCTGGGTTCAGCGTGTGGACGGAGCCTGCGCTGGCGGCGTTTTCGAGGTTGCCGAACGACGTGACGTACTTCTTGTAAGGTTCGAGCGAGGAGAGAATCGGGCTGAGCTTGAAATCTGCGCCGGAACCGGTGGACGTCCAGCGATCCATCGACGGACCATGCGACGTGTTGCCCATGATGGCGCCGTGCGGGATGTAGAAGAAGCCGGTACGCAGTTTGGGCACTGCGGCAGTCTGGGCCAGCGCAGTGGCGGCGGGTACCATGGCTTCCAGAAACGGCAGCGCCAGTTTGACTCCGGCGGCTTTCAGTACCGTTCTGCGGGAAATGTATTTCCTGGTGATGAACATGTTCTCTCCTGAAGACCGGCGGTGAATTATTTGGCGGCCACCGTGGTGATTTCCTTTTGTTTCGGAGCGAAGCCCGGGCCCTGCTTGCGGAACGAATCGGTATTGACGATTCCCAGAATAATCGCAGACAACTTGTAATCATCTTTCGCCGCCCTGTGAACAACTGCGCGAACCTGGGGCATGTCGAAGTATTCCAGCTGCCTGTTGACCGCGTACATCATGAGCTTCTCGGTCATGGTCTCAGCGAAAGTTGCAGGGCGATCGACCAACTGAGCCCGAAGTTCGACAGGGCCATTGATGGCTACGCCGCTCGGCAGAACTGTGCTTGCATCAATGTGGGCATTCGCCTGGCGGTCTTCTGTCCGCCACTGCCCGATCGCATCGAAATTCTCCATAGCCAAACCAGTCGGATCGATCACGCCGTGGCATTGTTTGCAGCTGAACTTATCGCG
>ODAK010007813.1_pt1 | contig 10748 bp, 8 predicted proteins | sample 1539591 | NCBI WGS metagenome assembly ODAK01 (sample SAMEA3539303, study PRJEB22396) | soil metagenome | biome: tundra; feature: field; material: soil | place: USA | collected 2010-05 | depth 0.15 m | reverse complement strand
CCAAGGTCGTCAAGATCCCCATCATCGGAATTGGCGGCGTGACCAAAGCCGAGGATGTCGTTGAATACATGCTCGCAGGTGCCAGTGCCGTTGGGATCGGCTACGCGGCTTTCCGTAATCCCACGGCGCTGATCACAATCATAGAAGACCTCGAAGCTTGGTGTAACGAGCGCGGAATCAAAAAAGTCACCGAGTTGATCGGCGCGGTTCGCGACAGCGACATGGAAACGGATACTCTCGTTGCGGCATCGGCCGGTGTTTAGACGGCGAAGTGTCGAGTAGAGGCAATGCTGTCAAAAATGGGGGGGCTATGGAATTCATCGAGCGGGCATACATCCGGGCGTCAGTAGCGTTGTGGCTTTGTTTCATTTTGCTTGGCGTCGCGATGCCATCGGCCGCTGATGCCCAAGTCTGGCCGACCAAGCAGGTCATTCGCGCAGTGGTGCCGCTGACGGCCGGTAGCGCAACCGATGTGCTTGCACGGATTGTTTTTAATCAGGTTTCTAAACAGATCGGCCAGACGATCATTATTGAAAATCGTCCTGGCGCTGCAGGGACTATTGGCACGGCAGCCGTCGCAAAATCAGAACCGGATGGTTACACCATCCTAGTCAATTCGTCTTCGCACACCGTTTATCCCTCCACATTCGCGCACCCGCCATTCGATGTGGTCGCAGACTTCTCCGCCATCACGCCGCTCGCGAGCATTCCGACCGTGATGGTTGTCGCTCCTTCAAAGGGCTACCAAACGCTTGCCGACTTCATTGCTGTAGCGAAGGCTAAGCCCGGCTCTATGACCTACGGCTCCGGTGGAATTGGGAATTCAACGCATTTAGCGGCTGAGCGACTTCGGTTAGCCGCAGGCTTCGAAGGTCTCCACGTTCCTTTCAAAGGTGCTCCGGAGGCGTTGACGGAAGTCATGGCGGGGCGCATCGATTTTTATTTTTCGCCGCTGCCACCAGCCCTGCCGTTAATCCGGAAGGGCAACTTACGGGCATTAGCAGTTAGCAGCGCACGCCGCGCCAGCGTTCTGCCAGAAGTGCCCACATCAAAAGAGTTGGGGCTTCAAAATTCTGAATATGAGTTTTGGGTAGGCGTCTTTGCCCCGAGCGCTACGCCGCGGCCGATTATCGAGCGGCTGTATCGAGAGATTGTGTCAGCCCTTGAATTGCCAAGCGTGCGTGAGAAACTTAAGGACATGGGTGCCGATCCCATGCCCATGACTCCGCAGGAATTCGATGAGTACGTCAAGAATGAGGTGAAGATGAACGCCGCAGTCGTGAAAGCTGCTGGGATCCAGCCGCATTAAAATCGATAACTAAAAAACTTCACAGAACGATACGATACGTTTGTCGTATGTGGCGCATTAGTCTTCTGATGTCTGACTAGATTCTGGAGGGGGATGGTGAACGCCCGCATTATAGCATTCGTTGCTTGCTTAGCGATATGCCTCACGATGACCATTCAAAGCCGCGCCGAGGATACGAAACTCACCGTTATGGTGTTCCGTGGCGGTCAGAACCTGCCTCTATTTGCAGCGCAAGCGAAAGGCTTCTTCGCCAAGCGGGGACTGTCCATAGAGGTAAAGTTTGCATCGAGCGCGGCTGAGTTACCGGTTGGTCTTGCAGATGGGCGCTGGCAAATCATCCACAGCACTTCCGACAACGCAGTGGGAATCGTCAAAGTAAATAAACTCGATGTTGCGCTTGTCATTGGTGGCGACACCGCGTTCAACCATGTAATCGTCCAGCCGGACATTCAAACTTTGGCAGAGTTACGCGGAAAAACGGTAGTGCTGGACACCGCTAATTCCGGCTACGCATATATGTTCTATGCGCTCTTGAAAAAGAATGGACTGAACAAGGGCGACTACACTGTGAAGACCGTCGGCGCTACGCCGCGGCGACTTGAGGCCATGCAAAAAGATAAGGACAATAAGGCTGCCGTACTTAATCCACCGTTCGCATTTCAAGCTGTGCAGACTGGCCTGAAGGATATGGGGACCACAGTGGAAATGATGGGCCCATATCAAGGCACGGCAGGTTACACCCTGCGATCTTGGGCCAAAGATAATAGGGACACGCTCGTTAAATATCTGCAGGCGTATATTGAAGGTTTGCGGTGGGTTCTTGATCCGGCGAACAAAGACGAGGCAACGAAACTGCTTTCGGGCAGGCTTGAACTGCCGCTCGATATTGCGGCATCTGTCTATGCGGTCGTTGCGGATAAGAAAGAAGGCTTCGCAAAGGATGGCAAGTTCGACCTTGAGGGCTTCAAGAACGTGCTTGAATTACGTGCTGAGTATGAAGGTGGTGGGTCGACGACGCCCGAGCAATACCTTGATCTGTCTTATTATCAGCGTGCGCTCACTGGACTTTAGTTTCACCGTTTTTATCCTGTTGTGTGTACCGGGAGCTTCATCCGCATTGATTGGCCGATGGAGCCTCCTAACGTCGGCGCACCATGATCACGCTGCTATGTTTCGTGCTGGCTGTCTTGATCGCGCCATTCAAATCGAAGAGCCGGCTTGAAACCACTCTGGGGGCGCGTGAAAGACGCTTAAAGCTAAATCTTCGGCGTTCTTCTCAGTCATTGGCTGCTTGTGAGTATTGACGCTACAAAACAAGTGTGTACTGTTCATAAATTGGAACAAGGTGCATTTCGCGGTACATCGTAACATTTTGGCAGCGCGATGATCGACGCCGCACTTCAGGCATTGGTGGCTCTTACCGATCCGGTGCGCTTCGCGATCCTGGTAGGAGGCGTTCTTGTCGGCCTCGTTCTAGGCGTGATCCCGGGTCTTGGCGGTGTGGTCGGCCTCACACTCCTGATCCCGTTCACGTACAACCTCGATACCTATTCGGCATTCGCCTTGCTACTCGGCATGGCGGCGACGTCTACGGTCTCTGACCTCATCCCGGCGGTCCTGTTCGGGGTGCCCGGCAGCGTCGGTGCGGCGGCGACGGTTATTGACGGTCATACACTCGCCAAGAAAGGCCAGGCGGGGCGTGCTCTTGGTGCCGGCTATGCTGCGGCGCTGGTCGGCGGCGTGCTCGGCGCGGTGCTTCTCGCTGCTGTGATCCCATTGATCCGGCCTTTTGTCCTCCATATTGGGTCGCCGGAGCTGCTGAGTTTCAGCATCTTCGGGCTCTCCATGGTCGCGGTTCTGAGCGGGCGGGCGCCGCTCAAGGGTTTTGCCGGTGCGGGACTCGGGATCATGCTCGCTATGATTGGTTCGGGTTCGCAGACCGGCACGGAGCGGTGGACTTTCGGCACACTGTATTTGTGGGATCATTTCCCGCTGGTGCCCTTCACTCTCGGCCTCTTCGCGATGCCCGAGCTCGCGGAGATGGCGATCATGCGCACCACCATCGCCCGTGAATCCAGTGCCACCGACTTCTCCCTCCGGGCGCAATGGGGGGGCGCGCGCGATGCGCTGCGTCATTGGTGGCTGGTGTTGCGCTGCGGCTGCCTCGGCGCGGTGCTCGGAACGGTGCCGGGCCTGGGTGCCGCGTCGATCGACTGGATTGCCTACGGTCACGCCGTCCGTACCGAAAAAAAGGCTCCGGCGTTCGGCGAAGGTGACATTCGCGGCGTGATAGCCCCCGAGGCTTCGAACAATGCCAAAGAGGGCGGCCATCTCATCACGACGATCGCCTTCGGCGTTCCTTCGGGCGCCTCCATGGCCGTTTTGCTCAGCGCCTTCCTGCTGCATGGTCTCGTGCCGGGTCCCGACATGCTAACGAAGCACCTCGATGTCACCTTCCTCATGGTCTGGAGCCTAACGTTGGCCCACGTTATCGGCGGGCTGATCTGCTTTGCGGCGAGCGGCACCTTTGCCCGGGTCGCGAGCGTGCCGGCGGGCAAGCTCGTGCCAATCGTGCTCGGCGTTATGTTTCTCAGCGCGTTCCAAGGCTCCCAGAGCTGGGGGGATCTCTATACGCTTGTACTGTTCGGCGCGGTCGGCTGGCTCATGAAACTGCTTAACTGGCCGCGGCCGCCGCTCATGCTGGGCTTCGTTCTGGGCACCGTGTTCGAGCGCAACCTCTTCATCTCGACGGAGATATATGGCGCCGCCTGGATCTATCGGCCGATGGTGCTCGCCGTCCTTGCGGTCACCCTCTGGGTCGTGCTGGGGCCGCTGAAAAACAATGTGCAGGATCTGGTCCGCGCCTTCCGTAGCGCTCGCGGCCCGCGGGTGCAGCTCAACCTGGCTGTCGCCTTCAATGTCGCGGTGCTGGCGGTGGTCGGCACGGCCCTTTGGCTGGCACGGGACTGGCCTTGGGAGGCGAAGCTGGTCCCGCACACGGCCGCTTATACGGCGCTCATATTCGCGGCGTTAAACCTGCTGACGGAGCTTTTTTTCTCGCCCGCCGCTCAGCCTGCCGGCTCGGCGGCGCCCGTGCATAGCGGCATGGATGGGGCGATGACGGGGCATGCGCCTCTGGGGCGCAGTTCGCGTCATTTCGCTTGGATGATCTGCTTTCTGGCGGTGGCCTACGGTATCGGACTCTTGCCCGGCATTTTCTTCCTGATCCTGCTGCACAGCCGCTTCGAATTCGGCGAACGGTGGCGTACCGCCGTCATCTCGGCCGTCGCAACAACGGTCCTGTCATGGGTGGTCTTCGACCAGATCTTTTCGCTCGTTTGGCCACAATCCATCCTGAGCGAAGCGATGCCGGCTATTCGGGCGAGCCTCGATTTCATCTGATCGCTAATCCAGTCTCTTGTTCGGGGAGGTTCTAGGATGCTGCACTGGTTAGGAAGAAACATTGCCATCGCCGCCCTATGCGCAACGACGCTCTCGGCGGCAGTTTCGGTGGCTCGAGCGCAGGACGTGGAGTCCTTCTACAAGAGGAAGACCATCAACGTTGTTATCGGATTCAGCCCCGGCGGCGGCTACGACCTTTATGCGCGCGTGCTTGCCAGGTTCATGGGTCAACACATTCCTGGCAAACCGACCATAGTGCCGCAGAACATGCCCGGCGCCGGCACACTGCGTGCCGCGATGTACCTCTATTCGATAGCGCCGAAGGACGGCACGGTCATCGGAACCTTCTCCCGTAGCATGCCGATGGCGCCGCTGATGAAACTTCCGGGCGCCAATTTCGACGCAATGAAGTTCACTTGGCTTGGCAGCATCACCAAGGACACGGTCGTCTGCCTGTCATGGAATACGTCGCCGGTGAAGTCCTGGGACGACATGTTCAAGACCGAGTACAAGGCCGGCGGCGAGGGCAAGGGCTCCGATCCCGATGTCTACGCGACGCTAATCAAGAAGGCCTTCGGCGCGAAAGTGAAGCTGGTGACGGGATATCCTGGCTCGGCCGATATCTCGCTCGCGATGGAGCGCGGCGAAGTCGATGGGCTTTGCGGAATATCCTACAGCACGATCCGCAGTACCCATCCTGCCTGGATCAGAGACAAGCAGGTGAACATCTTGGTGCAAGGTGCGCTCGAGCCTGATCCTCTGATGCCGAACGTGCCGTTCATGATCGATCTCGCCAAGACTGAACAAAAAAAGCAAATCCTGCGGGTCTCGCTGGCGTCCCAGGCGATGGCGAGACCTTTCGTGGCACCTCCCGGCGTGCCGGCGGATCGGGCGCAGGCCCTGCAGAAGGCATTCGACGAGACGATGAAGGATCCTGATTTCCTCGCCGAGGCCAAGAAGCTTGGGCTCGACGTCAATCCGATGGCTGGCCATCAAGTGGTCGATCTACTGAAGCAGGTCTACGCAACGCCCGAGGACGTTTTGAAAGAGACCCGCGAATTGATGGGGTATTGAGGTGCGGCAAATTAAGACTGCGATCGGACTTCAGGACCAGTCATGAAGCCGCCGCCTTTCGAATACCACCTCCCGAAAAGCATTGAGGAGGCATGCGAACTACTGGCGAGGCTCGATAACGCCAAGGTGCTGGCGGGCGGGCAGTCGTTGATGGCGATGCTGAACCTCCGCTACGTCTATCCGGACCACCTTGTCGACATCAATAAGGTGGCCGGGCTCGACGGCATCGCGGTCGGGGCAGATCGGCTCTCCATCGGAAGCCGAACGCGGCAGCGCGATATAGAGATCGACAAGGACGTCGCCCGGGTTAGTCCCATCTTCGCCGAGGCGCTGGCCTTGGTCGGCCATCGGCAGACGCGCAACCGCGGGACTTTGGGCGGCAGCCTTTGTCATCTTGATCCTGCGGCGGAACTACCGTTGGTCGCCCTAGTCCACGACGCAACTGTGCATACGGCGAAGGTCGGCAGCGCCGGCCGTGCGATACCCATCGGGTCTTTCATCGCCGGTTTTATGTCTCCGGGGATAGACCCCGACGAACTCGTGGCAAGCATCGATTTCCCGCTTTGGCCGGCCGGCCATGGCTACGCCTTCATGGAAAGGGCGCGGCGGCACGGCGATTTCGCGATCGCGTCGGCTGCGTGCCTCATGGTGATCGACCCGGCGGGACGCATCGAGCGCGTGGCGGTCGGGGTAGGCGGGCTCGGGTCTGTGCCTGTACGCGTGGCTGCGGCGGAACAAGCTCTGCTTGGCACGAGCGGAGGCGAGGAAGTTTTTGCGCAAGCTGCTGCTCATTGCGATGGGATTGAGGCCCTGAGCGATTTTCACGGGCACGCCGCCTACCGGCGCAGCATCGCCACGGCACTGGTCCGCCGGGCGTTGGTGAGCGCTTATGAGCGTGCTGGCAAAATGGAGAATGCGCGATGACGAAGATCGCGATCGAGATTGCCGTCAATGGCGAGCGGCGGCACTGCAGCGTCGAGCCACGCATGACGCTAGCCGACTGCCTGCGCCATGAGCTGGGCCTGACCGGCACCCATCTCGGCTGTGAGCATGGTGTCTGCGGTGCCTGCACGGTGCTGGTTGACGGCGTGTCGGCGCGGAGCTGCCTAATGCTGGCAGTGCAGGCCGACAAGGCGCGGGTACGGACGATTGAAGGCGTCGCCGACAAAGACGGCCATCTGCATCCGTTGCAGGAGGCGTTCCGGCGCAAGCACGGGCTGCAATGTGGCTATTGCACGCCAGGCATGATCATGACCCTGCTGGAGTTTTTGGCCGAGAACACTGCGCCGACGGAGGTGCAGGTTCGTGATGCGATTTCCGGCAACATCTGCCGATGCACCGGCTACCAAGGGATCGTCGCCGCGACTCTGGACGCGGCGGCAGAATTGCGCTCGCGCGGCGGAGCAAATCCCATCGGAGCGAGATCGGCGAAAAGTGGGAGCGCGCAAGCATGAGCGCGGACAGCATGAATGTCGACAGTACAAGCCACGCAAGCGTGATCGGCGTAGCCTTTCCGCGGATCGAGGATAGGACACTACTCGTCGGCAAGGGGCGTTACGTCGACGATATTCCTATGCCGGACGTGCTGCACATCGCAGTCGTGCGCAGCGGCGTGGCGCATGCGCTGATCCGCGGCGTTGATACGGAGGCCGCGCGCCGCATGCCCGGCGTGCATGCGATCCTGACGATCGAGGATCTGATGCCCGTACTGGCCGATGCCCGGATGCCGCTAGGTGCAGGGACTTCGGACCAGCGCAACAGCAGCACTCCCTTCGTCCTCGCGAAGGGCGAAGTCGCCTATGTCGGCGAGGCCGTTGCCCTCGTGGTCGCGGACAACCGCTATCTGGCGGAGGATGCGGCAGCCCTGGTGGAGATCGATTACGAGAATCTCGACGTAGTCTCCGACGCGCGCGAAGCGATGCGGCCCGAGTCGCCAAAGGTACGGCGGGAGCTCGCGTCGAACATTCTAAATTCCTTCAGCGTCGGATATGGCGACGTGGCGGAAGCATTCACTGCTGCCGCCCATGTCGTGCGTGACGAACTGTGGCAGCACCGCGGCTGCGGCCAGTCTATCGAAGGTCGCGGCGTCCTCGTCGAGCCGCGTTCGGCGGACGGCAGCCTATGCATCTGGTCGTCGACGCAAATGCCGAATGATCTCTTCAACATGCTGGCCCAGGTTCTCGGGATGGATGACACGCTCCTGCGAGTTATCACACCCGACATCGGCGGCGGCTTCGGACCGAAATACTGCATCTATCCGGAGGAGGTGGCGGTCGCGGCAGCAGCACGGCTGCTTGGCCGTAAGCTGAAATGGATCGAGGACCGGCGGGAAACATTCATCAGCTCGATCCAGGAGCGCGACCAGTACTGGACAGTCGAGGTCGCGGTGGATGCGAAGGCGCGCATCCTTGGCATCCGGGGGCGACTGCTGCACGACCAGGGCGCCTATGCGCCAAAGCCAGTGAATCTACCGTACAACTCTGCAACTGCCGTGACTGGGCCCTATATCGTGCCGGCCTATGCGATGGAGGTGGTGATCGCGCATACCAACAAGGTGCCAGTCTCCTCCGTTCGTGGTGCAGGCTATCCCCAGGCGGCCTTCGCCATGGAGCGGATGCTGGATCTGGTGGCGACCCGGCTCAGGCTTGACCGCGCGGAGGTGCGCCGCCGCAATCTAATCCCGCCCAGCAAGATGCCCTACCGCAAAGCACTGAATGCGCGGTCGGGAGCTGGCATGGTGTATGACAGTGGCGACTACCCGGGCTGCCAAGCGGAAGTGCTGGCGGCCGCCGGTTGGGACGGCTTTCCGGCGCGCAAGGCCGCAGCGTTGGCACAGGGCCGCCATATCGGCATCGGCATGGCGAATGCGGTCAAAGGCACCGGGCGCGGCCCCTTCGAGAGCGGTACGGTCCGCGTCGCCTCCTCCGGGCAGGTGACTGTCTTTACTGGAGCCGTCGCCATGGGCCAGGGCCTAGCGACCGCGCTGGCGCAGATCTGCGGTAGCGAGCTTGGCGTCTCGCCCGACCATATCCACGTCGTTGCGGGCGACACCGCGACCTCGCCGCTCGGTCTCGGCGGCTTCGCCAGCCGGCAACTCGTGACAGCCGGATCCTCAGTGCATCTCGCGGCGAAGGCGGTGGCGGCTAAAGCAAAGCGGCTCGCGAGCCACATCATGGAGGTCGACGAAACAGCGTTGGAGCTGGCCGAAGGACGCGTGCGCATCCGCAACGGCAACAACAGCGTGAGTTTGGGTGAGCTTGCGCGGGTACTGCGCGGCGCGCCAGGTTATGGCTTCCCGGCCGATATCGAGCCCGGCCTCTCCTCCACGATGCATTGGCGAACGGATTCTCTCGCCTATGCCAATGCCTGCCACGTGGTGGAAGTGGAGGTCGATATCGATCTCTGCGCTGTCACGATCGAGCGCTACGTGGCAATTCACGATTCCGGCAGGCTCATCAACCCAATGATCGTCGATGGCCAGATCATCGGCGGCATCGCGCACGGCATCGGCAATGCGCTTTACGAACTTATGGGCTACGACGCGATGGCGCAGCCCATCACCACGACCCTTGCCGAGTATCTTCTGCCGACCTCGACGGAGGTACCACATATCGAAACGCTCTACCGCGAGACGGTCTCTCCCATGAATCCATTGGGGGCGAAAGGGGTGGGAGAGGCTGGGACGATCCCGGCCGCTGCCGCCATCATCTCTGCGATCGAGGACGCCCTTTCGCCCTTCGCGATCCGACTGTCGAGTACGCCAGTCACCCCGGAGATGCTGTTTGATGCCATCGCTGCGGCCCGTGGCCGCGGACAGCCTGTTTCTACCTAGGACCCCAATATGAGAAAGTTGCAATTGACGCTCGCCTGTGGCGACTACGAAATCGTGCGCCCACTAAAGGAAGGCATAGTTCAGCCGGACGGGATCGAGCTTACGATTCTGACGGAAATGGACTCGACCACACGGCACTGGCGCTTTTTGCGTAACAATGAATTTGACGTGGCGGAAGTATCGAGCTCGTCTTACATTGTCAGTCGCGACCAAAACATGCCATTCAGGGCGATTCCGGTGTTCCTACACCGTCGGTTCCGTCACGGCTTCATCTTCATCAACAAGACGAAAGGCATCTCGAAGCCGACCGACCTGATCGGCCGACGGGTTGGTGTGAAGTCCTACCAAGTGAGCGCCATCCTGTGGCTGCGCGGCATCCTGGAGCACGAGTACGGCGTGCCGCACACCTCGATCGAATGGTTCTCCGAGCTCGACGAGGATATCGAGTTCAATCGCCCGAAAGGCCTCAAGCTCACCCGTATTCCAGACGAAAAGTCGATCGAGACGATGCTGGCCGAGGGTGAGATTGACGGGCTGCTGCATCCCGACATTATCGAACCAATCCTGTCGAAAGATCCGCGCGTCGGCCTGCTCTTCCCTGACTACAAGAAGGAGGAGGTGGCCTATTATAAGAAGACTGGGATATTCCCGATCATGCATGTCATGGGACTGAAGGCCGAACTGGCGGAACGCTACCCATGGGTCACTCCGAATCTTTACAAGGCATTTGACGCGTCCAAGGCGATCGCCATGAAGCGGATGCGCAATCCGCGCATCGTGCCGCTCGCCTGGTACCAGGAAGCATGGGAAGAGCAGGAGAATCTGCTCGGCCCGGATCCGTGGGAATATGGCCTCGGGCCCGCCAATACCCACAATCTCGAGACGTTGATCGGTTATTCGCATGAGCAAGGACTCATCCGCCGCCGGATTCCGCTGGACGAACTGTTTCTAAGCGTCTCTGAAGGCCGCAAGCGCGGCTCCTTCCGCACCTGACGCAAGAACTTGGTGGAGATCGTGAACGCTTTTGACGCACGGTCGTGAAGCGCAAGAAGGCGCGCGTCGTCGACGACCGGCTTGAGGTGTTCGTGAAGGTGCGCTCGACCCGGCCGCCGCAAGCCGGCTGGCTCACGG
>ODAK010007811.1_pt1 | contig 10752 bp, 12 predicted proteins | sample 1539591 | NCBI WGS metagenome assembly ODAK01 (sample SAMEA3539303, study PRJEB22396) | soil metagenome | biome: tundra; feature: field; material: soil | place: USA | collected 2010-05 | depth 0.15 m | reverse complement strand
CCAGGAGAAAAGCCACTTCATCCTGGGAAAGCGCCAGGCGTTTTCGATTTGATCGCAAATAATTGGGAAGTTGAGGCGAAGTCATGTGTGTTGAAGTGGAAGAACTCATTGCGAGTTCAAACTCACAATATCGGATTGATAAAATTACCAAAGGAGTGAACCTTTGCCGGAAACGGCAAGTTTACGAAAAACACCAAGCATAGCAGCTTGGTGGTAAGACGTGATATTAAAGCACGAAATTGATTTATAGTCAATATGACAGCGGGTTTAGGCGGCATGGAGCCTGCTAAAATCCTGTTGCACTTCCCTTCTTCAGCCATATACTCAACCCACCATGAGTATCCAATTATTATCATTAACCGCTACACAACTACGACGCGCGGCTGGCCTTAAAGAGCAGATCGACGCGTTGAACAAGGAACTGGCCTCGATTCTCGGCGCTCCGGCTTCGATGCCTGCCAAGCCCTCCAAAAAGCGCAAAATGAGCGCAGCCGGACGGGCCAAGATCGCGGCGGCTCAAAAAGCACGGTGGGCAAAGGTTAAAGGAGCAAAGCCTGTTGCCAAAGCGCCGGTCAAAAAGTGGAAGATGAGCGCAGCGGCCAAGGCCAAACTCTCGGCAGCAGCGAAGGCTCGCTGGGCCAAAGTCAAAGCAGCGGGAAAGAAATCACTGTAATCCGTTTGGATTCAAATCAGAAGTGCAGTCCTGCTTTAGGCGGACTGCATTTTTTGTGTAGGTGACTTGCCGGATTGGGCAAGTCTCTCATCCTTTTTTCATCACCGATGCGCCCGTAAAATGAGCGGCATGAAAACACCACAGCAGTCAAAATTACCTATTCCCGAATTTAAGAAGCTTCTCGGTTCTGCCGCATTAAAGCTTTCCGATTATGAAGTTGAGCATTTAAGGGATTTGGAAGATCGCTTGGCCGACATCATTTTTGACTCATGGTTGAGACGCCGTAATTCACAGCCGGGATTGGCAGAATTATCAAAACATTGATATAATTGTCGCGAACACAACAATCGAGAGAAGGCTATTTTTCCACCTGAATTTCAGATACAGGGACGGGGTAGCGATGTTCAATGTCTTCTCGACGTTGTGTTCACCATCGTTACCCCTTTCCTGTTTTTTCATGTCCAACACCAAAAATAAAAACTGCATAATCTACTGCCGTGTTAGCTCTGCGAAATCAGCCCAGGAAGGCGAAAGCCTTGATGCTCAGGATGGCATTTGCCGGAAATTCGTTGGAGACAGAGGCTTTGCCATTGTCCCGAACGGAACCGTATTCCGTGAGACTTTCAGCGGACGGAAAGATAAGAGGCCGGTCTTGGATGAAGTTTTCGATTACATCGAGAAAAATCCAAGCAAGGTGGATTATTTCGTGTTCAGAGTCATAGACCGCTTTACGAGGGGCGGGAGCTATTCGTATGAGGGCATCAAAAAGAGGCTCGCCGCTTTCGGCGTCGAAATGATTGACACCTACGGCGTCATCCAGCCGATGAAAAACACCCTTGAACACGTCGGCTTTGAATATGAATGGAGCAGGACCTCGCCGAGCGAGATTGCCGAGACGGTGATTGCCAACACGGCCAAAGCCGAAGTCACGAACATCCTGACGAGAATGATCGGACGCGAAATCGAATTGACCAATCAAGGGTTTAAGATTCGGCAGTCAGCGGACGGCTACCTGAATAAAAAGATTTTGATTGATGGCAAAAAGAAGGTCATCCAGGTTCCCGACCCCGAACGCGCCAAGTTCATTTTGGAAATGTTCAAGCTCCGGGCGGCGGGGACGCATACGGACAAGGAAATCGTGGAGCGGATCAATGCCATGGGCTATCGCACCCGGACACAGAATCGCTGGGATCGGGCGCATGAAAAAGTCATCGGTTCGGCGGGCGGAGTCCCGATAACCGTCAAGCGGTTGCAGGAGGTCATTTGCCGGCCCATCTATTGCGGCATCATGTGCGAAAGGTGGACACGCTATCAGCCCATCAAGGCCCAATACGAGGGGTTGGCATCCATTGACACGTTCAATCGCGCCAATCGCGGCAAGGTGTTCATCAAGGATGATTCCGCCAGTCTGCAAATCTTATATGACCACCATCCTGAAAGAATAACGACCGTACGCACGCGCAATAATCCCCTCTTCCCCTACAAGAACCTCGTTCTGTGTAATTCGTGTTACAAGACTTTTTCCGGCAGTTGCCCGCGCGGAAGAAGCGGCCAAGGGTTTCCCACCTATCATTGCTCGCGGAAACACAGGTATATCGGCGTTCCAAAAAAGGACTTTGACAAGACATTTGAGAATTTCATCAGACGGCTTGAATTGAAGCCGGAGATATTCGATTCGATTGAAGCGACTCTGTTGAATAAATACCATGAGCGGAAAAAGGAGGTCATTCAATCGTCAATCAATGTCCACCAGACCATCGCCGCGCTCAAAACGGAGCAGAAGGCGAAAGCGGAGGCGTTCGTTGCCACCACCAGTCCAGCGCTTCGCTCGCAGCTTGAAAGCGGAATTGAAGATCTGGAAGCGAGGATAAAGTCGGCCGCCGGTGAAAGTCAAAAAATAGACATCACCGAGGAGGATATAGGCCGTTTCAAACGCCATGGGAAATACCTTTTGGAACACCTGCCAGAATTGCTATTAAACCCTGAAAACACACAGCAACAATTGAACTTGTTCAGCTTGATTTTTGAGGAGTTGCCAACCTACGCGAATATCGTCAATGGAACCGCAAAAACGGCTTGGATATTCACTCTTTCGTCAACAACCCCGCAAAATGATATTTGTGTGCGCTCACCGGGTTTCAGTTGGAACGAGGTCGAAACTACCATAAAAAAGTGGGCGAAAGCGTTCGAGGATTTCGAGTTTTGGACTAAATACCAAATTGGACAGCCGTTCAAGAGAGGCGTCGGATAAGAGTTGCCGTAAACGGCAATTTTAACAGCCTACCCGTGCCATTTTATCAGAGTATCATCATCTTCACCATGACCACAAAACAAGCGATCCCCAACATGCTCCGCTTCTACCGCAAACAGGCCGGCTTGCGCCAGGTTGACGTCGCCGCAAGACTTGGCCTTACCAGCACTGACCGGATTTCCCATTGGGAGAAAGGAAAGACGTTCCCTCATCTGGTTAACCTCTTCAAGCTCTCTGTGCTCTACAAAGTGCCCGCGCAGGAGCTATACGAGGAGTTCTTTAAGACGATTCAAGAAACAATGGGTGATGCATAGCCGAGCATTCCGGCAGCGGGTCTCCGTTTGAATACCACTTAAACGAAGGCTTGCTTCCGTCGAAAGATAAAAACACGCCCAATTGATATTGGTACGTTTTGTCATTCGTTTTCGCCGCGGTTAGAGCTTCTAGCTTGGACCCGTCAAATGGACAAAACACGCCGGTGTTTTTGATTTCGACGACAATTATATTCCTATTATCGTCGCCTCGCGAATGGACTACGATGTCAGGCCTAAATAGTTTGTTGTCGAGATTCGCCTTATGAGCAACACTCGTACATGCGGGGCATCCGCATGCCTCCAATTCCCGAACCTTTTTTCTCAGTTCTTTCAAATCCAGATCAATCCGCTTTGCTTTCTCTAAATGCTTGTTGTATTCGCAATCCACGTTCAATGTTTTGTCATCTTTGAACTGGCATTCCAGATAAATTGCGATGCGGTGGGCTATGGCTTGCTCGTGAGCGTCGAGTTTAAGCAATTTCCAATCGCGCCTTCCAAACATCGCAACCGCTTTTGCTATTTTAGCCTGTAACGCTGGAAAACTGTATATCTGCTCTGGCATAGGAATTGTGGTCATAATGCCTTATACAGACCCGGATGACAAGTCTATCCAAAATGATTCAAGCGGAAGCATCCTCCAAAACCTTGATATAGTTGTTGAGCCGGATAAGGAGTTCGTCATACGTGACGATTGTGATATTTTTAAGACCGTGGGCAAGAAGCCGGAAATCATCCTTTTCCTTTTGAGTCGAAAAACTTCCGGCATTACCCGCCAGGATGATTCCGCGTGGTCTCACAACTTTAAGATTTAGCTTGTAGTTATCAAGAATGTAGCTCCTCACGGCGTCTTTATACGCAGAAATGTTCTCAATGTAATTCTCAACCTGGATAATGGCGCGCGACAGCTCTGTATCGGCATGATAATTGCCCCGGCTCGAGTCGAGCTTAAGCAGATTCGTGTCGGGCTTCTTGATTTCTAAGATGTCAAGGTAACTGTCATGCGTGACGAGGGAGAAATCAGGAAATTTTGTGTTCCCGATTGAAACATTCATTTTCTCCACCGCCTTTATGTAGCCCTGCTGAATGATGAGGATTTTTGCGCGTATGAATGTCTGCCACCAGGATTCTCCATGACCCACATCAATCGCCTCTTTCAACTCAGCGGCCAGTTCTTTCAGTGATTTTATCTGCGATGCGGCCTTAAGAAGATTGACCGATTTCATCGATTCAGACGCGATAAAGCCGGGGAGAAACTTTTGCACCGCTTCTCGGTCTTCACTGGATAACTTTTTAGAAACGTCCTCGGCCAAAATCCTCGCTAAAGTTCCTGGCACATATACGGCGATGTCGTCAGCTTGGAATTCCAGCGGAAACGCGATTGAGAAAAACCTCTTGATTATGTCGTTTTTTATATCGCGAGTCCGATCCCACAGCTCTTTATTCATTCGCTCCAAAAGGCGAATGGATATCCGAACCCGGTGTATCCCGTATTCTTGTTTGATTGAGTCCGCGTCTACCGTGACGATCAACCTGAACTTTTCCCCAAATCGGCGGCGCAAAAGCTCCAAAATATGTTTCCCAAACCGAATAGATCCATCTTTGGCAAGTCCTTTGGGCTTTTTGCCTTCGTAGTAAATTTTGATGCCCTTCAGCTTGGCGCCGTAGCTTTTGCTCGTCACGACGACATATTTCAGCTCTTTTGAACGGGTTCTTTTAGCCTTCATATTAGCAATGATGCCACATACAGCTACCGATGGAAAGGCTCACATCAATGGCTTAAAATCAGGAAATCCCGCCTTCAAACTGAATTTTTTATTTATAACAAGTGCGGGGAAAGGTCGGTATGATAAAGGAGATGGCCTGTCGAGCCAGTCCCTTTATCAATTATCACCAATATATGTATGCGACCAAACGACCTGGCTTTTGAATCCGATCTCCTCTTCCACGGCCGAGACTGTTTCGGAGGCTGGTATCCCGGTGGAGGTGTGAATACTCCGCCCTTGATAATCCACCCTTCTGAAATCAGGCGGCAGTGAATCCCCCGGAATATCTCACCAAATTTGTCCCCATCCGGCGCAATCCACACCCGGCCGTTTGGCTTCACCAGGGACACGATGAGTTCAGCTTGCCTTTCGGAACAGTCCGACCCCACCGTTCCAACCACATGCGGCAGGCCGTTTTGATGCAACCACCAGACCCCGGTGAACCCCTCGACGACAATTAGATCGTCGACCTGCATACGCTCCTTTTCAGGAGGAGCGTATACAGGTTTGGGAAAAGATCAAAGTCCTCCAAAATGATGATTTTGTTGCCTTCGTGGAATCCTGCCGGAACTGGAAGTAGTTTTTAAAATTATAGCAACCAATTCGTAAACCAATTAAGCAAGTGGTCGAAAAACTTTGTGATATGCTTCCACTCCTTCCAGATTTCAATGGCGGCAACGACCGCCCCGACGAATGCAAGCGAAACGCCAACCAGTTGAAGACGATACATCACAGCCATATTGAGATTTGCCAAACGTCCATCGCTAAACTTTTTAATCAAGGAAAGATGCCCGCCAAGCGACTTGGCTTGAGAAGCAACAGATGCCAACATCACAGCTTGCAAGTTTGCATTCCCCCGCTCGCGGCGTTGTGATTCTAAATTCTCCAGTACTGCTAAATCAGAAGTCACATAATTAATCCACGGCTTTCCCTGTTCGGATTCCATGATAACTCTGTCAAGTATCATTGATTCCCATTGAACCTTATCGTTCAACCGAATCAAACCACCGAGCAACCACTTTTTCATACAGGTTGGCCGCATTTTTTGGAATGTTTGTAATCTCAATGTCTCAATATTTTTTCCAACCAATTGCAGTAGCTCCAAATTTGTGACAGCAGGAATCAAACTGCGCATTGTTTCGCTTGCATTCATCGCTGCTGAATCATGTTCTTGAAGCATCACAAATCGATATGCTGGCTGAAGATTCGACTTGCGTTCGTCAGGCAAGATAAACGCCATTTCTTCATTACAGTAAATTGAGGAAGGAAAACTGAATCCAATGGATGACCACCAGCCGGATTTATCGCGGAGTAACTTGTTAAGATCTTCACGCTTGGATGGTGTTCCCTTGAGTTTAAAAACTTCAATAGCCGGTAATCTTGCCTGCGTTCTTGGGAGCGCATTTAAAAAATATCCGTTAAGATAAAACTCTAAAATATTCTCAACTTGGATTCGGAAACTTTTGAGCCATTGCGAAATTGCATCTGTAACACCTGCGTAAGGAGATGCTTTAGACCACCCTCTAGGGAGCTTCCAAGGCAATAGGTTCTTGAAACGTATGTCAGGTAAATAGATTTGATTGTGCAACTCCAAAAAATGAACCGTCATTTCTTGCGTTAAATGAACATCAAACGTCAGAATAATTGAAGATGATAAAAATTTGTGCAATTGCACTTCTATACATTCTACCCCTAGCGGCAGATTATGCATTTCTCGAATGGGCATATCCAAGAAAAAGGCGGCATTGTTTCTCTGTCGCACAATCATTCCAACATTCTGCCACCCAGCGCTGTGAAGATCGGTTGTGAAAGCTGCGATATCCCCGATTAGATCTTTACCGCTAGTCTTATCGTTTATTGTCGGAAAAAGATGACAAAGACCTATCTTTAACTGTTCTGTATCCTCTAGCAGGAAAATTTCTGCCAACCTAATACATGAAAGTTCAATGCTAACGCCGTCTGGAAAGCGACTTTGCTGAAATGCAGTTTGTGTGGACCGGCGCTGATGTTCTCGCAGATTTTGTAATTCTGCAAAAATTCCGCCGCGAAAGCGCGGGAGCTTCTCAACCCAATCAAGGTAAAAACGCCCTAATTTTACGCGCCAATTGTCAGGGATGTTCATTGGAAGATAGATTAAATGAAAATCTCGTTGAATCCAGAAAGTTTAATGTTATTTGAAAAATCCAGCAGTTCGCGAAATTTCAACCATATTTTTCAACATCGATAAATGTGTGTTGCAAGCGCAATCGAGTTTCAACATTTTTGCGTGCCTCTGCGTATTTTTGACGTGAGTTGGCGACGTGGGCAACCGCACGGCCACCCGATTCGATTCATGCAATACAGTTGACTCTGGACCATGCACAGATGTAAACGTAAAACATTATGCGTCAAAGACAGCGTCTGCTTGTTTCTGTTTGCGGTCCGGTCGAAGCCCTTGAAGCTGTAAAGGGTGGGGCTCAAATCGCGGATGTCGAATATCCGGCGTCAGCACTCGGCACACCATACCCGCTTAACATCAGAGCCGTCCGCAATCGGCTCAATCGCGCGGGATATGGCAGAGTCGCCGTCTCAACGAACATTGGAGAAGTGCAATCCGTGCGCGCGTCTGCGTGTCAGGCGGCGCTTGGTGTTGCGTGTGCGGGAGCGGATCTCATCAAATTTGGGTTGGCCGAGCAGTCACTTGAGGCAACAATTTACCTTGCCGATAGCATTGTGCGAACAGTTCACAGATTAGGCCCAAGCGGTAAAAAACTTTATCCGGCAGTTTTCGTGGACGAGGACATGTGCCGCTTCTTCAAACCATTCAAGCACGGCGTTGAATTGGTGAAAGCTTCCAAAGCCGATGGAATTCTCATCGATACGTTCAATAAACTGATTGGAAACGGTTTATTGGACTACTGCGATGTTCATCAAATCGCAGATTTTGTCCACGCGGTGCATCGTTACAAAAAAGAAGTTTGGATCGCTGGTTCCCTCACACTAGAGGAACTCCCCGACCTTTGGGCCACGGGAGTTGATGTGATTTGTGCTCGAGGAGCCGCGTGTGAATCTACTGGAAAGGGACGCTTCGGAAACGTGAAAGTCGAAATTGTCCGAGAACTTGTAAAGACAATCCCGGGGTGAATTCAGATCCGCGAGCGGAGGCGGGCTTAAGCCACGGTTGACGTGAACGCAGTAGCACATGCTCCTTTTTCCGAGGAACCTGTGCAGATTCCTCGAGATTGGCGGAGACCAGATTACAACTAATTGGCAGATACGATAGAACAAAGACATATTTTAATTGCATGTGCGCATATCTATCAATAAAATAAATGCGTATTTATGAGAGAGCGCGACGACTTTTCCTATAAAACTAAAGAAACACTTGCGCGGCGAGTAGGAATGCACTGCTCAAATCCAAATTGCGCAAAGCTAACAAGTGGCCCTCAAAAGGACCCACAAAAGGTTTTAAACATTGGCGTCGCAGCCCATATCACTGCTGCATCACCAGGCGGAGTGCGTTATGACCATACCCTAACTAAAACACAACGCAAATCAACGCAGAATGGGATCTGGTTATGCCAAAGTTGCGGCAAGCTAGTAGACAATGATGCTGAGCGATACACGGTCGAATTGTTACGGAAATGGAAGCTGCTTGGTGAAGAATCGGCTCGGCTTCGCGTTGAAGGCGCGGGGTCAAGGGGGCGGAAAGGAAAGAAGTATTATATTTTAACTTTCGACGATGAACAACGCCTGGAAGATATCGCATGCCCCACATGCGGCGAATCAGTCAAGTTGGAGATGAGTGTGCTTCCTGGAGAGTCAGGTTCTCCAATATGCCCTAAGTGCGGACATTTTCACGCGCATCGTGATAAAGATGGGTCTATTATTACTCGACCTTGGGCTGGTGGTCTTGAGCCGCTCTACATCACATGCCCTAAATGCTCGAATCGCCTACGAGTGCGAGCAGACCGTAAAAAGCTTTCGAAGCCCTGTTTAGATTGTGAATCAGTGCTTCATATCAATAGTGGAGTTGTAACATCCATAGTTCCCATGCATCCAGTCCCGGCCAAGGCATTTTCGAAAGAGGGGTGGAAGCAATTGCTGACTTGTCCGAATTGTAACGTAAGAGGAATGACGCTTGGTGCAAATAGCAAAGACATTCTTTTCGCTCAATGCCCGAAATGCCAATACTATTTAACATATCCAAAGCCGGCAGATTATGCTCTATCTGAACAATGAGGGCTGCCGCTTTGTGCCTGCATAATGGAAAAGCATCGCACAATACAACTAAAACATTGGACGAGCATCTTCAAATACGAGCAAAAAAAGACTCCACCATCGGAGTCTGTAGTTTCAATGCAAGGAGAGTTGTAGCCGTATTGTGTTGACTTATTATCGTTTGGTCGTTTGCCGGGAAACGGATTGATGGAAATCCACGCCATGTTTCTTGCATAATGCAGTAAGCGCCTTGCATGTAGCCTTTGCTCGCCTGCATTGCTTTGCTATGTCGTCGAGCAAATGTCGCTCCTTGGTTATCAGTGCCTCCCTTGCAACAAAGATGCTATGATCATGAACGGCCGAGTTATGTAAGCCAGAATTTATGGAGACGCGTAAGGCGTGGCAGTATTGTTGAATCAATCGTCTGTGTTCCGCATCGTAGATATTAAACATATTAGTAGCTAGTAAAGCCAATCAATCATTTGACGGGCTTCAGCAAACTACCAAGATGTTTATACATTTAGGGCACAAACTATCTATATCGATGTTACCATTATGGCTACTATATGTCAAGATAAGTGACTCTGTTGTAATAAGGGGAGGACTGGACGACGTTCGAACATTACGACACAGGAATGAATATCTAGTCAAGTCAGTCTATCACTTCTTTCGAAGCGCCTGTGCGTCCCCTTGCTTTGCCTTGTGTGATTGGTGGTTGTTATACCATGCGGGCAGTATGGATGATTGGAAGAACTGACAAAAGACGTGTAGATTTGCCGGGGGCGGCAAGAAACAAAGTGCCCACTATTTTTATGTCCATACGGCAAAAAAGGTCCTAAGACGCTCAACGACTTCCGCTTGGAAGCCCCTCTCATCATCTTTCACCTCTTTTTTATGTTTAATGGCAGAAAGCACTATGTGCTTACCATTCACAGAATACATAATTCTCAATCCGTAATCTGGCGCACTGACGGGCAACTGTCTTGTGACTCAGAATACCTGCTGATTCTTGTATCTGCGCAATACACAGCCGCCGCGAGAACGAGGAGATCATGAGCAATTTCGGTTGGCTGAATTCCCATTTCTTGCAGTTGCTCAAGCGCATCTCCGATTCCATGCTCGAATCGTCTCTTCCCTTCGACAAACTGAATCACCGTTTGCCGAGATTCTTTTTCGATCACATTGATCCTGGCCTTATCGGCGGCTCCGTAACGGCATTTGAGGCTGTGTCTTCTCATATCATTCCCCTAGCGCTTCTAAGTAAGCGAAAGAGCGCTCATAAATATCGGGCACCAAGCCTTGGATTTCGTTTTGCGGAATGGTCTGCCCTATGTTTAGGCGGTCACCAATTGCGTCGTCCACGGCACCTTGAATGAGTTCGTGAAGATCACTCTGGAGTTGGTTACTGGAAACCACGGAGGCGGCGTCTTCGCGTGGGGTGGAAAAGCGTGTGGAAAGGTGCAAATGTCAACGAAACGTCCCCTCTGCCAGAGAATAACCGGAACGGACTGGAAAAAAGTTCTTGCAAACCGGTGGAACAGGAAGAGAATC
>ODAK010007810.1_pt1 | contig 10753 bp, 9 predicted proteins | sample 1539591 | NCBI WGS metagenome assembly ODAK01 (sample SAMEA3539303, study PRJEB22396) | soil metagenome | biome: tundra; feature: field; material: soil | place: USA | collected 2010-05 | depth 0.15 m | reverse complement strand
AAGAAGAGGGCCTCCAGCCCTGTCAACTCGTGATTGGAGCACGAGATGGACGCTTCGCTGGAGACCCTCGTTATCGCAGGCTACGTATTCGCGTGCTCGTTGTCGATTCCTCGCCCAGGACCGGCCGGGAAGGTCACCGATCAGGAGCTGATCGCGTTGGCGGTCGCTCAGGCCGTCACGGGCTTGGTGTCCGACCGCCAGTTCCTGGGAACGGTCGGACGGCTGCTGCCGGGCTGCTTCCCCGAGCTGCCAGACCAGTCGCAGTACAACCGGCGGCTACGCCGTCTGACGCCGTGGATCACGACTGTGCAGCTCGGAATCGCGGAACTGATCTGCGACGGCCATGTGCGGTTGGTAGACGGGACACTTTTGGGGTGCGCCAACTATTCGGGGCGCGCCTCAAAGAGCGAGTTCGCGGGGCATGCCGCATATGGCTACTGCGCCTCCAAGAGCCAGTGGTACTGGGGAATGCGACTGCTCTTGATCTGCGACCGTCACGGCGCGCCGCTCGGCTATGACCTCAGAGCAGCGAACGAGAACGAGCGCGAGGGCGTCTATGAGCTCGCTACCGCACACCCCGGCACACTCATGTTCGCCGACGCCGGACACCGCGGCCGCGAGTACCACGACACCCTGAAACTCATCGACGTCGATCTGATCGTCCCTGACAAACACAAACTCGGGCAGCGCCCACCAGCCGAGACCTGCAAGGCCCGCATCCGCCTCGTGATCGAGTCGGTGTAGATCACGTACAGCAGTGGGAGCGGTGCCAGCCTGTCCCCAGCCGCCTCGAAGCGTGCGCCAAGTTTAGCCCCGGCTAATAATGGTCGATATATGGGTCAGTATGGTCTATAATGGACTGCATATGGAGCATACCGCACCCCACCGAACCACGCCGGTCCCGGTTCGCCGCGCTCAACGGAGCCTGGCAGGAAGCGTCGCAACGTGGCGTAAGCTGCGCGGCCTCACCCAGGCTCAGTTGGCCGAGCGCGCCGACGTCTCGCGAGGAGTGGTTCGGCGCATCGAGGCAGCCGATGGCGGCGTCAGCGTCGAGAACCTGCTCCGAGTCTTGAGGTCGCTCGGCATTCAGGACCTTCTAACCGAAGCGTTGGACCCGCTCGCCAGCGACGTCGGTCGCCTGCGTTCAGACCAAGAGCTTCCGCGTCGCGTGCGACCAAGGAGGCTGACGGACGATGGTTGAGCAGCCGATCCAGGTCGACGTGCAGATCGCCGGCCGAGATGTCCCCGCCGGACAGCTCTGGACGCATCGGCGCGGGCAGAGTGAATCGGCCACCTTTAGCTACCGAGACGACTACCTGCAACGAGCGGATGCCTACGAGCTTGACCCCGGGCTGCCGCTGCAAGCCGGCCAGCATCAGACGCCGGTCAAACAGCCCCTGTTCGGAGCGATGTCCGACTGTGCCCCGAACGGGTGGGGACGGCGACTCGTCAGGCGCGCGGAGGCACAGCAGGCTCGCGAAGCAGACACCCGGCAGCGCGGGCTTACGGAGGTCGACTTCCTGCTCGGTGCCCGCGACGACCTGCGTGAGGGGGCGTTGCGATTCCGCGGCCACGACAGCGAGCAATATCTAGCCCTCGACACCGAGGGGGTCCCACATCTGATCGGGCTTCCGCGTCTGCTCAACGCAGCCGAAGAGCTCGAACGCGACGAACCGACCAGCGAGGATCTGCGGCTTCTTCTTCACGGCGGCAGCTCACTGGGTGGTGCGCGGCCAAAGGCGCACGTGCTCAACACAAAGGGACGTCTGGCGATCGCCAAGTTTCCGTCCCCCCAAGCCGACGAGTGGGACGTGATTCGGTGGGAGGCCGTCGCGCTCACGCTCGCAGCGAATGCCGGAATCACCGTTCCCGAGCACGAGCTGCACGTCATCGAGAACCGGCCGGTGCTGGTTGTGCGTCGGTTCGACCGCGATGCCGGCGGGCGCCTCGGCTATCTGAGCGCGATGTCCATGCTGCAAGCAAAAGACGGGGAGCAGGCGAGCTATCTGGAAATCGGACAGGTGCTCGAAGAGCGCTCCTCCGACGCGGCGGCGGATTTGCGTGAGCTTTGGCGGCGGATCGTCTTCACGATCCTGATTTCTAACACCGACGATCATCTCCGCAACCACGGCTTTCTCCGCATGAGCACGGCAGGCTGGTCGCTCTCGCCGGCGTTCGACTTGAACCCCAACCCCGAAGGCGGAGCCAAGCAGCTGGCGAACGCCATCGATGAGACCAACGCGCAGGCAAGCCTCGCGACAGCCCTCGAGGTTGCCGACCTCTTTAGGGTCTCGGAGACGCAAGCGCGCGAAATCGTCGGAGAGGTCTCGAACGCGACTGCGCGCTGGCTAGATGTCGCACGTGCGACGGGCCTCGGCGGTCCAGAGCTCGAGCGGCTCGAGTCAGCGTTCGAGCATGAGCAGAGCACCGCTGCTCGCGAACTTGTAGCCGCACCAAGCTGATTACGTAAGCACCGCCCGGTGCGGTTCGATGGAGGCACGTGACGACTCGTCGGGTCTCTAATCATCCCGATCGGGATATCTGCGACCAGAAGGCGTGGCAGAAGCTATCCATTGTTCTGATCGGGACAATTTCGCAGCTCATCCGGGGGCACGGTGCCATGAAGCGGCACCAAGCGGTGCCGCAATACGGCACCAGACGGTGCGCGGCGATTCCACTAAGCGGAGCATTAATCGACGCTCCTCAGTAGAGGCGTCTTTTCCTGGCCCCACTACGGTCCCAACCTGCCCGCGCGAGCCCGGAAATAGGCTCCAGGATCCCTCTCAGACCCAGCTGCCGAGCCAAAAAGCGCGGCGCGCGGCGCGGCGGTGTCCTTTTCGGTCGTGTGCTCTACCAACTGAGCTATCTCGCCGCAGGCCGATCTTCGACCGGTGCGATGCTAGCGACTCGCCTGCGGCTCAGGCGGCTTCCCACGCCTGCAGGTACGGGAGCGGATCGATCGGCTCCCCGCCCGGCGCCTGCCAACCTCCGACCCACATCTCGAAGTGCAGGTGCGGAGCGGTCGCGTCGCCCGTCTCTCCGGCCTTGCACAGCGCCTGCCCGGCCGAGACGACTTGGCCTGCGCTCACCGCCAGCGAATTCGCCTCGCAGTGGGCGAACATGAAGTCGAAGCCCACGCCTGTGTGCTCGACCGCGTAGTAGCCGGCGCCGCCCGCCTGGTAGCTCGTCGAGGTGATCGTCCCCGCCAACGGAACCACCACCGGAGTGCCTTCCGCGGTGAGCACGTCCTGACCTTGATGGGTGTAGCCGTCGCGGGGCGCCCCAAAACGATTTTCCGGACCTCCGAAGTTGTGAGCGCCCACCACTGGGAACACCGCCCCGTCGGCCACCGTCTGCGCGGGCGTCGGCACGCCGGGGAGAGCTTGGGTTGGGGCTGGGGCTGGAGCTGGAGCCGGCTTGGGGGCTGGGGGCGGCGGCGCGCTCACCCTCAGGCTCGCCTCACCGGAGCTGTGCGCCTTGCGCAGCAGCGTCTGTCCATGATGGTCGTGAGCGCTCACGCTGAGCACATAGCTGCCCGCCGCCAGCTGCGCCCCCGCCGGCCAGGCGACCGTCAGCGTGCGCCCGGTGTGCGACCAGCCCATGGTGGCCACCAGCGATGAGTGGTGGGTGGCGAGGTTGATGACTTTCACCTGCAGGTACACAGTGCCCACGCCCTTCTCCTCCAGGCGCAGGGTGACCTTCGGGGGAGGCCCCGCGGTCGCGCTGGTGGGAACGCGCAGGGCGCTGATCACCGGCCGCGGGCCCTGAGCGACGCGCGTAAGGACGCCGTACTCGCTACCCCCCGTCTGTGACTCCGAACGCGCCTGCGCTCCGCCTGTTCCCGCCGCAGCCGCCCCCGTCGAGAAGACGCCGGAGCAGAGCCCCATCGCGACCAAAAGGGCGCCTACCGCCGCCTCACGGGCATGCCTCATAGCATCTACTGTCGAGGAACCCTCGTCTTCGCGCAACGGCTGCGGATCGAATTGCAGCCAGCCGGACCTCCAGCCGAACCCCCAGCCGGACCTACTCAGGCCGCCCTGAACTCCTCCACCAGCGCCTCATACGTTTTCCGCAAGCCCTCCGCGATCGGCACCTCTGCTCGCCACCCCAGCACCCGCTCGGCCAAGCTCGCGTCCAGGCGGCTGTGCTGCAGCTCGCCCGGGCGCAGGTCCGCGAGCTCGGGCTCCAGATCCGAGCCGGCGACCTTCTTCAGCTCATTCCAGATCGTCATCACATCCGTTTCCACGCCCGTGGCGACGTTGAACGTGCCCGCCTTCCCGGCCGCGGCCAGCAGCGCACGCACGACATCTCCGACATACACGTAGTCGCGCGTTGGCTTGCCGTGCCCGAACAGCTTCGGCGGCTCTCCGACATAGAGGCGATGCGTGAAGATCGAGACCACTCCAGCCTCTCCATGCGGACTCTGGCGTGGCCCGTACACGTTGCCCAGCCTGCACACCGCGTTAGGCACGCCCTCAGCGCGCGACCAGGTCCCGACGTAGGACTCGCCCGCGAGCTTCGACGCGCCGTAGGGAGACAGCGGCTGGGGAATCTGCTCCTCGCCGGTCGGCCGCGGCGCATCGTCTCCGTACAGCGCCCCGCCGGTGGAGGTAAACACAACCGGGATGCCCCGCTTGTTGGCGGCGTCCACCACGTTCAGCGTGCCCTGCACGTTCACTTCGCAGTCGCGTCCCGGGTTCTCGACGGACACCACCACACTCGACTGCGCCGCCAGGTGGAAGACAGTCTCGGGCTTCACTTCCTCGACGACCGCCGCCACAGCCTCGCGGTCGACGATGTCCAGCTCGAGCAGGTCTGCCTGCGGCGCGACCCGTCGCGCGTCGCCGGATGAGAGATCGTCGATCACCGTCACGCCGTAGCCGTCGGCGAGCAGCGCGTCCACCAGATGTGAGCCGATGAACCCGGCTCCACCGGTCACGATCGCCTGAGATGCCATGCGCGGCAATCTATCGAGGAGCTTCAGCCGACCGCGGGCTCGCGCTCGGCCAGCAGACCGTCGACCACGTCCACCGACTGGTCGATCCGCTCCAGCACATCCTCCTGGGCCTCGCCGCTCAGCATGTACCTGCGCAGCGTCGCCAGCACCCTCCTCGCGATCCCCATCGCCAGCCGCTCGCCGCTCGCGTCGATCTGTCCCTGCTCCTTCAGCACGATGATCCGCCGCAGCGCCGGTGCGATCACCTCGTCGTGCACCATCGCGGCGGGCACACCATCCTCGATCGCCTGTGCGATCGCGCCCTCGGCGGTCTCAGCGTCCGCACGCTGCAGCGCCGTCGCAAACGTCTCGAGCGCGCTCTCCATCAGCGCGCGTGGGTCGGCTCGCATCTGCTCGCGCGCGTCAGGGCCGGAGCGGCCGAGCACTTCCATGAAGGCATCCAGCAGCACCGGGTCGAAGTGACGCCCGCGCTGCTCGAGCATCATGTCCACGGCTTCCTCCACCGTGAACGCCTTGCGGTACACACGATCGCTCGTCAGCGCGTCGAACACATCGGCCACCGCCACGATCCGCCCCTCGATCGGGATCGCCTCGCCCACCACCCCCCTCGGATAGCCGTTCCCATCCCACTTCTCGTGGTGGCTGAGCGCGATCGTCGCCGCCAGGTCGAGGATCGAAGAAGACGATCCGCGCAGCAGGCGATGGCCCTCCTCGGCGTGGGTCTCCACGATCGCCCGCTCCTCCGCGGTCAGCTTGCCCGGCTTGAGCAGAATCGCGTCCGGAATCGCGACCTTGCCAACATCGTGCAGCGGCGCCGCATGAGTCAGCGTCGTGCAGAAGTCCGCATCCATGCCGACATGCTCGGCCAGTAGCGTCGAGAAGCGCCCGATCCGCTCGATGTGCGCGCCCGTGTCCTCGTCCCTGAACTCGACCGCCATCGACAGCCTGCGCACCGTCTCCGCCTGCGCGATCTCGAGCTCCGAGAGCGCCCGCTTGAGCTCGCTGGAGCGGCTATCGATCTCATGCTCGAGCGCTTGCAGGCGGCGCGCACCAAGGCACCATCCAAACGCCGTCGTCGCGCATGCCAGCACAACCACGCAGAGCACCACAAAGGCAGGGCTGGCGGCGAGAACGGCGCCCACAGCCGCGAGCACGCCCAGCGCCAACCACCCCATCCACCCCAGCGGCGAGCGTGGAGGGGGGGAATCGCGTCGAGATGACCCGCTGCGGGCTGAGGATTGCTTGTGGGGTTCACTCCCCATACTCACGAGCTTACCCGCCCCGGTCTCGCCCTCAAACGCATGGGCGCCCACGGTCTTCCCGGCGCGATCGTTCGCGCGCGAGGATGCCTTCAGCCATAGGTGTGCCACCCCCCGCCCGGAGGGCAGCCGAAAGCCGGCTTGGTTTACTCCGCTCACTGTCTCGCGTTCGGCGCTTACCGGCATCCCCTTGAGCGTCCCCGAGCGCGGTAAGCGCATGATCGAAGAGGACGTCGGCTAGGATCTGCGCCATCTTGCGTCCTCGTCTTGCCCCGATGGCTGTAGTGGCGCTTGCGCTCCTGGCGGCCGTGCTCGCCGGCTGCGGCTCCACTTCCTCCTCCTCGGGCAATGGCATCGCGTCCAAGACGCCCGCCGAGATCGTGGCGGGCGCGAAGGTCGCGGCCGACAGCGCGAGCTCGGTGCACGTCTCAGGCTCGATCGTCTCGAGCAGCTCCCCGATCACGCTCAACCTGGAACTGCTCGCGGGCAAGGGCGGTCGTGGGCAGATCTCCGAGGGCGGGCTCAGCTTCGACCTGATCCAGGTCGGCGGGACCGTCTACATCAGCGGTAGCCCCGCCTTCTACAGTCACTTCGCCGGCCCGGCGGCCGCGCAGCTGCTGCAGGGAAAATGGCTGAAGGCACCGGCGAGCAGCGGCAACTTCTCCACGCTCGGCTCGCTCACCAATCTGAGCGAGCTCTTAGACACGGCGCTGGCCGACCACGGAACGCTGGCGAGGGGCTCCACCACCACGCTCGACGGAGCGCACGTGATCAGCATCACCGACGTCTCGCACGGCGGCGCCCTGTATGTCGCCACGACAGGCAAGCCGTACCCGCTCGAGATCACCAAAGGCGGCACGAGCGGCGGCAAGATCACCTTCGATCGCTGGAACGCGCCCGTCGCGCTCGCGGCGCCGAAGGACGCGATCGACCTGGCGCAGCTAGAGACCCACCACTGATGAGCGCCGGGCCGCGATCCTTTACGCGCTTCTCGCCCGAGCGAGACCTGCGCTCGCTCTACTACAAGCACTTCGCCGATCGGCGCAAGGAGCGTCAGCTGTTCTCCACCGGCGCCTTCTTCACGACCTTCGCCGCCGTGCGCGGCATCACCCACGCGATCCGTGCCGAACGCGGCCCGTTCAAGAACATCACCCCCGGCGGCCGCCACATCCACCACATGACCTTCGGGATCACCGGCCTGCTGACGGTCGGCTATCTGTGGCTGTTGGAGATCGGCATCAAAGAGGACCGCGGCTCATCGCGCGTGACCTCGATCGTCTACGGCGCGGGCGCAGCACTCACGCTCGACGAGTTCGCCCTGTGGCTCAACCTCGAAGACGACTACTGGACCAAGCAGGGCCGCGAGTCGATCGACGCGGTGGTCCTGTTTGGATCGCTGCTCACGCTCAGCGTGCTCGGCAAGAGCTTCTTCACCGACCTCATGCGGACCGAGAGCGCCCCACCCGCCAAGAAGGCCCTCTCGCGGGCCAAGCGCTTTTTGCTCCACCACCCAGACAGCTTGCTCAGCCCACGCCGATAAGGCGAGAGCGTTAGTCAAAGCGCAATCCCGGGCAACATCAAAATACGGTGTCCCCGACGGGAGGGTTGCGTGGTGCATCGCCTTGCTGTTTGCCTCACCTTGGCCGGAGGGCTCCTGCTCCCGGCGTCCGCCGCGGCGGCGGCCGAACCTAAGCCGTTCGCGAGCGTCAGCCCTACAGGGGGGACTGACCTGCGCGGCCGGCGCGGACGAAGGCGCGGTGCGCTTCTGCCCGGGCAGCCCCACGACCACCACACGGATCCCCACCTGGGACGCAGGGGCTGGCTAAAGGCTGCCGGGCTGGCGGGTTCTCGGGCGGGCTGGTTCTAAAGGCTCATTGCGACGTACTTCGTCTCGAGGTACTCGCTGATGCCCTCGAAGCCGCCCTCTCTGCCGAAACCCGACTGCTTCACGCCTCCGAAGGGGGCGGCAGCGTTTGAGACGACGCCCTGGTTGAGGCCGACCATTCCGGTCTCGATGCCCTCGCAGACGCGGAACGCGCGCTGCAGGTCGCGCGTGTAGAGGTAGGCGACGAGGCCGTACTCGGTGCGGTTGGCGGCGGCGAGGGCGTCGGCCTCCGTGGAGAACGTGGCGATCGGAGCGACGGGGCCGAAGATCTCCTCGCTGAGCAGTCGCGCGTCGTCGGGGACGTCGGTGAGGACGGTGGGGGCGAAGAAGTAGCCGGGTCCGGCGACGCGCTCCCCGCCGATCAGCACGCGGGCGCCGCGGGTGACGGCGTCGCCGACGAGCTCGGTGACCTTGCCGCGCTGGTTCTCGTCGATCAGCGGGCCGACATCGGTGTCGGGATCGGTGCCGCGGCCGACCTTCAGCGCGCCCATGCGCTCGGCGAGGCGGCGGGCGAACTCATCGGCGACGGACTCGTGCACGTGGAAGCGGTTGGCCGCCGTGCAGGCCTCGCCGACGTTGCGCATCTTTGCGAGCATCGCCCCGTCGACGGCCGCGTCGAGGTCGGCGTCGTCGAAGACGAGGAAGGGCGCGTTGCCGCCGAGCTCCATCGAGACGCGCAGCACCTGATGCGCGGACTGTTCGATCAAAGTGCGCCCCACCTCGGTGGAGCCGGTGAAGGAGAGCTTGCGCGTGCGCGAGTCCTTTAAGAGCGGCTCGATCACGGCGCCGGAGTGCTTGGCGGTGATCACGTTGAGCACGCCCGGAGGCAGGCCGGCGTCCTGCAGGATCTTGGCGAGGGCGAGCATCGACAGCGGCGTCTGCTGCGCCGGCTTGACCACGATCGTGCACCCCGCCGCGATCGCCGGGGCGATCTTGCGCGTGCCCATCGCCATCGGAAAGTTCCACGGCGTGACGAACACACAGGGGCCGACGGGCTGGCGCATCGTCAGGATCCGGCCCTTGCCCGTCGTGTTGACCATGTAGCGCCCGTGGATCCTCACCGCCTCCTCGGAGAACCAGCGAAAGAACTCGGCGGCGTAAGCGATCTCGGCCTTTGACTCGGCGAGCGCCTTGCCCATCTCCAGCGTCATCAGCAGCGCCAGCTCGTCGCTCTGCGCGACGATTGCGTCGTAGGCGCGGCGTAGGATCTCGCCGCGCTCGCGGGGAGGATGAACAGCCCACTCGGCCTGGGCATCGGCGGCGGCGGCGAGCGCGGCGAGGGCATCATCGAGGAGCCCGTCGGCGACCTCCACCAGCGGCTCTCCCGTCGAGGGATCCTCGACCGCCAGCGTCCCGCCGCCGGTCGCCTTGCGCCAGGCGCCACCGATGTAGAGGTCCTTCGGAGCCCACGCGAGAACCGCCTGCTCGTCGTCCTTATCGGTCATCTCAGTTAGCCATCTCAGTCAGTCGATGTCTATTTTTAAAATCCTCTTCCTGCCAAACATCCTGCAACGCTAACCCACTTCCCTCTCCTACCCGACCCATACATCATGCAATCGCATCTCATCGAGCGCGTCGCCCGCTGATCGACTGTGTTCTTCAGAGCACGGATGCTCGCCCGTATATCTGCTCTTTTTGCTTCGTTGCTTAGTGCCCTTTTGCTGAGTGTTGCTGGTGCGCGTGCCTCCACGCTCGTGATCGTGGGCGCGGGTGACGGTCACGGCGTCGGCATGAGCCAGGAGGGCGCGCTGGGTTATGCCGAGCACGGTTGGTCCTATAGCGCAATCCTTGCCCATTACTACACGGGCACCGCCCTGGGAGCGGCGCCAGCGGGAGCGAAGGTGCGTGTGCTGATCGGCAACACGGTCCACACGCTTCCCCTGGAAACGTATGTGCGCGGCGTGATCTCGGCTGAGATGCCCGCATCGTGGCCGGCGGCCGCGCTCGAGGCCCAGGCGGTCGCGGTGCGCACGTACGCGCTCACCGCCCACGCCGGCGGCTCCAAGTTCGACGTCTACTCCGACACGCGCTCACAGGTCTACCGCGGTCCCGCCGCCGAAACGGCGAGCACGAATGCCGCGACGATCGCCACCGTCGGGCAGATCGTCACGTACGCGGGGCAGCCCGCGATCACTTATTTCTTCGCCTCCTCCGGCGGCCACACCGAGGACGTCCAGAACGGATTCCCCGGCGCCGGCGCCGAGCCCTGGCTCGTCGGAGTGTCCGATCCCTACGACCAGGGGCCGCTGCACAGCTGGAAGCTGAGCATCAGCTTCGCCGCCTCCTCCACCCGTTTGAGCGGCCTCGTAAAGGGCGCATTCCGCGGCATCGAAGTGCTGAAGCGGGGCTCCTCTCCGCGGATCCTCTCCGCCTACGTGCTCGGCTCGGCCGGACGCACCCTGACCTCCGGCGACGAGCTGGCGGCAAGGCTGGGGCTCCAGGACACCTGGGCCTACTGCAGCGTCAAGCACGGGCGCGCCCTCACGGCCGAGCCCGACCACAGCGGGCAGCCCCCGGCGGCAGCGGGCGGGGCGGCACCCGCGGGCGGCACCCCATCCGCGAGCCCGGCTCCAGCGGCTCCCGCCAGCCCGGAAGGCGGCGTGCAGGGTCCCGCGAGCTCACCGGGTTCGACCCCCGCGGGGGGCGTCCCCG
>ODAK010007809.1_pt1 | contig 10753 bp, 13 predicted proteins | sample 1539591 | NCBI WGS metagenome assembly ODAK01 (sample SAMEA3539303, study PRJEB22396) | soil metagenome | biome: tundra; feature: field; material: soil | place: USA | collected 2010-05 | depth 0.15 m | reverse complement strand
GCCAGCGAAGAGTCTGCAGGCTTTCGGGCGGTTGACCCGGTGGAACTCCGGGACCGACGGTGAAAGTCCGGATGGGAGGCGGCGCGCGGGCGGTTCGCGCTGCGTGCGCGGCCCCGTTCGCCGACGTCTCCGCTCGCCCCGGGTGCTCGACGGGTGAGGAGACCAGGTGAGCGCACCGGAGGATGTGGCAGCCGTCACAGCCATGCGCCGGGCGATCGCGCTTGCCGACCTCGGCCTCGGATCGACCAGTCCCAATCCGATCGTCGGTTGCGTCATCGTGGGTCCCGACGGCTCGGTGGTCGGGGAGGGACATCACGTTCGTGCGGGTGAATCGCATGCCGAGGTCATTGCCTTGCGGGACGCCGGGGGGCAAGCGTTTGGCGCGACGGCCTTCGTCACGTTGGAACCCTGCCGGCACACCGGTCGAACCCCGCCATGCACGCGCGCACTCATCGATGCAGGCGTATCTCGGGTCGTCTTCGCCGTAGCGGACCCCGACCCGGTAGCCGGTCACGGCGCCGATGACCTACGCGCCGCCGGCGTCCTCGTCCAGGAGGGCCTGCTCGCCGAGGAGGCTGCCCGATCGAATGCGGCCTGGCTGCATCACGCACGTACCGGCCGACCCTTCGTCACCTGGAAATACGCCGCAACCCTCGACGGCCGCGTTGCTGCGGCCGACGGAACGAGTCGCTGGATCACCGGCGAGGCGGCGCGGCTCGATGTCCATCTGCTGCGTGCACGCAGCGACGCGATCGTCATCGGAACCGGGACTGTGCTGGCCGACGATCCGCGCCTCGACGTCCGGCTGCCGGATCGTCAGGCGTCGACTGGCCCGCTGCGGGTGGTGGTCGGACGCCGTGAACTGCCGCCCACCGCGAAGGTGCTCGATGACTCAGCACGAACGGTGGTGTTGACCGACCACGACCCGAAGTCGGTGCTGGCCTACCTCGGCGACCGCGACATCGTCAGCGTGCTGCTGGAAGGCGGCCCGACCCTGGCCGGCGCGTTCGTGGCCGCGGGCATGGTCGACCGTGTCGTTGCCTACTTTGCGCCGGCATTGCTGGGTGCGGGTCCTGCGGCGCTCGGCGACGCGGGAATCGAAACGCTGGCGAGGGTCTTGAAACTGCACATCGACGCGGTCGATGTAATCGGTGATGACATCCGCATCATTGCCACGCCGAAGCGACGGGAGTAGCCGTGTTCACCGGGATCGTCGAGGAACTCGGCTACGTCACAGGAGTACGCGAGACGTCGCTTGGCAACGAGTGGGCGATTCGGCTGACGGTCGCGGGGCCTCTCGTCTCCGACGGTGTCGCGATCGGCGACTCGATTGCCGTGTCAGGGGTGTGCTTGACGGTTGTCGAGTCGGCTGCCGGCGAGTTCGGTGCGGACGTCATGCTCGAAACGCTGGTGCGCTCGACGCTTGCGACCGCGAACGATGCGACCCCCGTGAACCTCGAGCGTGCCGTCACGCTGCAAACGCGGCTCGGCGGTCATCTGGTGCAGGGTCACGTCGATGGCGTGGGGTCGGTGCTGCGGCGTGAACACACGCCGAACTGGGACGTCGTGGAGATCTCGCTGCCCGGCGACATAGCGCGCTACGTCGTCGAGAAGGGGTCGATCGCGGTCGATGGAGTGTCGTTGACCGTTGCTTCGGTGGGAGCCGAATCGTTGACCGTCAGCCTGATCCCGACGACGCTGAAGCGCACGACGCTGGGCGGCAAAGCCGTTGGTGACGCCGTCAATCTCGAAGTCGACGTGATGGCCAAATACGCCGAGCGGCTGCTTGGGTTCGCGACCGCGAAGGCTGACTCGTGAGCGCGATCAACTGGCTGTACACGGCGCAGTGGCATGTCGGTGGCCACGCGATCTACTACCGCGAGATCTTCGGCAACTTGTTCGGGTTGGCTTCGGCTGTCGGCGGCATGCGCCGTCGGGTCTGGGCGTGGCCCGTCGGCATCGTCGGTAACGTGATGCTCTTCACCGTCTTCCTGGGGAGCTGGGCCTCGCACTCCCATCAGGCACCACTCATCGGGCAGGCCGGGCGTCAGGTGTTCTTTGTGCTCACGAGCATTTACGGCTGGAATCGATGGGCGCAGGCGCGGGGGGCGTCAACTGATGCCCCCGCGGTGACACCGCGCTGGGCGACCAGTCGAGAGCGCAAGATCTTGTCAACCGCTGCTGCCGTCGGGGTCGCCGTGTGCTACGGCGTGTTCCATCTGATCGGCGAGGGGTTCCCTGTGCAGTGGTGGTACTACCTCGCTGACTCATGGATCTTTGTCGGCTCGATGGTCGCGACGTACGCGATGGCCCGAGGTTGGACCGACTTCTGGTTGTGCTGGATAGCGGTCGACGTCGTAGGGGTGCCCGAGTTGCTGCACTTCCACTACTACCCGTCGGCCGCGTTGTACGCGATTTACGCGGGGTTCGTGATCTGGGGGTTCTCCGTCTGGCGGCGGCTGCAGCGAACAGCTCCCACCTCACGCGGGCTCTCACCAGTGCCACAGGAGGCGACCGGATGACGTTCGACACCATTGAGCGCGCGATCGAAGAGATTGCGGCCGGGCGCGCTGTTGTCGTGGTCGACGACGAAGATCGCGAGAACGAAGGCGACCTCATCGCTGCGGCGTCCAAGGTGACACCGGAGCTCGTTGCGTTCATGGTGCGCCACACAAGTGGTGTGTTGTGCGTACCAATGCAGAGCGCAACGCTCGACCGGCTCGGCCTGCCGCCGATGACAGCACGCAACGAAGACGCGAAGCAGACGGCGTACACGGTTTCGGTCGACGCGCGGCGAGGAGTGACGACGGGTATCTCCGCGGCGGATCGTGCACACACGATCCGGGTCCTCGCCGATTCGGCAACCGAGCCGTACGAACTGACCCGTCCCGGGCATGTCTTCCCGTTGCGCGCGGTCGAGGGCGGCGTGCTGCGCCGGGGCGGACACACCGAGGCGGCGGTCGACCTCGCGGTGCTCGCAGGCCTGACCCCGGCGGGCGTCATCAGTGAAGTCGTCAACGACGACGGTTCGATGGCTCGGCTGCCGCGGTTGCTGGACTTCGCGGCCGAGCACGATCTCGCGATTGTGTCGATCGCCGACCTCGTCGCCTACCGCCGGCGGCACGAGACGACGGTCGAACGCATCGCGGAGGCCCGGTTGCCGACGTTCCATGGGGAGTGGCACGCGGTCGGCTACCGCAGCCTGCTCGACGGCGCCGAGATGATCGCACTCGTCATGGGTGAGGTCGGCGGATCCGACGCTGGTCAGGACGTTTTGGTGCGCGCTCACTCGGAGTGCCTGACCGGTGATGTGTTCGGCTCATTGCGCTGCGATTGCGGTCCGCAGTTGGATGCCGCGATGTCGGCAATCGCGGCAGAGGGCAGGGGAGTCGTGCTGTACATACGCGGTCACGAAGGGCGGGGCATCGGGCTGATGCGCAAGTTGCGTGCGTACGAGCTGCAGGACAGCGGCGCTGACACGGTAGACGCGAACCTTGAGCTCGGCCTTCCCGCTGATGCACGCGACTACGGCACCGGCGCACAGATACTCGTCGACCTCGGCGTGCGGTCGATGCGTCTGTTGTCGAACAACCCCGCGAAGCGGATCGGCCTTGAGGGTTGGGGACTGCGGGTGGTCGGGCGGGTTCCGTTGCCGACCCATGCCAACCCCGACAACATGCGATACCTGCTGACCAAGCGCGACCGGATGGGGCATGACCTGTTACTGCCAGGCCGCCCAGCGCTCCTTCCTGATGATGGGTTGATTTCTGATGACCAGCCTGGCGCGTTGTCATGACAGGCTGGCGGTCATGACAGGCTGGCGGTCATGACCGGTACCGGGCGCCCTGATCTTGGCGTCGTCGCCGCAACCGGCCTGAGCCTGGGCATTGTGGCCTCCCGCTGGAATAGCGACGTGGTCGACACCTTGCTCGAACGTGCACTTGAGGCAGCGAGCGCGTGCGGCGTACCCAAGCCCACCGTCGTCCGCGTTGCTGGCGCACTGGAGCTCGCCGTGATTGCGCAGCAACTCGCGGTCGAGCACGACGCGGTCGTATGTCTGGGGGCCGTGATCAGAGGCGGTACGCCGCACTTCGACTACGTCTGCGACGCGGTGACTGCCGGCCTCACCCGTATTGCGCTGGACGCCGCGACCCCGATCGGCAACGGTGTGTTGACCTGTGACAACCTTGCGCAGGCTTTGGACCGCTGCGGACTGCCGGACAGCGCAGAGGACAAGGGATGGGAGGCGACCGTGGCCGCGCTCGATGCCGCGCTCCTGTTGCGCGATCTGCGACATCGACGGGCAACCGTTGGTCCAGGATTCAGCGGGCCAACGGCCAACTGAGCCGCGCGGTCCCGATCTGAGGGGCCGTCCCGATCCGAGAGGCAACCAACAGTGCTGTCCCTGGTTCTGCCCAAGGGCTCGCTCGAAGCGGCCACCCTTGAACTGTTCGAAGCAGCTGATTTGCGGGTGAGCCGTGGATCCGACCGTGACTATCACGCGTCGATCGACGACCCACGGATCGACACCGTGCGGTTCCTCCGGCCGCAGGAGATCCCGACGTACGTCGAGCAAGGTCTGTTCGACCTCGGTATCACCGGACGCGACTGGATCACCGAGACCGACGCCGAGGTCGTGTCGGTGGGCGAGCTCGAATATTCGAAGGCGACGAGCAATCCGGTGCGGATCGTGCTCGCGGTTGTTAAGGAGCACGCGGCGAGCCGGGGCAGCGAGCTGCCTGACGGCGTACGGGTGTCGACAGAGTTCCCGCAGCTGACCAAGCGCTATTTCGAGAGCATCGGCGTGAAGGCCAAGATTGTGCCGAGCTACGGCGCGACCGAGGCGAAGGTGCCCGACATCGTCGACGCCATCGTCGATCTGACCGAGACCGGCACGAGCCTGCGCAAGCACGGTTTGAAGATCATCGACACGTTGCTGACGTCGCGCACGGAGCTCATCACGAACGCGGCGGCATACGCCGATGTCGAGAAGCGGGCAGCGATGGACGACGTGATGTTGCTGTTGCGCGGGGCGGTTCGGGCCCGCGGCAACGTCCTCATCAAACTCAACGTTGCCGACACGCAGTTGACCGCGGTGTTGGGGGTGCTGCCATCGATGGGTTCCCCGACAGTGACGGCGTTGGCGTCTGGCGACATGCACGCCGTCGAGTCCGTGGTGCCTAAGCGCGGCGTCAACACGTTGATCCCGACGCTCAAGGCTGCTGGTGCACGCGACATTCTCGAGATTGCTATATCGAAGATCGTCGAGTGATCAGTGCCGAGCCGTATGGGCTTCGCCGTCGGAGCGCCCCGGCCGCGGCACCACGCCGGTAAGCCCGAGGGCGAGGCCGATCGCCAGACCGACCAGCGGGAGCACGATCTCGCTGGCGACGCTCAGCTTCCAGATGTTCATGATGTGCAGGTCGATCGTCAAGAACCCGCCAAAGATGAGCCCACTGATGGCGCCGAGTACCGGCCGCCCGCGCCGCCTCACGGCAGTGCCTTCGCAATGCCGGCGAATACGACGCCGATCGCACCGAGCAGCGTGCCGATCACCGCGACGATGCCAATCGGCGACGACAGGATCGAACCCGTGAAGCGCAGGTCCATCGAACCGGCGCAGGTGCCCTCGTCGCTGCTGTTGTATCCGGTCATGTGGTAAGTGCCAGGCGGCACCAGCTTCAACGCCGATGGGATCTTTGCGACCCCGGCCTTGGAGACCTTGTTCGATGCGTTCTTCGACGGACCCCACGTCTTCGCGGTGATACTGACCAAGCCGAGGTGGATGACCACGTCGCCCTGGTTGTCGTGAGTCGCAGTTGGGACGCTGCCTTCCCAGTTCACCTGGCCCTGGCGAAGCATGGTGACCTTGGCGTCGTTGGCGTTCACCGAAACGGTCTTTCCGGCGTCTGACCCGGTCCCGACGATCGTCGCGGAGCCCGCGCAGTTCGTGGTGTTAGTCGTGAACGTCGCGGCAGCGGGCCCGGCCATGACCAGCAAGCTGCCCCCGCCCATGACCGCCACCGCTACCAGTCGGGCCGCCCATCGACGGCTGCCGCGCCATCTCTGTGTACGTGCGCGCAGAGTCTGGAACAGACAACCGGGGTTGAATCGCATGCGTCGAGTTCCGCTCCTTGAGTTGCACGAGCAGACTTTGCCGACTGATCGGCCCGGTGTGACGAAGCCACGGCGCGGCGTTTCGGTTAATAGTCAATTCTGACGACCTGGTGCTGGTGAGACGCAAGCCGTGGGCGGCGAGCGAGTCGCAGGCGGGTCGCGATTGCCTGGTAGTCTCCTAGGGCGACCGGTGCCGCGCTCACGCGCGGTATCCGCAAGTGGAGGCTTCCTCCCACCTCTCGGACGTTCGCGTCGGAAGGTTCGGTCGGCCGCCGCAGCCAGCTGGCATGCGGTTTGTGCGACGCGTGCACCACGGTGCAGGCGGCGTCTGGCCTTGCCGTAGGAGCCCTGCATGCGACGTCGTGCGGGGCTTTTTGCGTGTCTGGGCGAGCCAGCCTTGGTGCGATAGGGCAACCGTCGGCGGATCGTTCCTGATCACTTGTCCCAGTTGGAGGTCCCATCAGCGTCGAGCCCCGCATCAACGACCGGATCCGTGTTCCTGAGGTTCGGCTCGTCGGTCCCAACGGCGAGCAGGTCGGCATCGTCCGCATTGAAGACGCTCTGCGTCTGGCCGAAGAAGCAGATCTCGACCTGGTCGAGGTCGCCCCCATGGCAAGGCCACCCGTGGCCAAGCTCATGGACTACGGCAAGTTCAAGTACGAGTCCGCGGTGAAAGCCCGCGAGGCCCGGAAGAACCAGGCCCAGACCGTCATCAAGGAGATGAAGCTCCGACCGAAGATCGACGTGCACGACTACGAGACCAAGAAGGGTCACGTCGTGCGCTTCCTCAGGGAGGGCGACAAGGTCAAGATCACCATCATGTTCCGTGGTCGCGAGCAGTCGCGGCCGGAGATGGGCGCCCGGCTCCTTCAGCGGCTCGCCGAAGATGTCGTCGACCTAGGGTTCGTCGAATCGGCACCCAAGCTCGACGGCAGGAACATGATCATGGTGTTGGGCCCGCATAAGAAGAAGGCCGACTTCAGGGCAGAGCGGGCTGCTGGCCGCGCGCACGATGATCACGATCTTGCGCAGGAGTTGCTCAGCGCGCACGCGACGCCAGCGAAGGCAGCTGCACCCCGGCCCGCCGCTGCTCCGCCGGTGGTCGCAGCGGTGGCTCCGAAGGTCGTCGAGGAGGCAGCGCCAGACGTACCGGAGGTCGTTGAAGCCGACGTCCTCGACATCGCGACCACACCGCTGGCTACCAAGACGGCGGCACCGAAGGCACCGACACCGAAGGCGACGGCACCGAAGGCACCGGCACCGAAGGCGCCGACGCCTCGAGCACCAGCTAAGGCACCAGCCAAGGCAGCCGCCCCGAAAGCGCCGCCGAAGCCGAAAGCGCCGGCCGCGAAGAAGGTCAGCCAGCCGGCGAACGGTGCCGAAACGCCCGCCTGACCGCACAGCTCCACCGCACCACTCGACAGCGCACCGGTCCACCGCACCGCACAGCGACACTGAGACGAAGGAGACGACGGCAATCATGCCGAAGAACAAGACCCACAGCGGTGCCAAGAAGCGCTTCTGGATCACCGGCTCGGGCAGGCTCATGCGGCGGCGAGCTCACCGCAACCACTACCTCGAGCACAAGCCGTCGACTCTCACGCGCCGCCTTAACAACGAGGTCGTGTTGTCACCGCCCGACGCCAAGCGCGCGAAGAAGCTGCTCGGCCTGTAGTTCGCCCCTTCCGTCGTCCGATGAGCCGGTTCCGCTGCCCAGCGGGTGCCGGACTGAACAAGGAGTTTCCACGTGGCACGCGTGAAGCGGGCGATTAACGCCCAGAAGAAGCGCCGGGTTGTCCTCGAGCGGGCAAGCGGGTACCGCGGCCAGCGCTCGCGGCTCTACCGCAAAGCCAAAGAGCAACTGCTGCATTCGGCGACCTACAGCTACCGCGACCGTCGCGCACGCAAGGGCGACTTCCGTCGGCTGTGGATCCAGCGCATCAACGCGGCCGCGCGGCTGCACGACATGACCTACAACCGCATGATCCAGGGGCTGAAGGCGGCCGGCGTGGAGGTCGACCGCAAGAACCTCGCCGAACTTGCGGTGTCCGACGACGCGGCGTTTGCGGTGCTGGTCGAGGTCGCCCGCAAGGCCCTGCCTGTTCCTGGGCCTGTTCCTGGGCCTGTTCCGGGCGCCGAGACCGCTGCCTGATCGGGTGTCTCCCGAGGCCGTCGGGTCGCGCAGCGAGCTGACCGACGCCCGATCACCGCGGGTTAAGGCGGCGAAACGGCTGCTCAAGCGGTCCTTTCGCGAGCAGGACCGTGCGTTTCTGGCGGAAGGGCCACAGGCTGTCCGTGAAGCATTGATCAATGCGGGGGATAGTCGGACGGGAGTTCGCGAACTCTTCGTCACCGCGGACGCGAGGGCGCGACACCCCGAGCTGATGGAGCGCGCAGTTGCCCTCGGCGTCCCCGTTCATCTTGCTAGTGGAGCCGTGCTTGGAGAACTGTCCGACACGGTGACCCCGCAAGGAGTGGTGGCGGTATGCGACGTCCTCGACGTTTCCTTCGGGGCGGCATTGCAGATTAGCCGGGACGCCGAGCTGCCGGCGCTCTTCGTCATGCTGGCCGCCGTCCGCGACCCGGGTAATGCCGGAACCGTGCTGCGCACCGCCGATGCCGCGGGCGCGTCTGCAGTGGTGTTCAGCGACAACTCGGTCGATCCGTACAACGGCAAATGCGTGCGCGCCTCGGCAGGCAGCGTGTTTCACCTGCCGATCGTGGTTGGCGAACCGATCCTGCCTGCGATGGCCACGTTGCGATCAGCGGGGCACCACGTCTACGCCGCCGACAGCAGTCCGGACGCGGTGGATCTCGACGAGCTCGATCGCGACGGCGGGCTCGCCCAGCCGACGACCTGGGTCTTCGGAAACGAGGCATGGGGACTCCCGACGGACGTCGTCAAGGCTGCCGATATGGCGGTTCGCGTTCCTATCTACGGGCGCGCAGAAAGCTTGAACCTCGCAGCAGCCGCCGCCGTCTGCCTCTACGCCTCGGCCCGCGCTCGCCGACCCGCGTAGCCGGAGTGCTGCCGCGCATCGGTGGGTAGGGTCTCGATCACCCGGTCAGGAGGCGGCCGGTCAGGAGGCAGTGCCGTGGCACCAGATACCCCGCACGACAAGGCCGCGTTCGACGCCTTGCCCGATGGTGTGCTCGTTGCCGACGAGGCGGGCACCGTGGTGCTCGTCAATCTTGCTGGGTCCACACTCTTGCGCCGCAGCATCGACGAGACGCTGGGCCGCGACTACCGGGAGATCCTGCCGCTGACCGATGTGGTGGGCCGCGATTGGTGGGCCTGCACCCGACCCTACGACGGGCTTGCCATTCGCACCGGCCAGCCCGAACGTCGACTAGTGCTGCCTGACGAACGCGAGCTCTACGTCACCGCCCGCTACGTGCGCACGGGCAAATGCGGGCCGGTTCACCAGCTCGTCGTGAGCTTTCGCGGCGCGACTGAACGTGAGCGAGCCGAGCGCGATCGAGCGGATCTGGTCTCCACCGTTGCCCATGAACTGCGATCGCCGCTGACGAGCGTTAAGGGCTTTACTGCAACGCTGCTGAACAAGTGGGACCGCTTCAACGACGAGCAGCGTCTTCTGATGCTGCAGACCGTCAACGCCGATGCCGATCGGGTCACCCGTCTCATTACGGAGCTGCTCGACGTTTCGCGCATCGACGCTGGCCGGCTGGAACTGCACAAGCAAGTGGTCGACGTGCCCGCCGCGGTCCGGCGGTTAATCGCGGGCCGCGTTGCGTCCGGCGACCCGCCGGAGCGCTTCGAGATGGTGGCCGCCACTTTGTTGCCAGAAATGTGGCTAGATCCCGACAAGCTCGATCAGGTGCTGGCGAATCTCGTCGACAACGCGATTCGCCACGGCGCTGGAACGGTCACGGTTTCGATTGCCTCCACCGACGACGGAATCGCGCTGACGGTGGCCGATGAGGGCGAGGGGGTCGCGGGCGACATCCGCAACCTGGTGTTCCGCCGATTCTGGCGAGCGGGCCGCCGCGGCGGCACCGGGCTCGGCCTCTACATCGTCAAGGGCCTCGTCGAGGCGCACGGTGGGCAGGTCGCGGTGCTCGACGCGCCCGGAGGCGGGGCCAGCTTTCGGATCACGTTGCCGACGGGGACCCCTGCCTTCGCCCTCTAGACTCACCGGTGATCCCGTACATCTTGGAGAGTCGCCCCGTGTCCGCGCCGAACAGCAACTACGACCCCGTCGAGGTGAGCCCACTGCACGCCGACGAGGTCGAGCGGTTTCGCGACGAGGCCCTGGCCGGGATCGCTGACGCCGCGGATCTGGACCAACTGAAGGAGTTGCGACTCGCTCACGCCGGCGACCGGTCCCCCCTCGCGCTCGCGAACCGCGAGATCGGAGCGTTGCCACCACAAGCCAAAGCAGCTGCCGGACGCCGGGTGGGTCAGGCCCGCGCAGCCGTTGCTGCCGCACTTGCGGAACGCGAGTCGGTGCTGCTCGCCCAGCGTGACGCGCGGATCCTGGTCGAGGAAGCGGTCGACGTCACCTTGCCCTGGGACCGCGAGCCGCGCGGTGCACGGCACCCGATCTCGACTCTTACCGACCGCATCGTCGACGTGAGATCGGAAGAGCACACGTCTGAACTCCAGTCACTGACC
>ODAK010007808.1_pt1 | contig 10754 bp, 6 predicted proteins | sample 1539591 | NCBI WGS metagenome assembly ODAK01 (sample SAMEA3539303, study PRJEB22396) | soil metagenome | biome: tundra; feature: field; material: soil | place: USA | collected 2010-05 | depth 0.15 m | reverse complement strand
GAAGCAGCTGCCGCGCTCGGGGCAGTAGGCCGCGTCGCCGCCGTGCCGGCGCGCAATCTGTCGCACCAGAGCAAGCCCGAGCCCGGTGTCCTTCGGGCCGCTGCGTCCGGGAATGCGGTAGAACGCCAAGAACAAACGCTCGCGCGCGTCTGCAGCGATCACCTCGCCGCGATCGGATACGCTCAGCGTGGCCTGATCGCCGCGTCGCGCGATGGCGACCTCGACCGGTGGCTTGCCATGCAGCTTAGCGTTCTCGACCAGGTTGCGGATCATCCGGCGCAGCAGCGTCGGGTCTCCCTGCACCATAACGGGCTGTCCGCGCACGCTGCACGCCTCGTAGCGCGCGCATTCCTCGGCCGCCAGCGCCACCAGATCGATGTCTTCCCGAAGATCGAGGCCGACGGTCGCATCGAGACGACTGACCAGGAGGATTTCATCGACCAGCTGGTCGAGCTCGGCGATGTCGCGCGTGAGTTCCGCCTTGCGGGCGGGCTCCGCCTCCACCAGCTCGAGACCGAGCCGGATGCGCGTGAGCGGCGTGCGCAGCTCGTGGGACGCGTTGGCGAGCAGCATCTTGTGGGCGTCGACCAGGCTTTCGATGCGAGCCGCCGCCTGGTTGAAGCTTTGCGCCAGGCGGGCCACCTCGTCGCGGCCCTCGACCTTGACCCGGGCCCGCAGATCGCCGGCGCCGAGCGACTCGACGCCGCGCTGCAAGCGCTCGAGCCGGCCGGTGAGCCGGCGCACCACCGGCCGGGCGCCGAGCGCGACCGCCAGCGCGATCGCGCCGAGAAACGCCGCCAGCAGCCCCGCGCTCGGGCGCGGCGAGAACGGCAGCCGCGCCACCAGCCAGCGTCCATCCGGGAGGCGGATCGACACCGCCGGACCGGCCGCGGTTCGCAGCCAACTGCCCGCGCGGCTGCGGTTGGGAGCCGGCAGCGGTCGGCCGGCCGCGGCGAGCGGATCGTCGCTCCGGCCGAACAGGGCCAGGTCCGCACCGAGACGCCGCGCCAGCCGATCGATCGCCTGCTGTTGAACCGCAGCCGGCGCATTGGCCGGGGGAACCAATTCGGCGATGATCTCGCCCGCGACGTCGATGGGCTGCTCGAACGGGAGAACCCCGGCGCTGAAGTGCCAGACCACGCCGGCGGTGACCACGACCAGAAACAGGCTGGCCACGATCGTGAGATAAACCTGAAGATAGAGGCGTCGCATGTCCTTCACTAATCTTGGGCTTTGGCGAACACATAGCCGGCGCCGCGAACGGTGATGATGCGGCGTGGTTTCTTGGGATCGTCCTCGATCGCCGCCCGGATGCGGGACACATGCACGTCGATCGAGCGGTCGAACGCCTCGATCGCCTCGCCCTTGACCAGATCCATCAGCGCGTCGCGCGACATGACCCGGCCGGCATGCTCGGCGAGCGCCAGCACCAGGGCAAATTGATAGCTGGTGAGTGGACGCGCCACGCCCTCGAGACGGACTTCGCGCGCGCCGCGGTCGATCTCGAGCCTGCCGTAACGCAGCACGTCGGGCTTCACCCCGCCGCGACTGCGGCGCAGGATGGCGCGCAGGCGCGCCAGCAGCTCGCGCGGCTCGAACGGCTTCGGCAGATAATCGTCGGCCCCCATCTCGAGCCCCACCACCCGATCCATGGGATCGCCGCGGGCCGTCAGCATCAGGATCGGCCCATCGGAGCGGGCGCGCAGCTGCCGGCAGATTTCGAGCCCGTCGGTATCCGGCAGCATCAGGTCGAGGATGACGGCATCCACGGATTCGCGGTCAAAGAGCGCCAGGCCGCGCGCTCCGTTTTCGGCATGAATGACATGGATACCCGCCTTGCCGAGATATTCCGCGACCATGCCGGCAAGGCGGGAATCGTCTTCGATCAGGAGGATGCGTTCACCCACGAATGCTGATCATGCCTATCGAACACGAAATCGAACACGAATATGGCTCCCGATGCCCGCTCAACCGCGATGCCAGCGCGCGAAGGGGCCGCCGTCGAATACCGCCACCCAGTCCGCGACTTTCCGGCGCTGCTCCGGGTTGAGCACCTCGGAGGCATCAGCCACCGCCTGGGCAATGCGCTTGCTCGCGGTTTCCGCGAGCCCGATCTGCTGCGCGCGCAGCTGCTCGATTGCACTACGATCGATGGTGGGGGCGGTCAAGAGCGCGACCGCCTGGCCGCGCGCGGCTTGCGCCTTTTCGCGCAGCGGCAGCAGATCGTTGACGGCCGCTTTGGCGATGCCGGCGATCTTGGCCTGCTGGTCCGCGGTGGCGTCGAGCTCGATCGCCATATGCTTGGTCATGCGGTCGATGCGATCGTCGATTTGCGCCGGCGTGAGCGGCCCGCCCATGAAGGCGCCCATCGGACCGCCGTCGTGCCAGGCGCGCCAGGCGAAACCCTGTCCGAATGCCGTGGACAGCATGTTTCCGGTCAGCCCGGCCACGACCGCGACGGCCAGCAGGGCCATAACGAAGAGGCCTTTGCGGCCTCGGCAGCTTCGCGCCGGGGGCGGGCTCGGGCTCGGGCTCGGGTTTGGGCTCGAAGACGTGGTGTTGCTTTGATCCGTCATGCGGGACTCCCATCTGGGTCACAGGCGAAAAGCGCCTGCCCGCACCAAGCTAGGGGCGGCTATTTTCCGTGCCGTGTCCGGCAGGTAAAGTTTTGTAAAGCCGGCCCGCCTCGTCCCGCGTATCGCATCCCGCATACCAAACCTTGATCGGGAGCGCCGGAACTGCCACATCCAGCCCACCATGAACGTTCCCATTCGCTCCCCCGAGACTGCCCAGGCCGGATTACGGCCGGCGACCGAGGTCGACCGGCGCCGCACGTTTGCGATCATTTCCCATCCGGACGCCGGCAAGACCACGCTGACCGAAAAGCTGCTGCTGTTCGGCGGCGCGATCCAGCTCGCCGGGCAGGTCAAGGCCAAGCGCGACCGGCGGGCGACCCGTTCGGACTGGATGGCCATCGAGCGCGAGCGCGGGATTTCGGTGGTCACCTCGGTGATGACCTTCGAATACGACGGCCGCGTGTTCAACTTGCTCGATACGCCGGGCCATGAGGATTTCTCCGAGGACACCTATCGCACCCTCACGGCGGTCGATTCGGCCGTGATGGTGATCGACGCCGCCAAGGGCATCGAGGCGCGCACCCGCAAGCTGTTCGAGGTCTGCCGGCTGCGCGACATTCCGATCATTACGTTCATCAACAAGATGGACCAGGAGAGCCGCGACCCGTTCGACCTCATCGACGAAATCGAGAAGACGCTGGCGCTGGACGCCGCGCCGGTCAATTGGCCGGTCGGCCGCGGCCGCGATTTCATCGGCACCATCGACGTCGAATCCGGCGGCGTGCGCCTGCTCAAGAGCGATGCGGGCGCCGCCGGCAAGCTGCGCGAGATGACCATATCGGAGGTGGCGGCGCTCAATCCCAAGGTGGACGCGGCCGCCGCACAGGCGGAGTTCGATCTGGTACGCGGCGCCGTCCACCGCTTCGACATGAATTCGTTCCGCGAAGGGCATTTGACCCCGGTGTTCTTCGGCAGCGCGCTCAAGAATTTCGGCGTCCGCGATCTCCTCGATGCGCTCGCCGCCATGGCGCCCTCGCCGCGCTCCCAGGTGGCCGACAAGCGGGTGGTGACGGCCGACGAGCCCGGCATGTCGGCCTTCGTGTTCAAGGTGCAGGCCAATATGGACCCGAACCATCGCGACCGCATCGCGTTCGTGCGGGTGTGCTCCGGCAAGCTCAACCGCGGCATGAAGGTCACCCATGTGCGCACCGGCAAGGTCATGAGCCTGCGCACGCCGCAATTCTTCTTCGCCCAGGATCGGGCGCTGGCCGAGGAGGCCTATGCGGGCGACGTGGTCGGCATCCCCAATCACGGCAGCTTGCGCATCGGCGACACCCTGACCGAGGGCGAGACCCTCAACTTCATCGGCGTGCCGAGCTTCGCGCCTGAGATCCTGCGCCGGGTCCGCCTGCCCGACGCCATGAAGGCCAAGAAGCTGAAGCAGGCATTGCAGGAGCTGGGCGAGGAGGGGGTCGTGCAGGTGTTCCGGCCGACCGACGGCTCGCCCGCGCTGGTCGGTGTGGTCGGCCCCCTGCAGCTCGACGTGCTGCGGGAGCGGCTCGCCGGCGAGTACGGTGTCGAGATGGACTGGAGCGTGGCCGAATTCTCGCTCGCGCGCTGGATCGCGGCGGAGGACCGCAAGGTCCTCGATCGGTTCGTGTCGACCTACCGGGCCTCCATCGCGGAGGATCTCGACGGCGATCTGGTGTTCCTGGCGCGCAACGCCTTCAATCTCGATTACACGGCCCAGCAAAGCCCCGGCATCGTCTTCAGCAACGTGAAGGACGTCCGGGAGCGCAAGAAGAACGCCTAGGACCCGGGTGGCTGCTCCGGCGCGGGGCCGGCGCCCGGTGCTGCGAGGAAATTCGGCAAGGCGCCGAGCCAGTGCTCGGGCTTGACCTGCTTGGCGGCCGCCAGCTTGGCGATCTCGTAGATCTCGTTGACGATCGCCGGATTGTCCATGCAGCGGAATCGCTCGGCGTCGCTGCTCGAGACCTTGACGTCGAGCTCCTCGCGCAACCAGTTCACCTCGAGCTTCACGTCATAGCGCATGAACCGGAACATCTTGCCGCCCTGCGGCACCTCTTCGCAGAGCGAGCCGACCTCGGAATTGATCCTCCATTGCGTCAGGCACTCCCCCATCCACTGCATTTGCGCGAGCGTGAAAGTCTCGGCATCGGTCATGAGCGACATCAGGGCGTAATAGGCGAGCTTGGCGAAGCGCCCGACGCCCTCGTCTTCATAGGCGAAGCTCGGGCGATAGGTGCCGGTGCCGATCGATGTGATGCTGAGCTGGTCGGGTCCGGTCGGCCAGCAGATCCCGAACGGCTTGAAGGTCGCCATTTGAAACAGCGCCAGCGACGGATTGTTGAACGGCGTCACGCCGCCGTCGATGAACAGGCCTTGTTGATCCTTGCTGATCGGGAACACTTCCGGATCGAAGAAATGCGGCGCCGCGGTGCTGCCCCGCACCAGGGTGGCGAGGCTGTATTTTTGGTTGCCGTCATGGGTGGCGCCGTCCAGCCAGTAGGGGGCCCTCGGATTGTTGGCCACGATCCAGGGACTGCAGGTGTCCATGCGTTTGGTGACCACGCACAGGCCGGTGATGAGATCGTCGCTGGACAAGAGCCGGTCCTCAACGATTTTCAATATTTCGGCGCGCAGCCCGTCGGCGTTGAACTTCGCCTGAAAGAGCGGAATGCCCCAGCGGGTCGGCTGAAAGGCGCGCGGGGCCAGACGGAGGTAGAATTCCTTGATCTGCTCGGTGCGAAAGCCGAGCGCGATCGCGCCGGCGATCAGCGCACCGGTCGAGGTGCCGCCCACGAGATCGAACCAGTCGCCCAGCCGAACATTCGCGCCCAGGCGTTCCGAAAGAAGGGTCTCGATGCGCTCCAGAAACGCGACCGAGATGGCACCGCGCACGCCGCCGCCGTCGAGGGAGAGAATGCGCTTGGGACCCGGACCGAACAAATGCCAGTCACGGGCGCAGTCGTAGGTGGATGTTTCAGTCACCGTTATGCTTCCCCATTGAGCTCGTCACCATGCGGCCCGGCTGGCGTTGGATTTAGCACTGGTTGCACTCGGAACCCTAAATCATTTTCACGTGGCCATGCCGCGGTCCTTCCGCGCGCACCGTTTGATCAACCGCAATCCATGATGGGAAAAATCGCCAAATTGACGACAGCCCGTCACGCCCGCGGATGATAGGCTGGCGGCGGGCAGCGTCAGGGGGAACCGATATGGCCGATACCGAACCGCGCGGAGGGGGAAAGCCCGAGGCGGCCGCCGTGGATGCCAGGGCGGCGCGGCTGCGGCGGCGCTTTCCGACCGTCGAGGATCTGCGGCGGGGCGCCCGTTGGCGGGTGCCGCGCTTCGCCTTCGACTTCGTCGACGGCGGCGCCAACGACGAAGTCTGTGCCGAACGCAATATCGCGGCCTTTCGGTCTGTGGAGTTGCTGCCGCGCTACTGCGTAGACACCAAGGGCGCCTCGACCGCGGTCGAGCTGTTCGGCACGCGCTACGCGGCGCCGATCGGGATCGCCCCTATGGGATCGCCCGGACTGATGTGGCCCGGAGCGGAGGAATATCTCGCGCAGGCGGCTCAGAAGGCGCGCATCCCCTATGTGCTCGCCACGCCCGCCAATGCCGCCATCGAGCGCATCGCCGAGATCGCGCCGGACGTGCTCTGGTTCCAGCTCTACCGCTTTCCGCACAACGATCATGCCATCACGTTCGATCTGGTTCGCCGTGCCGACGCCGCCGGAGCCCGCGTCCTGGTGCCCACGGTCGACAGCGCCGGCAAATCGAAACGGCCGCGCGATATCCGCAACGGCGTCGCGGTCCCGTTTCCGATCACGCTCAAGACCGTCTGGCAGGTCGCAACCTCGCCGGCCTGGGCCATGTCGCTCCTCCGGCACGGCATGCCGCGGACGGAAAATCTGGTGCTCTACGCCGGCCCCAATCCGACGCAAATCTCGACCGCCCGCACCATGCAGCTGCGCAGCGGCGGCAGCCACACTTGGGACGAGCTCGCGCGTCTGCGCGAGCGCTGGAAACGGGCCTTCGTGGTCAAGGGCATCCTGCATCCGCAGGACGCCGAACGGGCGGTGGCGCTGGGGGCCGATGGCATCATCGTGTCCAATCACGGCGGCCGTCATTTCGACGGGGCTCCGGCCTCGATCGATATGCTGCCCGCCATCGTGGCCGCGGTCGGGTCGCGCACGACCGTCATGATCGACAGCGGGATTCGCAGCGGCCTCGACGTGGTGCGCGCGCTCGCGCTCGGGGCCAAGGCCACCTTCACGGGCCGGCCCTTCGTGTATGGCCTGGCGGCGCTCGGCCCGATCGGGGCCGCCCACGTGGTCGACATGTTCCTCGACGAGATCCGCACCGAATTCACCCATACGGGCGTTCGTTCGGTCGCCGAGGCGGCCGCGATCACGGCGCGTCACCCGGGCGCCTGGCGGGTGGCCGGCTAGGCGCCCGAACCCCGGTTTCCATTTTTGCCGACGACGCTTTAAGATCGCGCGCCGCATGGGCCACCGAGCCCGATCGATTGACCGGATGCAATGGCCATGTCCTCGTCCCTGTTGCTGACCCGACGCTTCGCGCCCCTGTTCTGGACCCAGTTTTTCTCGGCATTCAGCGATAATTTCCTCAAGAATGCGCTGGTCTTCCTGCTGCTGTTCAAGATCGGCGGTCCCGATGCCGAGGCGCTGATCACGCTTGCCGGAGCGGTGTTCATCTCGCCCTACTTCTTTCTTTCCGCGCTCGGCGGCGAATTTGCCGATCGACACGACAAGGCCTGGGTGGCGCAACGTCTCAAGCTCGCCGAAATCGGCATTTCGGTTCTCGCGGTCGCCGGCTTTGCGCTGCATTCGGTCGTCATCCTGTTCATCGCCTTGTTTCTGTTCGGGGTGATCGGATCGCTGTTTGGTCCCATCAAGTACGGAATTCTTCCCGACCATCTTGCCCGCTCCGAGCTGCCCGCCGCCAACGCGTTGGTCGAAGGCGCCACCTTCATCGCCATCCTGCTCGGCACCATCGTGGGCGGGCTCGCCGCCAAGGGTGGCGGCGACCCGACCCAGTTCGCCCTCTTGATGATCGTATTCTCGCTGCTGTGCTGGGGCGCGAGCCTGTTCATTCCGCCGACCGGCGAGGCGGCGCCCGATCTCGTGATGCGCTGGAACATCGCGGCCTCCACCTGGGATTTGCTGAAGCACCTGCGTGACGATCGGCGGATCTGGTGGGGGGCGTTCGTGACCTGCTGGTTCTGGGTGGTGGGCGCGGTCGCGCTCTCGCTCTTGCCGCCACTGGTCAAGAACGTTCTGGGTGGCACCGAGGAGGTGGTCACGACCTGCCTGGCGATCTTCTCGATCGCCATCGCGGTCGGCTCGGGGATCGCGGCTTGGCTGGCGGCCGGACGCATTATCTTGTTGCCGACCTTGATCGGCGCCTTTCTGCTTGGCCTCTTCGCCATCGATCTCGGCTGGGCGACCTTCGGGGTCGCGCCACCCGCCGAGCCCGCCGGCGTCGCCGCCATGTTCAGCTCGTTCCGCGGCATCAGGCTGGCGGTCGATCTCGCCGGTCTCGCGATCGCGGGCGGCTTGTACATCGTGCCGACCTTTGCGGCGGTGCAGGCCTGGGCCGGCGCCGACCGCCGGGCGCGCGTGATCGCCGGCGTCAATGTGCTCAATGCCGCGTTCATGACCGGCAGCGCTCTGGTGGTCGCTCTGCTGCAGACCGCCGGAATGACGACCCCCGCTTTGTTCCTGCTCCTGGGCGCCGGCAGCCTGTTCGTCACGGTCTGGATCGGCCGCACCATGCCGGCGAGCGCGCTCAGCGACACTCTGTCGATCATCTACCGGGCGCTGTTCCGGATCGAGGTGAAGGGGCTCGAGAATCTGCACAATGCCGGCCACAACGTCATCATCGCCCTCAATCATGTGAGCTTCCTGGACGCCGGTCTCGCCATGTCGCTGCGCAGCCGCAAGCCGGTCTTCGCCATCGACATCGGCATCTCGAAGAAATGGTGGGTCAGGCCGTTCATGAAGCTGACCCGCGCCATTCCGCTCGATCCCATGAAGCCGATGGCGACCCGCACCCTGATCAACGCCGTCAAGGCCGGCGAGGCGCTGATCATCTTTCCGGAGGGCCGCATCACCGTCACCGGCAGCCTGATGAAGGTCTATGACGGCGCCGCCCTGATCGCCGACAAGACCGATGCCGAGGTGGTTCCGGTGCGCATCGAGGGCCTCGAGCAGACGCCGTTCAGCCGGCTGTCCAGGAGCCAAGTGCGCCGCCGCTGGTTCCCGAAGGTGAAGGTCACGGTGCTCGAGCCGGTGAAGCTTTCGGTCGATCCCGCCCTCAAGGGCCGCGCCCGCCGCCAGGCGGCCGGCGCCGCGCTCTACGGCATCATGTCGGATCTTGTGTTTCGCACCACCTCCACGGACCGCACCGTCTTTCAGGCTCTGCTGCAGGCCGCCGAGGATCATGGCCGCGGCCGGGTCGCGGTCGAGGATCCGGTGAGCGGCGCGCTGAGCTACCGCAAGCTGCTCATGGGAGCGGCCATCCTGGGCGCCAAGCTGATGCGCTATGCGCCCGAAGGCGGCGCGGTCGGCGTGATGCTGCCCAATGCGAACGGCGCGGTGGTGACCTTCTTCGGCCTGATGTCCGCCGGCCGCGTGCCCGCGATGATCAACTTCACGGCCGGCGCCACCAACATTATGGCAGCCTGCCGGGCCGCCCAGGTGACCACCATCCTGACCTCCCGGGTGTTCGTGGAGAAGGGCCGGCTCGAGAACATGGTGGCGGCGGTCTCCAAAGAGGTGGCGATCGTCTATCTCGAGGATGTTCGCCCCACCATCACGCTCCTCGACAAGATCCGCGGCTTGATGCGCGCCGGCGCCGCGCTGGTGCCGCGCAAGGCCGACGACTGGGCCGCCATCCTGTTCACCTCCGGCTCGGAGGGAACCCCCAAGGGCGTGGTGCTGTGCCATCGCAACATGCTGGCGAACGCCGCCCAGGCGCGCGCGCGCATCGACTTCGGACGCGAGGACAAGGTCTTCAACGTGCTGCCGGTGTTCCATTCCTTCGGCCTCACGGTCGGGATGGTGCTGCCGCTGGTCTCCGGCGTGCGGCTCTATCTCTATCCGTCGCCGCTGCACTACCGCACGGTGCCGGAGCTGATCTACGGCGTAAACGCCACCATCATGTTCGGCACCGATACCTTCCTGGCCGGCTATGCGCGCTCCGCGCATCCTTATGACTTCCGCTCGCTGCGCTACATTCTGGCGGGGGCGGAGCCGATCAAGGAATCCACGCGCCGGATCTATCTGGAGAAGTTCGGCCTGCGTATCTTGGAGGGCTACGGTGTCACCGAGACGGCGCCGGCGCTCGCCTTGAACACGCCGATGTTCAACAAGTTCGGCGCCGTCGGCCGCATCCTGCCGGGCATGGAAGCGCGGCTCGACAAGGTCGAAGGCGTCGAGGAGGGCGGCCGCCTGGTGGTGCGCGGCCCCAACGTGATGCTGGGCTACCTCAAGGCCGAGCGACCCGGCGTGCTCGAGCCGCCGCCGGACGGCTGGCACGATACCGGCGACATCGTCACCATCGATCAGCAAGGCTTCGTCACCATCAAGGGTCGCGCCAAGCGGTTCGCCAAGGTCGGCGGCGAGATGATCTCGCTCGCCGCCGTCGAGGCCCTGGCCGGCGACCTGTGGCCGCAGCAGCCCTGCGCGGTGGTGGCGGTGCCGGATGCCCGCAAGGGCGAGCGCTTGATCCTGGCGACCCAGAAGAATGACGCCACCCGCGCGGAGCTCATGACATTCGCCAAGCAACAACACGCCGCCGATCTGATGATTCCCTCCGAGGTCATGATCTTCGAGAAGATGCCGATGCTGGGCTCCGGCAAGGTCGATCTGATCAGCCTGGCGAAAGAGGTGAACGAGCGCATTGCCGCCAAGCCCGAGGCCATTGCGCGCGCGCAGGCGTGAGGCCCGACGGACTTCACCTCCCCCTGCAAGGCAAGGCGATCGCATTTGCCTTTTCTTGCTTGGTGCGGGTCGAGGCCTTGATGCTTTTCCCGGACGCGGTGCAGCGCGTAGCTCTTGCGGAGCGGTGCTCCGCTGATCCGGGATCGTTCCACATCATGTTCTCTCGAAAACCGGGATAGGCCAC
>ODAK010007807.1_pt1 | contig 10754 bp, 6 predicted proteins | sample 1539591 | NCBI WGS metagenome assembly ODAK01 (sample SAMEA3539303, study PRJEB22396) | soil metagenome | biome: tundra; feature: field; material: soil | place: USA | collected 2010-05 | depth 0.15 m | reverse complement strand
TGAACCTTCATTTCCACGTAATCCGGCATCGACGAATCCTGCAATGACAAACCGTGCAGACGCAAGTTGCTCGCCTTGATTTGCTCGAGCAACAAAGCACGGATGTTTTGTTCCTCGGTCGATTTGCAGGTGAGCTTGACGTCATACAGCATTTCCGTTTCCGTCTTGCCCTGGGTGTATTGGTCGATGGCGTGGGCAATCGGGCGAAAAAGCAGGTGGGCGATCAGCACCGCGATCGTGCCGAGACCCGCGAGGTCCCAAAAGCCGAGGCCATCCAGCGTACCGATGGCGGCGGAACACCAAAGCGTGGCGGCGGTATTCATGCCGCGCACGCTCACTCCTTCGCGAAGGATGGCGCCGCCGCATATGAAACCGATGCCGCTCACGACCTGGCCGGCGATGCGCGTGGCGGCCGTCGGTTCCAGCCGGACCGACAAGGTGACGAAGAGCGCCGCCCCCAGGCACACCAGGGCGTTGGTGCGGACCCCGGCGGGATGTTGGCCCAGCTGGCGTTCGATGCCGAGGACCATGCCCATCGCCAATGCGGCAAGGATGCGAATCACGAAATCTTGGATTTCCATGTCGTTTCTCGCAGTGAGCGTTCGATTGACAAGCCCGCAGCGCCAGCAAGGGGTTGCGCGAGCCGTACCCTTGCCGGCGCTGCGGGCTAGTGGATCATGAAGACTATCACGTGCCCTTCACCGATTCTACTCAGATCAAGCCGCCACCCGTTCCGCGGCGCGAAAACTTGGCAACTGGGTAAAATGAATGATTTTTGGAAAACATCTTGCCACGCTAAAGCAGATTTAATCCAATATGCTGGAGAATATAGGGGAATGATTTCACCCAGCACTTTTCACACAGGGAGGACGAAATGTCCAGAACGACCACTGCCGGCGCCGCCACCCAGACCAACAAGGCCACACAGACCACGCAGCCGACGAGCACGCAAGCGTGCTTGCCCCAGGAGAAGGTCGCGATGCGGGCCTATCAGAAATGGGTCCAACGCGGCTGCACGCACGGCAACGACCAGAAGGACTGGACGGAGGCTGAAGCCGAAGTTCGCGCTGAAATGGCGAAGACCGGCAACACCAGCGCAACGCAAGCGCGCCGCTAATTTCTCTCCCTTCACGGAATTGATCCCCTCCCTACTCGGAGGGAGGGGACGACCGTTGCGCTGATTTTGTCGATCAAATCCGTCCCCCGCCATCGCACAACCGACTTTGCATCGGTTCTCGTCGGTGTGGTACGATCCGCTTACCAATCGCAGGATGCTTTTGCTTTGCATCCCGCCGCCTTTCGGCGGCGGGCGTCGCTATCCCCAACGACTGACGATTCACCATGCGAAACCCTATCGATCGCGTTGCGCGCTGGCTGCGCCGCAAGATGATGCCGGCGGCGTTCGTCCCCGCCCAGGCCCCGAACTTTCTCGATGCCTATCGGCTGCGGCGCGCGCCGACGTCCAGCGAATTGCTCGCCGAACTCAAGAACACCGCCTGGACTTGCGCGTCGATCAACGCCTCGGCGTGCGCCTCCTTGCCCCCGAGGTTGTTCGTCACGACCGGCGCCAAACAGCCGCCGCCGCGCTGCGCCACGCGCCGCCTCGAACCGGCGCTGCTGCGGCACCTGCAAGCAGCTCGCCCGGAGATCGCGTCGCAGGTCGTTGAGGAGGTGACCGATCATCCGATCATGACACTGTTCCATCAGGTCAACCCGATGCATAACAGTTTTGACCTATGGGAATTGACCGAGCTCTATCTCGAAACTGTCGGCTCCGCCTATTGGCTCCTCGACATCGACCCGCGCCTGCAAATCCCCAGCGCAATTTGGATCCTGCCGTCGCAACTGGTGATGCCGCGACGCGCGCCCGACAGTCCGAACCTCGTCGATTTCTACGAGTACCGCGGGCAGACGCTTCAGCAACTGCCGCCCAATCGCGTCATCTGTTTTCGCTTTCCCGATCCGCGCGATCCTTACCTTTCCGGCTTGAGCCCGCTGCGGGCCTGCTACGAACAGGTCGCCCTGATGTCGGAATTCGCGGCGATGAAGCGCAGCATCTACGATCATACCGGCCTGCCCAGCGTCGTCTTGACGCCGAACGAACCGATAGGCCCCGACGAGCGCGATCGGCTCGAACGCTTGGGGCAGCAAAAGTTCGCCCGCGGCGGCCAGGGCAAGGCGCTCGTCGCGGAGTCATCGCTCTCCGTCACGCTCCTCTCTCAGTCGATGGGCGACCTCGCCGCGCTCGCGGACATGAAGGCGACCAAGACCGACATCGCCAACGCCTTTCACATCCCGCTGCCGTTCCTGGTTGGCGAGACCAACCTGGCCAACATGCAGGCGGCCGACCATTTGCACAAAAGCCTGGCCATCGTGCCACGCATCCGCCGCCGCGATGAAAAACTCAACGAGCAACTCATTCCCTTCTTCGATCCGACCGGCCGGCTCTTCTTTCACTCCCCCGATCCGACGCCGGCCAATCAGATGCTCCTCCTTCAGCAAGAGCAATCGGACCTGAAGCACGGCGTCCGCACCATCAACGAGGTCCGCACCGCGCGCGGCATGCCGCCGGTCACGTGGGGCGACAAGCCGATGAAACCCGTCTAACCGTATTTCGTGGGATACGATTCCGATCGTGTCAGGTTCAAATGACACGATCGGAATCGTATCCCACGCCGAGGAACATACTCATGAACGATTTCCTGAATTCCCACTTCGACACTGAGGGCCCCTTCGGCCTGCCGATGAAGGACGCCCAGGCCAAGGCCCTCGAATCTCTGCTCCGCACGCTCCCCAAGGACGACGCCTACGGCCTCAGGCGTTGTTCCTTCGAGCGCGGCGTCTCCGAGTTGCAACCCGGCGAACGTGCCGACGTCTCCTGGATCACCGAAGAATCGCCCGACCGGCTGGGGGACATCGTCCTCGCCGCCGGCATGGACGATTCGCACTATCGCCTCAACCCGATCGTGACTCTCAATCACGCTTACGATCAGCCACCGGTGGGCCGCTCGCTGTGGCGGCGCAAGGCGCGCGACGGCCCGATGCGCGGCATCAAGGCGAAGACGCACTATCCGCCGCGCCCGGCCGGCTGGACCCTGAGCGACTGGCCTCCCGATGCCGCCTTCGAGCTGGTAAAAGCGGGTTTGCTCCGCGGCAAGAGCATCGGTTTCATCCCGCTGAAACTGCGCGCGCCGACGCCGGAAGAGGTCCAGCAAACCCCGGCCCTGGCATCCGTGCGTTACATCATCGAGCAATGGCTGCTGGCGGAATATGCGTGCTGCTACCTGCCGATGCAGCCAAACGCCGTCGTCGAGACGGTATCGAAATCGGTGCCGGCCGCCTGGACGGAGTTGCTCGGCCTGCCGACACCGCCCAACGTGGCGTTCACATCGCTATCCGCGGTGGAGTCGGCAGCGCGGCGTCTGCTCGCGTCCGCGCCATTGGACGAGTGGCTGGACGCCGCCATGCAGCGGGCATGGCGCAAGGCGAGAGGTTGCGTGGAATAGCCCGACGACCTTGGACCGAGGCTCGGCCGCTGCCCCCGCACCGAATGACCATCGTTACCAGCCCGAAGCGCCAGCGAGGAACGATTTCTTCCTCGCTGGCGCTTCGGGCTGGTGGCGTTTGGTCCCCGCTCTTACCGCACGCGAATCCCGTGCGGCAGCATCAGCCACACCGGCTCCGTGCGCAGTTGCAGCATCGCTTCCACCGTGCGCGCGTGAGCGCCGATCTCCGGCAAGTTCGCCAGCAGCGACAATTCCCGGCTCGACAGCGAGCCCAGCGGCGACTCGCCTTCCATCAGCGTATCGAGGAAACTGCGCGGCTTCGGCAGGATGAGGTAATCGACCTCCGTTTCCTTGGTCAATCCGCCGATCACCTTGGCGTCGGCGATGGCGTCCTCCAGCGAGCCGAGCGCGTCCACCAGGCCGCGCTCGAGCGCTTGCGAGCCGGTCCAGATGCGTCCCTCGGCCAGGTCGATCAATTGCTCGCGGTTGAATTTCTTGCCGGCAACGGCGCGGCCTTCTTGCACTTTGTCGAGAAACTGATCGTAGACCTCGCGCATCAGGGCTTCCATGGCCTTGCGTTCGGAGTCGCTGAAGGGATGCGTGCTGGAGAGAATGCCGGCGTTCTTGCCACGGCTCAGGACTTCCGTCTTGAGGCCGACCTTGTCGTACAACCCGCCGAGCGCGAGCTTGCCGCCGACGACGCCGATCGAGCCGGTGAGGGTGCCAGGCTGGGCGTAGACCTTCTGAGCGCCCATCGCGATGTAATAGCCACCGCTGGCGGCGACGTCGGACATGCAGGCGATGATCGGCTTCTTGCAACGCTTCAGTTCGGCCCAGATCAGATCGCTCGCCAGGGCCGAGCCGCCGGGGCTATCGATGCGCAGAACGATGGCGCGGACCTTCGGGTCCTTCTCAGCTTCGCGGATCGCTTCGATCATGCTCGTCGAGCCGACGGCGCTGCCGCCCAGAAAGGACGAGCCTCCCTTGCCGCTGACGATGGGGCCGACGGCGTAGACGATGGCGATGCGGTCCTTGCGATTGCCGAGGCCGGTCGATTTTGTCGGGCTGAGCAATTTCAGGATACTGAACGGATTCGACAGATCGAGGTCCTTCGCCTTGTCGCTGCCGTAGTCCTTGACGACCTTGATTTCCTTGGCGCCCAGCGATTTCTTGATGATTCCCTCAAACTCTTCGAGATAGGCAACATCGTCAATCAGGCCGAGGTCCTTGGCCCTTTTGGCGGTGAAGGGGCCTTCGTCGATCATCTTGGCGACTCGGTCCAGCGTCAGGTCCGTTTTTTTCTTGCGCGAGCGGACGATGCTGCCCAGGTAGCAGTTCTTAAAGAAATCATCGAGTACGAGATTGTACTGAGCTTTCGCTTCCTTGCTCATGCTGTTGCGGATGAAAGGCTCCGCGGCGAACTTGAAGATGCCCATTTGCAAAAAGTCGGCGCGGATGCCAAGCTTTTCGAGCAGGTCCTTGTAGAAGAGGATCTCGGTGCGCGTGCCGACGAGCATCAGCCAGCCGGGGGCCGGCATGCAGACGCGATCACCTTCGCTGGCGACGAGATAGTCCTTGGCGTCGCCCGATTCCATGTAGGTGAAAACCTTCTTGCCCGACTTGCGGAAGTCGGCGATCGCCTGGCGCAGCTCTTCCATCTTGGCGAAGCCGATCTGCAAGCCGTCGAGATGGATGAGCAAGCCGCCGACGTTCTTGTCGTTCTTGGCCTTGAGGATGCGGTCGATCTTGGACTTGAAGTTCTCCTTGGCGGCGCCGAAGAGCGAATCATGCGCGACAGGTGTTTCCTCGAGACCTCCGGCCAGGCGGATATGCGCGATCTGCGGGATCGGCTCGGACTTGCCGGCTTTGACGTCGTCGCCGGCCTGGCAAAAGCCGGTGACGGCGGCGAACAGAAGAACGAAGGCGGGCCATCGCAGCATAGTGTTTCTCCTTGAATTAGAGGGGATTCGCTCCCATTGTAGCCCCTGGCGTATCCCCTGGTTAGCGACGCTTCGCAGAAGCGTGGGAGGGGCAACGCTTCTGCGAAGCGTCGCTAATCGGCCGCATCACCGCGCCCGCAAGTCCAATCTTGCATTTCTTGCAATTTTCTCGCGAGATTTTCGGCGACCGCGCTCGGCACACGATGCACAGCACTTTAATCAAGAATTCGCATTCCGTGAAACCTGGCGCGCATGCCTTGGAAATCATCGCTTGTTCGGCATTTTCCGCAAGCCTGGCACGCATTCACTGGCCAGGCCCCTGATTGTAAGGAATTCTATCAGTAGCTCCGCGAGCGGTTCTCCATGGGGGAGAATGGGTTCGCGAAACTCGTCTTACAGAGAAGAGGAATTCCATGCAAAAAGTTCTCACCGCGGGATTGCTGGCCATCGCCTTGATTGCCGCTTCCCAGCAACAGGCGTCGGCCTGGACCAACAGCAAGTTTGGCATCGGACTCAATTGGGAACGGCAGAGCGGCGGCAACAATTTCTTTTGGGGCGCCTGGAAAAACGGCCAAGTCCCCGGACCCGAAGCGTACCAGAACGGTGGTCCCTTCGCCGCCCAGGGCGCCGCGCCATATGCGGCGCCTTATTACACGCCGTACGCCGCCATGCCGACGCCGCAAGAAGCCTACGCCATGCCGACGGCTCAACCGGCCTACGCTCCGGCCGGCGCGAACTATGGCTCGCCGTACCAGCTCGCGAATTATCCGCAGCCGACGTACTACTACTATCCGACGCCCTCCTACTATTACGGTCGATAGGCCTTACTTGAATTCGTTTAGCGTTCGCAGCGCGCCCTGCGAGCGCTAAACGAATTCGGAAAACCGAAAACGCTCGACGTCTCCGCTCTATGGGATAAAAGGGTCGAAACGCCTGTTTCGACCCTTTTGTTTCTGCACGATTTTTGCATCCTGTCGAACGCGCGGATTTCCCCCCCATTTTTTCCGCGCCGGCGCGCGCCTTTCCAACCTCTCGAACCTGAAACCTGTGGCATGATAAAGTTGGCCTTCGCGCGAAGGATTCCCAGCAACCATGATTATGAGCCGAGAAGGGATTCCCATGATTCGGATGATTTCCCGCCGCGGGTGTTTTGCCGTTCTAGGATTGATTTGGGTCGGAGTGACCGGAGAAGGACAGGCGTGGGAGCGTCCCCCGGTAAAGGTGATCACCGAGTTTCGGTTCGACATCGAAGTGAAAGTGGGACCGGACGGCAGCCGACCGACGATGCCGTGGTATGCGTATTTTCCCGCTGACCCGCGCATCATGCCGTCGCCACAGGCCAGCCCATTCCCGCCGTTCCCGGTCGCTTTCCCGCCACAGGCCTATCCGCAAGCGGCCCCCAAGCAGATGCTCCGCGCCAACGTCCCGCAAGGTTCGATGCAGACGCAGTATTGGCCGAGCCAGTATGTAAACCCATCGAACGTTCAGCCCGTCGGTTATGCTCCCGCGCAGGCGCCGAGCTATTGGTACAACCAACGATAAGGTAAAAAATTCGCTCACCGAGCCGTGCGCGGGTGCCATGCTTTCGGGGCTCGTCTGCTTGGTGATGGAACTGCCGACTCACACCCCGAAAGCATGCGGAGCCTGCAAGGGCCACATGCTTTCGCGGTGAGATATGATGGTTATCTCGCCTTGCAAACGATCCGCGAAAGCATGGCACCCGCGTGCCATGCTATTGGTACAACCAACGTTAACGATCACAGCGCCAACGCCAAATCCACGCGTGCGGTGCGATCCGGCTCGACGATCATAGCCTGCGTGGCGCGACGCTGCGAGTCCGGCTTCACGCACACGAGCCGATAGCGGCCCGGCGTCAATCCGTCGAACTGATAGCTGCCGTCGGGTTGCGTGAGCGTCTTGGCGATCTCCTGGCCACGCTCGTCGGTCAGCGTCACGGTCAGGTTCGGCTGCGGGCGCGGGCCCTCCATGACGCGGCCCTGGATCTGCCCCAGGCCCGTCTTGCCCGGCTCGCGATCGGTGACTTCCAGCGTGATCGTGTCGATCGTTGCCAGCCCGGCGTGATTGACGACGTAGACGCTCACCATGAGCGGCCCCTTGTGATCCGCGGGAACCAACGGCGATGCGGACCATAACGACCGATCGCGCGAGGCCGGGATCGCGTGGAAGCGCGGGGCGGTCGGGGGGATTTCGCCTTTCTCCGGCCGACCGAAAAAGAAGACGACCTGCGCAACCCCCGATTCGGGATCGACGCCCTGGGCCTGCACTTGCAGAACGCTGCCCCGCTTGACGGCGGCGACGGTCGGCGTGAAGCGGGCCAGCGGCGGGCTGTCGTCGATCACCAGGGATTGCCGAGCGACGGCGAACTCCTTGCCCCCGGCGCCGACGAGCCTTGCCTGCAAGGCGCGGGCGCCGACGATGGAGCGCGTGTCGAACGTGGCCGTCCAATCGCGGATCGACGCGTCGAAGACCAGCGCGTCCTTCGATGCCGTCAGGTCGATCCGGCGTTTTTTCGTATCGGTGAATTCACGTACCAGCTCCGCCTTGAACGAGCCGTCCTCCGAGAGGCGGCCCAGGGCGACTTCCAGTTTAGCGCCGGCAGGGCCGTTATCGACTTCGACATCGATCAGGCAGTTGATGCCGGCCATGATGCACGGCGGCGCCGTGAGCCGCACGGCGGGGCGATCGTCGGATTGCGGTTGGCTCGGCTCGCCCGCCCGGCTGAAGGTGGTGCGATAGACGAACGCGCGCGGCACGCCATCGATGTGCAGGTAAACCGGACCTTCCTCGGCGGCAGCGTGGACCAGGCGGATTTTCTCGGCGAAGAGAGTGCTCGGCGTCGTCCCGTGCGTCGGCAATTCGATTTGCAACGTGCCCCCGCCGACCCCGATCAAGCCCGGGATATGCTGCATCGGCAAGACGAGTTGCGCGGCGATCGCCGGCCCGACCACCGATCGGGTCGCCTGCACTTGTACCGCCCATTTGTTGTTGCCCAGCCGGCCGGGCTCGTAGGAGACCGTGCCGACTTTGACGTATTCCTGCGGCGACAAAATCTCGACGTGCAGCGATCGCTCCTGAAGCACTTTGTGCCGATCCTGGTCGAGCACGCGCACGGCGAGCGGTCCATGCACTTCGGTAACGTTGCTCGCCGCCTCATCGAAGACGACCTTGCGAATTCCATCGGGCTCCAGCGTCAGCGGCTGCCGGCTCTTGTGGACAAGCGCCGCACCCGCCCGGATCTCGACATGGACGCGCAGGGTGCGGTTCGTAAGGTTTTTCACGTAGACATAATGCGGCTGCTTGACCTTGCCGGGGCGCAGGCGGATTTCGTTGATCGTCGTGGCCGGCTCGTCCGGATCGGCGCTGACGAGGATCTGCACCTCTTGTGTGTTCGGCACGATCGGCACCGTCACCAGACGATGATAGCTGCGCCCTTCGAATGTCGCCTCGACCAGGAAACCCAACGGCGGCGGCAACCCCGTTCGCTCCGCCTTTGTCTTGCGGCTCGCTTTCAGCGGCACCCGGTGCGCCAGTGTCCGCGACTCCTGCGATTCAAGGATCGCCGGCAGGGTAGCCGACTCCGGCGCCACTTTCAACCATACATCGTCCATGCGATGAATCCGCAAATCCACCGGCCCAAATGCGCCGGGCGGCAGATGACGGGTCACCTCCAGCCACATCTCTGCGTTCGGCTGCTTCTCGGTCAAGGGCTCGACCGACGCGGTCACGTTGAGCTTCACATGGGGATCGGTCGCGCGCGAGCCGTCGTTCGGTTCCGCGTGGGCGTAAAAATTGCGCGCCGCGACAATCCCGAGCGATTCGAAGTTCAGGCCTCGATAGTCGCGGGCCAGGTAGCGATTGAACGCGGTGCACCAGGTTTTGTGCAACTCGTTTTCGCGGCGCCGATGCTGCGCGGTGGGCGACATCGCATCACCCTTTTGCATGCGGGATGACGTATCGAGTGACGGCGCCAACCAGGCAAAACGCTCGAGGTCGCGCCAGCCCATTTCTTGCTGGTAATCCCGCGGCCGGGGCTCGTGCGTCAGTCGGTCCAATTGCGTACTGAGCTTGCACCAGGGCAGCGGATCGCTGGAGTTTTTCATGCAGCGTTCGAGGCCCTGACGCAAAGGCCGCAAGCGATCCTCGGGAACCCCGGCCAATTCCAGGAGCGCCAGCTGCACTCGGGCGCGCCACGAGGCGCGAGCGGATTCATCCTCCGTCGCTGCGGTCTGAATCTCGGCGCGGGGCGTCCAGCGCAACGTCTCATTGTCATGGTGATCGAGCGCCAGTGTTTCGTCGTTAAGCCGGCGCGACAAGGTTTGGGCCGCCTGCCAAAGGTCGCGCCGATCCTCCGCTCGCAGGATGGGCGCCGCGACGCTCAAGAACGCCTGGGCGGTCTGAAGCATGCCGGCATCCGCGTTCGGCGAGCGACATTGCCGAGCGAGCTTGGCCAACGCATCCGGGGTGAACGGCGCATGCAACGTGTCGCGCGATTGCTGCAAAGCTCGTACATGTTTCTCCGCAGCGATGATTTGCGTCGTCAGGCTCTCGACCCGCGCCAACCAGGGAAGCTTCTCGTCGGGCGACGTGCGGAGCGTGTCGGCCAAAAGCCGGGCCGCAGTCGTCGTCTGCTCCCAGGGCGCACGCAGTTCCGTTACCGATTCGAGCGCGTCGGCAAACCAGGGCAACTCGGCGAGCGTTTCATCGAGCGCTTTCTCGCACTGCCGCCATTTTTCGTTGAGCGGGACCAACCGCTCGAACTGCGCCGACGCGGCGCTCAGGCGTTCCTTCGCCTCGTCGCTGCTGGAGTAGCCGCGCGTCCATAGGCGCACCTCGCCGGCATGTCGGGCCATCGCCGGCTCCGCGAGCAGCTCCGTATAGCCCGGCAAATACGGGCGTTGCTGGAGCGCCTTCTCGCCGTTGTCCGTGCAGCGAAGCAGCGCCTCGACCGCATCGCGCGGCCATGCCTGGACTTCCACGCGCATCGCCAAATCCGCCAATTGCCGAAGACGCAGCGCCTCCGGCGTGCGCGGCAACGTCGTCGGCGTCGGATGCAGAAGGCGATCGCAGAGCCGAAGCGTGCCCGGATCGAGCCGCGCATCGGCCAGGGCCTGGGCGAAGACGAGTGCGTCAAGGTCCGCCGCGGGCACCTTGGCGCGCGTCTCTTCGACGAAGCGCGTCGTGAGGCGGTCCACATCCGCCGGTTTGGCACTGGCGATTTGCTGTTGGAGCGCCCGCCACGACGCGGCAAAGCGCCGGCCGGTGTCTTCCGACGGAGGCGCTCGTCCGG
>ODAK010007806.1_pt1 | contig 10755 bp, 8 predicted proteins | sample 1539591 | NCBI WGS metagenome assembly ODAK01 (sample SAMEA3539303, study PRJEB22396) | soil metagenome | biome: tundra; feature: field; material: soil | place: USA | collected 2010-05 | depth 0.15 m | reverse complement strand
GATCGAAGACGCTGCCCGTGAGGCATGCAAACTCGCCGAGGAACTGCGCGCGAGGCCGGCGGCAGATCCCGATATGGCGGTGCTGTTCGCCAACCTGATCGGCATTCTGGGCGAGATGGGCCGCATCGACGACGCGTCGGCCGCGGCCCGCGAAGCCATACCAGTGATGCGCCGCGCCAGGTACACCTACATCGAAGAATGGGTGTACTTGTTCTGGCGACGGGGGCAGATCGATACGGCCACGCTGTTACTCGGCGCCTCCGACGCGGAACGGGTTCGCTTCGGCACGCCGCACCAGGAGAATGAACGGCGCCTGATTGCCGAGGCCCGTGCGGCACTCGAGGCTCGGCAGCATCCGGACGCGTTCGCGAGCGGCCTCGCCGCCGGCGCCGCGCTCGACGAAGGGGAGTGGCTGGCGTTGATCTCCGAGGCCTTGGCGCAACCCTTCGGGAACCACCGCTGAACAGGACGTTTCTCGATTCGGTCGATATTGGATCTCAGGCTCGGGGTGTGGCGCGCTCGATGATCGCTGCGCAGTTGACGCCGCGCGGCAGCGTCCCGTAGTTGCGATGGCCGCCCTCGGCCAGCCGCGAGGCGCAGAACGCATCCGCGACGTGGCTTGGCGCCTGCCGCAGCAGCAGCGCCGCCTGGATCGCCAGCGCCATCCGGTCGACGATGTCGCGGGCGCGGTACTCGGCATCGGCGAGATCGTCAAACTCCTTCTGCAAGGCTGCGACCCAGCGATCGAGCCTCGCGCTCTCGCCCCTTGCCACCGCCACCTCCTGGAAGAACGCCTCGACGACGGCCGGCGTCTTCTGCATCGCCCGCAGCACGTCGAGGCACTGGATGTTGCCGCTTCCTTCCCAGATCGCATTGACCGGCGATTCGCGAAACAGCCTCGGGAACGGGCTGTCCTCCATCACGCCGCTGCCGCCGATGCACTCCATCGCCTCGTAGGCATGGTTCGGCGTGCGCTTGCAGATCCAGTACTTGCCGACCGCCGTGCACAGGCGGACCAGCAGATCCTCATGCTCATCGGCACGGTGATCCATCGCCCGTGCCACGCGCATCGTCAGCGCCAGCGCGCCTTCGTTCTCCAGGACCAGGTCGGCGAGCACGTTTTGCATCAGCGGCTGCTGGTTCAGCACGCGTCCGAAGGCCGAACGGATCGAACAGTGGTGCAGCGCCTGCGCCGCCGCGGCGCGCTGGCCGGCGGAAGAGCCGACCATGCAATCGAAACGCGTCATCGCCACCATCTCGATGATGGTGCGAACGCCGCGGCCTTCCTCGCCGACCATCCACGCCAGTGCGCCGCGCAGTTCGGTCTCGCTCGACGCGTTCGAGACGTTGCCCATCTTGCGCTTGAGCCGCAGCACCTGCAGCGGATTCTTGCTGCCGTCGGGTCGCCAGCGCGGCAGCAGGAAGCACGACAGCCCGCCGGGCGCCTGCGCCAGCACCAGGAACGCATCGCTCATCGGCGCCGAGACGAAATACTTGTGGCCGACGAGTTCGTAAGCTTCGCCGGGCCCGTCGGCGCCTACCGGGTACGCACGGGTGGTGTTGGCGCGCACGTCCGAGCCGCCCTGCTTCTCGGTCATCGCCATGCCGATCGTCAGGCCCTGCTTGTCGCTATCGGGCGCGTTGCGCGGGTCGTAGACGCGGGCGGTGATCTTCGGTTCCCAGAGCTTGGCGAGTTCGGGCGTCGTGCGAAGCGAGGGCACCGCGGCAAAGGTCATCGTGATCGGGCAGCCGTGGCCCGCATCGACCTGGGTGTGCAGGTAGGTGTGCGCGGCGCGCGCGACGTGTGCGCCGGGCGCGGGGTCGGTCCATGGCGACGAGTGCAGACCGTGCTCGATCGAGGTCTTCATCAGCGTGTGGTACGCGGGATGGAACGTCACCAGGTCGACCCGGTTGCCGAACCGGTCGTGGGTCTCGAGCTCCGGGCCGAATCGATTCGCGAGCACGCCGAGCGCGAGGTAATCGGCCGAGCCGGCGAGCCTGCCGAATGCCGTGAGATCGTCGTGTGCCCAGGCCGCCCCTTCGCGTCGGACGGCCTCCTGGAGCGCGATGTCCTGCAGGTACAGGTTGGTGTCGACCAGTTCGTGCGAAACGTTGACGACTTCGTGGGTGTCGGCAAGGAACATCCGGTCCTTCAGGAGCATGTCCGGTGCGTTCATGGCGTTGTCTCCAGCGCGCCATGGTGTTGCCTCGTCGACCCCATCGCGCGCGTCGATCTTATCGGCAATGGCGCGCCCAACGGTGCCCGATCAATTTGGTACGACTTGAAAGAACCCCTGGGGGAGTAGATTCGTCGGCAGCACGGGGCCGCCGTGGCTTGGAGCCGACCTCATGACCCATTCTTTCGTCCCGATCCGTGGCCTTCACCACTACGCCTATCGCTGCCGCGACTGCGAGGAGACGCGCGCCTTCTACGAAGGCGTGCTCGGCCTGCCACTCGTGCACGTGATCCGCTCCGATGTCGTGCCGAGCACGGGTGAGCATTGCCCGTACGTGCACATCTTCTTTCGCATGGCCGACGGCTCGCATCTCGCCTTCTTCGATCTCGGCGACAACGTCGCGGCCGAGCCTTCGCCGAACACGCCCTCGTGGGTCAACCACATCGCCCTGCGCGTCGATTCGGTCGAGGCGCTGCGCGCCGCCAAGGCGCGGCTCGAGGCGACCGGCGTCGAGGTGATCGGCATCACCAATCATCACATCATCGAATCGATCTACTTCTTCGACCCGAACGGCATCCGCCTCGAGCTGACGGTGCCGACGGCGAGCGCCGAAACCATGGCCGGCCACGCCCGCGAGGCGCATGCCGCCGTCGCATCGTGGACGCGCGAGAAGCAGGCGCGGCTCGCTGGCGGCGCGGCGGTGTGCGATGTCTGCGACCTGAGGATCATGGATGCCTGAGCGCCCCGAGCGGCGCCTCGCCGCCATCGACGTGAAGCCTGGCGCGGCGATGGAAAGCCAGTCGGGCCTGCAGATGCTGCGGCCGCGCATCTACGGCGCCTACGAAGAGGCAGTGCGCACTCTCGCGGCCGGCCGCGCCGCGCGCACCGGCGCCATCGTCATGCACCCGGCGAGCAACTTCATGGGCCACTACCTGATCGCGCCGCTCGCCGAGCGCGGCGTCACCTGCCTGGGCCTCAACTCGCGCTACGCCGGCAACGACGCCGTGCTGCTCATGGAGCGCGTGATCCAGGATCTCGGCGCCGGCGTCAAGTTCATGCGCGAGACGCTCGGCTGCGAGCGTGTCGTGCTCGTCGGCAATTCGGGCGGTGCGGCGCTCGCGGCTTTCTACCAGGCCGAGGCCGAGCGCTTCAGCGTCGAGACGATGGTCGACGGCGACCGGACGAACATCGTCGCTTCCGACCTGCCGCCCGTCCACGGCATCGCCCTCTGCGCCGCACACGAGGGGCGCTCGCATCTCCTGCTGCGCTGGATCGATCCGTCGCTCACCGACGAGCACGACGTGATCTCCGTCGATCCCGCGCTCGACATGTACGACCGCGCCAACTGGCATGAAGACGCGTCGGGCGCGCCGACCTACTCGGCCGAATTCCTGCGCCGCTTCCTGGGTGCGCAGCGCGCTCGCCGCGACCGCATCGAAGCGCGCGTGCTCGAGCGCCTGGCCGGGCTGCGCTCGAAGCCTGAAGCGCCGCGCGACGAGACCTTCATCGTCCACCGCACGCACGCCGACCCGCGCTGCCTCGATCTTTCGCTCGATGCCAACGATCGCATCCGCGGCAGCGTCTGGGGCGACGCGCGCGCCGTCAACTACGCTGCCAACGCCATGGGCCGCATCACCTCGCTCACGGCCTTTCTTTCGCAATGGTCGTCGCGCTCTCGAGCCGGCGGGCCCGAGAACCTGGCGAAGACATCGGTTCCGGCGCTGCTGCTCACCTACACGGCCGACCAGAGCACGTTTGCGAGCACGCGCGAGACCTGGCTCGCGGCCGGCGGCCAGCGCATCCGCAACGTCGACATCACAGGCGGCGACCATTACCTCGCCGGACGCATCGATCTGCAGCTGCGGGTCGCCGACGAGATCGCCGCCTTCGCCGAAGCGCTATAAGGATCGGCATGAGCGCCGAGACCTGGAAATTCGCGCCGGCTTACGAGCTGCCGCAATGGCCCTTCGTCGTGCCGCCCGATCTGGCGACCGGCGATCGCATCCGCTACCCGGTCGTCATCGCCGGCGGCGGCCTCGCCGGCCTCACGCTCGCCTGCGATCTGGCCGTGCGCGGCGTGCGCGCCGTGCTGCTCGACGAGGACGACACGGTCGGCGTCAAGGGCGCTTCGTCGCGCGGCATCTGCTATGCGCAAAAGAGCCTCGAGATCTTCGAGCGGCTCGGCATCTACGAGCGCATCCGCGCCAAGGGCATCACCTGGTCGGTCGGCCGCACGTTTTCGGGCCACGATGAGCTCTACGCCTTCAACCTGAAGGACGAGAGCTTCTCCGAGCAGCCGCCCTTCATCAACCTGCAGCAGTTCTACCTCGAGTGGTTCCTCGTCGATCGCATTCTGGAGCTCGGCGGCACCGACCTGCGCTGGAAGAACAAGGTCACGGCCGTCGAGAACGAGGCCGAAGGAGTCATCGTCGAGGTCGAGACGCCGGCTGGCAACTATGCGCTCGAGTGCGACTGGTTCATCGATGCGACCGGCGCCAACAGCCGCATCCGCAGTGCCATGGGGCTCGAGGTGAACGCCTCGCGCAGCGCCGATCGCTGGTGCATCAGCGACGTGAAGTTCAAGAAGCCCTTCGCCGTCGAACGCTGGACGTGGATCGACGCGCCCTTCAACGAAGGCCGCGCTGTCTGGCAGCACCTGATGGCCGACGACGTGTGGCGGCTCGACTACCAGATGGGCGAAGACGCCGACCCGGAATCGATCAGCCGGCCCGAGGTGGCCGGCGCAAGGCTGCGCGAACAGCTCGGCCCCGGCGTCGAGTTCGAGTTCGTCTGGATCGGCCCGTACCAGTACCGCGACCACCTGCTCGAGACCTTTCGCGTCGATCGCACGCTTTTCATCGGCGACGCGGCGCACGTCGTTTCGCCGTTCGGAGCACGCGGCGGCAACAACGGCATCCAGGACGCTGGCAACCTCGGCTGGAAGCTGGCGCTGGTGCTGGCCGGCGGTGCGGGCGAGGACCTCGTCGACAGCTACCACGACGAGCGCTATGCCGCCGCGGCCGAGAACCTGAAGATCACGAAGCGCACCTCGCGCTTCCTGGCGCCGCGCAGCGCCGCCGAGCATCGCATCCGCCGCGCGGTCGCCGCGCTGGCGCGCCACCACGAGTTCGCACGGCGCGTCGCCAACACGGGGCGCATGGCGCAGGCCAACGCCTATCCGCCGTCGATGTGGGCGAAGGACGGAGCGCGCTCGGTGCAGAACGTCGTTCTCGACGGCACGACGGTGATGCGGCTACTCGCCGATGGCACGCGCTTCCTCGGCCTGTGGATCGGTGCGAGCGACGCCGATATCGCATCGCTGCAGGGCGTCGCGGCGTGCTGGCCGCTCGTCGTTCGGCGCGTTGCCGCCGGCAGCGACGTGGCGCGCCACGTCGCTGCCGGACCGGGGACGCTCGTGCTCGTCCGTCCGGATGCGTATGTCGCCGCGCAGATCGGGGCGCCGACGCCGGAGCGCGTCGAGGCGGCGCTGCGACGGGCACTTTCTCTGGAGGTCCGAGCATGAAGACCGAGCCCAACATCGCCGACCCTGACGGTTTCTACGAAGCCTGGATCGCAGCGCATGAAGGCCTCGCCGACGGCGAGAGTGCCGATCTCGATGCGCGCCTGGTGCTGCTGCTCGCCAACCAGGTCGGCGACATGGCGGTGCTTCTCAAATGCATCGCCGCGGCTCGCGACGCGGACGATTGATCGAAAGCATTGTCCAGGCACTCGCCCTGGGCACTCGGAGCCAGCAACATTAGCGTCGGGTCCTTGCGCGCAGGTGCCATGGCCGTCGGCGAGTCGCGCGCTCCGTTGCCGTTCCTGTTCGGATCTTGGCGTCAGAGCGCGTATCAGTTCGACTTCGACCCTGAAATCACTTGCGCGGATTCAGGGTAGGCGATCGGCTGCTTTCTGGCAGCCGATTGGAGAACGCCCGAACGACCGCTTCGCGCATCGAGCAAAGGCTTCGGCCGCACGCTGGACGACGCCTGAACGGCGACGGCGAGAATCGCGCTTCACCCATTTCAGCCAGGAATGTGAGTCCCATGTTGCAGCTTCACTATTTCCCCGGCAATGCCAGCCTCATCGTGCACATCGTGCTCGAGGAGATCGGCGTGCCGTTCGAGCTGAAGTGGGTCGACCGCGAGCAGGCCGCGCACAAGGCCGCCGATTACCTGGCCCTCAACCCAAACGGGTTGATCCCGGTGCTCGTCGACGACCATCCGCGCGGCGGCGATGGGGCCCCGCTTGTGCTCTACGAGACAGCGGCCATCGCCCTGCATCTGGCCGACACGCACTCCGCGGCCGCACTGCTGCCTGCCCTCGGTACCCGCGAGCGCGCGCACGCCTACAAGTGGCTCTCGTGGCTCACGAACACCGTGCAGGCCGCGCTCATCGTCTACTTCTATCCCGAGCGCTGGGCCGACGACGCGGCCGCCATCGCGCAGGTGAAGGCGCACGCCGAAGCGAAGATCGGCACCATGCTCGACCAGCTCGATGCCGAGTTCGCGCGCCACCGCGGCCCGTGGCTGCTGGGCACCGGCTTCAGCCTCGTCGATCCCTATGCGTTCGTGCTCTGTCGCTGGACCCGCGGCTTCGGCCGCCCGGCGCGCGAGCGCGCGCATCTGAAGTCCTGGCTCGAGCGGATGCTGGCGCGCCCGGCGACGCAGAAAGCGCTTGCTCAGGAAGGCCTGGCTGCGCCCTGGTTCTGAACCACCCGCGCGGCGTGGTCGCGCCGCGCGCGCACCGCCGCGGCCAGAGCCCGCAAGGCCGGCACGGTCTGCGCGAAGCCGATACAACCATCGGTGATCGAAACGCCGTATCTCAGCGTCCCGCCGGGCACCAGGTCCTGACGGCCCTCCTCGAGATGGCTCTCGATCATCACGCCGGCGATCCGCGCTTCGCCGGCGGCAATCTGCGCGGCGACGTCGTGCAAGACCGCGATCTGTCGCTCGTAGTGCTTGCCACTGTTGCCATGCGAAACATCGATCATCAGCCGCTCGCGCAGGCCCGCAGCACGCAGCGTCGCGCTGCTCGCGGCGACATGTGCGGCGTCGTAGTTCGGCGCCTTGCCGCCGCGCAGGATGATGTGGCAATCGTCGTTGCCGCGCGTCTCGAAGACCGCGGCCACACCCATCTTCGTCATGCCCATGAAGGCGTGCGGCGCGCGCGCCGCGAGGACCGCGTCGGCTGCGACCTTGATGCTGCCGTCGGTGCCGTTCTTGAAGCCGATCGGGCAGCTCAGGCCGGAGGCGAGCTGGCGATGGCTCGGACTTTCGGTCGTGCGCGCGCCGATGCCGCCCCAGGCGACCAGGTCGGCGATGAACTGCGGGCTGAGCAGGTCGAGGAACTCCGTACCCGTCGGCACGCCGAGCATCGTCAGCTCGAGCAGCAGGCGACGCGCCCGTTCGAGGCCCTCGTTGATGGCGAAGCTGCCGTCGAGGTGCGGGTCGTTGATGTAGCCCTTCCAGCCCAGCGTCGTGCGCGGCTTTTCGAAATAGGCGCGCATGACGATGAGCAGGTCTTCGTGCAGATCGTCGGCAACGGCCTTCAGGCGGCGGCCGTATTCGATCGCCTGGTCGTGGTCGTGGATCGAGCACGGGCCGACCACGACGACGAGGCGATCGTCGCGGCCGTGTAGCACCTCGGCGATGGCGGCGCGGCTCGATTCGACGAGAGCGAGCGTGTCGTCGTCGACAGGCACGCGCTCCTGCAGCAAGGCCGGCGTGATCAGCGGCCGGACCGCGCCGATGCGGACGTCGTCGATGCGCGTCAGGTCGAGCGTGCTGTCACGCCTGCCGACCTCGCGGTCGTGAAGAGGGTCGTCGAGGGAGCTCATGGATGGCGCGGCATGTCGAGCGAGCGCGCCCACCATTCGGTGAGCGGCGTTCGCGGCTTGGCGAGGGCGCGCTCATCGAGGAGGGCGCGGCCCGCGGCCTTCGCGCTGCCGCGCGCCGCAGCGGCGAGCAGCGTCTGGTCGATGAAGTCGCGCTGCGCGTGGCTGCCGCCGAGGCGCGCCGAGATCGGGCGGACGCGATGGATCGCCTCGGCCGCCGCGTCGAAGCGGCCAGCCGCGAACGCGATGAGGCCGCACATCAGCGGCGCGCCGATGTCGCGCATGACCTCGCGGTTCCAGCCGGCGCCGCGTTCGGCGGCGGCGAGCGTCGCTTTCAGCCAAGCTTCTGCACGGCCGATCTCGCCGGCGCCGAGCATCGCGATCAGCGCGTGAACGTCGTTGAACGCCGAGAGGCCGGCCTGCGCTTCCTCGAGCTTCCATCCGGCGAGCAAGGCTTGCCAGCGCGCGTCGACATCAGCGCCCTGCAGCTGCAGCCGCCAGAGCAGCGACGCGGCATCGACGCGTTGCAGCGTGATCTCGGTCGCCTGCGGATTGAGGTAACGGTCAAAGGGCGTGAGCGCGGCTTCATGATCGAGCCTTTCGAGTGCGAAGAGTGCCTCGTGCCAGCCCAGGTGGCCGGCGAAGCCGTTGCCTTCGCCCCAATGCGGCCGCCACCGGCTCATCCAGCGCCCGCCTTCGTCGTGCCTTCCCTGCATCTCCATGACGTGGGCGACGGCGTGGATCGCCCACGGCACCTGCGCCGGCCCGGCGAGGGCGCGCCGCCCAGCGTCTTCGGCCTCGGCGTAGAGGTTCGATTCCTCGAGGCCGAAGGCATGCAGGCCAAGCACGTAGGGATGAAGCGGATCGTCGTCGCTCCACTCGGGGAGGACGCGGGCAACGCGCTCGCGCAGCGCCCGGGCATCGCCGCGATAGAAATCGAAGAGCAGCGCCCACTGCAGGGCCAGCGCGTCGCGCGGATCGGCGAGGAGGATCGCTTCCCAGGCAGCGCTCGCATCGCTCCAGTCGCCGCGCGCGACGAGGCGCACGGCGACGAGATGGGCACGCTCGCGCCCGTTCGCGCGTGCGGCGAGCGGCTCCGCGACGGCGAGCGTCGCGCGCGCGTCGCCGACGAGCGAAGGCTCGGTCAGGCCGAGCAGGAAGCCGGCCTTCATCACCCGCGGCAGGAGCCAGCTGGGATCGGCAGCGACGGCGGCATCGAGATCGTCGAGCGGCGTGCCGTAGAACGACATCATTCGCCAGAGCGCCTTCTCCGCCGCCGCCAGCGCTTCGTGCGAGGCCGTGCTCGCGGCGTTGCCTTGCGCGTCGCGCAGGCTCATCGCCGTCTCGTCACCCCGCCACGGCGGCGGGCGGCTCTGGCCAGGGGCGCGGCGCCAGGCGCATCGCTTCCCAGGCGTGCGCGACCTGCAGCACGCCGAGATCGTCGTGGCGCTTGCCGGCGATCTGCAGGCCGATCGGCAGGCCCGCGCGCGTCCAGCCACAGTTGATGCTCGCGGCCGGCTGCTCGCTCATATTGCAAGGCACGGTGAAGGCGATGTGCTCGAGCGGACGCATCGGGTCGTCGGTCGGCGAAGCGAGCTCGGCACGGAAGGCCGGGATCGGCGAAGTCGGCGAGAGGACGACGTCGAACCGGCGATGCGCGGCGATGGCGGCATCGCGCATCGCGCCCATCTGGCTGTAGCCGCGAAACACCTGCTCGCCGGTCAGCGCGGCGCCGCCTTTCAGCCATTCGACGATGAAGGGCAGGACCTTGGCGCGACGCTCGGCCGGTAACGCGGAGTAGTCGAGCCACGAGCGCATGCGCCAGAACGCATCCATGCCGTCGAGCATGACACGAGTGAAGAAGGGCGCGATGGGCTCGACCTGGGCGCCCGCGGAGGCGAAGCGGTCGGCCGCCGCCTGCACGGCCGCTGCGATCTCGGGGTCGACGGGCAGGCCGGCGCCGGCCTCCAGGAGCAGGCCGATCTTCAATCCGCGCACGTCGCGGCCGAGGTGCGACCACTCGATCGCCTGCGCCGGCAGGCTCATGCTGTCGCGCTCGTCGGGCTGCGCCAGCACGCTCATCAGGAGCGCCGCGTCGGCGACCGTGCGAGTCATCGGCCCGGCGACGCGCCCCGCGAAGGGCGGATCGATCGGGATGCGGCCGAGGCTCGGCTTCAGCGTGAAGATGCCGCACCAGCCAGCCGGCAGGCGCAGCGAGCCGCCGATGTCGGTGCCGACGTGCAGCGGCCCGTAGCCGGCGGCAACGCCGGCGCCGGCGCCGGCGCTGCTGCCGCCCGGGCCCTTCGTCAGGTCCCACGGGTTGCGCGCCAGCGCATGAAAGCTCGACAGGCCCGAGGAGAGCATCCCGTAGTCGGGCATCGTCGTCTTGCCGAGGATCACCGCGCCCGCTTCGCGCATCCGCGCCGCCGGCGGCGCGTCGGCCGTGGCCGGCGCCAGCAGGGTCGCCGCGGTGCCGAGCGGCGTCGGCGTGCCGCGCGTCGCGATGTTCTCCTTGAGCATCGATGGCACGCCGTCGATGGCGCCGAGCGGCTCGCCCTTTTGCCAACGCGCTTCGGACGCGCGCGCCGCAGCCAGGGCGGCGTCGGCGTCGAGCGCATAGGTCGCGTGCAGATGCGGCTCCCACGCATCAATGCGGGCCAGCACCGCACGCGTCGCCTCGACGGGCGAGAGTCGGCGCTCGCGGTAGAGCGCGACGAGCTCGGTCGCCGCGAGGTCGTGCAG
>ODAK010007805.1_pt1 | contig 10755 bp, 7 predicted proteins | sample 1539591 | NCBI WGS metagenome assembly ODAK01 (sample SAMEA3539303, study PRJEB22396) | soil metagenome | biome: tundra; feature: field; material: soil | place: USA | collected 2010-05 | depth 0.15 m | reverse complement strand
CTGGCTTCTGCCCCGCGCAATCCGGCGCTGCTCCATGCCTCCCCCGGGGAACCCTGCAGCGTGTGCTTGCCTATTCCCGACAGACTCCTAGGGTTTCGTTTGTTCATCCTTGCAATCAAGAGCGTGGGGGCGGGGCTTCGCCCCGCCGGACAGCCGAGGGCGGCTGTCCCTACGCGTCCACGATTCCGTTACGCGTACTCCGGACAAAAGAAAAAGGGGAGATTCGCTCTCCCCCTCGTTCCGATCAAATCGTTGCGTTCTCTTACTGCTGCTCGTCCAGTTCCACCGTGTCGCCGGCGTGCACATCTTCCAGAGCGAAGACGATCATGGCTGACGATGCGGTCGGGGTTACGTTCAGAACGACCACTTCTCCCACCGCTCGCAGCGGCAGATCGCGCACATGAATGTTCGGCCCTTTCGTCTTGGTGAAGCGCTTGGCCTCAAATGTCGGCGGGCGCGCCTGCGTGTCTTCTGAAGTCTGCGCTTTGAAGGAGAGCGAGTCTACCGGATCTTGCAAGGTGGCTGAGTAGGAACGCACGACGCGGAAATAGTCCCCCACTTTTACGCCCTGGTTCGAACCCATGTTCATATAAAGCTTCATGCCCGTGCCCAGGAAACCGTCAAAGTCTTTGCCGAGCACGATCCGTCCGGTGAGCTTCCCATTCGGCGGCGCGAACCGGTCGAAATGGCCAGGCACGTGAAATGCAACCGGCGGTTTTTCCACGAAAGGCACGGCGATATCTCCCGGGTTGATGGGATCACAACTGAATTCCACCTGGGCGATGGCGCTGTGACTGCGCGTATCGACTACCCGCACCCTCCCGATTTCCCCGTAAGGGTGTCCCGCAGCGGCCAGTATTTTTTTCTGTCCCGGATAGATTTCGTACTCGTTGACGTCCCGCAGTTCGCGGACGATCGAATACAGTTGTCCCGCCTGGTAGCCGCTCCCCGCCAGGTAGATCAGTTCCCCGATCTCGAACTTGGTTGAGGTCGGTGTCTCCAGACCGCCGTTCACGTAGTTGGCGTCGGGAATCCGGTCCTTGGTAAGAAACCCTGCGCAGTAAATGTCTGCCGCGGTAGGCGTCTGGAAACGCACGAATGGCACGTTGACCGACGTGTTCACGATACCGGACGCATCGGGCGTGATCGCCGTCGTCGACTGCTGGGACGCCGCCAAGGTCGCCGTCACCATCAGTAGCAATAACAATCCTGTTTTCTTCATGTTACCTCCGACTCCAAACCGCTACGGGGCTGCCCCAGCTATCTCTCTCGGAAGACAAGGGTTACAGCCGAAAAGTAACAAGCGCTTGGGGAAGGGTCAAGGTTACGAGGGTGTTTAGCCCCCTTGCTCCCAAAGTGTTTTCTGAGCCGTTCGGCAATCCTATGTTGCATCTGCGCTTACAGCCCTGTAATATCGCGCCGTTGTTGAAAACAAATGGCCTTGGCTTTGTCTTCCACTCTCGCGCCCCGTTTTCTGCCTATGCGCCTGCCCAGGGTCTGCCTTGCGCTGATCGGCGACACTGCCGACGACATGCTCGCTACCGCCGAGTCCATGGCCCGGGATAACCCCTTCCTCGAGTTCCGTTTGGATTACTTGAAGCAGCCCCTGGCCGCGCTCCCCAAAATCCATCGTTTTCTTGAAACCCACCAGTACGTCACCGCCATCGCTACCTGCCGCCGCGCCGACAATGGCGGCAAGTTCAAGGGATCGCTGGCTTCTCAATTGGATGTGCTCACCAAGGCCCACGCCGCGGGCTGTCAGATTGTCGACCTGGAACTCCAGAGCGCCCTGAAATCGAAACCCGAAGCGATTGCGCGCCTGCGCAGCCGCGCCGGACTCATCCTGTCGTTCCATGATTTCCGCGCCACCCGCAACCTCAATGAGACGCTGGAGAAAATGCTGAAGATCCCGGCCGACTTCTACAAGGTCGTCACCACCGCCACCACGCTCTCCGACAACGTGGCCATGATGAAGTTTCTGCAGACGCAGAGCGGCAAGCACGCGCTGATCGGGTTGTGCATGGGAGAGCAGGGCATCATCAGCCGCGTGCTCAGCGTGCGCGCCGGCAGCGTTTTCACCTTTGGCGCGGTTAGCGCCGATCTTAAAACCGCACCCGGTCAGGTCAGCGCGCGGGATCTGCGCAGCATCTACCGCATCGAGCAAGTCGACACCGCCACTCGCGTCTATGGAGTCGCCGGCGATCCCATCGAACATTCGCTCTCGCCCGTCATCATGAACACGGCGCTGCGCCGCGAGAACGTGAACGGCGTTTATCTTCCTCTCCACGCCAAAACGCTCCAGGATCTGATCCACTGCGTGCGCGAGATTCCCCTCCACGGCCTCAGCATCACCATGCCGTACAAGCAGGCTATCCTTCCATTCCTCGATAACACCGACGCGCACACTACCAAGATCGGCGCCTGCAATACCGTCGTCCGCGGACAGGAGGGCAAGCTTTACGGTTTCAATACCGATGCCGCCGGCGTGGTTCGTCCCCTCGAGCAGCGCCTCTCCATCGAGAACGCGAAAGTTCTCGTGCTCGGCGCCGGGGGCGCGGCCCGTGCCGCAGTCTTCGGTCTCAAGGAGCGCGGCGCTGAAGTCTGGATATTGAATCGCACTTCCGCGAAGGCTCAGAAGCTCGCCCGCCAGGCCAAAGCGCGCACCATCAAACGCGCCGACCTCCGCAAGATCGCCTTCGACGTGATCGTCAACGCCACTCCGGTTGGCATGGGGAACACGCGCGACTGCCCGCTCAAGGACCAGGAGATTCAAGCCCGCGTCGTCTTCGACATGGTGTACGACCCGGTCGAGACCCACCTCCTGCAGGTCGCGCGCGCCAAGGGAATCGCCGTCATCCCCGGAGTCGAAATGTTTGTGCAACAAGCCGCCCGCCAGTTTGAAATCTGGACCGGCAAGCCCGCTCCCGCCGGCGATATGCTGCGCGCGGTTACGATCACCCTACAGGACCGCGCCGCAGCTCAAAAGCCGCAGAAAGCCTGACCGTGTGATGGCGACTCCAATCAACGCCGCGTAGCGCCGGCATCTTGCCGGCTGTTCTGAGGCCGTCTCGCCCTCAGCTCGGCGGACGAGCACGCCGGGTTCCCCATCCCTGCGCGTCCTTTGCGCAAGGGTGGGAGCCAGACCGATCGCACAATGGGCTTTGCCTTTCACGGGGGCTGGCCCATCCTTTCCAAATAAAATCTCAAATCCAGCGGCTGCCCCGTCCTTGTCCCTGCGTTCTTTGCAGGGACAGGGCGGGGAACTTGACTTGGCATCCTCAACTCATGGAGATCAAAATCCCCGCCCTGTCGCAAAAGACGCGACAAGAGCGGGGCACCCTCGAGGATTAAAATGAGGAAAGGCTGGGGCGGGTGGCCGAGTCTTTACCCGCCTGCACAACCAGCGCAGGGGGTGCCCCATTCTTGCGCGTTCTTTGCGCAAGAGTGGGAGCCAGACTGATCGCACAATGGGCTTTTGCCTTTCACGCCGCGAGTGCCCCAAATGAGCGTGCGTAAGATAAAGATCCGACCTCCGTTCGCGTAAAGCGGAGCCTCACAATGCCAGCAGTCGAAAGCCTGACCGTGAGATGGCGACTCCAATCAACGCCGCGTAGCGCCGGCATCTTGCCGGCTGTTCTGAGGGCGTCTCGCCCTCAGCTCGGCGGACGAGCACGCCGGGGGTGCCCCATTTCTAACGTCGCGCTTTTTGCGACGTTAGGGTGGGCGACGTCAGCGTGGGCTCCCGTAAACACTTTCAGGTGCAAGGCGCCTTCAGAGTTTGCGTCAGAACTAGTTCTTGTTCCGGTCTGAGTCACACGAATCGTTCAATTCTGCGGACGAAGTCCGTGAGAGTCCAGCCCCGGAGGGGCGAACTAACCTAGCCCAGCGCTTCAGCGCTGGGAAAGTGGAAGAAATGATTCAAGTCCCGGAGGGACGACCGAGTTCTCGCGCACACTCTTTCACCGGGTGATTGAGTGTCAATGTTCAAGACAACCCGCGCTATACTTCCCCGTTAAAGTGGCCCACCCGCCTCCTCTTGTTTTCCCTTGAGCTCAATCTTTCCAACCGCTTATGTCCGCGATTGGTGCAGTCCCCAGCCCGGCTGCGAGGTCCTCAGGATCGCCCCGTCGTAACCGACAGCATAGGCGATCATGCGGTGCAGCAATTCGACAGCACTACAATAAAGGGCCCATCCAGAGTCCTCGGTCAGCCTCTTCCCGTGAGCCTTCGGATGACGGAGCTTTTTCCATGCATCCACCAACTCTCTGTTCGTTCCCGTTTTCTTTACCCACGCGTACATCAGGTCCGCGGCTCCGATATCCGCCAATCGCGAAAGCGCACCCTTGGCACGATCCTTAAGCGCGACGTCGCCTTGCCACGAATCAAGGTGTTCCAATAACGGCTGAATCGAGGGACGGGAAATTAATGACGAGACTTCATCTTGGAGAAGTAACCCTGCAATCGACTCAATGCCCACCGCCAAGGTTAGACAAGCCGTCTGGAAAGAACCCTGCGCGCCACGACGAACGCCGTCTAGCTCATCGAGCAGCGGATTCGGCTCGATCTGTTGCTTCTCTATATAAACAAACAAGAGCTGAACGAGCCGCCAGAAGTCACGGGTGCCCTGCAGGTCTGTAAAGGGAACAGGAGAAGGCATCAGCGACGAATAGCGGCGGGTGGGCCACTTCAATGCGGCAAACATAACCCTGCCGTTTCCAAACGCTGACACCAAATAACCGGGGGTGCGCCACTTCTCGCGCCTTTCGAGAAGTGGCCGTCGGACAGCCGACATCGCTACTGCTGGTGATACCACTATGCGACGCCGCCGTCTCCAAAGGCACTCGTCATACTTTTTTCAGCCAATAACACTTGACAACCCACCGTATAATAGAAATAGAAGAAAACGACAGAAAATACGCGCGGCTCTCTCCAGTTATAACTCCCGCGCCAGGCGTGACCGACCCGGCAGATAAGGATGTAACAGCCATAACCGGCCCACAATCAAGACTTTACCTATAACTATCTTCCTTTCAAGACTTTGCCGCACAGCGGACGCTAAGACGATGATTCTAATATACCGGACAACAGGGGGGTACCCCTTACTAACCATGGCCAGCGAGCAGATCGCAGCCAATAAACGCAGCCAATAAATAGGAGCAACTATGTCATCCCTCGCAGCACCACGTTGCCGGCACATCAAGGTCAACGGAACCCAATGCGGTTCGCCCGCTCTCCGCCACAAGAATTTCTGTTTCTACCATCAACAGGATCGTCCCCTGACGGTCGAATGTTACTCCGAAGGGCCTTACGCAACCGGCGAAATCGCCTTGCCCCTTTTTGAAGATGCGCACTCCGTTCAGACCGTCATTCGCCAGGTCGTGCAGATGGTCCTGCAAAAAAGACTCGAACGGAAAACCGCCAGCCTCCTGCTCTACGCGCTCCAGATCGCCTCTTCAAATCTCAAGCGTATGGAACTGGAAAAGCCGCAACCAGAGCAAGTAGTCATAGATCTCGAAAAAATGGATCTCGAAACGGAATCGAAAACTCCCATGGCTGCCCGTGACGACGGCCAGACCGACTGCGAGAGTTCGGACAAAAGTTCGGCAAGCGCGCAACCCGCAAACCATGATCCCGCAAACCATGATCGGGAAGCTAGCCCCGTCAACGCCTCACCCCAAACCAACGAAGACAGCAAGCGCAGCGGCGAAGACCTTCCCCCCGGAACCATCCAAGCCTGTTATCAGCCCGCACCACAAATGCGGAATCGTCCTCGCCAAAACCGCCAGCGAAAGCAACAATATGTAAACTGAACCCGCACAAACCAGTCGAAAGCGAGAAGAGGCGAGCGGAAAGGGCCATAGGCACAACTTGTCACTCGCGGAAGCACTGGAGCGCAGTTTTTTTCACAATCTCTTTAGCCACTGATGCCGAGGAAATGGCTTTTCGCCGACCCGCCGTCGTAGCAAATTGAGACACGGCGATGCAGTCTTCGCAAGAAAGGTTGCAAATAACACGGACCCGAAGTAATATGAGCTTTGGACGCGGCATTTCGCGTCCATCCCAACAAAACCAAATCTTCCAGGTAGAAACGCAGCCCTAGCTTTAAATGAAAATCTGAAGGGGTGCCCAAGCCCCGGTGCAATTCGGAGAGAATGCATGTCGTGGTACGCGTACTGCCTCACGGAACACCAGACCCTAGCTAACGGTGTTCGCGCCCGCCGTCCCTTCCTTCTAGATGGAATTCAGGGTGTGAACTCCGCTCCCGTCATGAGCTACCCCAGTGGAGAATTCGCGGTGATCGTCAGTGAATATGACCGCGCAATCTCAAAACTCGATGAGAAGTCCGTTTTGGAGCATGCCCGCGTGGTAAGCCAGAGCTTCCGGACCGCCACCGTTTTACCCTTCCGCTTCGGGACGATTTTCGACACCGAAGATGCCATCCGCCAGGCGGTTCGATCCAACCGCCGCACTTTTTGCGAGAGCGTGGAGCGGCTTCGCGGCAAGTCCGAAATGCGCATCAAGCTGATGGTTCGCGACGGATCTCTCCGCGGTTCCGTGGAAGAGATTGTCCTGCCCGATACCGTCGGTCGCGAATACCTTATCAAGCTGCGCGAGAAGGCGTCCCGTGAGCGCGAACGCCAGACCAAAGCCCGTGCCCTCTCCGTCCAGGTGCACAAGCTCTTCAACCCGATCGAGGAAGAGGTCAGTTGCAAGAGGGTCGACTCCGACGGAATGCTGCTCGATATCGCTCACCTCATCGACACCAAATCGATCGAAAAATATCAGAACCGTTACAGCACGGCCGCCAAGCAACTCAAGAATTGCCAGATGGTCGTGACCGGTCCCTGGCCGCCCTACCATTTCCTGCCCGGGAAGGTGCGCACCGTCGCCGGCGACAGCTAGAAACCTGTGCCGGTCTGTCCCAAGCCCCCTTTCGAGGGGGTTTTGCTTTTGTGTGGGGACGGGGCTTTGCGCCGTCCAAGCGAGCCGTAGCCCCCGCTTCCACACTAGCTCCATCGCCATCGACCTGCCCTGAACTTCTGCCCTGTATTTCTGCCAATGTGCAGCTTTATTCACCCAGCCACCCATTGTCCGATGACCCGCCACCCGATCTACCCCTAAGTGATTTACCCTAAGATCTTGATTTTGAACAGGTTCTTAAGATGGGCCCTCGCCCTCAACCCCAGTTATCAATTTGGTTCCGCAAATGCTTATTTCCATGGCACTGAAGAGGTCGTACCCTTTGGAACAAACTTCACTCTCGATGTTCTCGACACCTCACTCTGTCCGTTCCTGTCCCCAGAGCGGCGTCAAAATGATTCTCCTCTGATTCCCGCCACCTAGCCTCTTTGAAAAGGGTGGCCCCGAAAGGGGCCGCTTTTTTTGTTTCTCCCGGTCCTGTACACTCGCGGTTTCCAATGAAATCTGAAAGAACCGTTTGCCTCCGCATTCTTCTGTTACTGGTTGCCCTCCTTGGGCAAAAACCGCTGAACGCCCAAAAACCTCTCAACGCACCCAACGATCTCCTTCTCGCCACCATGGAAAAGGAGCTGCATCGCGGCCAGACCGAGCTCGCCAAGCAGGATCCCGCCCCCTACTTCGCCAGCTACAACGTGACCGACGGCGAATCGCTGGTCATCCTCAGTGCCCAGGGTGGCATCCTCACCTCAACGCGCGCCCGCCACCGCGCCGCCGACGTCAGCATGCGCATCGGCGCCCCCGCTCTCGATAACACCCACGACCAGGAACGCTTCTCCGGCATTACTTCCGGCCAGCTTCCGCAGCGGGACGACCCCGACGCCATCGCCCGCGTCCTCTGGAGGCTGACCTACGAGCAGTATCGCAAGGCGAGCCAAGCCTATACCAACGTGAAGACCAAGACCGCCGTCCGCGCCAAGGACGAGGACGACTCGCCCGACTTCTCCCAGGAGAAGCCCTCGACTTACATCGAGCAGACTTCGTCGGCGGCGATTCCCGAGCAAAAGGCATGGGAAGAACTCGCCCGCCGCTATTCTGCCAACTTCCGCAGTTATCCTCAGGTCGAAGAGTCCCTGGTTTTTCTTTCTGCCACGGAGAGCCGCAGTTACCTGGTCTCGACTGAAGGCACGAAAGTCGTCACCGCCGACGCCATCTTCCGCATCATGATCCAGGCGGAAACCCGCGCCGACGACGGCATGCAGTTGATGCGCGTCGAAACCTTCCAGTTTTCCGACCCGGCAAAATTTCCCTCCGAAGCGGCGGTGGCAGCGAGCGTGCAAAAAATGGCCAACGACTTAAGCGCGTTGCGCGCGGCTCCGCTCGCCGAACCCTACAATGGTCCCGCGTTGCTCTCCGGCCGTGCCGCCGCCGTTTTCTTTCATGAAGTGCTTGGCCATCGCGTCGAAGGACAGCGCCAGCGCGGCCGCGACGGAGGCCAGACCTTCACCAAGAAGGTCAACGAAAAAATCGTGCCCGAGTTCCTTAGCGTCACCGACGATCCCACCCTGCACGCCATCGCCGGTACAGAACTGTCTGGCTTTTATCGCTACGACGACGAGGGGATGCCCGCCTCGCGCGTCGAGGTGGTCAAGGACGGCATCCTGAAGAATTTTCTGATGGGACGATTGCCGGTGAAGAACTTCAGCAACTCGAACGGGCACGGCCGCGCCCAGTCCGGACTGATGCCCGTCGGCCGCCAAGGCAATCTGATCGTTACTTCTTCGAAAACAATTCCCGACGCTCAACTCCGCTCCCGCTTCATCGAAGAAATCAAAAAGCAGGGAAAGCCTTACGGCCTCTACTTCGAAGACATCCAGGGCGGATTCACTCTGACCTCGCGCGATCTGCCGCAAGCCTTCCAGGTGTTGCCCGTCATGGTCTGGCGCGTCTATGGGGATGGGCGTCCCGACGAACTCGTCCGCGCGGTCGAGGACCGCTCGGAGCCCGTCTGGTTCAGCGTCGCCAGCCCCGCGCTTCTGTTCGACGAGCTGCAGGTCAAGCGGTCGCAGGCCGCCAAGCAGAAACTTCCCGAGTCCCCCGCGCCCGCGCTCGGGGCGACCGCGAACAGGCCGTGAACCAAACCGTGAACGCAGCGTAAACGAAACGTGAATGGAGAATGAGAATGCTCAACGTGAAAACCCTGACTCCGATCTGCACCCTCCTGCTCTCCGCCAGCTTCGCCGCGTGGTCACAGAGTCCGCCGCCCAAGCCGCAGGCCGCTCCGCCCGCACCCACCTTTTCCAAAGCACTGCGCGATCAGTTGCAAGCCGTGCGCGACGCCGCTCTCACCAGCGACTATGCCTGGCATCAGCTCGAGCACCTGACCGAGAACATCGGTCCTCGCCCCGCCGGATCGCCGCAAGCTCAGGCCGCCGCCGAATACGTGGCCGCGGAGATGCGCAAACTCGGCCTCGATGTTCACCTGGAGCCAGCGCTTGTCTCCCACTGGATTCGCGGCGAGGAAAAAGCCCAACTCGTCGAATATCCCGGCCAGGCGCCGGAAACAACCCAGCGCATCGTTCTCACCACCATCAGCGGCAGCTCTGCGACTCCCGCCGAAGGCATCACCGCGGACGTCGTCGTCGTCCACAACTTCGACGAACTCACCGCGCTCGGCCGCGAAAAAGTTGCCGGCAAGATTGTCCTCTACAACGTTCCTTACGACGAGCGCAAAGCCCTCGCGGGCATGGCATTCGAAGCTTACGGCGAGGCGGTTGTCTATCGCGGACGCGGCGCCAAAGCTGCCGCTGAACTTGGCGCCGTGGCCTCGCTCATCCGTTCCGTAGGAGGAGCCGACTATCGCCTGCCGCACACCGGTTACAGCGTTCCCGCCGGAATTCCAGCCGCCGCGCTCGCCGCGGAAGATGCCGACCTGGTCGAGCACCTCGCCGCCCAGGGCCGCGTCCGCATGCACCTCACGCTCACTCCGCAAAGCCTGCCCGACGTCACCGGCTACAACGTCGTCGCCGACCTGAAGGGCAGCGAGCATCCCGAGCAGATCGTCGTCGTTTCCGGTCACCTCGATTCCTGGGACCTCGGTCGCGGCGCCATCGACGACGGCGCAGGTGTCGTCATCTCCATGGCCACCGCCGAACTTCTCCAGCGTCTGCACATCCGCCCGCGCCGGACACTGCGCGTCATTGCCTGGATGGACGAGGAAAATGGAGGCGGCGGACACCAGGCCTACGCCAAAACTCACGCTGCGGAATTTGCCAACCACATCGCCGCCATCGAGCGCGACGCCGGTGCCGGCCACCCACTGGGCTTCTATGTGAAGATGCCGCCCGCTGCCATCGCTGCATTGCATCCGCTGCTCGACATCCTGCGCCCCGTCGGCGCGACTGTTTTTCGCTCTACTGAACACAGTCCCGGCTCCGACATCGATCCACTGGTGGAAGCCGGCGTCCCCGGCATCGGCATCATCCAGGACGGCCGCAAATATTTCGACTATCACCACACCGCCGCCGACACGCTCGACAAAGTCGATCCACGGGATCTGCGCGAAAACGCCGCCGCCATGGCCGTCATGGGATACGCGCTCGCCAGCATGCCCGAGCCCCTGCCGCGATAGGGATTGAAGTCAGAAGTCAGAAGTCAGATTGCAGAAATCTGACTTCTGCCACTGCTTGTGGGTCAGTCGCCGAGTAGCCGACTCTACGGGAGTTTGCACCCGGACTAGACAGATTGAGAGTATTCAGACGGGGAGACCTAGCGAAAGGTAGCGAGCGGCCAGTTCTGGCGGTACTGGATTGTAGAAGAATCCGGAAGCCCACTCGA
>ODAK010007804.1_pt1 | contig 10756 bp, 6 predicted proteins | sample 1539591 | NCBI WGS metagenome assembly ODAK01 (sample SAMEA3539303, study PRJEB22396) | soil metagenome | biome: tundra; feature: field; material: soil | place: USA | collected 2010-05 | depth 0.15 m | reverse complement strand
CGAAAACGCCGAGGTCAGCGAATTCGTCGTCGAGAACGGCCGCGCCGTCGGCGTTCGCTTCGCGCACGACGGTCGTGTCGGAGAGCTGCGTGCCGGCACCGTCGTGCTGGCGGCGGGCATGTGGAGCCATGCCCTCGGCCGCCAGATCGGCCTGCGCCTGCCTCTGCAGGCGGCCGAGCATTTCTATGTCGTCACCGAGCCCATCGCCGGCCTGCCCTCCAACCTGCCCGTGCTTCGCGTTCCCGACGAGTGGGCGTACTACAAGGAAGACGCCGGCAAGCTGCTGATCGGCGCTTTCGAGCCCCTCGCCAAGCCGTGGGCCCTCGAGGGCATCCCGCGCGAGTTCTGCTTCGACGAACTGCCCTACGACTTCGACCACTTCGAGCCGGTGCTCGAAAAGGCGGTCGAGCGCGTGCCGGTGCTCGTCGGCACCGGCATCGCCACCTGGTTCAACGGCCCCGAGAGCTTCACGCCCGACGACCGCTACCTGCTCGGCGAAACGGCCGAGGTGCGCGACCTCTTCGTCGCCTGCGGCTTCAATTCCATCGGCATCCAGAGCTCGGGCGGTGCCGGCAAGGTGCTGGCGCAATGGATCGTCGACCGTGCCGCGCCGCTCGACCTGCCCGGCATGGACGTGCGCCGCATGCACCCCTGCCAGGGCACGCGCGCCTACCTGGCCGAGCGCACGCGCGAAAGCCTCGGCCTGTTGTTCGCGATGCACTGGCCCTATCGCCAGGCCGAGACGGCGCGCGGTGCCCGACGCTCGCCGTTCCACGATCGCCTGCTCGCCGCGGGCGCCTGCATGGGCGAGCTCGGCGGCTGGGAGCGGCCGAACTGGTACGGCGCACCCGGGTCGTCACCGGCCTACGAGTACAGCTACGGGCGGCAGAACTGGTTCGAGCACGCCGCGGCCGAATGCGCCGCGGTGCGCGACAGCGTCGCCATCTTCGACCAGTCGTCGATGCCCAAATTCCTGGTCCAGGGGCGCGATGCATGTGCAGTGCTCAACCGCATCTGCACGGCCGATGTCGACGTGGCCGCCGGCCGCGTCGTCTACACCCAGTGGCTCAACACCCGCGGCGGCATCGAGGCCGACCTGACGGTGACGCGGCTCGCCGCCGATCGCTACATGGTGGTGAGCTCGGTCGGCTCGCACATCAAGGACCTCGCCCACCTGCGCACCCACATCGGCGTCGATGCGCACTGCGTCGTCACCGACGTCACGTCGGGCCTGCCGATGCTCGGCCTGATGGGCCCGAACGCGCGGGCCCTGCTCGCGGAGATCAGCGGCGCGAAGCTGGACAGCGACGCCTTCCCCTTCGCCACCTCGCAGGAGATCGAGATCGGCTACGCCATCGTGCGGGCCAGCCGCATCACCTACGTCGGCGAGCTGGGCTGGGAGCTCTACATTCCGGCCGAGTTCGCGCTGCACGTCTACGAGCGCATCTTCGCCGCCGGCTCAGCTCACGGCCTGAAACTCGCGGGCTTTCACGCGCTCGATTGCTGTCGCACCGAGAAGGGCTACCGGCACTGGAGCCACGACGTCGGCATCGAAGACACACCCTTCGCGGCCGGGCTCGGTTTCACCTGTGCCTGGGACAAGCCCGGCGGCTTCATCGGCCGCGAGGCCTTGCTGCTGCTGCGCGAAGCCGGGCCGCCGCGGCGCCGTCTGGTGCAGATCCGGCTCAACGATGCAGACGAGCTGCTGTTCCACGAAGAGCCGATCTTTGCCGACGGCCGGCCGGTCGGCGTCACCACGTCGGGCGCCTTCGGCCATCGCGTCGGCGCGTCGCTCGGCATGGGCTACGTGACGATGGACGAGCCGATCACCACGGCGCTGCTGCAGTCGACGCGCTTCGAGATCGGCATCGGCGATCGCCGTGTCGCGGCACGCGCCCAGCTCGGCGCCTGGTACGACCCAAAGAACGAGCGCATCCGCTCCTGACCCGCAGCGCTTCGCAACGACAACGTCGAGGAGCCGAACCATGACCCGAGAGACCCTGCGCATCTTCACGGCGCGCCGCATCCACACCATGGACGAGTCGCTGCCGCTGGCGACCGCCGTCGGCGTGATCGACGATCGCATCGTCGCGGTCGGCGATCTGGCCTCGATGGCGCCGTGGCGCGAAGGCCGCGAGGTCGTCGTCGACGAGAGCCTCGCCGACAAGGTGCTGCTGCCCGGCTTCATCGACAACCACCTGCATCCCTTTCTCGGCGCCCTGCTCACGCCGATGGAAATCATCGCGCCCGAGGCCTGGCGGCGCGCCGACGGCAGCGTCGCGCCGGCCGCCGACACGCCGGCCCGCTACCTGGAGCTGCTGAAGGCGCGGCTGGCCAGATGCCCCGACCACGACGACTGGTTCATCTCCTTCGGCTACCAGCCGTCGGTGCACGGGCGGCTGTTTCGCGCCGAGCTCGATGCGCTCTGCCCGGACCGCCCGGTGATCCTGTGGCAGCGCTCGTTCCACGAGACCTACATGAACACGCGGGCGCTCGACAAGCTCGGCCTCGACGCCGGCGCCGTCGGTTCGCACCCGCAGGTGCAGCTGGCCGACGGACATTTCTTCGAGACCGGCAACAAGCTCGTTCTGGCTCGCCTGCTGCCGACCTTCCTGCGCCCCGAGTGGTATCACCGCGGCCTGAACATGACGGCCGACCTGGCGCAGCAGGGCGGCATCACGACCGCCGCCGACATGCTGTTCGGCGCCCTCGATCCCGAGTTCGAGCTCGACGCGCTCGAGCGCTGCGTCGAGCAGCCGGGCCGGCCGCTGCGCATCGTCAACATCGCCGACGCGCGCGGCTTTTCGAACCGCGCCGTCGGCAAGAAGATCATGGGGCCGCCGACCGAGTGCCCGGAGTTCGCGCTCGGACTGGCGGCGATCGAGAAAGTGCGCGAGCGCGGCTCGCGCCGCGTCCGCTTCATCAAGGCGGCCAAGTTCTATGCCGACGGGGCGATGTTCTCGCAGCTGATGCAGATGAACCCGCCCGGCTACATCGACGGCCATCAAGGTGAATGGCTGATGAGCCCCGACGTGCTCGCCGAAGGCGTGCGCGTGTTCTGGGACGCCGGCTACCAGATCCACGTCCACGTCAACGGCGACGCCGGCATGGACGCCGTGCTCGCGGCGCTCGCCGCGGCGCAGGAGAGAAAGCCTCGCTTCGACCACCGCTTCGCGGTGCACCATGTGGGCTTTCACAGCAACGCGCAGTCGCGCCGCCTCGCCGCGCTCGGCGCCCACGCCTCGGTCAACGCGTATTACATCCATGCCTTGGCCGACGACTACGCGACGCTCGGTCTCGGGCCGGAGCGGGCGGCGCAACTCGTGCGCGCCGGCTCGATGCTGCGCCACGGCCTGCGCGTCTCGTTTCATTCCGACTTCATGATGGCTCCGATGGAGCCGCTGCTGCTCGCCTGGTGCGCAGCGACGCGAACGACGCGCTCGGGCCGCCGCATCTCGCCCGAGGAATGCCTGACGCTGCAACAGGCGCTGCGCGGCATCACCATCGACGCCGCCTTCGCCCTGCACATGGACGACGAGATCGGCTCCATCGTCGCCGGCAAGAAGGCCGACTTCACGGTCCTCGAGGACGACCCGTTCGAGCTCGGCGTCGACCGCCTGAAGGACGTGCGCATCGCCGGCACCGTTTTCGAGGGCCAGTGGCACCCGCTGGCGGCGCCGTGCGCCAGCGTGCTCGCCGGCGCGGGAGCCGAACCGGCTTTGGCCCGGCGCGGTTGCGCGAAAGGCGCACGCCGCAGGCGCGGCCTGGCCTACCGCCCGTGGCGCCGCGCCTGCTGCGTGCCCGGCGACCCCTGCGCCTTCCTGCGCCAGATCTCGGAGCTCGCCGGCGCCGCAGCCGCGCCTACGCCTTGAAGTAGACCTCGTCCATCGGCGACATCGGCCCCCAGATCGTCACCGGCACGTTGCCGACCTTCTTCGTCGTTGCCGTGTGGTACGGAATGACGTTGATGAAATCGATCGGCAGCTCGTCGGTGACGATCTTCTCGAAGGTCGCGTAATAGGCCTTGCGCTTGGTCGGATCGAGCACGCTGCCCGCCGTATTGAGCAGCTCGTCGACCTTCGGGTTGTTGTACGACTGGGTGTTGGTCCAGACGATCGACTTGATGTTGGTCGAGAGATAGGTGCGGGCCACGCCGATCACGGGATCGCCCCAGTTGAAGACGATGTCCATGCCCATGTCGAAGTCGTGGGTCGCCATGCGCCTGGCCCAGGACGGAAAATCGGCTGAGGCGCGCACCTCGACGGCGACGCCGACCTTCTTCAGCTGGCCGCGGATGTATTCGGCCACGTTCTTCTGCTGGTCATCGGTGCCGGGCAGGTAGTCGATGCTGAGTTTGAAGCGCTCGCCGTTGGCGCCGGCCCTGTATCCGGCGGCGTCGAGCATCTCGGCGGCCTTCTTGAGGTCCACCGGATAGCGAACCAGGTCGGTCACGGCGAAAGGGCTGCTCGGCACGATGGGTCCGTCGTCGACCGTCGCGAAGCCGCCCATCAGGACCTTCGTGATGAAGTTCTTGTCGATCGACGTGGCGATCGCTTTGCGCACGGCGAGGTCAGATAGCGGCTTTTTCGCGAGATTGAAAGCGAGCCAGTTGATTGGCCCAATCCCTTCGTAACCCCGGGGCGTGAGCGCGATCTTCGGATCGGCCGCCAAGCGCTTCAGGTCGGTCGGCACCGAGGCGAAGGGCAGCATCTGGATGTCACCGCGCTCGAGGCCGAGCATCAGGCTCGCCGAATCGGGAATGATGTTGACGATGATCTTGTCGAGATAAGGCTTCCCGGGCAGGAAGAACTTGTCGAACCGCTCCATGACGACGCGCTGCGAGGGCTTGAACTCGACCAGCCGGAACGGGCCCGAACCAATGAGGCCCTCGCCGTTCCTCGGATGGTTCTTCAGATCCTGCCCGTCGCCGTAGACGTGCTTGGGCAGGATCGGGCAGAGCGCCGGGCTCATCGCCAGCACGATCGCCGGATGCGGCACGCTCATGCGGATGATGGCGGTGTACGGATCGGGCGTGTCGACCTTCTCAACCGGCCCCATCATGGTCTGGAACGGGTGGTTGGCCTTGATTGCCATGACCGTGAAGGCGACGTCGGCCGACGTCACGGGCTTGCCGTCATGAAAGAGCGCGTCCTTGCGCAGGTTGAGCGTCAGCGACTTGCCGTCCTCGGCAAACTTCCACGATTCGGCGAGATACGGTTGCGGATTCCATTTGTCGTCGAAGCGCAAGGGGCTGGCGAATAGCTGCGTCGACGGAAGTGCCGTGGCGATGCCCGACTGCACGGCGCCGTTCAGGTGCCGCGGTGTCTGCGTGCTGCCGATGACGAGCGTGCCGCCTTTCTTCCCTTCCTCGGCCATGGCCGAAAAAGGAAAGGCGGCAGTCGCGAGCGCGGCTGCCCCGGAAGCGATCGCGTCGCGACGGGTGATGACGGGCTCGGTCATGGAAAGGCTCCCGATGATGGATGAACGCGCGCTTGGCGTCGTACCTTCGCGCGGCGATTCAAGGGCGCGGCGTCACAGTTTTTCGTCTCGCAGCCAGTACCACTTGTACAGCACATGCTGCCCAAGGCGGCGAAAGGGCGCGAAAACTTCGGACCGCACGGCGCCCAGAACGTTCGGATATTCGAGGGGCGAATCGTAGATCGGCAGCTTGAACACGTCCTTGCCCGCGTCCTGGCCGGTGACGCGCTCGGCCAGGCGCTTGCCGGCCCAGGTCGAGAACGAGACGCCGTTGCCGCCGTAGCCGAGCGCGTACCAGACGCGCTCTGCCGGGTCGGGCCGGGCGATGCGCGGCATCATGTCGTGGCTCACATCGACCCAGCCCCACCACGAGTAGTCGACCTGGATTCCGGCAAGCGGCGGGAACTTGCGGGCGATCGCATCGGTGAGCAGCTTCAGGTGCACCGGGTCTTCGGCATGGGCGCCGCTCACCGAGCTGCGGCTGCCGATCTGCAGGCGCCTGTCGGGCAGCAGGCGATAGTAGAAGCGAAGCGTGCGCGTATCGGTGAGGAAGGTTTCGGAGCGAAAGTTCGTCGCTGTCAGCTCGGCCTCGGTGAGCGGCCGAGTCACCAGCGAATTGGAGAGGATCGGCATGATCCTGTTGCGCACGATAGGGCTCAGCTCCTGCGAGGTGTAGCCGCCCGTGCACACCGCCACGCGCTGCGCCCGCACCGTGCCGCCGGGCGTGCGCAGGTGATGCACGCCGCCTTCCGTGCGCCAGCCCTGCACCGGGCTGGCCGTGTGCAGCCTGGCGCCGAGCGATCTTGCCTTGCGGATGAGCCCGTAGGTGAATTTCAGCGGATGGATGCCGACGCCTTCGGGCTCGAACATCGCGCCGGCGGCTTCGCGCTCGTCGCAGTAGTCGCGTCGTACTTCCTCGGCGCTCATCATGCGCGTCGCATAGCCGAAGGTATCGCGCATGAGCTCGGCTTCGCGGCGCAAGGCCGGCAGCCGCTTGGCGCGATGCGCGAGGTAGAGATGGCCGCCGTCCCGCGCGTCGCAGGCGATCTCGCGTGTGAGCTGGCGAAAATTCTCGAAGCCGGTGCGGATCTCCGCATCGAGGCGCCTGGCCACATCGAGCCCCCAGCGCTCTATCCATTGCGAGCGCTTGAGGCGGCCGCTGGCGTTCTGCCCCTGCCCGCCGCTGCGGCTCGAGCAGCCCCACGACGCCTGGTTGGCCTCGAGAACGACGGCCCGCACGCCGTGCTCCTGCGCCAGATAGAGCGCAGTCGAGATGCCGGTGGCGCCGGAGCCGATGACGACGACGTCGGCATCGATGTCGCCGGTGACCGGACCGTCGTCTTCGGGCGGCTCGCCCGCCGTCGCGACCCAGTAGCTCGGCGCATAGGCGCGGCCCGCGCCCGGATCGGCGGCGACGAGCGGGTCGTAGCGCGGGTCGTAGCGCTGCATCGCGCGCACCCGTGAAGACGAAGGGGACGTGGTCGCGAGCGCCGGCACGGTCAAGGTCTGCTCCTTCGCCTAGCGCGCGGCGGGAAGATTCGGCCGCACTTTGCGGAACGCGTTCTTCAGGAGAATCTTGCCGTCCTTCAGCGTGAAGACATCGACGCCATCGGTCTCGATGCGCGAGCCGTCGGCGGCGGTGCCGGTGAAGGTCCACTGCGAAACGCCGAAGTCGCCATGGACGAAGTGACGGCCGTTCGTCCATTGGGCGTCGAGCACGGTGGCCCACGCCGCGGCGAACGCCGTCTTCACCGCCTCGCGTCCGACATGGCGCGCACCGCAGGCTGCGCTGCCGGCCGCGGCTTCGAAGACGCAGTCGTCGTGCATGAAGCTCATCAGGGCATCGACGTCGTGACGATTCCACGCGTCGCTGAAAGCGGCGAGCGTGGCTTCGGTGACTGCGGGTTTCGGCTCGTTCAATCGGATCTCCTCGGACGCTGAAGCGTAGTGATGAGGCGTTCGGCGCGGTAGTGCCAGTTGGACCGAATCGTTCGCGCCAGCAAGCCACCACCGTAGACTAGGGCACCATGTCTCAGCCCGGCTCGATCCAGTGGGCGCGCCTGTTCGATCTGGCCGATCAGCCGGCGCTGCCGCTGCAGGCGCGCCTGCGCCTGGCCGTGGTCCGCTCCATTCTCGAAGGGCATCTCGACGCCGGCGCCTCGCTGCCCTCTTCACGCGAGCTGGCGGCGTTGCTCGGCATCAGCCGCAACACCGTCACAGCCGCCTACGTGCAGCTGATCGACGAAGGGTTCCTGCAGGCACGCCCGCGCAGTGGCGTCTTCGTCGCGGCCGGTGCGCGACCGCGGGGCGCCGCCGTCGCCGAGCCGCTTCTCGACACGAGCGGCCAGCCCGGGCGCGCACCGCAGTGGCAGGCGCGCGTGCTGCGATCGCTGTCGAAGCGGCCGACCCTGGCCAAGCCCGAACAGTGGCGCGAGTACCCCTACCCGTTCGTCTACGGCACCTACGACGCGCAGCTCTTTCCGACCGATGACTTTCGCGACTGCTGCGCGAAGAGTCTGGCCCGCTCGCAGCTGCCGCACTGGACGCCCGATCTCGAGACCGACGACGTCGCCGATCTCGTCGAGCAGATCCGCACGCGCCTCCTGCCCAAGCGCGGCGTCTTCGCGTTGAAGGAAGAGATCATCCTGACGGTCGGCACGCAGCACGCGTACTACCTGCTCGCCGAGGCCCTCTTCGACGAGACGACGCGCCTCGGCCTCGAGGAGCCGGGCCATCCGCACGCCCGTAACAGCTTTGCGCTGCGCCAGCCGCACCCGGTCGAAGTTGCGGTCGACGACGACGGGCTCGTCGTCGATGCCTTGCCGGCCCTCGACTATCTCTTCGTCACGCCCTCGCACCAGAGCCCGACGACGGCGACGCTCTCGCTCGAGCGGCGGCAACGCTTGCTGCGCAGGGCCGAGCTGCAGGACTTCGTGCTCATCGAAGACGACTACGAAGCCGAGAACCTCTATGCCGGCGCGCCGATGCCGGCCTTGAAGAGCCTCGACAAGAGCGGCCGCGTGATCTACATCGGCTCGGTGTCGAAGAGCCTGTCGCCGGTGCTTCGCCTCGGCTACATCGTCGCGCCGCACGCCCTCGTCAGGGAGCTGCGCGTCCTGCGCCACGCGATGGTCCGCCATCCGAGCGCCTTTCTGCAGCATGCGTATGCGCTCTTCCTGTCGCTCGGCCACCACGAGTCGCATGCGCGCCGCGTCAACCAGGCAATGCAGGAGCGCATCGCTCTGGCCGCCGAGGTGCTGCGCGAAGAGTTGCCCGATTTCGAGTTCACGCTGCCGCAGGGCGGTGCCTCGATCTGGGTTCGCGCGCCGGCCTGGGTCGATGCCGCCGAGCTCGCGGCGATGGCGCGCGCTCACGGCGTGCTGATCGAAGCCGGCGACGTCTTCTTCACCAGGCCGCCCTACCCTTGCCCGTTCTTTCGCCTGAGGCTTTCGTCGATCGCCGGGCCGCAGATTCGTGCCGGCATCCATGCCCTGGCGATCTCCGTCGCCGAGCTGGCTCGCGCTCGCGGCGAAGCGCGGCCTGCGGCACGCCTCACGCATTGAGCGCAGGCGCAGGTGCCCGCCATCGATGAGCCTGCAACCACCCGAGGGAAAGCCCCTAGGGGCTGGCTCCATGAAGCCACGGGCGCTGGCCCTTCCGCGGCGCGAAGGTTGCAGGCACAGTCGCCCTTTCCTCAGCGTGCGCCGCTGGCGCGTGCCGACTTGTCCCGCAAACCGGAGATGGCGATGAGCATGCAGACGACACCGACGAAATCCCTTGCGAAATGGGCCGCCGCTGGCGCGCTCGCCCTGATCGCTTCGATGGCCTGGGCCCAGACCAAGGAAGTGACGATCGCGCACCAGGACATGCTCGATCCGTATCGCATCGTCATGGAATCGGGCGAGCTCGAGAAGACGACCGGCTACAAGATCAACTGGCGCATGTTCGGCGGCGGCGGCGACGTGATCCGCGCCATGGCCTCGGGCGACGTGCAGATCGGCGAGGTCGGCTCGAGCCCGCTCACCGCGGCGGCCAGCCAGGGTCAGGACATCAAGCTGTTCTGGATCCTCGACGACATCGCCGACGCCGAGGCGCTGGTCGCCCGCAACGGATCGGGCATCAACAGCGTCAAGGACCTCAAGGGCAAGAAGGTCGCGACGCCGTTCGTCTCGACCTCGCACTACCAGCTCATGGTCGACATGAAGCTCGAAGGGGTCGATCCGAAGACCGTGACGGTGATGAACATGCGGCCGCCCGAGATCGCGGCCGCCTGGGAGCGCGGCGACATCGACGCGGCGTTCATCTGGGATCCGGTGCTCTCGAGGATCAAGACGAACGGCAAGGTCATCGCCACCTCCGGCACGATCGGCAAAAAGGGCTATCCGACTTTCGACGGCTATGCCGTGAACGCAGCGTGGGCCGCGAAGAACAACGACTTCATGGTCGCCTTCGTCAAGGCGATGGCGAGGGCCGATGCCACCTATCGCGCCAACGCCGCCAAATGGACGGCCGACTCGCCCGAAGTGAAGGCGGTCGCCAAGTGGACCAAGGCGGACGCGAAGGACGTACCGGCGGCGATGGCGCTCTATCGCTTCCCGACGCTGGAACAGCAGGCGTCGTCGACGTGGCTGGGTGGCGGCGCCGCCAAGGCGATGACGGATACGGCTGCGTTCCTGAAGGAGCAGGGACGCATCCAGGAAGTCAAGCCGAACTACAGCGATTTCGTGACGACCAAGTACGTCAAGGAAGCGATGGGAAAATAGCAAGGGCCGCGGGCTTCGCTTCGCGAAGCCCTGCACGGTTTGCTGGCGAGACTTCATGCCCACACTGGACATTCGCGACTTGACGGTGAACTTCGCCGTCAAGGGCGGCATGCTGCAGGCGCTCGCGCCCGTCAACCTGAAGATGAACGAGGGCGATTTCGTCGTCGCCCTCGGCGCCTCGGGCTGCGGCAAGACGACGCTGCTCAACTGCATCGCCGGCTTCCTGCCTCCGTCGAGCGGCGAGATCTTGCTCGACGGCAAGCCAGTCGTCGGCCCTGGCGCCGACCGCGGTGTCGTCTTCCAGAAGCACGCGCTGATGCCCTGGCTCTCGGTCCGCGACAACGTCGCCCTCGGGCTGCGCCTGCGCGGCGTCGATCGTGCGACGAGAGGCAGGGGCGCCGACGAGAAGCTGGCGCTCGTCGGCCTCGAGAAATACGCGGAGCGCGCAGTCTACGAGCTCTCGGGCGGGATGCAGCAGCGCGTCGGCATCGCCCGCGCCCTGGCCAACGACCCCG
>ODAK010007803.1_pt1 | contig 10757 bp, 7 predicted proteins | sample 1539591 | NCBI WGS metagenome assembly ODAK01 (sample SAMEA3539303, study PRJEB22396) | soil metagenome | biome: tundra; feature: field; material: soil | place: USA | collected 2010-05 | depth 0.15 m | reverse complement strand
GGACGACCGGATGCTCGACGCGCAGTTCGAGTACAACCTCGCCAATCAGCCCGTGATCCTTACTCCCTTTTTACTCATGGGGGCAATGTCGCCGGTGACCATCCCCTCGGCCCTCGTCCAGCAGTTGGCCGAGGCGCTGTCGGGCATTGCCCTGGCCCAGCTCATCCGCCCGGGATGCCCCGTCATCTTCGGCTCCTTCCTCTCCAACATCGACATGCAGTCCGGTTCGCCCTGCTTCGGGACGCCGGAGTCGGCGATCGGGCTACTCTGCACCGGTCAACTGGCGCGCCACTTCGGGCTGCCCTTCCGCACCGGCGGCGGCCTTAACTCGAGCCAGATGCCCGACGCCCAGGCCGCCTACGAATCGCTCATGACCATGTTGCCGACCTTCCTCACCGGCACCAACATGGTGATGCACGCGGCCGGGTGGCTGGAGGGCGGACTGGTCAGCTGCTACGAGAAGTTCATCATCGACGTCGAACTGTTGCGCATGCTGCGCGTCGAGTTCACCCCCTTGGAGATCGACGAGGCCGCGCTCGCCTTCGACGCCCACCTCGAAGTCGGCCACGGTGGCCACTTCCTCGGCGCCGAGCACACCATGACCCGCTTCCGCGACTGTTTCTATCGACCCATGCTCTCCTCGTCGATGAACTTCGAACGCTGGTCGCGTGAGGGCGCGCTCGACGCCAGCGCGCGGGCCGCGGCTATTTGTCAAAAGACGCTCGACCACTACGAAGCCCCGCCGCTCGACGACGCCATACGCGCCGAATTGGAAGAGTACGTCACCCGTCGTCGCGCTGAATTAGGCGACTGAATGCACTCGAAGATCCGTCCAACGTTTTGATGACGACCGCTGGGCCAATCACTCCGACGCGGCGACGCGACCACCTAGAAAGGCAAGAATAACCAGCATGACCGAATCCACTTCTCGAGCCAGCGCCGTCATCGTGGGCGCCGGAATCGTCGGCAACAGCCTCGCCTGTCACCTGGCCCGACTGGGCTGGCGCGACCTCATACTGGTTGACAAGGGCCCCATGCCCAACCCGGGCGGATCGACCGGGCACGCGTCCAACTTCATCTTTCCGGTCGACTACTCCAAGATGATGACCCAGCTCACCGAGGACAGCACGCAGCAGTACAAAGCGCTGGGCGTCTTCACCGAGAGCGGCGGGATCGAAATCGCCCGCACCGAGGCGCGGCGTCAGGAGCTGCGCCGACGGGCCTCCGCCGCGACGGCCTGGGGCGTCCCCCACCAGCTGTTGAGCCCCCGCGAGGTCCAGCGACTGGTGCCTTACCTCGACGCCGAGATCATCGTGGAGGGCCTGTACTTTCCCACCGTCGGCGTCGTCGATTCGCTGCGCGCGGGCACGCTCATGCGTGAAGAGGCCCAGCAATTGGGGGCCCTGGAGGTGCGAGCCAACACCGAGATCCTCGGCATCGACCTCTCCGAAGACGGCGGGAGTGTCCGGGCCGTGCGCACCAGTTCCGGCGACATCGACACCGACGTCATCGCCATTTGCTGCGGCGTGTGGAGCCCACGCGTCGCGCGCATGGCCGGCGCCTCGATCCCGCTGACGCCGATCGTGCACCAGATGATCAGCGTCGGGCCGATCCCACTCTTCGCGGACACGGTCGGCGAGATTGCCTACCCGATCATTCGCGACATGGACACCAACATGTACGAGCGCCAGCACGGCGGCGACCTCGAAGTCGGCTCCTACGCGCACCGTCCGATCATCGTCTCGCCCGACGAGATCCCCTCCATTGAACAGTCCGTCCTCTCTCCCACCGAGATGCCCTTCACCCAGGACGACTTCGACCCCCAGCTCCAGGACGCCCTGGAGCTGATGCCTGAGCTCTTGGGCAACGAGAAAGTCGGCGTTCGCTACGCCATCAACGGTCTGATTTCAATGACGCCCGACGGACACCCGGTACTGGGCGAGACGCCCGAGGTGAAGGGTCTCTGGTCGGTAGCGGCCAGTTGGATCAAGGAGGGTCCGGGCATTGCCCGCGCGGTCGCCGAGTGGATGAACGGCGACACGCCCGACATAGACCTGCACGAAGCCGACATTGCGCGCTTCTACGGACATCAGCGCACGCGCGAGCACATCACCGCGAGGGCCACCGAGGGCTTTAACAAGATGTACGGCATCGTGCACCCGGCCGAACAGTGGGAGTCCCAACGCCCCACCCGACGCAGTCCCGTCTTCGAGCAGGAGTGGGGCCTCGGCGCCATCTTCTTCGAAACGGTCGGCTGGGAGCGTCCCTACTGGTACGAGGGCAACGAAGCGCTGCTGGACACCTACGCGGCCCACGTCGTGGCGCGCAACGGCGAGTGGGAATCGCGCTGGTGGTCGCCGCTCATCAGTGCCGAACACCTGGCGATGCGAGAACACTGCGGCCTGGTTGACCTTTCGGCCTTCGTGATCTTTGACGTCACCGGACCGGGCGCCCTGGCGGCGCTGCAAAAGCTCACGGTGGCCCAAATGAACGTCGCGGTCGGCAAGGTCATCTATACCTCCCTGCTCGACGAGCGCGGGGGCTTTAAGTCCGATCTCACGATCATGCGACTGGGGGCGCAGTGGTTCCGGGTGGTGACCGGAGGATCCACCGGCATGACCGAGAAGAAGTGGTTCGTCGACCACCTGGGTGACGACGGCTCGGCCCAGTTGACCGACCTCACCTCGGCCTTCACGACCTTCGGCCTGTGGGGCCCGCGCGCGCGCGACGTCCTGGCCGCCTGCACCGACGACGACGTCTCGAACGACGGCTTCGCCTTCGGTACGTGTCGCCCCCTCGAGCTCGGCGGGGTCAACGTCCTGGCCTCACGCATCTCCTACGTCGGTGAACTGGGTTGGGAGATCTACGTGCCCTTTGAAGAGGGCGCCACGGCGTGGGACACGCTCTACCAGGCCGGTCAAGCGCACGGACTCGTACCGGTCGGCATCGGCGTCTACGCCACGACCGGACGACTGGAAAAGGGCTACCGGGCCTTCGGCAACGAGTTGACCGCGGACTACAACCTCGTTGAAGCGGGCATGGCCCGCCCCACGGTCAAGAAGGATGACTTCATCGGCCGCGACGCCTACCTGCGCCAACGTGACGAAGAGCCCGTGGCGCTGCTGTGCACGCTGACGGTCGACGACCACCGCTCCTCGACCGGGACTCCGCGCTACATGCTGGGCGGGGAACCGATCCTCACCCTCGACGGGAAACGAATCGTCGACGCGAAGGGCCGGCCCTCCTACGTCACCAGCGCCGGCACGGGGCCCTCGGTCGCCAAGCACATCCTGCTCGCCTACCTGCCGATTGAGCACGCCAAGGTCGGCACGAGCCTGCTCGTTGAGTACCTGGGCGAGACCTACCCGGTCAGCGTCGCGGTCGCCGGATCGACCCCACTCTTCGACCCCGAAAACGAACGGGTCAGAAGCTAAGGCGTGAACGTCCTCGTCTGCGTGAAGCGCGTCGCCATGGTGGGGGCCCGGATCGTCGTCACGCCGGACGCCCTCGAGGTCGACACCCGTCAACTGGGATTCACCATCAGCCCACACGAAGAGTGCGCCGTCGAAGAGGCCGTACGCATTGTCGAACAACATGCTGGTGTCGTCTCGGTGTTGACGCTCGGTCCCCCCGAAGCCGCCGAACAGTTGCGCGACGCCGCCGCGATCGGCGCCACGCAGTTGATCCATCTCGTGAGCGACGCACGTGAATGGGACCCCCTCGCAACGGCCCAGGCCATCGCCGAGGCGGTCCACCAACTTGAAGACACCCGAGGGCCTTTTGATGTGATCCTGTTCGGCAACGAGGCCCCGGATACCGGTGACTACCAAGTGGGCATCCGGGTCGCGCACTCGCTGGGCCGACCCTGCGTCGCCGGCGTGAAAAACCTCGAGTTTGCTGACGGCACCTGTCGGGCCCGGCGCGAGTTCCGCGGCGGCGACGAGTTCTTCGAACTGGCGCTGCCCTGCGTGGTGAGCGTGAAGGAAGGGATCAACCTGCCGCGCTACCCGTCCCTGCCTGGACGAATGCGGGCCAAGAAGGCAACCATCGAAGAGTTCGCCCCGCAGTGGCGAGACAGTTCGGTCAAGATTGAAGCGCTACGCGTCCCCCACGTAGCGCGCGAGCGGGCCGAAATAATCGGCACCGGCGTCGACGGCGTGCCGGCGCTGCTGGCCCTGCTCGAGCGGATCGGCGTGCTTACGTGACGAGCAAACCCGTGCTGTGCCTGGTGGAACACGACGACGGTCTTCTCACTGAGGCGTCGCAGCGCGCGCTCAGCTTCGCGCGAAAGTTGGCTGAATCGTCGGGCGCCCCACTCGGCGCGGCGCTGTTCGGCGAAATCGCGAACGGTACCGCGCAGTCACTCGCCTCTTACGGCGTGCACGAGGCCTACGCGATTTCGGCGCCCGAACTGGTCGCTTACGCCCCGGTGGCCTGGGCCCACGCCCTGATCCAGCTGGGAGAATCGTGCGGCGCGAACGCGTTGGTGTGCGCGGGCAGCGATCGGGGCAACGAGGTCCTGGCCCACGCCGGTGCAATCACCGGCCTGGCCATGGTCGCCAACTGCTTTACGGCCTCGAGGGTCGGCGAGCAAAGCGTTCGAGTGAGTCGCCAGCGCTGGGCCGGCAGTCTCATTGAAAACTCACTGCTCACGGCTTCGCCGGCCCTGCTCAGCGTCGCCTTCGATGGGGTCAGCGCCGAACGGGCGGGGCGTCCCGCCACCACCACGGTCCACGAGTTTCACCCGCGGCTCAGTGCGGCCGATCTCGACGTGCACGTCGCGCAGTGGACAGACCGCAGCACCGGCATCTCGTTGGCCGACGCGCGAGTGGTGATCGGCGGCGGGCGCGGTGTCGGCAGCGCCGAGGGGTTCGAAGCCTTGGAAGAATTGGCCGATTTACTGGGCGGAGCCGTCGGGGTGTCGCGCGCCGTCACCAGCCTCGGCTGGCGACCGCACAATCAGCAAGTCGGCCAGACCGGCACACGTATTTCGCCGGACCTCTACCTGGTCAGCGGCATCAGCGGCGCGACCCAGCACTTGGCCGGGTGCCAAAGCGCCAAGCGAGTGGTGGCGATAAACACCGACCCTGATGCGCCCATCATTTCGCGGGCCGATTACGCGGTCATCGGAGACTTGAACGTGATCATTCCCGCCCTGGTAGCGGCAATTCGCGAACGTAGCTCCTCACGGGCCTAGGTGCACGAAGGAGTCGCGTCTCGCTTCGACTCACTGGTGATCAGTCAGTACCAACGGGGATGGAAACCCGCTGGGAAGTGCGATGAGGCGAGGAAACTGCGAAGGTCACCATCGTCGGCTTCTCAACAATGACGCCGCCGACGTAGCCAGTGAAACCCGCTCCGCACACCTCCAGACGGACATGGGTCCTCGACGCCGCGACCAGCGCCCGACCGTGATGACTGGACGAGAGTCGGCCGATCTCTCCCGCCGATCCGTAATAGAGTCTGGCGCCCCTGGGACTGACGATGGAAACGGTGGCGTACGGCGCCGCGTTCGAAGCGACTGCGAGGAAAGCCTTGTAGACGAAGTAGCGCCGTCCGTTGACGTCTCGCAGAGGACTCAGAGCGGACGGGTCGCCCGATCCCGGGAGAACCAGACCCTCAACCCCGCCCACGACCCTCTCGCCATCTCTCGTCTGTTGACCGGCCGAGTCTGCGCAGTCCAGCGCGATCAGGTTCGACGAGCCGGACGATGCCGATGGGGGCCCGAATCGATATGTCGTATCGGTGTTCCACCAAAGCAGCGCACCAACACCGGCCGCCACCAGAACCGCGGCAACAATTAAGGCCCGCTTCACGAATCTCAAGAGTACGCCTTAGTCTCCGGAAATTGAAACGGCGACCAAGTGCGTCTCAACTCTTCATGGCGGGCTTGATGACCACGATTCGCGAACACAACCCCACTCGTCTAGTCGTCCAATGATTGCGCATCACGCTGGTGTCGATAGAAAACCGCCGGCGAAGGTTCCAAGGGCGTGTTGCCCAAAATGAGATCGGCCGCCTTTTCCGCCACCATCATCACTGGGGCAAAGATATTGGCGTTGGTGACGTAGGGCATCACCGACGCGTCGACGACCCTCAGTCCCTCGAGACCGTGCACCTTCAGGCTCGAGGGATCAACCACCGCCATGTCGTCGATACCCATCTTGCAGGTGCACGAGGGATGCAGCGCCGTCTCCGCGTCACGGGCCACCCAGTCGAGAATTTCCTGGTCGCTCTCGACCTGCGGTCCCGGCGAGAGCTCGCCGCCGCTGAACTCGTCGAAGGAGGGTTGCTTCAAGATATGACGGGCCACTCGAATCGCTTCGACCCATTCGCGCCGGTCCTGATCGGTCGAGAGGTAGTTGAAACGCAACTGCGGATGGACGTTCGGATCAAGCGACTTGATCTTCACCGACCCGCGCGAGTCTGAATACATCGGTCCGATGTGCACCTGGTAGCCGTGACCACCGGCCGGCGCCGAACCGTCGTAGCGGATGGCGATGGGCAGGAAGTGAAACATCAGGTTGGGGTAGGCCACGTCCTCGTTGCTGCGCGCGAAACCGCCGCCCTCGAAGTGGTTGGTTGCCCCTGGTCCCTTGCGCAGGAACAGCCACTGCGCACCGATCATCGGTCGGTTGCGCCACTTGAGCGCCGGCGCGACCGAGACTGGCTTTGTGCACGAGTGCTGGATGTAAACCTCGAGATGGTCCTGCATGTTCTCACCCACGCCGGGCAGGTCGTGGACCACGTCGGCGCCTAGCGCGCGCAATTCATTCGCGTTACCGACGCCCGAGAGTTGGAGCAGTTGAGGTGAATTAAAGGCCCCGCCGCAGAGGATGACTTCGCCGGCGTGGACCCGGACCGTGCGACCGCGCTCAACTACTTCGACACCCACGGCCCGGGTGCCGTCAAAGAGAACCTTGGTCACCGACGCCCGGCACTGGACTTCTAGGTTGGTCCGGCTCATCACTGGATGCAGGTAGGCGCGGGCCGCGCTGAGGCGGCGGCCCCGATGAATCGTGCGGTCGAAGGGGGCAAACCCTTCTTGGCGAAAACCGTTCACGTCGCTGGTGAGTTCGTAGCCACCTTCTTCCACGGCTCGGAAAAAGGCCCGGAAGAGCGGACTGGTCGCCGGACCGCGTTCGAGCACCAGGGGACCGTGCGTGCCGCGGTATTCGTCGCCGCCCGCGAGGCAGTTCTCCATCCGCTTGAAGTACGGCAGGCAGTGCGCGTAGTCCCATTGGCGCATGCCGGAATCGCCGGCCCAGCGTTCGAAGTCCATGGGGTTACCGCGCTGGAAGATCATGCCGTTGATGCTGCTCGAACCGCCCAGCAGTTTGCCCCGTGCGTGGTAGATCTTGCGCCCGCCCATGTGTGGCTCCGGCTCGGATTCGTACTTCCAGTCGTAGAACCGATTACCGATCGGAATGGTGAGGGCCGCGGGCATGTGGATGAAGATGTCCCACTTGGCGTCGAGTCGCCCGGCCTCCAAGACGAGAACCTGATTGCCGGTATCCGCCGAGAGCCGGTTGGCGAGCGCACTGCCGGCCGAGCCACCGCCGACAATGATGAAGTCGTACTGGTTTCGCTTCATGCGCCCCTCTCGTGACCAGGCCCCATCGCGATGAGCTCGCGAAGCGAAAGGTGGCCTGGTTGGCCTATAGGTTTAGGCGTCTTTGGCGTCCGCGTCAAGTGTCGAGGACCCGTGCGGCGAGCCATCAGTCATACAAACAAACGAAAATCTCGCGACCAGTGACAAGGCAACCGCCCTCAACTACTCCCGTAATTGAAAGGTGAACATCTTGTGCGCCGTGACCAACGCGCCGATGGGATCCTCGTCGTCGAGCCAGTTCTCGAACGCCGGGCCCTGCCTGGGCAAGTAGTAGTCGAGCATCGCTCGGCGAAGTTCGGGGTGCTCGTTACCGGACAACGAAAAGAGCTTCGCCCTGCCGTGCACCGTGATCGCCAGTTCCTCGCCGGGCAAGTGGGTCAAGCTGACCGCGGGCCGTGCGGCCAGATGGCGCATGCGCACCGAATCCCTCGAGGAACTGAAATAGAACGAACCGTGCAGCAGGTAGCCGTCGACCGGCCCCACGAGCGGGCGCCCGTCGGCCGTCACGGTGGCCACCACGAGCAGGCGCATGCCCTGGAACAAACGGGTCAGTTCGCGCGCGTCGAGGCGTCGAGCGTCGGTGATGATGCTTCGCAGGTGTGGACCGGCCCCGGCGACACTGTCATCGAGCAGCCGTTGGAGACCGTCCATTTCCATTGACGTCTCGTGCATCTCTCGGTCTTAACACAGCGACGGCCGAGGCCGGAGATTATCGCGGCTCGCAAATGACAATTGGAATGTCGCGCTCGGTTCGACGACGGTAACTGCCGTAGGGACGGTAGGACGCGATGATGCGGGGCCACAGCTCGGCCTTCTTCTCGGCGCTCGCTGAACTGGCCCGCATGGGTATGCGCTTGCCGGCGATGGACACTTCCACGTCGGGGTGCACCACGATATTGCGGTACCAATCCGGGTCTCTGTTAGAACCACCCTTAGAGGCCACCAGGACAATCACCTCAGCGTCGACGACCGGCGCCGTCAGCATCGTTGAACGGCTTAGTCCGGTCGTTCGACCAATCGTGTGCAGTTCAACGACAGTCATCCCAAAGGCCGAGCCTCCCACGCGACCTCCCGTGGCGTGCAGAATCGTCCGATGGGTACTGTTCAGCGCCTTGAAACCAAGATCACTGAGGGAGTGTCGCGTGGTCATTTGTTGACTCTATCGGTCTCCTAGACGATGACAGAAATGATCGGTGGCGCCGCAGCGGCGATAACTCGAGTCCCACCAATCATGATCAGACAGCACTCATTGGGTCCAAGCCTTCTCGCATGGTCGAAAATCGTGATGAAGGGGAGAATGGAATTTGTAAACACGTGATTTGGCACGCGAAATCCAAGTTTCTCGTTGACTTTCGCGCCCGCCGGACCGGGACCGGGATTGTGAACGGCTGCTCGCGTGGAACAGCATCAACGACCTTCACCGACTTGTTCGATTCGACGTCCAACTATCACCGTGGGTTCACCTCTTTTTCCCGACCCACGTTCGTAAAGCCTGGAATGCCTGGTTCACTGGTCGTGGTTTCATCGGTGAGGAGTGTTAATGGCCCTCGTGAGTGGCTACATTTAGATTCGGGCAAGCATTGAGTAGTTTGCGTAGACGGGGCCGCTCGGTTAGGGCAAACCTACTAGCCCCTTAGTTTTTGGAGCGCCGACGAGCACTGGTAACGCACCCGAGCCGGGAGCAACTTGTAGACACTGTAAAACATGGCAACCGTGGCGAAGAGAATAGGATTCAAATTCGACTTCTCGAACTGCCCTTCAACCACTTTGGGATGCGCCTGGAGCCGAGCAATCAATTGGCCGTCATCAGATCCATCATTTTTCGGCTCTAGCTTCATGAGACGTAGCGCAGTGCTCACCACTTCGTGCTGCGCGGCGATGAGGTTTTCTTGGAGTTTCTTACGGTCAACATCGATCGACGTTATTGCATCGCCATCAGTCGAAGGACCTAGAGCGCGACGCAGCTGACGTTCTGCATCGTCCAGGTCGGGTTCTGCCCACCACGCTAATTTGTCGTAGGGACCCACTTCATGATGGCTCTCGCCCACTTGAGTCAATTTGAAGGAAACGGGAAAGAAACCTTCTTCCATAAATTCAGAAACACCGCCATAGTTTGTGTAAAGCACCGGGAGGCCGCAAAGTCCGGCCTCAATTGGCGTGAGACCCATGCCCTCGGATCGATGGAGTGATAAAAAGGCATCGCAGTTTCCTAGCAGGCTGAAGTAATCGCTATCCGAGTAAAGCTCGTCAATGAGGATGGTTCTCGCCGAAGTGTCAATCAATTCGAGAAGTTCACTGGGCGCAAAATCTCTTAGATTGGTGCTCTTAATTATCAGCGAACGATCGGGATAATCCGCTTGCACCCGTTGCCAAAGATTCAGGACGGCTTCTGGGTTCTTGCGACTTAAATAGCTCTTTGCGTCAAACGAGGTCAAAATGTAATGGGGTGACGGTCTCGCAATCGTTGCTGGTGGTGGGCTACGCAACATCTCAAGCAAACTTAAATCGAAGGGCGCGAATCGATCCACTGGCACCGGGAGAACTTTCGACATTGCGTGGGCGCTCCAATGCGATATGGCGTGCACTCGCTCAATCTCGTGTGAGGACGCGACGGAGAACATTCGACTGGGAATGTGTTCGAGTTCCCATGCCCATACCGCCTCAACATGTTGAATCCTGGGATTAACTCGTTGTGGTGAAGTCACGTGGTCTTCCCATTGATCGGCGTTTACAAAACACAGAACCCCCGCATTCGATGCGGCCAGAGGGTTCTTGCGTTTGAGGAGGTTAGAAAGGTATTCGTCAGAATCGTTGGTCACGAAGATGCGATCGATCGCTGGAAGGATATTCGCTTCCTCGAGTGTCTTGAGCGTCCAGCGGGCAAGTTGGCCGACTCCCGCCGGGTACGAGAAGTAACCAACCAACTTAAGACTTACTGAATCTTCTATCGACTGTGCTGCCGTGCCGAGCACCTCTGCCACGAGTTCGTCATTCTCGCGCACGTCCTCTTGCAGGTGGTCCGATGCCCATATCAGCTGTTCCATTGCGGACGTGCGAAACTCATGACGCGATGTCCGAAAAAACGCGCTGATGGCGTTGGGCACTCCTTCCAGTGATGGATGAATGGCCCAGCCAGCAAGAAACA
>ODAK010007802.1_pt1 | contig 10757 bp, 11 predicted proteins | sample 1539591 | NCBI WGS metagenome assembly ODAK01 (sample SAMEA3539303, study PRJEB22396) | soil metagenome | biome: tundra; feature: field; material: soil | place: USA | collected 2010-05 | depth 0.15 m | reverse complement strand
TGGTCGGATTTGTAATTGCCGGTGAGCGTGTACATCACGAGATTGACGCCGCCGCGCAGCGCGAGCTCGTGCTGGCGCTCGCCGCCCGGCACCAGCGAATAGAGGCTGTCGCCGTCGGGGTCTGCTGCCCAGCCCGCCGCGAGATCGTTGGATGTGATGATGACCGGCGAGACGCTGTCGCCGGCCCTGGCCGGGCGCGGGCTGCCATCGGCGGGCGGCGGCGGCAGGGCCTCGATCCAGGTGGTGCCGCTCGTGTAGCGGCCAACAAAACCATCGAGGAGATAGAAGGTTTTCGTCACCACATGATCGGCCGGAATGGCTTCGAGCTCCGGCACGTCGACGCCATCGAGCAATGTGCGCAGCCATTTTCCTTCCGGCGTCGGCGGCCCGCCGGGGCGGGCGGTGAGCGCGTCGCGCGTATCGAAAATAATCGTGCCGCCTTGTTTCATGAAAGCGGCGGCCTTGGCGACCGCCTCGCGCGGCGGCTGCGGCTTTGTCGCGACGACCGGCCAATAGAGAAGCGGATAAAAACTTAATTCATCGCGGGCGGGATCGATCGCGGCCGGTTCGCCGGGCGACAGCGACGTGCGCCGCGCCAGCACCCGCGAAAGGCTGGCCAAGCCCTGCCGGCTCACCTCGTCGACCCTTGCATCGCCGCTCGCCACATAAGCAAGTCGTGTCCTGAGCACGGAGGCCAGATCCGCCGGGGGGGCGGTGGCAGTGGCGGGCTCGGCCGCGAGCCGCGTTGGCGTTGCCAGCACCAGCAAGGTGCCAAAGGCAACCAGGGCAAAGCAAGCGAGAGCGCCCCCCGCGCGCCTGCGCAAACCGCCGGAGAGCCACAGCGAGGCCAGACAATCGGCGGCGAACAGAAGAAACGCGGCGGCGATGAGCCAGGGTTTCAGATCGGCCGGGCCTTTCTCGCCCAAAGGCTCGTTGACAAAACCAAAGCCGGAATAATCCGCCTCCTTGAGGGTTTCTTGCGGTCCCAAGGCGTTGACGGCGACAAGCCCATCGGCCGGACCATAGAAGCCCGGCGGATGTTCAGGCAAGGCAGCGCCTTCGAACCCGGCGGGAATCGCGGTCGCGTCCGGCGGCGGCGCCCCGAGAACACCGAAACCGTCGAGGGTCCGCTCCGGCGCGAGGACGGCCGCTTGCTGGGCTTTCGTTACGGCCACGGCTTGCGGGTCCGTTTCCTTTGCTGTTTCCCGCCCGGTTTCCCCCGACAGGGCAATGATTTTGCGCAGCATATCGACGAACAATCCCGAAAGCGGCAGGTTCGACCAGGTGGTGTCCGCCGTGACGTGGAACAAAACGATCATTCCCTTGCCTTGCCGCGCCGCGGTCACGAGCGGGGTTCCATCCGAAAGCCGTGCCCAGGTCTTGCCCGAGAGGCCGGGGTCGGGCTCGGCCAGAACCTGACGCGTAACCGTGACCTCGCTGGGGACAGCCAAGCCGTAAAATGGGCTCTCCCGGCCGAAGGGCGCAAGTTTTTTTGGCGTATCCCAGGACATCGCGCCGCCCAGCACCCGGCCGCCCCGGCGCAGCCTAACCGGGACGAGATCACTGGTAGCCGCGGCGAGATGGGTTCCGGCAAACCGCACGAGGATGCCGCCGTCCTCGACAAAACGGGCGAGAGCGTCATGCGTCTCCCCCGGCATCATGCCGACATCGGCCAGGATCATGATCGCGACATGATCGTCGAGGAGCGATCGCACCGGATCGGTGGCGGAAGGGTTTGCCTCGCGGACATCGGCGAAAGGGGTGAGAGCCTTGGTGAGATAATAGGCCGGCGCGAGCAGCGGCTGCGCGAGGTCCAAGGTTTCGCCGCTGACAAGGCCGGCGCGGCGGCGGCGCCAGCGCTCGTCGAGAAGGAAAACCGCGCCCGCCGAATGTTCGCTGGCGATTTCGAGACGGGCGATCTCGTTGCGCAATTCGACCGGCATCTCGAATTTGGCCTGCGCCTCGTTGGCCCCGGCGAAATCGAAAGTAGCATCGCCGACAGTAAGCCCCTTGCGGTCGAGGGCGCGGACAACCCCCTGTTCGGGACTGGAAGCCCCGGCCCGGAGCACGCGCACATCGAGACGGCCAGTTTGGTTTTGCGCCCCCGCGAGCGCCCGCACGGTGGCCGAATCCGTCACCAGCGTCAGTTCACCGGAAATGCCCGCAAGCTTGCCCGCGAATTCCCGGGCGCCGCCGCGATCAAGTCCATCGGCGATCCAAACAATCGCAGGCTTTGGATGCGCGGCGGCATATTTTTCGATCGCGCTAAGAACCGGCAGCCGGCCGGGGACATAGGGCACGGGTTTCAGCGCCCGCAGGCGATCTTGCGCCTTGGCCGCGTCGAGGGGCACAATATCGCGGGAGGCCTCCGATGTCGCGACAATGGCGGCAAGCCGCGAATTTTGCCCGGCCGCCTCGATTCGGCGCGCCGCGGCGGCGATCCGGCGCTCCCAGCCTGGCGCCGCGGGCCAGCCATTGTCCAACACGATGAGCAAGGGCCCCGCCTGTGTCCCCGCGACCAAGGGGTTTAACACCGGTCCCGCCATCGCGAAAATGAGGCAGGCCGCGATGGCAAGCCGCAAGACCAAGAGCCACCACGGCGTGCGTGACGCGGTCTCGTCCCCCGGGCGAAGATTTAAGATAAGCCGCAGCGGCGGAAACGGCACGAGCGCCGGGCGCGGCGGCGTGATCCGCAATAGAAAATACAAAAGCGGCAGGGCCGCCAGCGCGGCGAGGACAAAAGGAAAAGTGAAAGCGAGCGGAATGCCGGACATCAGCGGGCGGCGCCCCGCTCCGCATGCGGATTGAAGCCAGGATTGGCATCCAGCTGGGCTCGCAGGGCGAGAAGCGCCCCGGTCGCGGGCTGATCGGTCCGGTGCACCATCATTGTCCACCCGCGCGCGCGCGCCGCGGCGGCAATGGCATCGCGATGCGAGGCGAGACGGCGAAGGTAGTCATGGCGGAATGTTTCCGCCTGGCCAACGCGCAATCGCGCCGGCGAATCGACATCGGCGAATTCGGTATTGCCGGTAAAAGGAAAAGTCTCCTCGACCGGATCGGCGATCAGGACGAGGTGTCCGCGCGCCGCCCGTGCGGAAAGGCTCTCGATCGTTGCCGAAATTTCCGCCGGATCGGCGAGAAAGTCGCCGATCAGAATGGCCTGCGCACCGCGCGGCAGGTTTATTCGCGCGGGTAGCTCCTCCGGCACGTAACCGGCCGCGCGCTCCTGTGCCAGCAAAACTTCCGCCAAGCGTTCGACGATCTGCCGGACCGCGAAAGCGGGGGTGAGGCCAAGCAGTCCAGTGCGTTCGCCGCCACGCACGAGCAGATCGGCGGCCGCGAGGCCGAGCACGAGGGCGCGATCGATTTTTGGCTGCAACGCGAGCCCGGAGGCAAACCACATGGAGGCGGAGCGGTCGATCCAGATGTAAACCGTATGCGCCGCCTCCCATTCCCGCTCGCGCACATAGAGGCGATCGTCCTTGGCCGACCGGCGCCAATCGATGCGGCTCGCCGCCTCGCCCGCGACAAAGGGCCGAAATTGCCAGAAGGTCTCGCCGGCGCCCGCCCGCCTTCTTCCGTGGACGCCATGCATGACGCTCGCGGCGGCTTCTTTCGCACTCGCGCAGAGACCTGGAAAACGCCGCGCCAATTCAAGCGCATGGTTCTGGTGGCGGCTCCCGGCGCGGCTTTCATTCTTGTCAAGAAGCCGGACGGTGGGCATCGGTCAACCGGACCGGCTGGCCAGCTGGGCGACGAGATCGCTCACGCTCAGGCCTTCGGCGCGCGCGGCAAAGGTGAGCGCCATGCGATGCTTGAGCACCGGGACGGCGAGCGCCGCGACATCGTCAAGGGATGGCGAAAGCCGGCCGCCGAGGAGGGCGCGGGCTCTCGTCGCGAGCATCAAGGCCTGCGCCGCGCGGGGTCCTGGACCCCAGGCGACATGCTGGGTGATCCTTGGGTCTCCCTCGCCGGGGCGCGCCTGGCGGACAAGATCGAGAATGGCTTCGACCACGCTTTCCCCGGCCGGAAGCCGGCGCACGAGCCGCTGCGCCGCCATGAGATCCTCGGCGCTCATCGCGGCTTTTGCTTGCACGCTTGTGTCGCCCGTCGTCTCGATGAGTATCCGGCGCTCCGCCGCGCGATCGGGGTAGGTGACATCGATTTGCATGAGAAAGCGATCGAGCTGGGCCTCGGGCAGGGGATAGGTGCCCTCTTGCTCCAGCGGATTTTGTGTCGCGAGCACATGAAAGGGGCGCGGCAGATCGTGCCGTTCGCCGGCGACGGTGACGTGGTATTCCTGCATCGCCTGGAGCAGCGCCGATTGGGTTCGGGGACTGGCCCGGTTGATTTCGTCGGCCATCAGCAATTGGGCGAAAACGGGTCCCCGCACGAAACGAAAACTCCGGCGCCCGCCGGCGGCTTCCTCGAGGACTTCGCTGCCGAGAATATCGGCGGGCATTAAATCCGGGGTGAACTGGACGCGGCGGGTATCCAAGCCGAGGACGGCGCCAAGCGTTTCGACAAGCTTGGTCTTGGCGAGGCCCGGCACGCCGACGAGCAAGCCGTGGCCGCCAGAAAGGACCGTGACCAGGGTCTGTTCGATGACTTCCGCCTGGCCGAAAATGACGGTCTCGATCGAACTTCGCGCCGCGGCGATCCTCTCAAGCGTGGCCTCGGCTGTACGTGCCATGGCGGCTTCGAGCGAAGCCGTGATTACGTCCGGCATGGGTATATTGGCCTTTTCGCTTGTTGCATCGACGAAACTTCATCTCTGGCGCCGCGCAATGACTTACGTTCGATGATAGCTCTATATGGGGCGAGGCGCTGCATCAAAACTTTTCGATAAACCCATGGAATGGGGCGGAGATTATGGCCGAAAAGTTTCTTGCCAAGCCTGGACGGCAGATCGGCGGCGGCGCGGAGTTGGATATCGAAGGCCTGGCCAGGGCCTTGCCTCCCGTGGAGCAATGGAATCCGCCGCTTTGCGGTGGCATCGACATGAAGATTGCCCGCGACGGGACCTGGTTTTACGGCGGCACCCCGATCGCCCGGCCCGCCCTGGTGCGGCTCTTCTCGACCATTTTGCGCAAGGACCCGGAGGGCTATGTTCTCGTCACGCCCATCGAGAAAGTTGCCATAACAGTCGAGGACGCGCCTTTTCTGGCCGTGGAGATGATGGTCGCGCAGCCTCGCCCAGAGCAGGTTTTGCGATTTTCGACCAATGTTGGGGATTGGGTCGAAGCGGGTCGCCAACATCCGATAAGGTTTGAAAAAGCCGCTTCCGGCGGGATGAAACCCTATATCCATGTGCGCGGCGATCTGTGGGCGCTCGCCACCCGCGCCTTGCTTCTTGATCTCGTTGAAGTCGGCGAAACGCGGGAGCATGAGGGCAAGCCGTGTTTCGGCGTGGTTTCGGCGGGTGTTTTTTTCGTGATGGCCGGTGCCGGAGAGGCCGAAGCAATCGAGGCCGGGGACGTAAAGTAAACGCATGAAAGCCGAGGCACCCGCTGAATGGCGTTTCGCGCCCGCCACCGTCTTTGCCCATGTGCGGGCGCGCCTCACGCTCACGCCTAGCGCGCGCGAGGTGCCCGCCCTCCTGCGCCCCGCCGCGGTCCTCATCGGATTGGCCGCTTATCCAGGCGAAGTCCGGGTCATCCTCACGCAACGGACAGTGGGTTTGCGGGATCATTCCGGCCAGATCGCCTTTCCAGGCGGCAAGATCGACGCGCGGGATCGGAGCCCCGCCGCCGCGGCAATGCGCGAGGCGCGGGAGGAAATCGGCCTCGACCCGCGTCATGTCGAGCCGCTCGGCTATCTCGATCCCTATGTGACCGGAACCGGCTTTTGCATCGTTCCCGTGGTGGCCAAGGTCGCGGCGCCAGTCGTCATCGAGATTAACCCCGAGGAAGTGGACGAGGCTTTCGAGGTGCCTTTCGCTTTTCTCATGGACTCCGCCAATCACGCCCTGCACCATAAGGAGATCGAAGGAAAAATCCGCCGTTTCCATGCGATGCCCTATGACGGGCGGAACATTTGGGGCGTGACCGCGGGCATTTTGCGCAATCTCTACGAAAGGCTTTATGGCTGATGTGGCGTGCCGTCCTCGATCCTCTAGTGCTGTTTGCCTCGCCCTTCGCCGCCTACGCGGTCTATCTTGTTTTGCGGCGAAAATATCCTTTCACGATCGAGCATTGGACCAAGGGCGCGATCTCGACGCTGACCTTGGCCGGTCTTGCGATCGCCGTCACGGGCATGCTTGCCTTCGGCATTTTCGCGCCGCGCCACGAGGGCGCTTATATCCCGGCCCATGTAGAAAATGGCCGGCTGGTGCCGGGGCGTTTGCAATGAGGCGTTTGCAATGAGCCGCGTGCAATGAGCCCGGCGGAAGACGAGGGCATCGCGGCGCCCGGCGCGCTTTCCCCCTTGTTCGGCGATCCAGCCTTGCGCGGCGTTTTTGCCGCGCTGGATCATGCGGGCGAGGAAACCCGCATTGTCGGCGGCGCCATACGCGATGCACTCTTTGGCAGGACGCCCGGCGAGATCGATCTGACGACCACGCTTTTGCCGGAGGCGGTGATGGCGCGGGCGAAAGCGGCGGATCTTCGTGCCATTCCAACTGGGATTCAGCACGGCACCGTGACCGTGCTCGCGGGGAAAAAGACCTTCGAAGTCACAACGCTCCGCGAGGATATCGCGGCTGATGGGCGACATGCGACCGTTCGCTTCGGCCGCGATTTCAAGGTGGATGCCCTGCGCCGCGACTTTACGATGAACGCGCTGTCCTTGGCCCCTGGCGGAAGGCTCTTCGATTACACCGGCGGGCTTGCCGACATCGCGGCGCGAAAAGTGCGTTTTATCGGCGAGCCCGCGCGGCGCATCAAGGAGGATTACCTGCGCATTCTGCGCTTCTTTCGTTTTTCGGCCGATTTCGGCGAAGGACCGCTCGATGTTGCCGGACGTTCGGCTTCTATCCGTCAAAAAGACGGCCTTGCCCGCCTCTCGCGCGAAAGAATCCGCGCCGAACTTTTGAAGCTCCTTCGCGCCCGCGGAGCCGTGGACGTCTGCGCCGAAATCTGCGCCGATGGCCTGCTGCATCCGCTGATCGGCTTGGCGCCAAATCCGGCGAGGCTGCGGCGCGCCGTGGCGCTCGGTGAAGGTTCGCCGCTCGATCCGATCCTGCGCCTTGCCGCTCTGTGCGTTATTCTGCCCGAGGATGCCCTGCGCCTGCGCGAGCGGCTGCGTCTTTCCAACGCGGAAGCCGGGCGTCTCGAAGAGGCGGCGCGCGCGCTGATTGGGCTCCACGGGCTTGACGAGCCGCCAGGCTCCGATGAATTGCGGCGCTTGCTTTTCCGCCACGGCCGCCAGGCGGCCGCCGATGCGATCCTCTTGGCGCAAGCCGATGCCCTCCCGGGGCACGACGGCGAATGGGCGCTGGCGCGAAAATTCCTGCAAGAGACAGAGGAACCGCGCCTGCCGTTTTCGGGCGCCGACATGATCGCGCGCGGCATCACCGAGGGCCGCGCCATCGGCGAGGCTTTGCGGGAGCTGCAAGCGCGCTGGATCAAGGCTGGCTTTCCGATTGACAAGGCGAGCCTGGCGCAATTGCTTAACGATATGCCGCGCCGGGCAAAAGAGGGGCGGCAAAGCGGCGCGCCGCTGGTGTAGAAGACGAACAAGCGCCAATCGAGGCGCCATTTGCGTGCGTTTGGAAAAGCGGCGTGAGCGCTGAACAAAAGACACCGGCGGAGATTGCGCGCCGTCTCGCCAGCCGGGCGCTCGCGCGCACGGAGGCTGCCAAGGGTGCTTGCAAGGATACTTGGCGCCGCGAGACCTATACGCTCAAGCGCGGCGAGGCGCGCGAAAAAGCGCGCGACTATTTTTTAAAGTTTCCGAAGGCGGCCTATATGACGGAAATCGAATCCTGGCGCGAACTCTCCGGTGACCGCATCGAGTTCACGATCCGCCGCCTGCCAAGCGCCGATTGACTGGCCCAAGCGGAAAACAGCGTTGCTCTTCTAACGGGATTCGTCTTCGAACAGCTCGGCAAACAGCTCGCGCACTTTTCCCTTGGCGGCGGCGAACGCGGCGCGGCCCGCCTTCGTTGCCCGGTAAACCCGCCGCCGGGCGCTGCCGGTTCGCTCTTGCGTCGAGACGAGATAGCCTTTCTCTTCAAGTCCGTGCAGGATCGGGTAAAGCGTGCCGGGGCTGAGCTTGTAACCGTGCCGTCCCAATTCCTCGATCATGGCGAGGCCATACACCGGTTCCTTGACCGCATGATGGAGCACATGGAGCCTAATCAAGCCGGCGTAAAGATCGCGGTTGGCTGTGTTTGAAGTTTTTCGCTTGCCCATTTATATCGATTGCCGTTATCGCTTTTCGATATTAATAGGATTGCTTTGAATTGATGGCAAGGGCGCGGGGCTGAAAGCCGGTACGGCAAGGATATAAAAGTCCGTTCGCCGATGCAATTTGCTCCGCCCTGGCGACTCTGGAGCAGGTCATGGCCTATCTCATTATTTGCATTGTCGCGTTCCTGGTTTCGGGTGTGACGCTGTTTTCGGGGTTCGGCCTCGGGACGGTGCTCATGCCGGCCTTCGCGCTCTTTTTCCCCGTGCCGGTCGCGATCGCGGCGACGGCGGCCGTCCATCTCGCCAACAATGTTTTCAAACTCGCACTCGTCGGCCGAAGCGCGGATTGGCGGATCGCGCTAAAATTCAGTCTCCCGGCGGCGATCGCCGCCATCGCGGGGGCGAGCCTTTTGAATGGCTTTGCCGGTCTGCCGGCGCTCGCGGCCTATGATTTGGGTGGACGGACGCATGAGATCACCGCCATCGGCGTGGTGATCGGATCGCTCATTGCGATATTCGCCCTGCTCGAACTCAGTCCAGGATTTGCGAGGCTGACGTTCCCGCCCCGTTATCTCCTTCTGGGTGGCCTGCTCTCGGGATTTTTTGGCGGTCTTTCCGGCAATCAGGGGGCGCTCCGCTCGGCCTTCCTGATCAAGGCGGGAATGACGAAAGAAGCCTTCATCGGCACCAGCGCCGTATCGGCGGTGATCGTCGACACCGCGCGTTTGCCGGTCTACGGCCTTTCCATCACCCGCAAGAGCGTCGAATTCTTCCCGTCCAATATGATTGGAATCGTCGCCGCCGCGAGTCTGGCGGCTTTTGTTGGCGCTTATTTTGGCGCTCGCCTCATCGGGAAAGTGACGCTGCGAGGGATTCAGCTGACCGTCGCGGCGGCGATGACGATCGTTGGTTTTGGCTTGGCGAGTGGCTTGATATAAAGGCTCGCGTCCGAACTACAGCACGACATCGGGCGTTCGCCAGGCGAGGTGCTGGCCTGCGTCGACCGCGATCATTTGTCCGGTCACGTTGCGCGCGGCCGCAAGATAGAGAACCGCGCCGGCGATATCGTCCGGTGTGATCGCGCGGGCGAGCGGCAGGCCTTGCACCTCGCGCGCGAAGCCCGCTTCGCCCTGTCCGCCGTTCGGCGAGACAGGGCCGGGACCAACGGCGTTGACGCGTATGTGTTGCGGCGCGAAGGCTTGCGCCATCGTCCGGGTCGCGGCCCAGAGCGCCGATTTGCTCAAGCTATAAGTGAAGAACTGCGGCGTCGGACGCAACACCCTTTGATCGATAATGTTGACGATCGCGCCTTCGGTTCCGGCCGGCAGCTGCTTGGCGAAATCGCGCGAAAGGATGAGCGGCGCCTTTAAATTCACAAAAAAATGCTTGTCCCAAAGTTCGGTATCGAAGGACGCCGCATCGTCCGCCTCGAAAATCGCGGCGTTGTTGACGAGCAAAATGAGCGGCCCGAAGATCGCTTTGGCCTCGGCGGCGAGCCTCCCGAGCGCGGCGGGATCGTGGAGATCGGACGGCAAGACGCACGCCTTGCCGCCTTGCGCGGTCATGTTCGCCGCCGCCGCCTCGGCATGGGCGCGCGAGGCCTCGCTGCAGTGCAGCACGACGGAATAGCCGGCCGTGGCAAGCCGCTCGGCGATCGTGCGCCCGATCCCTTTTGCCGCTCCCGTCACGAGCGCCGCGCCGGTCGAAGCCATAAAATCAGATCCGCCGTTCATGCCTCGTTCCCAAGCGCGGAAATGCCGCGATCATGCCCACACTTCAAATCGATGGCATTTCTTGGCCGGTTTGTTAAGTTGGTTGAAGGCGCTTCGCGCCGCGACGAGTATACGGCGCTGCTTTCTGGATGCTCCACAGGGAGCGGCTTCGGCAAGAAGGAGATGGGAATACCGCGAAGCAAATACGCGAACAAGGAGAGTGGACATGGGCCTTTTGAGTTTTGCCAAAACGGTTGGCGCGAAAATCTTCGGCGCGACCGAAACCGCCGCCGCTCCGCCGGATCAATTGAAGAATGAGGCCAGGAAACACGGTCTCGACCTGTCGAACGTCGACGTCAAGACAGATGGTGACAAGGTCGTTCTTTCGGGCAGCGCGGCCTCGACGGAAAAGGCCGAGAAAATCGCGCTGGCCATCGGCAATTCGGTGGGCGTCTCCACGGTCCAAAACGATATCAAGGCGGCCGACAAAGCCCCCGAGTCGAAGTTTTATACCGTGAAGCCAGGCGATTCGCTCTGGAAGATCGCCGAGAGCGAATATGGTCACGGTCATGGCGGTAAGTATCATGTGATCTTCGAGGCCAACAAGCCGCTGCTGTCCGATCCAGACAAAATCTATCCAGGCCAGGTGCTGCGGATTCCACCGCTTGCCGGCTGACGGGATGAAGGATTAAGC